>Ga0181582_10000278_pt1 | contig 34961 bp, 28 predicted proteins | sample 071ome_32_FD_132438 | JGI IMG/M metagenome (GOLD analysis project Ga0181582, IMG submission 132438) | Coastal salt marsh microbial communities from the Groves Creek Marsh, Skidaway Island, Georgia - 071405AT metaG (megahit assembly) | ecosystem: Environmental > Aquatic > Marine > Intertidal...
CGCGATGGGTAGGTTCTCGCGGAGGACTTCCTCGAAGAAACGCTCTGTTGAACGCATGAAGCCGTAGCGCACGTTTTCGTCCCACTGATAGCGAATGTCGCAGACATTGATATTGGCGACTGTTCGATTGCCCAACCATTGCCCCGTGAAATGCTTGACGAACCGCTGCGACTTTGGATTGTTCAGCATGCGCTGTATTTGAAGTTCTAGGACGTAGGGGTCCGAAAGCGATCCGCTTTCCGCCAGCTCGAAGAGTTTCTCGTCCGGCATTGAGCTCCAAAGAAAGTAGGAAAGACGGGAGGCGAGAGCGAAATCGTCAAGAATATCGGTCTCGTCTGCCTCCCGGTAGAGGAACTCGGTGGAGCAAAGAATCCGCCGAATGGCGTAGTGCCAGGCGAATTCCGGCGATCCCGACTCGTTGCCATGCTCTAGGACGGCATCGATCAGGTTCTCCTTCTCGTTGTCCGATAGGGGCCTGCGAAAGGCCCGACTCGCGAGTGGTATCAGCTTGGACTCGAGCTCGTATTGGCTTAGTTTGGGAGGCCAGCTTTCGAAGAACTCTCGCACCCGTGGCGCCACGTCGACTAATCCCTCCACTTCCATTCCCCTCAGTTCCACAGTCGGGGCGGGGTCCGCCATCGCCTTCCTAACCCAGACGTTGATGTCGTTCTTGCCAACGGCTACGTTATCAGCAGGGAATTTCCCATCGGAGAAGCGGTTCTCGCAGTAGATATGAAACGTTCGGCCGGCCTCTACGGGAACAAGGCATTCGATCCATGTCGGCTCGCCCGCGGGCACTTCGACTTCCGCGACGCGCTTGGCCCATTCTCGGCGATAGCGTTTGGGGAGCGGGTTGTCGGCGGGATCGAAGGTATAAAACCCGAGTCGCAGGGGCTTGCCATCCGCTCCCCCTTCGGCTTGGGCATTAGCGAGCAGACGAACCCGATAGACGCCGGATGCAGGCGCTAGAAAAAGAGCGTCCCACAGAGCCCCGGTCCAACCCGAGTTGTTGAAGCCCGTAAACATCAGGTAGTCGCGCTTCTCGTACCGATCCCAGAATCTGCCCTCCAGTTTCTTTAGTTTTGGCCCGAACCAGCGGCGGATGACATCACCGCCAATCTCGGTGACTCCATAGCTCGCTTGGTAGGAGGGTTGTCTCGGAAGCGGAGCCACGAGGTTGGCGATGTTGGTGGCGGTTTCGTGATAGGCTTCCATGACCGCGGGCGAGAGATAGAGTCCTTCGGGCATGGTATCGAATTCGGCGCTAGTCGCGTCCTCCGGAAACGATAGCGGTAGCTTGATTTCCGGAAGTTCGAACAGATCCCGAACGGTATTCAGATACTCGACACGATTTAGGCGACGCAATGGGGTGCCTCCTAGCTTGGCTTGCCGGTCCGCTTGGACAAAGGCTTCTTCGAGGGCTGAGAGAAAGGTTTGGCGGTCGCCACTTTTGGGATGCTTCTTGGCTTCCTCGGGAGGCATGTCGCCTTCCAGGATGTAGTCATGTACGAGCTCCCAATTCTCGCGCGAATCGATCGCTCCCAGATCCCAAGCGAGCTGGTCGATTCGGAAATCGCCTTTCTGCTTATCGGGCCCGTGACAGGACACGCAGTATTGTTCCGTGAAGTCGACGACGTCGCTCGGTGGCTCGGCGGCTTGTCCCTCGGCGAGCGCTAGAGCGAGTGAGCCGAGCGGCAGAAGGAATTTCCAAATACTGGATACGATCACAATAGGGCCGCGTTGAGGTCCGACTTGCTTGACGAGAATGACTCTCGCTCAAAGCCGAGCTTTTGAAGCACGGTCACGTAAAGGTCGCAGGCCATCTCGTTCTTGTGCATTTCATCCGTTCCGCAAGAAAGGTGACGCTTATGTCGATACCCGCCTCCAGCTACCATTAGCGGGTAGTCGACTCGCCGGTGTTTAGAAGCGTCGGCCATGGCGCTGCCGATCAGTACGGTTGTGTTGTCGAGGAGATTGCTCCCGTCGATATCGGCCGTCTCCTTCAGAGCCTTCATGAATCGGGCTGCCCCAGTCATATGGGCGGTCTCGATAGCCACGAGTGGATCGATGCGGTCCTTGCGATTGCCGTGATGGGAAAACTGGTGGTAGCTGGCGGACATGAGTTGGTCGCCAAGCATCAAGGCGGCGCCGCCAAGCGGTATGGTCAGAGAGAATACGCGGCAAGAGTCGTTTTTGATGGCCAGGGCCATGAGGTCCCACATCAGATCTTCGTTCTGGAGCAGCATGGTCTCGGCTACGTTTTCCTCGGGTGGCAGCGAGAATCGGGAGTCCGGCTTGGGGAACGGCTTGTCCAACCAATCACGGCGTCGGGCGAGCCGATCCTCCACTTGGCGGACACTGGTGAAGTATTCGTCGAGCTTGTCGCGATCTTCCTGGTCGACGCGTTTGCCCAAACTCTTGGCATCGGCGGCAACGTCGTCTAGAATGCTGCGGCCGGAATCGAGGATGTACTGCTGGCGTTGCTTGTCGGCTTCGCCACTGCCAAACAGTTTCGCGAAGAGATAGCTCGGACGGATGATCGGGGGCAAGGGGATGCCGCTCGCATTGTGGGAAACGGGGGCATTGTTGCGCAACTCGCCGGCGGAAAGCTGGAGCGATTCGTAGCGGGTGTCGGCTCCGAGCCGGGGGGCGACAACCTGGTCCAAGGAAATGCTCCGCGGAACTTGGCCAGTGAAGAGGGTGTAGACCAGGGCGTGTCCATTACCGGTCGGCCCTTTGTGGTCGAGTCCGGAAATGGTCGTAAATGAGTCACCGAGCCCGGCCCGATCTAAGGGTTTGATGAGGCGGGCATTTGGATCGCTGGCGAAGAAATCGGGCTTGTACCAGCCCAGTTGGGCGCTCACACAGACCAGCCTCCTGGGGGCGGCCTTCTTGGCCTGGGCGGCGCCCATCAAGGATGGAAGAAAGGGCAGGGCGACGGCTCCTTGCAGGAAGCGACGGCGATGGATGGGGTGGGCTTTCATGGTCAGTTGAGGTTTCAAGCAGGATTAGGGGAATTTGGCAATGCGGATTCGATCGGGCAACCTCTGTCCAAGCGATCGTTTGGATCATTTTCAGTATCTACGCCTTCTCGATAGGCTTCCGAGTCTGGAGTATTGATGGGGACAGGCTAATTGTGTCGGGTCAAGAGCCGCTTGGGCGTCCAGCCTTCATCGTTAAATATCGCTGCGGTTGCCAACATTGACGACTAGAACGATGAGTTCGCCGTCGTTTATCTGGGAGAGAACGCGAGAGTCGCCGACTCGATAGCGCCAGAATTCGCCAAGGTCGCCACGCAGAGCTTTGCCGAATTGGCGAGGGTCTTCGCAGTTCTTGATTCTTTCGTCGAGGAAGGCGATTACTCTTTGGCTGGCCTGTGGCCCCAGCTTTCGCAGCTGCTTGATTGCCCGTTCCGTGTAAACGGAAAAGAACGAACAGCCGTAGACTTCCCCAATAACTCAAGCGTTTATCAAGAATTTCTGGCGGAAAGGGAAGAGATTCTGAGGCACAAATGGCTCGATTCTGAGAAGGCCGGGAAGGATATCGGTTTCGATCGGGCGTTGATCGATTGGGTTCGAAACCATCGATCCGAATGGAGGGCGAGTCGCAAGGTCCAGGCCGGGTGAGGATGTGTGGTATTGCGCTGGCGATTTGTCTACGCAACCTTCTAGACAGTCGGTGAATGCGTTGTCTAAAAACTCCAATTTTTGTCTAGAAGCCAGTTCGCGCAGGATATATGGATATCGAAAACAGTGTTGCTTTCCCTTCGTGGGAATCTCGTTATGAAAAACCAATTTAATCGTCGTCACTTTCTTCGTGGTGCGGGATCGCTCATCGCCTTACCCGCTTTGGAATCCATTGGTTTCCGCCGATTCGCCTCGGCCGCCGCTAACGCGCCGGTCGCACCCCCAAAGCGGATGGCCTTCATGGGAATTGGGTTTGGCGTAACCAAGGAAACGTGGTTTCCCGATTTAAGCCAAACGGGAGCGGATTACGTGTTGTCGCAAGGCCTCTCCCCCTTGGCTCGGCACAAGGACGACTTTACTGTAGTGCAGGGCTGCTCGAACAAGTACAGCAACGAGGCCCACTGGGGCAGCACCTACTGGTTGACTGGCGCCAATCGCTACGCCATCCCCGGGCAAAACATGGCCAACAGCATCTCCGCCGATCAGGTCGCCGCCCAGCTGCTCGGGCGCGATACGCGTTTCTCCTCTATCCAGCTCAACAGCTCCGATGGCAGCGCTTCCGGTCATGGGCCCGGCCTCTCCTTGGCCTGGGACCAGCGGGGCAAGCCCGTCGCTGGATTCAACGACCCGGTGCAGGTTTTCCACAAGCTGTTTTCCGCTGACGAGCTGCCTCTCGATCAACGCCAGGCCGCCATCGCCGAAAACCGCAGCGTGCTCGATGCGGTCCTCACCGAAGCCAAGCGCGTGCAGCGTGGGCTGACGAAGACCGACACCGACAAGATCGACGAGTATTTCCAGGGCATCCGCGATATAGAGACCCGTCTGAGCAAAGATGAAGACTGGCTGGATGTTCCGAAGGCCAAATCGCCGATGTCGGAACCCAAGTCGGGGCTTAAGGGCCGCGCTGAAATCGAGGTGATGTATGATCTTATCGTCGCCGCTTTGCAAACCGACAGCACTCGGGTCATGACCTACCGCATGCCCGGCCAGGCACTCTTGTCGAGTATGGGCTTCACCCCCAGCGCCCACAACGTGAGTCACTACTCCCCGGGCGAGCGCATGCAAGCGTCCCAGGCGCGCGACAAGGCGCACGCCGACATGCTCGCGGGCTTGATCGACAAGCTCAAAGCGACGAAAGAAGCGGACGGGTCGAGCCTGTTTGATCATGTCGCGCTGGCCTTTGGCTCGAATATCAGTAGTATCCACTATCTCGATAATTGCCCGACGGTCCTTGCCGGTGGCGGAGCGAATCTGAAGCTGGGCCAGCATCTGGTACTGTCGAAGGACACGCCGCTGTGCAACGTGTGGCTCACCATGTTGCGCGGAATGGGAATCGATGCCGAGCGTCACGGCGACAGCACGGGTGTGGTGAAGGAATTGCAGGGTTAGTGATGATGGACAGGAGACAGTTGTCGGCTGAAAGTGATCAGTTATCGGTATTCAGTGATCAGTCAGACCGAACACTGAATACAGATCACCGATTACTGAATACCGCTTACCGATTACTGATCACTGGATTTCTAGCGCTTTGGTTTGGCGCCTTCGCGCATGCCGCCCCTCCCGAAGCTCTTCTGCCCGAGTCGCACCGTTCTCTCTTCGAAACTTACTGCTACGAATGTCACGATTCGGTCATCGAGGAAGGGGAAGTGAATCTTGAGACGATCTCGTTCAACATAGGCGAGGATATTGCGTCGGCAGAGCTCTGGCAAAAGATACTCAATTCCCTCAATTCCGGCGAGATGCCTCCCGAGGAGGAGCCGCAGATCCCGAACGCAGAAAAAACGGTCTTTCTCGACGATCTTTCGAATCAGCTTGTCGTCGCTCGGAAGCTATTGAGCGACTCTGGTGGCGAGATAGCCATGCGCAGGCTCAACCGGCGCGAGTACGCGAACACCATCGAACACCTCACCGGCGCCTCGGTCGATGTCAGCAACCTCCCGGCCGACGGTGGCGGGGGCACGTTCGACACCGTCGGCGCGTCGCTGTTCATCTCCAGCGATCAGTTCGAGCAGTACCTGAAGATCGGGCGCGCGGCCATTGATGAATCGTTCGCGCGGCAAGCGGCGCGGCAACAGGGTTTGAAGGTCATCCGCGTTGAGCCTGAAGACACGGTGAACCCTCAAAGCCACGATAAGATGCGCGCCCTGGAAGATACCCGGGTACGCTTCCTGGCTTGGAAGGCCGGCGTCGACAAAGCCATCGCGGCTCCCGAGAACCGGGAGATCGTGGCCAAGATCTTCAAAGACGACCCGAGGTTGGACCCGAAAGATTTCGCGGCGTCGGGCTACAGGTTCTACATCTATGCCCAGCAGTTGAAGGGCGCTCCGGATCCAACGGATTTTGGATTCACGGATGACAACAAAGCCGTCTTTTCCTACAACGGCGGTTACGAACGCACCTACCACCTGATCAAGCGCTACTCCGAACTCCCGCATAGCGATCGTGGAACTTATCTGAAAGTCGCCTGGGGGATTCAACGCCTCGACATCTCGCCGAACCCGAAGGATCTCCCCCCGGGAACCTACAAACTGCGTGTGCGGGCCGGAACGGTGGAGGGGTCGGATCCTTCGCGCCACTTCTTCGAGCTCGGTCACCCGCAACGCGTGAATGGTGTTCCCTATGGATTCGCCGGCCGCCCGATCAGCGGGCACCATGTCACCGGAACTATCGACAATCCGGAGATCATCGAAACGCAAATCAAGATCGGCGCTCACACCCCGCGCGAGTTCGGTATCCAGGAAAAACAACCGACCAACACCAAAGCGCGTCGCAATCTCCACAACGCTCACAAGAAAGATAACGGCTACGGCGCCCCGCCAGCCATCTGGGTCGACTGGATCGAACTGGAAGGCCCGCTTGAGTCGGCCGCGTTGGCCGAGTCCAAGGTGACGCGCGTCGAGCCGGAAACAACCATCAATCCGGCAAACGAACAAGAGATCGCACAGATCGAAGACGCTTATGCACGTTTCATTCCCTACCAAAAGCTTGTAGATAAAGCCGCCAAAACACCCGCGAACCAGGCGAAGATCGCCGAGATCGGCAAGACAGAACCAAAGGTCAATCACCCGCACCTTTTTTACTACCTCGCCAACCAGTTAGAGGGAACGCCCGATCCAGGTGAGCATGGCTTCCGGGATTACGGCAAAGCCGCGGCTGCCAACCCCGCTTGGGACCGCGCCAACCTTGCGTATCACAAGCACGTTGCGGGGCTGCCGCACCGCGATCGCGGGGCGTACCTGAAGCTCGCCCACGGAACCGGCCGAGTGATCGTCTCACGCAAGAACCTGCCGCCCGGCAACTACGTCATGCGCGTCCGTGTCGGGGTGACGAAAGACGCACCCGCTTCTCGACGATTCATCCAGGTCGGGCATCCCCAACGTTTGATCCCGCAAAGAAACTGGGGGCTCGAAGGCCCGGCCATAAGCACCCATCAAGTTTCCGGAACCGTCGACAACCCGGAAACGATCGAAATCCCGCTATCGGTCGGATCCGATACGCCCAGGGAATTCGCGATCCAGGAGAAGCAACCCAACAACGGCAACCTCAAGGCACTTTGGGGGGAGCACGACATCGCCAAGCGCAAGAACGGCTACGGCATCGATCCGGCGATCTGGATCGACTGGGTGGAACTCGAAGGACCCCTTGGCTCATCCCCTCAGAAAGCCGAGTCAGACACTGGCCTGGCGGATGTTCTCGCCGCCCACTCGCAGGGAGGTTCCGAACTCGAAAGCGCTCGAAGCATTCTGGCGGACTTTGCAGTACGCGCCTTCCGTGGCGCGCAGCCCGATCCCAAGTTCATCGATCAGCTCCTCGCCATCCATCAAACCCGACGCGAAGCCGGCGAGCCCTTCGACGTCGCCATCCGCACCCCGCTTAGCGTGATCCTCGCCTCCCCCGGGTTCCTCTATCTCAACGAGCCCGGTAGCGAAACCGAACGCCGAACTCTCTCAGATCGCGAACTCGCCGTGCGCCTCGCCTACTTCCTCTGGAGCACTCCTCCCGATCAGGAGTTGCTGGCGCTCGCCCAACAAAACCAATTACGCGAACCGAAGATCCTGCGCGAGCAGGTCGACCGCCTCATCGCTGATCCCCGTTCTGATGAATTCGTCTCCGGTTTCGTCCACCAATGGCTCGACATGGAACGACTCGACTTCTTCCAGTTCGATACCAAGCTGCATCGTGAATTCGACGAGAGCGCCCGTTCCGCCGCCCGACAGGAAGTCTACCACTCCTTCGCCCACCTGCTGCGTTCCAAAGAAGAAGGACAGCTCGGCAAGCTGCTCAACACCGACTACGTCTATGTCAACGGCTTGCTCGCCACCTACTACGGGATTGACGGCGTCACTGGCGATCAGTTCCAAAAGGTTGACTTGCCCGATGGCTCGCCGCGTGGCGGATTGCTCGGTATGGCTGCTATCCACGCGATGGGCAGCGACGGCGTCAACAGTAGCCCTGTTGAGCGCGGCGCCTGGGTGCTTCGGCATTTGCTTAACAATCCTCCGCCGCCCGCGCCGCCCAACGTCCCGCAAATCTCGCGTCTCGACGACCAGATCCTCACTACCCGCGAGCGCCTCTCCGCCCACATGGAAGAGGCCCAGTGCGCAAATTGCCACCGCAAGATCGACCCGATCGGCTTCGGTCTGGAAAATTTCGATGCTGCCGGAAAGTGGCGTACTACAGACTCGGATGGCGAGGGCAAGCAGAAGAAAGTTTGGGACATCGATGCGTCCGGAGCATTCTACAACGGGCCGGCCTTCGGGGACTACCACGAGATGCGCGAGCTTATCGCCGATCGGGAAGGGGACTTCGCCCGTGGTTTCACCGAACACCTGATCGAGTACGCCTTGGGCCGACCCTTTGGTTTTACTGATGAAGACTTGGCGGATGAGGTGCTGCACTCGGCGAAGCGTGAAAACAATGTATTGAATGCGTTCATACACGCGATCGCGCAAAGCGAGGATTTTCGAAGCAAATGAAGCAACGTATATTTATTTTCAGGATATTCTATTATGTAGGTATCGGAATACTTGCAGCGCAGCTCCATGCAGGGACACCTGCATTTCAGTCGGAATTGTTTTCAAAAGGAACCCTGGTTTATGCAGACGACTTTGATGGCGAGTTCAATCGAGAGTGGTGGCAGCCTCGGACCAAGAACTGGAAAGTAAAGGATGGCGTGTTGATCGGGGTGCCGGACTATAAAAATGCGGAAGAGGCCCAGAAGGCTCTGGGACGTGACCATCATCTTGGTCTGGGACCGGTCATCCGTCTGAATCATTTGCCTGAAAGCTTCGTTTGCCACATGCGTTTCAAGTACGAAGGGGAGTCTTATCAAGCCGCTCGGCCGAAGTTCGATATCGGTCATCACATCAGCAACCTGTTTTTCAGAAAGGGCGGATACTCCTTGAAACTATCCGGAGGCGAATTGATCGAAGACCGTCAATCCGGTTTCGAGCTCAATGAATGGACGGACATCGTCATCGAGCTGAAAGAAGGTAAGCTTCTCATCGAACTCAACGGCCACCAACGGCTCTTAGAACACGAGCAAGTTTCGATGAAGGCGCGTGATGAATTCACCTTCAAGGCCCTGGATGGTCCCACTAGTCGGATAGTGATCGACTACGTCAGGCTCTGGAAGGGCGAGTGAAAAGACTGTGGCGAATGACACTGAATTGAAAGCCTTCTTCGAATCGGCGAACTTTGAACCGCTTTTGCTTTCAGTCGCTGAAAACGACGTGATTAGCCTCAAGAACAACAACGCCTGGCTTTCAATACCTCCGCAAGAGGCGCTTATCTTTGCGGATCTAGAGCAAACATGGGCAAAGTTGCGTTCGGTATATCTAGGTGATTTTTCGAACCTCGTTTTCGGGGAGCTTCCCAGTGATTCAGACGTATGTGCAAGCCTTGCCCGCATTAGAGAAAGACTTGTATCCATTGAATGGAACATATCTGTAGTAGATCAATGAATTTAAAGGTTCTATCGAAGCTTCGGAATCCCTCGCTTGTGACCGCGCTTATTGAGATAAGCGCGTCGAGTATTTTGAATGCCTGGTATCTTTTCCCTTTTCGAGTCCGGAGCTGGAGCGGTTTATGGATACCGTCACGCCGGCCCGGTTTGCGGCCAACCGGAGTTGTCGCCTATAACTATTTGGTCAAATCTGGAAAGCCTAGACCTCGCATAGCGAAGACCGTTCAGCTTAGCGCCGATTTCTTGGGAGTAAATTTTTCAGCGATAATCTTAGCTAAAAACGGACCCATGAGTGTCTAAACGTATCGAGCTGCTAGGGTTTCAAAAACGGTCAACAATTGAATCCGAAGGCTCTCGTTCTTTTCTGTCAACGCGCTCTTAATGTTTTCAGTGAAGCGAACTTCACAGCTCCTCATATATACCGCCAAAACGCTCAGACTGCTCCTGGTCTTTCTGGTCGCATTATCGTTCTTGCAGGTGGCCCAAGCTAAGCGTCCCAGCGTGCTCTTTCTGAATATAGACGATTGGAACGACTGGAACAGCGTATTGGAAGGGCATCCTCAGGCGATCACGCCCAACCTAGAGCGTTTCGCTGAACGCAGCGTTACCTTCACCCGTGCGATCTGTTCCTCGCCGGTCTGCTTTCCCTCCCGGACTTCAATCTTCTCGGGTCTGCATCCCGCGCGAACGGGAGCGAAGTCCAATTGGAATTGGGGTAGACCTTGGCGAAGCTATGTCCCCGATGCGATCACCCTGCCCAAATTATTAAGCGCTCGCGGTTGGAAGAGCGTGGGGATCGGAAAGAACTTTCACAACGGCGACCAAGCCGAATTCGACGAGTACACGAGCCGCGCCAAAGAGCCAAAACCGATTCCCGAAACGTTCCGGAACGTCAATCCATCCGGCAGATTGGGCGTAGCATCCGTTCCCACCCATGAGATGCCCGACTACCTGTCGGTCAGCCAAGGAATCGAAGCCCTTGAATCGAATCGCACCGGGCTCTTTTTGGCCCTTGGCATCTATCGTCCCCATGTGCCTTGGGTCGTGCCGCAGGAATACTTCGATCGCCATCCGCTTGAAAGCCTGCTCATGCCCGAACGCCAGGAGGACGATTTGGACGATCTGCCCGAACGTTTCAAAACAATCGCTCGTGCCCCCGCCAAGTTCGGTCCCGGATATCACGAGATGCTCGTGGCCAAGGGCTATGACCGGGAAAAAGTCCGGGCCTACCTCGCCTGCGTCAGTTTTGCCGACGATCAGGTAGGCCGCATTCTCGATGCCTGGAACGGAAGCCCTCACGCTGAGAACGGCTATGTCATCCTTTGGAGCGACCATGGCTATCAGCTGAGCGAAAAAGAAGGCTGGTCGAAAATGAAGCCTTGGTACGACTCCGCGCGAGTAAACCTCATGATCGCCGGTCCGGGTCTTGCCGAAGGGGCATTCTGCAACAAAGCCGTATCCTTGTTGGATCTCTATCCTACCTTGGTCGACCTTCTGGGCCTTGCCGCGCCCCCTCAAGGGTTGGACGGCAATAGTTTGGTTCCCTTGCTTAAGAATCCCCAGGCCGATTGGGACAAGCCCGTCCTCATGTCGAGCGAAGAGGAGGGGATCCGCTACGACGTGGCTTTGAGTAATGAATATCGCATGACGCGAATGGCCACCGGAGAGACCGAACTCTACCATCTCGACAGCGACCCACACGAGTTCACCAACTTAGCGGACAAACCTGGATACGAAGGCGTCATCGCGAAACTGAGCAAACGCCTTAGCCTAAGACAGCCTGAACCCGATGCGGAGGGCTGGTTGGAAGCGGAGGACCTGCCTCATCAAACCTCGTCCGACTTCGAGCAGCGCGGCAACTTTCACTACCCCCAAGGTCACCTAGATGCATCCCAAGGGGTGGCCGTCTGCGTCGATCTGATCAAGGGAGCAGGCAGCTATATTGAATTCGTTCTGAATATCGACCGGCCGGGAAATTACGATCTGTCCCTCTCGCTCCACGCCGAGGGTTCCTGCGAGCTTTTGACGGCTCCCGTTGTCGACGACGCCAGACAGGCGGATACGGGATATCCGATGACGAAACTCATGAACATAGAGAAAACCCAGTCAGAAACTTTCGATCTTGTTTCGGCAGGCTTTGTCCGCTTTGATCAATCAGGTTTGCATTTGCTGTGTTTCAGTTCTCAAGTCCCCAAACAGCAGCTAAAGGTCGATCGCCTACGACTTCTGCATCGTAACTAATCTTTTAATACATAAAGAATCATGAATCGTCGCCACTTTATAAAACGCAAAGTAGCGGGAACAGCCATCCTAGCAGCCTCTGGCCTTGTGCACAAAGCGAGTGCTCAAAACCTGCCTTCTCCTGATCCGCAAAACCCTGACATCCTCGACGTCGATGTTCTCGTCGTGGGAGGTGGATCCGCGGGCCATGTTGCTGCTATTCAAGCGGGGCGCCTTGGCGCGAAAACCGTCTTGCTGGAACGCAACTCTCAGCTCGGCGGAACGACGACCACAGGGGGCGTCAATTTCCCCGGCCTCTTTCACGCCTGGGGGAAGCAGTACATTTCCGGGATCGGCTGGGAACTGGTCGCGAAGACGACGAAGGTCGATGGCAAGAAGCTGCAAGATTTTTCCAAAGTCCCCAAAAGCCATCCTGAGCACCAGGTACGCGTCAATGCCCATCTGTATGCCTTGCTCGCGGAGGAGGCCTGTTTGGAAGCAGGCGTCTCTCTTGCCTATTATCAGTTTCCTCAAGCGATCGAAAAAACCTCAGACGGCTGGCTCGTCAGTGTAGTGGGGCAAGGGGTACAATACCAATTGCGCTGCCGCCAAATCATCGATTGCACAGGCAGCGCTTCGGTGGTCGGCATGCTAGGCCTTGAGCGAATGTGGAGCGACGTTCGCCAACCCGGAACGCAAATGGTTGTCTTCAAGGGGTTCGACGAAGCGGTTGTGCAAGAGAACAAGGCGCTTATCCAAAAGATGTACGACGAAGCGATCGCAGAAGGCAGGCTCCAGCAAGGGGATACGTGGAGAGGCAATGCGATGGCGCCGATCAGTGGATCGAGTGGTAGCAACCACATCTTTGGCGCCGACTCCTCCACTGCTGCTACGCAAACCCAAACCAATTTGGCCGGTCGGAAGCACGTCCTGCGCATGCTCAAGTTCCTCAAGTCAATCCCTGGGGGCGAAAACGCAACCATCGATCGGATGATGAACGAAACCGCCAGTCGCGAAACCTATCGCATCAAAGGGGAAAGCATCGTCACGGTACGGGACTACACTACCGGCCGGATTTTCGACGACGCCCTATGCTACTCATTTTATCCAATCGATTTGCACGAGGAAAAAAAAGGAGTGAAACCCAAACCGCTCCCTCATGGCAAAGTGCCGACCATCCCGAGAGGCGCCCTTATACCGAAGGGCTCAAAAAACCTCATGGTAGCGGGTCGCTGCTTATCCAGTGATCGCCTTGCCAACTCGGCGGCCCGCGTGCAGGCCTCTTGCATGGGTATGGGGCAAGCGGCGGCAGTCACCGCTTCTTTGGCTGCCAAATTCGGCGTGACGCCCAGCGAAGTTCCGCTCGATCAGATTCGAGCGAAGCTAAAGGAGCACGGCGCCATCGTCCCCAGAGTAGCGTAAATGAGTCGTCAGCGCAGCGCCGTTTCCCTGCTCGTCGCGTTTAGCTTCATCGTGCTGGCGGTGACGGGTGTGCTCGCCTTCATTTTACCGTTTTCAATCCGAATCATCGGTTTGCATGCCCTTATCGGCTTTGGCTTCGTCGGACTGATTGCCTTCCATGTATTCAACAACTTTCGACAGCTGTCTGGCTATCTGAGAAGCCGCGTCGTCTGGGGCGCTCTAGTGGCCACGCTTATTTTGGTCGCCATTTTTCTTTGGCAGCCCGCCCCCGTTCGAAACGTGTTGCGCCTAAGCGGTAACCTAGGTCCAGCCCTGGACCGCTTTGAAATTACCGACGAAGGCATGCGTTACCAGTACGTCCCCGATCCGCGTTACCGGATGGCCTTGAACGTTCGAAGGGGTTCGGCTTTCGATGGGAGCAATCCTCCCGACTTCGCCATCTGGTTGGAGAACGCTTCGCACTATCATATCAAGACTCTGCATACGCCCCAGAGTCCAACTAGCGCATCGGCTACTTTGCCTTACTGGGACTTCAAGCGGCGCGGTTGGGAGGAAGCGAAGCGGGAGGCGGATGCCTCTGGAAAGGAAATCGAGGAGGAGCTCGAGGTTCATGCTCTTGCAGGGGCAACTCAGAACAGTTCCTTCGATCCAGCCGACTACATTCTGCCCGATGAAGCGGAAGAATCTCTGCCTTACCGTCTGCTCATCGAGATCGACCAGGCGGATGATGATCAGGCTTCGCTAGTGTACGGCGTTGACATCGACAATGCCTACCCGCGGGCGTACCAGCTGCTCGATCTCGTCGGCTACCCGGTAAGACAAGAGGACGACGATGAAGGAAAGGAAGAATGGGCTCTCTATTACGTTGATGAAACCTTCGACTCCTCCCTTAAATTGATCGATAGCGCTTTGCTTACCATCGAGCGCGGCAGTGGCGGAAAGGGCGAGACGAACAAATGACGAGTCATAGACACTCTCTTAACAACTTAGGAGCAAAAATGAAAATCCACGCAAAGATCTCTTATCCTCTAGGACTCTTTCTATCGGCCTTGCTCACTAGCTTGGCGGGATGCGCCCAGCATGAGACCTCGACGACGATTGAGTCGAACGCGGCCCAACGCCCGAACATTCTCTGGCTGGTCATTGACGACATGGGGCTTGAGTTCTCCTGCTATGGCGAGGACCTCATAGAAACCCCCCATATCGATAGACTGGCTCGAGAGGGTACCCGCTTCACCAATGCTTTTTTGACCTCCCCCGTTTGTTCAACCGCCCGTTCCGCGATGATAACCGGGATGTATCAAACCACGATTGGCGCCCACAATCATCAAAGCGGGCGGGGTAAGCGGAAGATCCACGTGCCGGGGGAGGTCGTCCCTGTTCCGGTCCTGTTTCAAGCAGCGGGATACTTTACATCAAACGGGGATTACCCAAAGAAGCGGGAAGGTCTGGGTAAAAACGATTACAACTTTGAGTGGGATGAATCCATGTACGACGCTCCCTACCATGGGGAAAGAGATGACAGCAACCAGCCGTTCTTTGCCCAGCTCCAACTTTGGGGAGGCAAGAACCGCCATGGCCAGCAGTGGGTCGAAAAAGTGCGACCGAAGGTCTTGGAAAAGGTGACCCTACCGGAAAAAGTGAAATTGCCTCCTTACTATCCCAGAGATCCTCTGATTCTTGAGGACTGGGCTCACTATCTGGATACAGTTCAATACACGGATCTGTTGATTGGCCAGATTCTCGACCAACTGGAAGTGGAAGGGATCCTCGATGAAACCGTCATAATCCTCTTCGGGGATAACGGTATTAGCCATGCAAGGGGCAAACAGTTCGTTTACGATGAAGGCATTCGTACGCCCTTGATTATTCGAGGTCCGGGAATCGAGCCTGACAAGGTGCGTGATGATTTGGTTGAGCATATCGACCTGGCTGCCACTTCTCTAGCCTTGGCTGGAGAACCCGTTCCGGAGTGGATGCAAGGAGATGACATTCTTGCCCGAGACTATACGCGGAAGGACGCAGTATTTGCGGCCAGAGATCGCTGCGGGGAGACCGTCGACATGACGCGTTCCGTGCATACCGGAAAGTTCAAGTACATTCGCAACTTCTTCCCAGACCGGCCCCATCTTCAACCGACAAACTATAAGGATACAAAGCCGATCCTTATCCGTTTGCGTGAACTGCATGCTGAGGGCAAACTGAACACCCTGCAGGAGGAGCTCCTGTTCGCCCCAAAGCGGCCGCTCGAAGAACTCTACGATATCGAAGCCGATCCCTACGAAACGCTGAATCTGGCGGAAGATCCGAAATATGAGACTGTATTAAGATCTCTTCGACAGCGTCTCAAGGTATGGATGGAGAAAACCGAGGATCCGGGCCCAGAATCTCCCGAGGATTATGCTGCCGAAATGGATTATCAGATTGAAAGGAATCTGAGAAATCCAGACGCCTATGCTGCAGTCAAAGCGAATGTCGAGCTGTACAGACGTTGGGCCGCCGAACGGCCTTATGTTCCATTGTCTAAATAATCAAAACAGGCGGGTTTCGCGCAAAAGGTCGTTGCCCTCAGCTGAGAGAAACTACTTATTGGATACAGTCATTCATCTAAAAATCCATTGAGTTTCAGCCAGTCCTCCATTCGGTCTGTCCAGGAGGTGACCGGTTGCTCGGTGCGGCGAATGCCGTAGCCGTGCCCGCCCTCGCTGTAGATATGCATCTCCGCGGATACATCGGCCTTTTTGAGAGCGATGTAGAGTTCAGCCAATTCGATGGAACGGTCTTTGTCGTCGTGGGCGATCACCATGAAAACCGGAGGACACGATTCAAAAAGGTCTTCGCCTATCGGCATGCCGCTGGAGTAGATAGGGGCGGCGAAGGCGGGACGAAAACTGAAGCTATCGTGTTCGTCCACGGGCTGGTACAATCGATTGGAAATCATAGCGGTGTATTTGACAGGCGTTCCCCCGGCAGAAAACCCCATAATTCCGATACGGTCTGGATCGATCTCCAATTCCTTGGCTCGAGACTTCACGAGGCTCATGGCTCGCTGGCCGTCCTGGGCGGCTGCCAGCCAATTCTTGTCCGGGTTGCGGGCCTTTCCCGGTACCCGATATTTAAGGACGATCGCGGTTAGTCCAATCGAGGTTGCCCATTCAGCGACTTCCGTCCCTTCCAAGTCGAAGGCTAAAATCGTGTGGCCCCCTCCAGGCGCGATTATCATGGAAGCGCCCGTATCAGTTTTCGGATCGGGTTTGTAAATAGTAAGGGTAGGAGCGGAAACGTTTTGCAGACGCGTTACCCATTTCCCCGCCACCAATCGGTCTTCTTCTTTGGTCCGATCCGATTCGGGCGGCAAGGTCACAAAGTTTCCGGGTGGGTCGCCCGGCCAAAGATCCCAGACAATCGGCTTCTCAGCAGCCTGGACCATCGTGGAAAAAGCAGCTGCGAAAGTTACTAGTAGGGGTATTCGTTGTGTGGACATTGCGACGTATTGAGTGGTAAATAGGAAAGATACTCAAGATTGTTAGAAAATGCTTATGCCCCGATTTAAGGATATTCACTTAATCCTGTTAGCTCTCGTGCTAGCAGGGAGTTTTCATCTACAGGCCAAACCGCTCAACGTTCTCTTCATCGCTATTGATGATTTAAATGACTGGATTGGCGCCTACGGGGGGCATCCCCAGGCTAAAACGCCGCACATGGATCGGCTGGCAGAACGGGGGACGACATTCTTAAATGCCCACTGCCAGGCTCCCATTTGCAATCCTGCTCGAGTCAGCATGATTTCGGGGCTGCTGCCTTCGAAAACCGGTATTTATTTTTTGGCTCCGGGATTGAGAGGGGCCTCCGAGAACGCCGACGCGGAAACGATGTTCCAGTATTTCAAGGGTCAGGGCTACTATCTGACGACCCGCGGGAAGATCTTCCATGGGCGAGGGCTAGCAGAGGATAAGGACTCTTTCGATGAAATCGTCCAAGCCTCGTTGCCCGTGCCGCGTCCAAAGGAACGCTTGGCCTCCTTTGAAGGAAGTAGAGCGTGGGACTGGGGGCCTTATTTTGAGAAAGACGAGGATACGCAGGATTTTCAGACCGCTCTTTGGGGCGCGGAGCGTTTGCAGGAGCTGGCGAAGAAAGATAAACCCTTCTTCATGGCTATCGGGTTTTCCAATCCCCACGTCCCGCTATACGTGCCGCAAAAGTGGTTCGACCTGTATCCGCAAGAAACCTTGGAAATCCCAGAAGTGCTCTCCACGGATCGCGATCAACTTTCTGAATACGCCAAGACGCTGACCTGGGGTCACGTGGCTCCCAAGCACGATTGGGTTGTCGAGGCCGGTGAATGGAAGCCCTTAGTCCAGTCCTACCTGGCCTGCATTTCCTTTGTCGACCACTGCGTCGGCACGGTACTGGACGGACTCGAGAAGAGTGGGGCGGTCGACAACACCCTCATCGTTCTCTGGAGCGATCACGGCTTTCATATGGGCGAGAAGATGCACTGGGCCAAGCGAACCCTTTGGGAGGAATCTACCCGCGTTCCCATGATGATTGCTGGCCCGGATTTACTCCAGGAGAATCCGGTATCCAAACCAGTGGGACTGATCGATATTTATCCTACCTTGGTTGATCTGTGTGGGCTGCCGAAAAAATTCGGCCTAGACGGCGTCAGCTTGAGACCCTTGCTGACACGGGCTAACGCCATCTGGGAGCGTCCTGCCATCACGAATTTCGGTCCCAATAACCATAGCGTTCGATCTGAACACTGGCGTTATATCCGCTATGATGACGGATCGGAGGAATTGTATGACCATCGCAAGGATCAGCGAGAGCGAGTGAATCTAGTTTCAAATCCAGAGTACCGCTCCCTCATCAGGGATCTTAGTCGGTGGATTCCTGAACACAACGCCGCCATTCCGCCTGGTAGCAACGGTTCGGGTACACCGCTTTATAAGGAATTCGAGAATCGGTAGAAACAACTACGTTCAAGTGACGAGGAATCGGCTGCGGAGCTCGCGGAGTCCTGAGAATCCATATCTTAACATCGCTCTCCGGGAATCGCCGGATAGCTGAATCCCCGTCGTCGCGGGGCTAGGAATCCGACAAATCGGGGCAGGTTCTTATCCGTAGCAGGGAGCTGAACAACAACATGGCTTCCTATTCACAAGTGTAGTGCGCTAGTTTTTGGGATACACGTTGTTTAATCTTAAATTTACGTCCTGCGCTCGCGCAGAGAGCGATGTTAAAATGGATTTGATTTAGGCGTTCTAATTAATCTCGCTACCGGCCCTTTGGGATACGGCGTGACAGGAGATCCGCTGCGGGGCTAGGATCGCTTCTCCGGCTTTGCCCATAGGCGTCAACTTAACCAAATTTCTATTGTAATAAACGCGCCGGGTCGTCGCTTTCCACCCACGAAACTGATGTAAAAAGGTGGAGCTCGACCTCCGGGCGAGCTAAAGTTGATGCGGTTGCGCACTGCGAAATCGCGGCAGGATGGATCTGATGTCCACTTTATTTTACTAGACCAGAATTTATGTAGTTGGTCTACCGATCGGTGGCATGTTTGATCGTTTCTTCAGATTATCCTCTTCAAGTTCCCAATTAAACTCCTGCCCCCGCATCGCGAGGATCCTTGCCACGCGAAGAAGGGGATTCAGTGAAGCGATGTTCAATAATCCTTATCTTACATGAAGTTTCTAACGACCCTATTTTGCTTATTGGGCCTAGCGGCCTTGGCTGATCAGCGTCCCAACATCGTTATCCTCTATGCCGATGATATGGGTGTTGGCGACGTTTCCTACGGGGATCCGGACGCCAAGATCCAGACTCCGAATATCGACCGGCTAGCGGCGGGAGGCATGACCTTTTCCGATGGGCACAGTTCCTCGGGCATCTGCACGCCCAGCCGATTCGCCATGTTGACGGGGCAGCATCATTGGCGTAGGTTTCACGGAATCGCTCAGGCTTTCGATGGGCCTGTATTCGAGCCAGGCGACTTTACCGTCGCTAAGATGTTCAAGGCAAAGGGCTACCGTACGGCCGCCTTTGGCAAGTGGCATCTGGGTTGGGACTTCGATGCGATCCGCAAACCGGGTGTGGCAAAGGAGGACTGGATCAAGGCCGAGTCCTACGATTGGACCAAGCGCTTTCCGGGCGGCCCTATCGACCAAGGATTTGACCGATACTTTGGTGATGGAACGATCAACTTCCCGCCGTATTGCTGGATAGAAAACGACCGTTTCGTAACCATCCCGACCAAGCCAGTAATCAAATCGGAGCCGCTGGCTGGGGGCGGTACGTTCCGTCCCGGGCCCATGGCGGAGAGTTGGAATCCTTACGATATCCTCCCGACCATGACCGAAAAGACGGTCGAGTGGATAGCAGAGCAGTCATCCGATCAGCCATTTTTCGTCTATCTTGCTTTTAATTCCCCCCATTATCCCATTGTGCCCAACAAGGAGTTCCACGGGAAATCGAAGGCCGGATACTATGGGGATTTTGTTATCGAGACCGACGCCATGGTGGGGAAGGTGCTGGCTGCTTTAGAGGAGGGCGGTTTGGCGGACAACACCTTGGTCATCTTCTCGGCTGACAACGGAGCGGAAACTCATGCCTTCGAACGGCTGGAGGAATTCGATCAATGGAGTTCCGGGAAATTTCGTGGCGTGAAACGGGATATCTACGAAGGGGGACACCGGGTGCCGTTTATAGTCCGCTGGCCTGGCCAAATCGAGGCAGGTACGGTTTCTGATGAAGTGGTTAGCCAGGTGGATTTGGCGGCGACTTTCGCCGAGATCATCGGCTATTCCCTCGGCAGGGACGTAGCCATCGACAGCTACAATTTGCTACCCGTGCTGAAAGGCGAGGACTACGACCGTCCCTTGCGAACCGCGACGGTACAGAACACATCGCCAGGGAAATTCGCCTTGCGGCAGGGGGATTGGGTTCTGATCGATGCCCCGACCGGAGCGGCTAGGAAAGAAGAGGAAAGCTACCTGCGGCATTTCGGATTGGAGGCCTATGGGGATGGGCATTCGGGCCTTTTGTTCAATCTCAAGGACGACCCTCGGCAGTCCAGTAACCGCTATGCGGAATTTCCCGAAAAAGTGGAAAGCATGCGCAGACTTCTGAAACGGTACGTAGAGGGTGAACGCTGCGCTCCTATCGGCAGGTGATCCTTTGAGTTAATAACGGAGCCAGAACCTTGATCTTGCGATTTTCACTTGAGTCTCTAGCGCTATCACGATGACGGATCATCCCAACCCTCACAATCGGCGACAATTTCTGAAGCGCTCTGCGCTCTTCGCCTCGTTTTCTATTTTGCCGAGCCATGTCGTTTTTGGCCAAAATTCCAGCGACGGGCAACTTCCTCCGAGCGCCCGCGTAAATCTAGCGGCCGTTGGAATTGGCAACCAAGGCAGGGGCGATTTGAGAAACCTTTTTGCCTCGGGACACTGCAACGTAGTGGCCCTTTGCGACGTCGATTTAAAGGGCGAGCACACGCAAGAGTCGCAAGCGAACCATCCGAATGCCCGTCGTTTTACCGATTTCCGGAAGATGTTCGACGAGATGAGCGACGAGATCGACGCCGTGCTGATCGCCACGCCTGACCACTCCCACTTCTGTATCGCCATGCTGGCTATGTCGCTGGGCAAGCATGTCTATGTGGAAAAGCCCTTGGCTCACACTTTTGGACAATGCGAACGCCTGATCGACTTAGCGGAGCGTAGCGGCGTGGTCACGCAAATGGGCAATCAAGGGCACTCCGGTGCCAACTATTTCCAATTTAAGGCCTGGACTGAAGCGGGAGTTATTAAGGACGTGGAGCGCATCAGCGCTTTCATGAACAAGGATCGCCGCTGGCATGGCTGGGGAGCCTCGGTGAAGAAATACCCAAGCCAGCCCCTCCCGGAAGGCATGGATTGGGACGCCTGGTTTTGCAGCGGTCCTGAAAATCCCTTCAGCGATCGGCTGCATCCGCAGGAATGGCGGAGTTGGTACGACTACGGAAGCGGAGCCTTCGGGGATTGGGGCCCACATATTTTGGATACAGCCCATCGGTTCTTGAAATTGGGATTGCCGCGCAAGATCACTGCCGTGAAGCGCGAAGGGGCTAACGATCTCGTTTTTCCCCAAGCGTCGACCATAGAGTTCCAGTTTGCCAAACGAAAGGGCATGCCGGCTTGCGACGTCACTTGGTACGACGGTGTTGCAAATCTGCCCGAAGTAGAGAAGGAGCTCGGAGAATATGCCAAAAATCCGGATACAGGAAAAATGGAGCACAAGCCCCTTAACATCGGCAAGCCAGGGAAGATTATTTACGGAAAAGATCTGACCTTTGCCGGTGGCAGCCACTCGGACGCGTTGCGTGTTGTTCCTCAGGAGAAATTCATGGAGGTTCGGGAATCGCTGCCCCGTATTACTGGCAAGAACTCGAACCACTACGCCAACTTCCTCTTGGCCTGCAAGGGGGAAGAAGAGTCGCGTTCGCCATTCCGCGTTAGCGGGGAGCTCACCCAGGTATTTAACCTTGGGGTGATCGCCCAGAGGCTCGGCGGCTCGATCAATTTCAATCCCAAGACCCGCAAGATCACCAACAATAAGGCCGCCAACGCCCTGCTGGATCCCGCCCCGCGCAAGGGCTGGGAAGCGTATTACAAGCTTTAGAGAGTGTCCAATAAGTCAGAATGGGCGTCGCAGCAGGCAATTTTCGTTTTTGGCAAGGCGTAGCCGAGGCGTCAATGCCCGGAGGGCCTTGGCCCTCGGCTGCCTCTCTTAGTAACTTGGCAGGAATTGCTGTCTTCCTAGAGGTGCCGGGAAAAATCCATGGAGCTACGAAAAATCCTCACGATCTGGGGGCCTGAATTTTCGATTCGGAAGAGAATGACGTGCTTTTTATGGGCTGCGATTTGGCAATTGGGAAAAGATCGTCGCGCCGACGCCAACGTTGCGGATCGGCAAGGATTTCTTCGAACTTTTGCCAAAGCGAATCGAGATAGCGCTGTTCCTTCTCCTCGCCCCATGTCTTTAGGGTTTAACTGCGGATAGATTGAAGATCCGAAACGGCCGCCGTCGTGAATTCCAGGGTCATTCCTCGCCTCGCGCCAACGCTTCGAATTCCTCTTTGCTGCTGACTCGCTGTGTTTCGTCTGCCTCCAATTGGGCGAAACCAGTGGCTGCTTCTCGTTTCAGCCATTCGTTTTCGGCTTCCTGTTTCAGTGACAAGCGAAGCGCTTCCCGGATAACTTCGCTGGCATTGCTGTAGAGTCCCGAAGCCACTTTTTTCCTGACGGCTTTTTCTAGCTTTGGAGTTAGATAGACATGCATGCTTTCTATCAATAATGTTGGTAAATATTCTCAATCTTTGATTCCTCTAATGGATCCCGTAACGAAACTGGAGAGCAAATGCCTGCTATCAAGGCTGTGATCTTCGAGCGACTATGAGGGAAGTCGTCTCCCCTTTTCAAGTCGTATACAAAATATAGATACAAAATATGATCTTGAATGTTATGCAAACCTATCAACGAAGGCACGGAGCGCGGGAAGGGCCTTGTTAGCTGTTGTTCGCAGTTACCTGACTAGTGGGGGGCGCAAACTGGACGGCGTAAAATCTACCGCCACTTTGGTACTTGAAAAACGCGGTCTCCGGCTCCTAGTGGAAGTGTCCATGCTTTCCCGGAATATTATCCCCTCGAGTCGGCGCTTTCTTTTGTTCACGACGGCGGTATTTTTACTATCGTCACCGGTCTGCCTATCGGCGCCAGAGCGACGGGCGGTTACCGATAGACCCATGGAGGGCGACTTGAAGCCCTTTCTTGGCAAACCTGTTTTTGAACAGCAGGAGATCTTCAGCGACGAGAAGAATCAGGTACGCGAACCGTATCTAGGTATCGCTGTCGACGGGACCCTGCTGGCGGTACGCAACAACCGAGGGCACCTCAGGCGCAGTGAGGATGCAGGGCTGAGCTGGGGGGACATCATTCAGGTCGCCATCGGCTATTTCGACAGCAGTTTCATCGTCGATGAAAACAGCGGACACATCCTGTCCCTAAGAATTTGGTCCGGTGATGATCGGACGCTCCGTAGCAAGGATCATGGCAAGACCTGGACTGAGGAAGCTGTCACAGTAATACCCAATGAGACGATGACGCGGCTTGCTGAATCGGGAGTTAAATTGCGGGGCGTCAAGGATACCGTCAAAGCGGGCACCTATTTCCTGCATGCCAACGCTAGCGAATCGGGGGTCACCCTTCGTCACAGTGAATACAAGGGACGGCTGATCGTGACCGCGACTTACCGACCTCATGCCGTGGAACATCCCTCCGATCGGAAGCCTGAGGATGTAATCTACAGTTGCGCCGTTTACAGCGACGATGGTGGATCTTCTTGGCAGATCAGCGAGTTCTTTCCGGAAGGATTTACCGAGGAAGCTGCCCTTGTGGAGTTGAGCGACGGTCGCATCTACTACAACTCCCGTAGCCACAGTGGTTTTTACGACGAGGATTTGGCCCGAGAGTTGCGGCCGGACGAGACGATGCGCAGGGAGGCGTGGAGCGACGATGGCGGCCGGACTTGGAAGAATCTCAGAATTAGCGAGCTATTGCCGGATGGCGGAGGATTCGACCGAGGCTATGGAATGAAGGGCGGATTGACTCGCCTACCCGTTAAGGGCCGGGATATCCTGATTTACAGCAACGCTGATACTGCTGGCGGCGACAGGAGTAGAATGACTGTCTGGGCTAGCTTTGATGGGGGTCAATCCTGGCCAGTCAAACGGCTCGTCTACGAATCTTTCAGCGCCTATTCCTCTCTGGTTGCGGCACGTCCCGGTACGCAGACTGAGGGGCTTGTCTTTCTGCTCTTCGAGGGCGGACTCGAGGGGCCATACGCAGCCATGCAGATGGCCCGTTTCAATCTGTCATGGATTATAAAGGGTGAACGAACCGGGGATGGTGAAATCCCTTCGTGGGCTCGACACTGATGTTATACCACACGGGAAAAGGTTTGCTGGGAGCGTGTCTGAAGGTCGTTGCCCCAACGTAGAATCGCTAGAATCTCTTAAAGCATTCGAGAGAACCGAATAGCGCTTGGCCGTATAGGGCGCGGCGGTCTTGCGCATGAAATTCTCTCCGGATTGAGTCGAATAAAGGAGCATTCTCAGGAAAATTAGGCAGAGTGCGATCCGGTTCCAGATATAGCTTTGTAACTCAATCAACCTTCTCTATGCCGCCTCTACTTTCGAATCGGATTTTCCGTTGCGCCTTTCTCGCTGTTATCGCCGGGATCCTGACAGGCGCTCGATTCGCGCTCGCGGAACAGCCCAATGTGGTCTTAATCATTTCGGACGATCAGGCTTGGACCGATTACGGTTTCATGGGCCACGACACGATTCAGACCCCGCATCTGGACCAACTGGCCAAGGAAAGCGTTCTGTTTCGTCGCGGTTACGTGCCCACCGCCCTGTGCCGTCCTTCGTTGATGACGCTGGCGACGGGGCTGTACGCCCACCAGCACGGCGTGACCGGCAACGACCCTTCCCGAGCCCGGAACGACCGAAACTCGCCAAAGTACAATGAACTGCGAGCGGAACTGATCTCGTTTATCAAGAATCACGATACGCTGCCGGGCCTGCTGGGCGAGCAAGGCTACCTAAGCCACCAGAGCGGCAAATGGTGGGAAGGGAGTTTTCAGCACGGTGGCTTCACCCATGGGATGACCCGCGGCTTCCCGCATCCAAACGGTCGAGCCGGCGATGACGGGCAAACGATTGGTCGCGAAAGCATGGAACCTATCTTTGATTTCATCGATCATTCTGTGGCCAAGAAAAAACCCTTTTTCGTTTGGTATGCGCCTAAGCTTCCGCACACCCCGCACGATCCGCCCGCTCGTCTCTTCGACAAGTACAAGGACAGAGTCGACTCGCCCCACGTGGCCCGCTACTACGCGATGTGCGAATGGCTCGACGAAACCTGCGGTCAGTTGGTAGAATTCCTCGGAGACAAAAAGGTTAGAGATAACACCTTAATCGTCTACGTATGCGACAATGGGTGGATTCAAAAACCGGACGCGAAGGGCTACGCTCCCCGCTCAAAGCAAACGCCCTACGAGACGGGTATTCGTCAGCCGATTTTCTTCAATTGGCCAGCGAAGCTAAAACCGGCTGACCGGGACGAGCTAGTGAGCAGCATCGATCTGTTTCCAACCATCGTGAAAGCCACCGGAGCTCGCATGCCGAAGGGACTTCCGGGGCTGGATCTCTGGTCGAATTTGCAGAGCGGCATGAAGATCAAACGCAAGGCGATCTTTGGCGAAGGCTTCGCCCACGATATCGCGGATCTCCACAACCCTCAGGAAACCCTCCTCTACCGGTGGACAATCGAGGGGCCATGGAAGCTGTTGCTCACCTACGACGGCGAGGTGGCTCACTACAAAACCACTCATCCGCGCGACGAGAAACGTCCGCAGCTATTCGACCTTCTAAAGGATCCGCACGAAACGAAAAACGTAGCCAAGAACCACCCCGATGTCGTGAAGCGACTCGTGAAGCAGATCGACAGTTGGTATCCGGTCACGGAACGCGAAGTCATCAAAGTATTCGAATAGCATCTAATCCGAGAAACGTCTCAAACCACGCTGCCTAGCGACGTAGCTATCTTATGAAACTGATTTCGTAGGAGCGGGTTTATCCCGCGAAAGCGCTGCAACAATCGCGGCGTAAAACCGCTCCTCACACCCTTAATGAAAGTCACTTTCATGAATCGTGTTCCAACTTCCCTTCTCGGCAATCTTTGATTGCCTTGGCTTTTGCCAGCCTCGCCCATTCCGCTAAACAACCCAACTTCATCGTCCTTCTCGCCGATGACCTCGGCTACGAAAACAATCCGAACGGACATAGCAACTAAGACCCGACGATTGGCTTCCCAGCGGAAGAGGCTACCATAGCCGAGACCTTGCAGGACGCTGGCTACGTCACCGGCATAATCGGCAAGTGGCATTTGGGCGGCACCGCGGCCTATCATCCGTTTCGGCACGGCTTCGAAGAATTCTTCGGCTCACTCACGAAGGCCACTATTTCGTACCGCCACCCTGGAAGGGTGTAACCACAATGCTGCGAAGCAAAACGATTCCTGGCGGGGGCGAAGGACGTTGGGTCGGCAAGAAGAAGCTGATTTACCACACCTGGGGCAGCAATGAACCGGACTACGATGCCAACAACCCCATCGTACGTGGCGGCCAACCGGTCGAAGAAGAGGAGTACTTCAACGACGAATCTTCGCAGCAATGTCGGCCAATATGGACGATAGCGTGGGAGACATTTTGAAACAGGTCCGAAAATCGGGGCTGGAAGAGAATACGCTGATCTTCTTCCTCAGCGACAATGGAGGTGCGACTCGGGAACTGACTTCGTCCAATGCACCTTTGCGTGATGGAAAAGGCTCGATGTACGAGGGCTGCTTGCGCGTACCGTATATGGTTCAATGGAAAGGCACTCTGCCCAAGGGAAAAGTGTACGACTACCCTGTCACCTCGCTCGACATCTACGCGACCGCTGCGGCGAATGCGAATGCGAAGGCGTCGATCTAGTGCCTTACCTTACTGGGGACAACTCCGGCCGACCGCATCAAACCCTATTCTGGCGCCAGGGTGGTAGATCAGGATTACGCTATGGCGACCTGAAGCTGGTTCGCATGGGCGGCAGAAGAGCTATCGGCAACGCGAAATGGGAGTTGTATGATCTTTCCAATGACATTTCCGAAGAAAAAATCTCGCCAAGACGCACCCTGAACGCCTCGCAGAGCTAGTCGCCATCTGGGAAAAGATGAACGGCGAAATGCAGGGGCCAATGTTTTGAAACATCGAGCGTTGTAATTAGTTGTCAGTGGCCTAGCCCATTATTTCTAGATTGAGACGATGTTGAACCACAGATTACACAGAGAACACATATGATTCGGTTCAGGGATTGATGGATGTGGTTCAGGAACCAAATCTGTGAAAATCCGTGGTATCTGTGATTCTAACACCTCTAACCATCTTTAGATTCATGAAATTTATCTCTCTTGTAATCGCCCTCCTAATCTCGAGCGACGCAATCAGTGAGGATCGCCCGAACATCCTCTTCTTTTTCACTGACGACCAGCGTCATGACACCTTGGGTTGCGCTGGGCATCCGATCTTGGAAACGCCGACCATCGATCGGTTGGCCACGCAAGGAGCGCGTTTCACCAATATGTTCGTCACACGTTCGACCTGCTGGGCGAGTCGCACTACGATCCTAACCGGTTTGACCTCGCGATCTTCGGTCAAAGGGGACGGATCGGATCAGATAAAGCCAGAGGCATTGACTGAACTTTTTCCAGACCTATTGCGAGAAGCGGGCTACCGCACGGGATTCTTCGGGAAGTGGCACGCCAAGATGCCGAAGGATTTCAAGCCGGAGGAACATTTCGATGAATACGAGCGGATCTTTCGCAGGCCTTATTTCAAAACAATGCCGGACGGGTCGAAACGGCACGAGACGGAATTGATCGCCGATCGCGGCATCGAATTCCTAAAATCTCAAAGACAGAATCGGAAGCCGTTTTGCCTCAACCTCTGGTTCAATGCTGGGCACGCCGAAGACAACGATCGCGTTCCCGGTACGGGACACTTTCCTTGGCCGAAGGCGATGGATGGCAAGTATGATGACATCGAAATCCCGGAGCCGCGTTTGTCCGATCCTGCGATATGGGAGGCCCACCCGGAATTTTTGAAAACTTCCAACCATCGCGAACGGTTTCATTGGCGCTGGGATACTCCCGAGAAGTATCAACTCAATATGCGAGCCTATTTCCGTATGCTCTCGGGAATCGATAACGCGATGAGCCGTGTCTTGCGGGTCCTCGAAGAGGAGGGTCTGGCCGACAATACGATTGTGGTCTATTCAGCCGATAATGGCTACTACATGGGCGATCGCGGCTTTGCGGGCAAGTGGTCGCATCACGAGCAATCGCAGCGAGTGCCCTTGATTATCTACGACCCGCGCCAACCCGAAAAATTCCGTGGTCGCTTGCTGGATAAAATGGCTTTAAACTTGGATCTGCCCTCTACTTTCCTCGATTGGGCAGGGGTAGCGATTCCCACAACCTACCAAGGAGCAAGCTTGAAGCCAGTCCTCGAAGGCGAAACGAGCTCGGGCGACTGGCGGGAGGATTTTTACTGCGAACATTTCAATCCCCGCTATTCGATGTCCTGGGAAGGCGTGCGAGGCGAGCGTTTCAAGTACGCCCGTTACACTGACCAGGACCCCGAGTACGAGTTTCTCCACGATCTCGAAAACGATCCTGACGAACTCGTGAACCTGGTGGCGAATCCGGAATTCGAAGCGATTCTAAATCAGCTTAGGAAGCGAACGGATGACCTAGCAGAGGCCTACGCGACTGCCATCCCGTCTCGCGAGTGAATTCTATCACGGCTTCCGCTGTATAAGCCTAACGCTAGTCGAATGAGTGAAGATCATTGAAGTTTCCAAGACCTTTGGCCATTTTCGAATGCTGAGAACTTTCGCGCTTAGACGGAAACGAATACAATCTCTATGAAGACTTTCCTCCCCATTTCATTGCTGGCAGCTCTGACACTTGCCTTCGCCGCGACGCTCATTGCCACCGAAGCGTCCAATTGGCCCCAGTTTCGAGGTCCTGGCGCACGTGGGATCGGGACGGGCGAAGCGCTGCCGGATAGTTGGTCCGCCACTGAAAACGTCGCTTGGAAAACCGACATTCCGGGTCGCGGTTGGGGATCTCCGATTATCTGGGGCGACAAGGTTTTTCTTAGCTCCGTAATCAACTCAGGTGAATCGGAGGAACCGAAGAAAGGGCTGTATTTTGGCGGTAATCGACCCGATGCTCCTACGACGATTCATCGTTGGGTTGCTTACTGTTTCGATCTCAACTCTGGGACAATTTTATGGGAGAAGACGCTTCATGAAGCGCCGCCTGAATCGTCGATCCATTTGAAGAATAGTTATTCATCCGAAACGCCGGTTACGGATGGCGAACGAGTGTATTTCTATTTCGGGAATCTCGGGATTTTCGCATTCGACTTGGAAGGCGAGCTTCAATGGTCGAAAAGTCTTCCCGCTCGCAAGACGCGTCATGGTTGGGGTACGGCGGCTTCGCCCGTACTGCACGAAGGACGGCTCTATCTGGTTAACGACAATGATGAGGCGTCGTGGTTGATGGCTATCGATGCGAAGTCTGGAGAAGAGATTTGGAAGATCGATCGCGAGCCGGAAAGCAATTGGTCGACTCCCTATGTATGGGAAAACGAATTACGGACGGAGCTGATCGTCCCTGCAACTTATCGGGTCATTTCCTATGATTTGGAAGGAGAGGAGCTATGGTCGTTTGAGGGGATGTCGAGTATTACGATCGGGACTCCCTATGCGGCGGATGGATTGCTTTATTTGAGTTCTGGATACGTGGGCAGTCGCCATAAGCCAATCTACGCGATTCGCCCTGGAGCTTCGGGCGATATCTCAATCGACGAGACGCTGCGATCGAATGACTACATAGTCTGGTGCGATTGGCGAGCGGCTCCTTATAATCCCACCACGTTGGTTTATGAAGGATTGCTCTATTCGCTTTTGGACCGGGGCCTCCTATCGGTTATGGATCCGAAGACCGGCGCGTTCCACTTTGAGCGAGAACGCCTACAGGATAGCAAGTCGGGTTTCACCGCATCTCCTTGGGCCTACAATGGAAAAGTTTTCTGTCTCAACGAAGACGGAGAAACCTACGTTTTCAAAGCGGGAAAGTCGTACAAACCCATTGGCGTCAACCGTCTGGCTGAGGACGATATGGGCATGGCAACACCGGCAATGACCAACAATAAGCTGCTCATCCGCACGTCCGCCCGGTTGTACTGTATCGTTAGAGATGAGTGAAACCTGAATTACTCAACTTGACTTGATTCCATTCTCACTGGTTGCGCTCCTCAAAATCGGCGTAGAAAGAAATAAGTGCGTGAAGGATTAAGCGTTCTCCTGGACGGAGCGTTGGCTTTACAAGATTTCCGAACGATCGGTAGGTTTTTTGTCGCAAAGTATCCACCTGCTCGTAATCTGTCATGAGCTCTCCCACTGGCTTGTCTCTGCCTGAGCCGAACAAGCTTACTTCCCCCATTTTGACCCTACTAAAAACAGCCAAACCTAAACCGACTCCAAAAGGACAGGCAAGTAACGAGGGGGTCTTCCGCGCGGTAGCCCGGTTGATGGTGCAAAAAGGCTACGGAGCGACCTCAATTAGTGATATTGCTTGGGCGGTCGGCATGACCAAAGCGGGACTCTATCACCACACCACTGGGAAGCAGGACTTGCTTTTTCAGATCCTGATTCACGCTATAGACGGAGTGGAGCGTGATGTCATTGAGCCCGTGAAACAGCTTGAGGACCCTGAGGAACGGCTGCGGGAAATCATCCGGCTGCATCTTCGCAGATTGTTTCAAAACGGACTGGAATTCGCGCTCCTTTTTCCCGAGCGGCGCCATCTTGAACCCGCGCGGCAGGATGCTGTGGTTCAACGGGGCAAAAATTACCTGGGCCTAATTTGCGTAGCATTGAGCGAACTGGCGGACCAAGGAAAACTCCGGGATCTCGATATCAACATCGCTGCTGTCCACATCTTACAGACCATTACGGGTATTGCTCGATGGTACACGAAAGACACCGGGATTTCCGAGGACCACCTCGTAGAGCAAACCGTGAATTTTAATATGTCGGCAATTCTCAAATAACAGCCTGTCGGCCATCCTTAAGCCTTAAGACCCTTTCACCCAACCGACCAAAAAATTAATTGTATGAACAAGAAGCTCTTTATCCCATTCTTTGCCGGCCTGGCTCTGATGGCGCTGGCGTCCACTCAGAATGCTTACGCTCAACCATCTTCCGAAGCTCGAATGGCTCAAATGCTCAAACGCTTTCCGGAGGCTGATACGAATGGAGATGGCAAGCTGAGCCCGAAAGAATTCCAGGCCGCTAACCAATTGGCCCAAGCGGCGGCCGCGCGCGCGATTCCGACATTCGATCCAGGATGGGATGAGAATGCGTTTCCGTCGCACGCCGTCAGCCTTAAAACGCCTGAAGAGATCAAGGCCATTTATGAACGCGGCAAGCCCGCCCGCACTTATGTGGAATCCATAGATGCCATGTCCTTTCCGAAACCTGCCGACGGTATCCTGCGCATCGTGGGGACGGGCCATAGCTTTACAGCGCCTGGCTATAGAACTTTGCCGTCCATCACCCGCGCGGCTGGGTTTGAACAACCGTTTTGCTTGCACAATGGCGGGGGGCGTACTGGTAGCGTGAGTTATAAGTGGGAGCAGGAAAACGGCATATTCGAATTCGATTGGAAGCCGGTGCCCAAACTCTTGACTGCAATTTCCAACGCGGAGTGGGAGGCGATGATCTGGGGGCCCTACACCGCTGATCGACCGAAATTCTACACGAGCTGGATCGATTTCTGTGAAAAATACAATCCGGGTATGAAGTACTTTCTGATGGATGCTTGGCCCACGCTGGGTCAGGTCCAGATGGAATATCAGCGCAAAGGAAACCCGAAATCGGAATCATTCTTTACCGATGAGGTCTTCGATCAACTCAACGATGTCGCGAACGATGTCTTCACGGAGCTCGTGACTGCGATTCGGGAGACCACAAACAAAGTGTACATCCTTCCGACGAACGCCGCCATGACGGAGGCGGCCAAACGCTTCAATCGGGGAGAACTTCCCGGCGTCGAAGGCCTGTATAAGGTGATTGGCGGAAAAGAACATTCCATCTGGGCCGATCAACGTGGGCATTTGGGCCCCGGCTTCGATCGCCTGGAAGGTTATGTTTTCTACGCCACGATCTACGGCAAATCCCCTGAACTCATTTCAGAGCCTATCAAGTTCAGCAATAATCCAAGCTTCTTAAGCGATGAATTGGACAAGATCTTCCGCGAAATAGCTTGGAAGGCGGTAGTGGGGCATCCTCTCTCGGGCGTAACTGACAAGAACGGTAATGGTATCGGCGATCACCTTGAGTAAATAAAAAACGAATACAAAACTTATGAAGGCTTTCCGCATATTTCCGCTGCTCGCCGCCCTAACGCTTGCTTTTACTAGAATGCTTTTCGCCGCCGAGAAACCGCTCTTCAGTACCGATGAAATTCTTGATGAAAGTACGCTGGATATAAAGATCCTACAGGACTGGCATCCCGTTGGAGACACGCGACAGAAGCTGATCGAGATCAATGTCGCCGAATGGTGGCCGGGACAAGACTACCGCATCCCTGTGCGTATGATTGTTCCGCTCGAAGGCAAGGCGAAGGGATTTAGCATTACCGGAGCCAATGGCTCCTATGAGACGCTAATGAAAGACACGCGCCCCACTAACTTTCAGGCGAAACTGCTGGAAGGGGGCGTTGGCATCGTTAAGACCCTCGTAAGGGCGTCGAGGCAGATTGAGGGCAAACAGGGCCTGGAACAAAAAATGCAACCCATGTTCATGAAAGAACTGAATCCGCGTTACACGACTCTCTGGATTTGGTCGATGACCTTGATGCGGGCAACCACTGCAGCGTATACGGAAACCAATTACTTCGAAAAAGGAAAAGTGGCCGGTTCGGGTAGCTCTAAGAACGGCATCGCGCCTGCGGTCGCCTTGATAAATGACGAGCGTTTCACCGCGACCTGCTCCAATCATGCTCCTGCTTACTTTTCTCCGACTCGAAGAGCGGAGAGGGAAGAAGTCGCCAAAGCTGAAAAGGCGAACAAAGCATTCTTTGAAGCCGTCAAGGCTGGCGATCTCGATCTGGATCCAAAACGCTCCAAATTGTATCAAGGCGTTATGGTGGGATCTGAGCGTAGCATGGGTAAGATGGCGCTGAAAATGGGAAAATCCATGGACGATATGCAAAGCTTTGCAGACCGTTTATGGTCAAGCGCGTGCGTGACGGAGAATTGGGATCGATTGAGGGAGCGCGGCGTCGATGTGTTGTTCGAGCCGGGAACGCATGACTATGTCGCCTATGATATTCTCTGGGGCGCGCAAAACCATCCGCATTTGCCTGTCTATCATCAACCTAACGGTGGGCACTCGCAAACGCCGCATGTCGCTGCGGCCAAGGACGAACAGAATAGAGAAGCCTTTCTCTGGGATCACTTTTTTGGTGGCGAGCCGTTGCTGAGCCCTCCGACCTCGAGCCATAAAGTCGACAAGGATAAGCTAACGGTTCGTGTGAGCTTTGATGAGGGGCCTCAGCCGACAAGCGGGCGTATCTGGTGGATGTATGACCGTGCACCGGCAGGTTCCGCTCCGTTCTTGGATATCCCGATCCCCGAAGACCAATGGGCGGACATGGAGCGGGATCCCAAGACCGGTTCCTGGACCACCACCATTCCCTTGAAGGAAAGGGCTTCCCATATCGATTTTTTCAGCAACCATGGAAAAGTGGTCAATGGTTACCAGCAGTATCTATCAAGCCCCTACACCCGAGTGGTGCTTTCCCGAAAATGATTCAATGAGGATTGGTAATAGACAGGCTGCAAGCGAACCCGATCAGATAGCTTCCATCGGTATGTTAATATGAAATACATCACTCGCTCGTTTTTCCTTATTCTTTTGGCCTCGGCCTCTGCTTTGTCAGCGGCTGATCCGATCACCTGGAACCTCTGGCCCGGCGAGGCGCCCGGTGAAACCGTAACGCTCCCACCGGAGTCATATCGCACCAACGACAACAGGCTGACTGCCGGTAAGCCAGTGAGTCGTCTGCAAAACGTATCCGTTCCTACGCTCACGATCTACAAGCCCGACCCGAAAATCGATACGGGTTCCACCATCATGATTGCGCCAGGCGGTGGGTTCACGATTCTTGCCTATGACAAGGAAGGAACTGAAGTGGCCGATTGGGCGAACTCAGTTGGGATGACTGCGATCGTACTCAAATATCGGGTACCAGGCAATGTTCACAGTCCGGACAAGCCTTGGCTCCCTGCCGCTCAGGATGGTCAGCGGGCTATGAGCCTCGTGAGATCTCGATCCGATGAGTTGGGCATTGATCCGGATCGTATCGGCATCATGGGCTTTTCTGCCGGAGGAGCCCCCGTCATGTATACCGCCTTAGTGTCCGACCGTTTGTATGAACCGGTGGATACGCATGATAATTACAATTTTCGACCCGCTTTTGCAGCTCCGATCTATTCCGGTTGGTGGATGCCGGAAGGGGCGAATCTATCTGAAGCCACGCCACCGTTTTTCATGGTGATTACCCACGACGACAAAGACCGTTCCGTCGGCCTGGCTGAGACCTTCATTGCCTTCAAGAAAGCCAAGGTTTCCGCAGAGATGCATATCTACAGTGAAGGAGGACACGGCTACGGGCTCCGCCGCACTGATAAACCTGTGACCTCCTGGAACGACCGCATGGAAGATTGGCTCAGGCTTAAAGGCTTTTTAGCGAAGTAAGAGCGAGATAGGAATCGCTTTGACAGCCTCTTGTAACCCCCAAAAACCAGAATGAGTAAGATGAAAATCGAATTCCCCCTTTTTCGTTCCGTCGTGGCCTTAGCCTGTTTCGCCCTAGCAAGGTTCACAGTCGTAGCTGAGCCATCCTTTCCCGAGCTTGAAACGCTTATAGGGACAGCAGACGCCA
>Ga0181582_10000280_pt1 | contig 34931 bp, 47 predicted proteins | sample 071ome_32_FD_132438 | JGI IMG/M metagenome (GOLD analysis project Ga0181582, IMG submission 132438) | Coastal salt marsh microbial communities from the Groves Creek Marsh, Skidaway Island, Georgia - 071405AT metaG (megahit assembly) | ecosystem: Environmental > Aquatic > Marine > Intertidal...
CAGCGCGATCGCGGCCAATTCGGGGTCGTCGCGGCCAAAGGCGGGCCCGGCATCTACCACGCTGACGCGGCAGCCAAGGCGACGGTGGGCCTGGGCCATTTCCATACCGATAGGGCCTGCGCCCATGATCAGCAGATGGCGCGGTTTTTGGCCTAGTTTGAACAAGGTTTCATTGGTCAGATAGGGCATATCGGCCAGCCCCGGAATGGGCGGCACCACTGCGCGGGCGCCGGTGGCCACCACGATGCGCCGCGCGGTGATCTGGGTGCCTGCCGCCTCTACAGTGCGCGGCCCGGTAAAGCGGCCATAGGCGCGGATCACCTGCACGCCCAGCCCCTCGAAGCGTTCTTGGCTGTCATGTGGGGCGATGGTGGCAATCACCCGGGCAACATGGGCCTGTGCTTGGGCATAGTCTATTTGCGGGTCGGTGGGCGCCACCCCCATCGGCTGGCCCGCCCCCATGGCATGGGCGGCATGGCCGGCAGCCAACAGCGCCTTAGAGGGCACGCAGCCATAATTCAGGCAATCGCCGCCCATCTCGTGCCCTTCCAGCAAAACCACGCGCGCGCCCATCTGCGCCGCCCCCGCCGCCACAGACAACCCGCCCGATCCGGCGCCGATCACCAGCACATCGGTTTTGACCATATCCATCACCTAAAGCCCCTTTCGCCCGCGCCACACACCCAAAAGCACCGGCAACAGCGCCAGCGCGCTTAACCCCAGCAACGGGCCCAATATATGCGGCTGGAAAATAACGCCCAAATCCGGGCGCGCGCCGGCGGCAAACACATCGCCCAGCCCGGCCCCGACCGAGGTATAAACCAGCCCCGCCGGGATAATGCCGAAAAAGGTGGAAATCGCGAAACGCACCATTGGCACCCCCACCAAGGCAGGCACGATATTGGCCACAAAGAATGGCACGGCCGGCACCAGACGGATCAGAAACAGCATCGACCACTGGTTTGTGTCGATCCCGTGTTTGATGCGCCCCACCAAACCGGGGCTGTTTTCCATGCGCGCCGCCAGCCCCGCCCCAAAACCCAGACGCACGGCGCTAAAAATCACCACAGCCCCCAGCGTGGCGGCACTGACATTCACCACCGTGCCCACCCATGTGCCAAACAAAAACCCGCCCGTCAGCGTGGCGATCGTGGCACCGGGCAGCGAGAAGGCCACGATAAGCACGTAAAGCGCCACAAAGCCCGCAACGGTTGCAGCGTAATGGCTGTCGCGCAGCGCCAACAGGGTTTCGCGATTGTCGCGCAGCGCCTCGAAACTTAGGCTATCGCCCAGCGCCCAGGCCCCCAACCCTGCGCCCAACAGCAACGCCAGCAGCGGGGCAACACGCCGCAAGCGGCGCAACGGCGGATGGGTGTGATCTGGATGCATGGGCGGTATCAGTCCTTTGATGGTTTGGGCCAAGATGCGCCTTTGCGCACCAGTTTGACAGCCCGCTCACGTCAGCTTGATCACGGCGGGCAGAAATGGCATTTTTGTTTCAAACCACCCTCAAGCGGGTTTGACATATCCCCAGACCCCGCCTATAGACCGGGCTTCGGAACACTGGCCCCGTGCGAATCTGCGCGGCTTGGTCGCTTACATACGACTGATGCAACATCAGACTGACCTGGAGACGGAGCGATGAAACGCACCTACCAACCCTCGAACTTGGTTCGCAAGCGCCGCCACGGCTTTCGCGCCCGCATGGCAACCAAAGCTGGCCGCAAAATTCTCAATGCACGTCGCGCGCGTGGCCGCAAAAGCCTGAGCGCCTGATAGGCACGACCAGACGCAAGTTTTGCCGCCGGTGGCCCCCAGCAGCGCTGATGCGCCAAGGGGAAAACGCCCCCGGCGGCTTGCGTTTGTCTATGCGTCTGCGACTGGCACGCCATGGCCTATGACATTTTGAAAGCCCGTGCTGATTTTCTGCAAGCCGCGCGCGCCCTGCGCCGTGGCACACAGGGCATGATGGTTCAGGGCCGCCCCCGGGGCGATGATAGCCCTGCCATTCGCGTTGGGTTTACCTGCTCGAAAAAAGTGGGCAACGCGGTGGCGCGCAACCGCGCCAAACGCCGCCTACGCGAGGCCGCGCGCATGGTACTGGCGCAGCAGGGCCGCCCCGGCTGGGATTATGTGTTGATCGGGCGGCGCTTTGACACCGCGGCGCGCCCCTTTCCCGCCTTGCTGAGCGATCTGGAATATGCCCTAAAAAAACTGCACCAGCAGGGATAGGGCCCATGCGCATCTTTGCCCAAATTCTGGCACTGCCAATCCGGGCCTACCGGCTGCTATGGTCGCCTTGGGTTGGGCATAATTGCCGCTATCAGCCCACATGTTCGGCCTATGCACTAGAGGCGCTGGAACGCCATGGCGCCCTTAAGGGCAGCTGGCTGGCGGCACGCCGAATCGGGCGGTGCCACCCGTTCGGTGCCAGCGGATACGACCCGGTGCCCCCCGCCGCCGGGGAAACACCCCCGCAAAACCCGCCCTCGTCCCCCTGAAACACGGCCCCGGCCTGCACCCGTGCTTGCGGGGCGGGCGGGCTTGCACTAAGCGGTAGCCATGCTTGACGATGCAGATGAAATTCACCCGCTGTTCTATGGTGCCCCCAAAAGCACCGAGTTCAAAAAGCTGCGCAAGCGCATCGTGCAACACACGCGCGAGGCGATTGAGCAATATGGCATGATCCAACCCGGCGCGCGCTGGCTGGTGTGCATGTCGGGGGGCAAAGACAGCTACACCTTGCTGGCGGTGCTGCACGAGCTGAAATGGCGCGGCCTGCTGCCCGTGGACCTGCTGGCCTGCAATCTGGATCAGGGGCAGCCGGGATTTCCCGCAACTGTGCTGCCTGAATTTCTGGAAAAAATGGGCGTGCCCCACCGCATCGAATACCAAGACACCTATTCCATCGTCATGGATAAAGTGCCGCAGGGCCGCACCTATTGCGCGCTGTGTTCGCGGCTGCGGCGTGGCAACCTGTATCGCATCGCCCGCGAAGAAGGCTGCAGCGCCGTGGTGCTGGGCCACCACCGCGACGACATTTTGGAAACGTTTTTTATGAACCTGTTCCACGGCTCGCGCTTGGCCACGATGCCGCCAAAACTGGTGAATGAAGAGGGCGATTTGTTCGTCTACCGCCCCCTCGCCCATGTGGCCGAGGCCGATTGCGCCCGCTTTGCCACGGCGATGAACTACCCGATCATCCCATGCGATCTGTGCGGCAGCCAAGACGGGCTGCAACGCATGCAGGTAAAGGGCTTGCTGGACCAATGGGAAAAAAACCACCCCGGCCGGCGGCAAAAAATGTTCCGCGCGCTGATGAACATCCGCCCCTCGCATATGCTGGACCCAGAGTTGTTTGATTTCGCGGGTTTGGTCTGCACCCCAAAAGACGACACCCCGCCCGAGGGAATACCGGTTCTGCGTTAAACTTGCATTCAGGCCCTTGCCCTAATCTGCACCCGTCGCAGAAGGGAAAGCCATGCAGCAGCCATCACCGCGCCTTACGCCGCCCAATGACAGATTTGCGCCAAACCGCTTTGGCAGGCTACGCGCGCTTTGGCGCCGGGTGGTAACCTGGCTCAGGCCCCAGCCCGCCCCACAGGGCCCACAGCCCGATTTGCACAGGTTTATGGAACGCGCGCGCAGCTTGGGCCAAGAGTGTGCTTGCTTGTTTTTGGCACTGGATCAGGCAGATGATCTGCGCCGCGATCTGGCGCCTGCGCAGCTGCAACGCCTGCGCGAAGACATTATCAACCGCCTACGCCCCATTTTGCGCAGCGAAGACACCCTTGGCCCCGATGGGGCCACGGCCATTTGGGTGGCGCTGGCACCAACGGCCAAGATGAATTTGGAAAACCTGATCGCCATTTCAGGCCGATTGATGGCGGCGGCCGATCAACCCTTTGATGGGGCCGGGCGCATGCTGTATCCCAGTTGTTTGATCGGGCTGGCCTTGGCCAGCCAATGCCCTGCCGCCAGCGCCGCCCAGCTGGAAAAAGCCGCCCGCCAAGCGCTGCAGGCAGCACAGGCCCACGCCCCCGCAGCAATACGTCTTTATTGTGCCACCCTGCCCCCCGCAACGCCGCTGCCCCAACCCAGCCACAGCGTGATGACCCAAGCGCTGCAAAAGGGGCAGTTGCACCCATGGTTCCAGCCCCAGATCAGCACCGATACGGGCGATATCAGCGGGCTAGAGATGTTGGCGCGGTGGCATCACCCCAACAATGGCGTTCTGCCCCCGGCAAATTTTTTGCCCGCCTTGGGGGCTGCGCATTTGTTGCCAAACTTATGCGAGCAGATGGTTCAAGCCGGGCTGTCATGGCTGTCGCAATGGGATGACGAAGGGCTGGGAATTCCAGAAATCTCGATAAATCTATCGGCCCAAGATCTGGCCGATCCCGGCTTGGCCAACCGTATTGCTTGGCATCTGGACAGGGCCGATATTGCCCCCCACAGGCTGCGGCTGGAAATCTTGGAAACCATCGCCGCCGCCCCGCCCAACGATGCCAGCACCCGCGCGCTGGGCCAGTTATCAGCGCTGGGCTGCCCCATTGACCTTGATGATTTCGGCACCGCCAATGCCAGCATCAGCGCCACTCGCCGCTTTCACGCCACCAGCATCAAAATTGACCGCTCGTTCATCAGCCATATCGAAACCGACCGCAGCCAACAGCAATTGGTCGCCGCCATGATCAGCATGGCCGATCACCTGCAAATCGCGACCTTGGCCGAAGGGGTGGAAACGGCGGGCGCCCACGCCATGCTGTGCCAATTGGGCTGCCAGCATGTGCAAGGATTTGGAATCGCGCATCCTATGCCCGGGGGGGATTTGGGGAAATGGCTGGCAAGCCACCGCGCAAAGCAGGGATCCATTGAAAATTGGGGCCCAAAGGCACGCCAAGCGCGCTGAATCCGCACGGTTTGCCCCTTATCCCCCATATCCCCCTTGACCTTTGGGGCCGCACTCTGTTGAACCGCCTTGACACGATCAGGACAGGCGACATCCACAATGGACGATCAGAACAAGAACCTCATTCTGGCCACCGCACTTAGCTTTGCGGTTATTCTGGTGTGGTTTCTGCTGTTCCCACCCCCGGAAAAACCGGCCGACCCCAACGCCGGGGCCGTGGCCAGCCAAACCACACAAACCGCGCCAGTGGCCTTGCCCGCAGCGGGCGACCAAGCAGCAGGCAGCGCCGCCGCTACCGCCGCCGATAGCACCGCTGCGCGCGTGGCCATCGAAAGCGACCGCATCACCGGCTCGATCTCGTTGCAGGGCGGGCGCATCGACCAGCTTTCGCTGAAAGATTATCGCGAAACCCTAGATGCCGGTTCAGACATTGTGACGCTGCTGTCGCCGATTGGGTCCGAGAACGTCTATTACGCGGTTTACGGCTGGGCCCCCGGCGCCGGCCTGAACGCCGATCAGGTGCCCGGCCCCAACGCCGTTTGGAGCGCACCTGCCGACGCCCAGCTGACCCCCAACAGCCCCGTTACGCTGAGCTGGAACAATGGCGCCGGGCTGGAATTTTTCAGAACCATCGCGGTGGATGAAGATTACATGTTCTCGGTCAGCCAATCGGTGCGCAACACCGGTTCGGCACAGGTGGCGCTGGCGCCTTATGGCATTCTGGCCCGCCATGGCGAACCTGCGGGGCTGAAGAAATTCTTCATCCTGCACGAAGGCCTGATTGCCATGGCCGATGGCACGCTGACCGAAACCAGCTACGACGATCTGGACAAAGCCGGCCAGCACACCGATATCGAAGTGGCGGAAAGCGGCTGGGTCGGCTTTACCGATCACTTCTGGATGGCCACCATGGTGCCCACCGAAGGCCAAGGCGCCAAGTTCAGCGCCTTCCACGACGAGACACGCGATATTTACCAAACCACCATGCGCCTAGGCACCCAAACCCTGCAGCCGGACCAAGAAATTACCGTGTCCAGCCAGCTATTTGCCGGTGCCAAGGAATGGGAAACCATCCGCAACTACGAAGCCGGCAAAAAGCTGGACCCATTCTTTACATCGTTGATGTATGGGCTGGGCATGACCGACGCCGCACCCCAAGGCGTGAATGGCTTTTTGGACTCGATCGATTGGGGCTGGTTCTTTTTCCTGACCAAGCCGATTTTCTTTGTGCTGCATGAATTGAATGCCGCCATTGGCAATATGGGTCTGGCCATCATTGCGCTGACCATCGTGATCAAAATTTTGGTCTTCCCGCTGGCCTATAAATCTTATGCCAGCATGGCCAAGATGAAAGAGCTTCAGCCAGAGATGGAGAAGCTGAAAGAGCGGGCGGGCGACGACCGCGCGCGGATGCAAAAAGAAATGATGGAGCTGTACAAGCGCGAAAAGGTCAACCCGGCCTCTGGCTGCTTGCCCATCTTGATTCAGATCCCGATCTTCTTTTCGCTCTACAAGGTGATTTTTGTCACGCTGGAACTGCGCCACGCCCCCTTCTTTGGCTGGCTGCGCGACCTGTCCGCACCCGATCCCAGCTCGATCTTCAACTTGTTTGGCATTCTGCCTTGGGCCGCGCCCGAACCGCAAAGCCTGCTGGCCACCATCTTTATTGGCATTCTGCCAATCTTGCTGGGCATCAGCATGTGGTTGCAGCAAAAACTGAACCCAGCGCCCACCGATGCCACGCAAAAGATGATCTTTGCCTGGATGCCATGGGTGTTTATGTTCATGTTGGGCGGCTTTGCCAGCGGTCTGGTGGTGTACTGGATCACCAACAACACCATCACCTTTACCCAGCAATATCTGATCATGCGCAGCCACGGCTATAAGCCAGACGTGTTCGGCAATATCCGCAGCTCGTTCCAACGTGGCGCCAAGAGCGCGAAAAAATGAGCGTAACAATCGCGCAGCTTTGGCGCCACCCGATCAAGGGAATTGGCGCCGAAGCCCTAGAGCACGCATTTTTAACGCCGGGCAGGCCACTGCCCGGCGATCGTTCTTGGGCCGTGGCCCATGCAGCGGCCAGCACCCAACCGGGCTGGCAGCCCTGCCGAAACTTTCTGCGCGGTGCCGCCAGCCCACAGCTGATGGCCATCACCGCCGAAACACTGGCCAATGGTCATCTTTGCCTGCGCCACCCGCAGCGTGACGCGCTGCAGATTGACCCCACGGGCGACGCACAGGCGCTATTGTCGTGGCTGGCCCCGCTGTGGCCCGCAGACAGGCCCGCCCCCACGCGGCTGATGCAAGCCCCACCCGAAGGGATGAGCGATGCGCCCTTCGCCTCGGTATCGGTGCTGAACATGGCCTCGTTGCGCGCCCTTTCGCAGCGGCTGGGCGTGGCGCTGGATACCCGCCGCTTTCGTGGCAATATCTGGCTGCAGGGGCTGGCCCCTTGGGAAGAATTCGACCTGATTGGAAAAACCATACAGATCGGCGATGCCCAACTGCACATGCGCGAGCCGATCACCCGCTGCCGCGCAACCGAGGCCAACCCAGACACTGGCCTGCGCGACGCCGCCACGCTGGATATGCTGCAAAGCGGCTGGGGCCACAGCGAATTTGGTGTATATGCAGAAGTCATCACCGCCGGGCAGGTCTGCACCGGCGACGCCGCAAAGGTAGTATAATATGCAAATGACATTCCCCTTGGCGCCCGCGCCTGACGACGCCACCAGCGAACGCGGGCGCAAATTGTTTGCCGGCCAGACCGACTTTTTGAAGGGTGTTGTTGCCATGAACGGCCTGCCCCCGGCTGACCGTATCGAGGTGTGTTTCGCCGGGCGTTCAAATGTTGGGAAATCTAGCCTGATCAACGCCCTGACCGGGCGTAAGGGGCTGGCGCGGGCCTCGAACACGCCGGGGCGCACCCAAGAGATTAACTTTTTCACCATGGCTGAAAGCCACTATCTGGTCGATTTGCCGGGCTATGGTTTTGCCAATGCGCCGGTGGCCGTGGTGGAAAAATGGCAGCGTTTGCTAAAGCAATACCTGTCGGGCCGCCCAACCCTGCGCCGCGCCTTTGTTTTGATCGATGCGCGCCATGGCATAAAATCGGTGGACGAAGAAATCATGCAACTGCTTGATAAATCAGCGGTTACCTTTCAGGTGGTGATGACCAAAGCAGACAAGATCAAACTGTCAGACCATGACACGCTGCTGGCGCAGGTGCGCGGCAAGCTGGCCAAACACCCCGCCGCATTCCCCGAAATTGTGATGACATCCAGCGAAAAAGCCGAAGGTCTAGCCACGTTGCGCGCCATTATCGCAACGCTGGATTAAGGGCCGCGCCCCTATACGTGCTGGCCACCGTTAATTTCTATTTCCGTGCCAGTAATGTAACTGCTGTCTTGCGCGCATAGAAAAAAGATGGTGGCCGCCACCTCTTCGGGTTGGCCCAAGCGGCGCAGCGGCAGTTGTTCGACAATCTTTTCGGTGCCGGGCGACAAGATCGAGGTTTCCACCTCGCCGGGCGCAATGGCATTCACGCGCACGCCCAAGGGGCCAAAATCATGGGCCATTTCCCGTGTCAGCGCCTTCAGCGCCGCCTTCGACGTGGCATAGGCCGCGCCAGCAAATGGGTGCACCTGATTGCCGGCAATCGAGGTAACATTCACCACCGCCCCCTTGGCCGCGGCCAGTTCTGCGCGCAGGCCCCGCGCCAAAACCACAGAGGCAAAGAAATTCACATGAAACACCTGCCCCCATGTGCGCAGGTCGGTTTCCAGCGTGTTCAACCGCGCCCCACCGGGCCCCTTGGGCGAGATGCCCGCGTTATTGACCAGCGCATCAAGCCGCCCGCCCAGACGGGCGCGAATTTCTTCGACCTTGGCGATGGTGTCGTTTGGGTCGGCCAGATCGATCTGGATATGCGTCTCGGCGCCCCCACCCCAAGGACATTCCTTTGGGAAAGGTTGACGCGAACAGGTGATCACGCGCCAACCCTCGGCGCTAAAACGGCGCACCGTGGCATGGCCAATACCGCGGCTTGCCCCGGTCAACAGCAGTGTTTTTTGATGCGTGCTCATGATGCCCCTCTTTCGGGGAAATATCTATACGATTGCGCCACAATTACAACGGCCACTTGGCAGCGGCACCCACACAGGCTAACACGGGACCGTTTGCTAAGGATGCCGCCACATGAGAAAGCAGAATATGAACAGCGACTGGATTGCAACTGCCCGCACCCTTTCCGAGGCTTTGCCCTATCTACAGCGCTATGCCGGCGCCATTGTGGTGGTGAAATTTGGCGGCAACGCCATGGGCGATGCCGATGCCATGGCGGAATTTGCCCGCGATATCGTGCTGATGCGCCAAGTTGGCCTGAACCCTGTGGTGGTGCATGGCGGTGGGCCCATGATCAACGAAATGCTTGATAAGCTGGGCATCACATCAGAATTCGTGCGCGGCAAGCGCGTCACCGACAAAGCCACCGTCGAGGTGGTGGAAATGGTGCTGACGGGGCTGGTGAACAAACGCATCGTGCAGGCCATCATGGACGAGGGCGGCCGCGCGGTGGGCCTGTCTGGCAAGGATGATGATTTGATCGTCTGTATCGCCGACGACCCAGAATTGGGGTTTGTGGGCAAACCGGTCGAGGCGAATGTGCAGGTTCTGCACGATCTTTTTGCTGCAGGCATTATCCCGGTGGTGGCCCCCGTGGCCACCGGCATGGGCGCCAATGAAACCTTTAACGTGAATGGCGACACCGCCGCAGGGTTTCTGGCCGGGGCGCTGCGCGCCGACCGCTTGCTGCTGCTGACCGATGTGGCCGGGGTGAAAAACGCCGAAGGTGCCGTGATTACCGAGATGTCGCCCCAAGACGTGGAAGCGATGATTGCCGATGGCACCATTGCCGGCGGCATGATTCCCAAAACCGAAACCGCGCTGGCCGCCATTGCCGCCGGTGTGCGCGCCGTGGTTATTTTGGATGGCCGCGTGCCCAATGCCTGTTTGCTGGAATTGTTCACCGAACATGGTGCAGGCTCGCTGATCAAACCGGCCAACCTGCCCCCCCGCGAACACCGGCCCCGCTAGCCCATGCTGGCCCAGATCGAACAGGCCTTGCCGCCCCATGGGCTGATGCTGATGGGCGGGCTGACAGAGGGGGCCGACACGCTTTATTTACTGGGCTGCACCGCGGATTTTTGGCCAATTTTCACCGCCAGCGCTGAATGGCGCGATGGCCAGCCCCACCCGGTCGATCGGTGGTCTACGCGGGTTTTGGGCGCCTTGGCGCAGCAGTTTGGCGGGCGGGCCGAATACCCGTTTGGCGGCCCCCCCTACGCGCCATTCATCCGCTACGCCAAAGAGGCTGGGCAATGTCACCAAAGCCCGGTTGGCATGCTGGTGCATGGGGTGGCAGGCATGATGATATCGCTGCGCGGTGGGCTGTGGCTGCCCGGCCATCACCCTGTGCCACACGCCACCGCCACCCCCTGCCAAGGCTGCGCGCAACCCTGCGCCAGCGCTTGCCCCGTGGGCGCATTGGTGCCGGGCCAGCCCTATGATGTTGCCGCCTGCAAAGCCCATATTGCCAGCCCCGCAGGCACCAGTTGCCTGACAGGCGGGTGCCTGGTGCGCCGCGCCTGCCCGGTCTCGCAGCATTTTGGCCGGACACCGGCGCAATCAGCCCATCATATGGCTGCGTTCTTGGCCGGTTAAGCCGGGTTAAGCCGCACAGGGCCCAAGGGCCGCATCGGCGGACAGATCCAGCCGCACCAGCTGGTTTGGCGCCACCTCGGCCCAATGGGCCGAGGGGCCATCCAGCGGCTCGGAGGCAACAACCAAGCCGCCAGGAACAAACTGGCGCGATACATACAGGCTGGGGCAGCGGCCATCACTAGCATAGCGGTAGCAATACAGGTGGCGCCCATCGCTGAACACGCATGTTTGACGCAGCAGCGCCACAACCCCCAGCTGCCGCGCCGTTTCGGTGAGCAGCTGCAAAACCGACTGGCAAGCCGCCTGCGGATCTGTGGCCAAGCCATGGCTGAGCAGCAGCAAAAACAACAATTCAGAATCAGTGCTGCCACGGCGCAAGGCATAAAGCGGGTCGGGCAAACACGCCTCTAGCGGGCGGCGCATTGCTGTGAAACCGCCGGTTTGGCCATTGTGCATGAAGGCCCAATTTTCATAGGTGAAGGGGTGGCAATTGGCCTGCGACGTGCCGCCACCGGTCGAGGCGCGCACATGGGCCAAAAACAAAGGCGACACGATATGCTGGCAAAGATTCAGCAAATTGCCATCTGACCACGCGGGCAAAATGTTTTTGTAAAGCCCCGGGTCGGGCCGCGTGCCATACCATGCAATGCCAAACCCATCGCCGTTGACGGTTAGTTTTGCCTCTAGGGCGGCCTTGCTTTGCATGATCAGCGAATGCGGCGGGGCGATAATGATATCTTCCAGCGCAATCGCAGGGCCCAAATAGGCGGCAAGGCGGCACATCAGCTGCGCCGCCCCAGCCGGGCATTCAACTGCCCCACCCTGCGGCTGGCGGTTTTTTCAAACAGGCAGGGAATAAGCGCATGCACCAGCGCCGCCCCCGCCGCCAAAAACAGCTGCCCGGCAAACCAGCCTGCAAAGCGCATGTGTTGGAAATATGTCTCGTCTACCGATTGCGGGTGGTCCACAAAAACGCGCTGGAACATTCGGGGCATGGGGCACCTATACCTGTTTTCCATGGTTTACACCGCAGCGCCGTAAAACAGATCCCATTTTTGATTGTGATTTTGCTAAATTTGTGGATACTTTCCCGTTTATGCGCATAATTATCGACGAAATAGACCGCAACATTCTGAACCATTTGCAACAAGACGCCGCGCTTAGCCTAGATGCGCTGGCAGCTTTGGTGCATCTTTCACGCAACGCCTGCTGGCGGCGCATCAGACGGTTGGAAACCGAAGGGGTTTTGACCAAACGCGTGGCGCTGTTGAACCCGGCCGCCTTGGGGCTGGGGCTGCAAGCCATCGTGATGATCCGCACCAACGACCACAGCGCCGAATGGCTGCAGGCCTTTCGCCAAGCGGTGCGCGACATGCCCGAAATTGTGGCCGCCCAGCGGATGACAGGCGATTTAGATTATGTGCTGCGCGTGCGTTTGGCCGATGTGCCCGCCTATGACAGGTTTTATCAGCGCCTGATTAAGAAAGTAAAAATTGCCGATGTTTCGGCCAGTTTCGTGATGGAAGACATCAAGGAAACCACCGCCTTGCCCCTATAAGGGCAAAAGGCGCGCCAGACTGGCGCGCCCTGGTAATGCAGCGTGATTGTAAGCCTTGGGTTAGTGGCCCAAAATCTGGCTTAAGAACAGTTTCGTCCGCTCGCTTTGCGGATTGTTGAAAAACTCTTCTGGTTCGTTTTGTTCAACAATCTGGCCCGCATCCATAAAGATCACGCGGTTGGCCACCTGCCGTGCAAAGCCCATTTCATGGGTCACGCACAGCATGGTCATGCCCTCTTCGGCCAGCTCGACCATCGTATCCAGAACCTCTTTGATCATCTCAGGGTCCAGCGCCGATGTCGGCTCGTCGAACAACATGATCCGCGGGCGCATACACAGCGAGCGCGCAATCGCCACACGCTGCTGCTGCCCACCCGACAACTGGCCGGGGTATTTATGCGCCTGATCGGGGATTTTCACCTTTTCCAAGAAATGCATCGCCGTTTCTTCGGCCTGTTTCTTCGGAACCTTGCGCACCCACAGCGGCGCCAAGGTGCAATTTTCCAAAATGGTCAAATGCGGGAATAGGTTAAAATGCTGAAACACCATCCCCACTTCCGAACGGATTTTATCGATGTTTTTCACATCCGACGATAAAACCGTGCCATCAACGGTGATGCGCCCTTTTTGATGCTCTTCCAAGGCGTTGATGCAGCGGATCAGCGTCGATTTACCCGAGCCAGATGGCCCAGCAATCACGATCCGCTCGCCGCGGTTCACGGTGAGGTTGATGTCGCGTAGAACATGAAACTGGCCGTACCATTTGTTCATGTTCTCGATGGTGATAGCGATTTCGTTCGAAACGCCCATGTGTGCCGGTTCAGCCATGATACACACCTTTCCTTAACGATGATCGCGCTGTAGCTGACGTTCCAGCCACTGCGAATATTGCGAAATGCCGTAGCAAACGACGAAAAACAGAACCACGGCAAAGCCCCAAAGTTCCCAGTAAACGCCATTCCACTCGGTCGAGGCCAAAATCGGGCCGCGGATCATGCCCACCAGATCGAACATGGAAATCACCGAAACCAGCGTTGTATCTTTGAACAGGCCCACGGCCACGTTCACGATACCCGGGATCGAGATTTTCAATGCCTGCGGCAGAATGATCAGCCGCATGCTTTGGGCGTAATCCAGCCCCAAACTATCGGCCGCCTCGTATTGGCCTGCGGGCAACGCCGCCAGCCCGCCGCGGATCACCTCGGCGATATAGGCCGAGCTGAACATCGTGATCATGATGATCACCCGCAAGATCAGGTCGAAATTGGTGCCCGGCGGCAAGAAATACGCCAGCACCACGTTGGCCACAAAAAGCAGGGTAATCAGCGGCACACCGCGGATGAATTCGATGAAGACAACGCAGATCCATTTGATGATCGGCATATCCGACTGGCGCCCCAGCGCCAGCACGATACCGATGGGCAACGACAGCGACACGCAAACCGTGCCCAGCATCATGTTCAACATGAAACCGCCCATGTCGCGGCTGGGCACCTCTGGCAGGGCCAACGCATCTTGGGCGGCAGCGGTTACAAACCCGCCCAGATACCAAACCACCAAGGCCGCAACCAAGGCCGCCAAAAAGCCCATGGCAAAACTGGCCGCCTCAAACCGGCGAAAGGCCATGTAACCGGCCAAAACACCCACCAAGGCCACCAAGGGCGCCAGCACTGTGCCCCCCCAGATCAGCCAATAGCCAACAAACGGAAACAGCCCGGTGACCAGCAGCAATTTGCGGCTAACCGCCATGCTGCCCCAGCCCTGTGCCGCACCAAAACGGGCCAGCACCCAGTACCCCAGCCCGCCAACCACGACGGTGGGCACCGCAAGGCCTGCGGCCCCCGCCAGCAGTTCGACCAGCACCACCGTGGCGATGACTGCGGCTGCGGCCACAAATAGGCGTGGCAATTCTTGGAACAGCACCGGCGTAATGGCCACCATCAGCAGCACGAAGGCCAGCGTGGGGCGCCAATATTCTTCCACCGGGTATTTGAACCCAAATAGCAGCTGGTTCCAGCGCTCGGTCAGCACCGAAAAACAACCGCCCGTTTGGCCCTGCAGCACCTCGCGGCATTCAGCCAACGAGGATGTGGTCCAAACACCATTGGCCAGCCAAGGGGTGATCCCGACAAGAATTTTATAAATCACCACCAGCGAGATCAGCGTCATCACGGTGTTGATCGGCCCGGCAAATAGGTTCTCGCGCAGCCATTTCACAACGCCTTGTTCGGTCACCGGCGGGGCCTGTTCGGGCAGCATTTCCGTGCGAACGAAGGATAGATCAGATTTCGACATCTCAGCGCTCCTTCAGCTTTACGGCGTTGTTATAGACGTTCATCACCGCCGAAATGGCCAAGCTGATCGTCAGGTAAAACAGCATCAACAGCAGCACGCATTCAATGGCCCGCCCCGTTTGGTTCAGCGTAATGCCGCCCAAGGTGCCGGTGATATCCATGTAGCCCACGGCAATTGCCAAGGACGAGTTCTTTGTCAGGTTCAGATATTGCGAGATAAGCGGCGGAATGATCACCCGCAGCGCCTGTGGCAAGATCACCAAATTCATAATGCGATTGGGGCGCAGGCCCAACGAGGCGGCGGCCTCGGTCTGGCCCTTGGAAATGGCCAAAATACCGGCGCGCACGTTTTCTGCGATAAAGGCGGCCGTGTAGATCGACAAGGCGAACCAAAGCGCAATCAGCGAGGCGCGGGCAAAGATACCACCCTGAAAGTTAAACCCTTTCAGCGCGGGGTATTCCCATGCCAGCCCCTGCACATAAAGCACCACCGCCAATGGCACCAACCACAAGCCTGCGGTTATATGCCATGTGGTCGGGCGCAGGCCGGTGGCCTCTTGGGTGCGTGCGGCCCAGCGGCCCACGGCCCGGGCGACAAGCCAGCTGCCCAGCAACACAACCAACACCACAGCCCAGCCAACGGCGCCCTGTGCAAAGCCCGTTTCAAAATACGGCATCGGCGCGTAAAAACCGCGCCCCGTGAAGGCAAACATATCCCCCACCATCGAGGCCGTGGCATTCGCGCCCCGGAAATCGCGCGGTTGGGGCAAAACGGCGGTGAACACCGCCATGATGATCAAGATCCAGATCAGCACGGGCACATTGCGGAAGATTTCCACATAAACCGACATCAACGTGCGGATCAGCCAGTTGCGCGACAGGCGCAGCACGCCCACCACAACGCCGATCACCGTGGCCATGGCACAGCCCAGAACAGCCACCAGCAAGGTATTTAACACCCCCACGATCGCGGCGGTAAAATGCGTTGATTGGCTGTCGTATTCTATCAAACGTTGGTTGATGTCATATCCGGCAGGTTCGCCCAAGAACTGGTACGATATGTTCAGGCCTGCGGCCTGCAAATTGTTGATCAAGTTGCTGATCAAATAGCCCACAAGCAGCAAAATGCCGATCAGGGCGATCACTTGGAAGGTATACGAGCGGTAGCGAGTGTCGTTGATAAGCTGGGAAAGCTTGAACGACTCCGCCGGCGGGTCGGAATACGTCGCCATTATTAAGGTTCCCTTTTGTCCGTTTTATTGGGCCGGGCGGTTTTGTCACCGCTCTGTTGGCCATATCGGAACTTATGCTTTGGCAAGATAAAGAAAGGGCGCGGATTGCCCGCGCCCTTTCTGGGTAACGTCTTAGCGGAACGGGGGCGAGTACAGCAGGCCGCCGTTTGTCCACTGTGCGTTCAAGCCACGCGACAGGCCAATCGGGGTGTTCTCGCCGATGTTACGCTCGAACAGCTCGCCGTAGTTGCCCACCGATTTGATGGCGCGCATTGCCCAGTCTTTGTCCAGACCCAGCATTTCGCCCAACGTGCCTTCGGTGCCCAACAGACGGTTGATTTCCGGGTTGTTGGTGCCGCCAGCCATCTCGTCGATATTGGCCGAGGTAACGCCCAGCTCTTCGGCCGCGATCAGCGCGTTCAAAGTCCAGCGTACGATATCACCCCAGTCGTTGTCGCCATGGCGCACCAGCGGGCCCAGCGGCTCTTTCGAGATGATTTCGAGCAGAACCACGTGGTCCTGCGGGTTTTCAAAGGCAGCGCGGGTTGCGGCCAGGCCCGATGCGTCGGTGGTGTACACGTCGCATGCGCCTTCCAGATACAGCGGCTGCGCTTCGGCGTTGGTTTCAATCGGAACCGGCTCGTACTTGATGTTGTTGGCGCGGAAGAAATCGGCCAAGTTCAGCTCGGTCGTGGTGCCGGTTTGGATACAAACGGTGGCGCCATCCAGTTCCTTGGCCGAGCTAACGCCCAGCGACTTGGGAACCATGAAACCCTGACCATCGTAGTAGTTCACGCCCAGAAAATCGAACTTCAGGTCGACATCGCGCGAGAAGGTCCAGGTGGTGTTACGTGCCAGCACGTCGATTTCACCCGAGGCCAAAGCGGTAAAGCGGGTTTTGCCTGTGGTGGGCACAAATTCTACGGCGGCAGCGTCGCCCAGCACAGCAGCGGCGATTGCGCGGCACAGGCCAACGTCAAAGCCATCCCAGTTGCCGTTCGCGTCGGGGGCAGCAAAGCCCACCAAACCGGTGGTTACGCCACAGTTCAGCTTGCCGCGTGCCTTGACATCGTCAAGCGTTGCTGCTGCTGCGGCACCGGCTGCTAGGCCAGCAACGGTCAGCGCGCCAAGAAATACGGTTTTTTTCATGTTTACCTCTTCCTGATTATCCGCCCCTTACCCGGGGCGGTTGGTGCGGCCTCGGGCAAAAGCGCCGAGGGCGAAATAAGGCAGGGGTTACCCTGACAATGGGCAAACATTGGCGGGATTCATATCCAAAGGTCAAGTAAAGGTTCCGCGAAACACACGTATTTCTACCTCACTCCCTTAGGGAAAGCTGAAACATCGGGCTAATCATGTTAACAAAGAAAGATCAAACACACGCTTTGCGTGTAAAAACTCCTGTCTTTTCATCTCTGCCAACTCTTCGGCCTCTTCGTCGCGGCCCCATTGTTCGGCCTGCCACATCTCATCCAGACGCGAAATCGCCCAGCCATGCGCGGCGTCAACATGGCCGCGCGCCACGGCCAGCCCCACAATAAGCGAGCCGGAAATGCCCACCAGATCATGAAAGCCAGTCAGCTGATAGGGCGTCATTGCATGCACTTGGGCATAGAGCGGCTGCAGCGCGGCCATGTCTTGGGCCACATGCATCACGCCATGGCCGACCTGCAGCCGGGCGCCAAATTCTGCTTCCGCCCAATCTAGCAGCGGGTCCCATGCCTGCGCTTGGCGCGAAATCAGCTCTTGTGGGTTGGGCGCGCGATAGCACAACAAATCGGTGCCCCCATAGGCGGCAACCATATCTGCCACTTCGCGAAATTGCGGTGCCACCTTATCCAACGCGGCATTGGCCGAGCGGGTAAAGGGCATGGTTTGTGGGTTTACCTCGCCCTCTTGCGCATCCCATTCCGTAGCGATCGCTTCAGCGAATTGGGCACTGGGCACCACCAGCAGGGTTTTTGCGGGGGTCTTCACAGGCCGCCCATCCAGCTGCACGCTATACCCAGTTTGGGCAGGCACAACCTGCACATCTTTCCAAAAGCGTTTTGCTTTCCAACCGCTCATGTCACTTGCTCCAGATTTGGTCCAGCAGCGGGGGCAATTGCGCAAAATCATCGATCACGTGGTTGGCCGCCCCCAAGGCCCGCAGCGGGTGATACCCCCAGCTTACCGCAATGCCGCGCGCGCCCGCCGCCCGCGCCATATCCATATCAAACGTGGTATCGCCGACAACCACGGTATCGTCTGGCCCCACCCCGGTTTCTGCCATCGCCTGCAGCACCATCGAGGGGTGCGGCTTTGAGGGGTGATGGTCAGTCACCTGCGTGGTGACAAAAAAGCCCCGCAGATCATGGCTGTCAAACAGCGCCTCTAGCCCGCGGCGCGATTTGCCCGTGGCCACACCCAGCAGCACATTGGGCTGTTGTGCCAATTGCGCAAGCACCGCGCGCGCCCCGGGATAAAGCGGCGACGAGGCCGCACCTTTGGCCGCGCGCAGGGCCACGTAGCTGTCTTTATAGGCCTGCACCATCTGCGCATGGGTGGCGGCATCGGCGGCAGGCAACAGCCGCTGCATCGCCGCCTCTAGCGACAGGCCCACAATGCCCAACACCGCAGCGCGCGCGGGCGCCCCGGCCCCCACGGCCTGAAACGCCGCCGCCATCGAGGCCACGATATCGCCTTGGCTGTCTACCAAGGTGCCATCAACATCAAACAGCACCAAACGCAGGGCAGCGCTGCTCATCTTAGCTGCTCGAACGGGTCTTCGGCGGCCAGATCTTCGGCCCAGCCAAAGGTATCCCAGCTATGCGCCATATGCTCGGGCAGGGGCGCGGTTACGGTAATGACCTTGCGGGTGATCGGGTGCTCGAAACGCATCATGCGGGCATGCAGATGCAACTTTTTCGAAATAATGCCACCCAACTGCGCGCCCCAGCCATCGCCCATGTTTTCCTGACCCGAGCCACCATATTTACCGTCGCCCACAATCGGGTGGCCAATTTCGGCCATATGGGCACGCAGCTGGTGGGTGCGCCCGGTCAGCGGCTCCATCGCCACCCACGAGGCCCGCCCCCCCACGCGATAGAGCGTGGCATAAAGCGTATGGGCGCGCTTGGCGCCCGGGGTGGCATCTATCTCGCGGGGGTGAATGGCGATCATCTTTTCGCCCTCGCCCTTGGCGCCACGGCCCGCAGCCTTGACCAGCCCGTATTTGACCTCGCCCAAATAGGGGGTGGGCACGCCCGCCACCAAGGCCCAGTAAATCTTGCGCGTTTCCTTGTGCCGCATGGCCGCCGTCAGCCCCTGCGCGGCCAGCCGGTTGCGGGCCAAAAGCAAAACGCCAGATGTGTCTTTGTCCAGCCGGTGCACCAGCCGCGGCTTTTCGTCTAGCCCAAATTTCAGCGCCTCGGACAGGCCATCGACATGGCGGTTTTGGCCACTGCCCCCTTGGGTGGGCAGGCCCGCAGGCTTGTTAATGGCAATCACGTCATCGTCGCGGTAAATCACCGCCGCTTGCATCATTTTCACATCCGCAGCAGGAATTTTGGCCACCTGCGCAGGCACAGGGGGCGCGCCCATGGGAATGGGCGGTATGCGCACTTGCTGGCCCGCCTGCACACGCGTGGCGGCCTTGGCACGCCCCCCGTCAACGCGCAGCTCGCCCTTGCGGCACCACTTTTCCACCATGCCTTGGGTGACATTGGGAAACTGGCGGCGCAGCCAGCGATCAAGGCGCTGATCGGTATCGTCAGCTGCCACTTCGATTGTTTGAACCCGGCTCATTGAAAGACGCCCCGCGTGATGAACATGGCCAAAATAATGGCCCCCAAAGACAGCAAAACCGATGCCATCACATAAAACAGTGCCAGCCCATGCTGGCCACGCTCGACCATCGCCATCGTATCCAGCGAAAAGGCCGAAAACGTGGTAAAGCCGCCCAAGACCCCAGTCATCAAAAAGGGCGCAAGGCGGGTGGCGTCTTTATGCGCCAAACTTACCACCAGCACCCCCATCAGAAACGACCCTGCCACATTGACCGTCAATGTGCCCCAAGGAAAGCCAAGCCCCATAACACGGGTTGCCGCCACCCCTACCAGATAGCGGCCAGCGGCCCCAATTGCGCCCCCAAGCGCCACCTGCATCAATGTCATCATCATCGCGTGTCTGTCTGCCTTGGGCATGGTTTTGTCAACCCTGCCGCCCCTTTTCCGACCGCAGCCGGGCAAACCAGCTGAGGCGCTTTTTCAACTCGCGTTCGAAACCGCGCTCGACCGGCTGGTAGAACACCGGGCGCTTCATACCGTCGGGGAAATAGTTTTGCCCCGAGAAGCCATCTTCGGCGTCATGGTCATAGGCATAGCCTTGGCCATATCCTTGGTCTTTCATCATCTGGGTGGGGGCGTTTAGAATATGTTTCGGCGGGGGGGCGCTGCCATGGCTGCGGGCGGCCGCGCGCGCCGCCTTATAGGCGGCATAGCCTGCGTTGGATTTGGGTGCCAAGGCCAGATATGTCACCGCTTGCGCCAGCGCCAATTCGCCCTCGGGGCTGCCCAGCCGCTCGTATGTTTCCCAAGCGTGCAAGCAAATGGTTTGCGCCTGCGGGTCTGCCAAGCCGATATCTTCCACCGCCATCCGGGTGATACGGCGCGCCAAATAGCGCGGGTCTTCGCCACCCTCTAACATGCGCGCATACCAATAAAGCGCTGCATCCGGGTCGCTGCCGCGCACCGATTTGTGCAAAGCGGAAATCAAGTTGTAATGGGCATCGCCTGATTTATCGTACGCCGCCGCGCGGCGCATCAAACGCGCCCCCAATTGCGCGGCAGTCAGCTTGCCGGTGACCTGCCATGCTGCCGCTTGTTCGACCAAGTTCAACAGCGCCCGCCCATCCCCATCGGCCATTTCCAACAAGGCCTCGCGCGCGGGGCCATCCAAAGGCAAGGCGCGGCCCAATTCGCGTTCGGCCCGCTGCACCAAGCGTTCCAAATCGGCCAACTCCAACCGCTTCAGCACCAGCACCTGCGCCCGCGATAAAACCGCCGCGTTCAGTTCGAAACTGGGGTTTTCCGTGGTGGCCCCCACCAGCAAGATGGTGCCATCCTCCATATGGGGCAAAAACCCGTCTTGCTGGGCTTTGTTAAAGCGGTGAATTTCATCCACAAACAACAGCGTGCCGCGGCCCTGTGCATGGCGCAGACGCGCGGCTTCGAAGACTTTTTTCAGATCGGGCACGCCGGTAAAAATGGCGCTGATCTGCACAAAATGCCGATCAGTTTGCTGCGCCAACAGCCGCGCGATGGTGGTTTTGCCCACCCCCGGCGGCCCCCAAAATATGATCGAGCCAAGCGCACCCGAGGCCAACATCACACCCAAAGGGGCCTCTGGGCCAAGCACCTGCTCTTGGCCAATCACCTGATCCAGCGTTTGCGGGCGCAACCGATCGGCCAAGGGGCGCGGGCCGGCTGTGGGGCTGGGTGCGGCGCCTGTATCGAATAGATCTGCCATGCCTATAACCGTGCCCGCAGGCTTAGGCGCTGCTGGCCACGCAGAATTTGCAAATCGATCACCGCGCCACGCTGCGCCAATACCTGCGCCAAGCTGGCGCTGTTGGCCACGGCTTGGCCATTGGCCTGCACCACGATATCGCCCGGCTGCACCCCCAACCGTGCCCCCAGCGGCCCGGGTTGGGCCACCAAGGCACCACTGGCGTGCAAGGGCAGCCCGAATTCCGCAATCACGCCCGGGTTGATCGTTTCCACCACCAGCCCGGGCAAGGCGCTGGCATCGCCCAATCGGCGGCTGTCGCGGGCGGGGGTTTCGGGCGCTGTGGCCATCGTCACTGTTATAGTGCGCAGCGCACCATCGCGCAGGCGGGTAATGTCAGCGCCTTGCCCCAAACCCGCCACCGACATGCGAAACATCATCTCGGGTGGGGTGTTCACCGGCTGGCCATCGACGGCTGTCACAATGTCGCCCACCGCAAACCCGGCCATCGCAAAGGGGCTTTGGGGGTGAAGATCCACGATCAACACGCCCTCGGGCACATCGGCCCCCATCGAGGCGGCGATATCTGCATCCACCGCTTGGCCCTGCAGGCCCGCCCAAGGGCGCATAAACCGGCTTTGCCCCGCCTTGGCCTGCCGCATGAATTCGGCCACCAAATTCGCAGGAATCGCAAAACCGATCCCGTTAGAGCCGCCCGAGCGCGTCAGGATCGAGGTATTCACCCCAATCAGCGCGCCATTCACATCAATCAGCGCGCCGCCCGAATTGCCGGGGTTAATGGCCGCATCGGTCTGAATAAAATAGCCCCGCCCATTGCTGCCCGGCATCACCCCCGAACGCGCAAGCCCCGAAATGATGCCGCTGCTGACCGTTTGCCCCACCCCAAAGGGGTTGCCAATGGCCAGCGCCAATTCGCCCACTTCGACCGTATCACTGTTGCGCAAGGGCAAAAATGGCAAGGCGCCTGCACCCTGCAGCTGCAAGATCGCCAGATCGGCGCTTTCATCGGCCAAGACAACCTGCGCCCCAAATTCGCGCCTGTCGCTGAGCACCACGCGAATATCCGTGGCTTGGCCAACAACGTGGTAATTCGAAACCACCAGCCCCTCGGCCGATAAGATGACCCCAGAACCAAGGCTGTTTTGCACCCTTGGGCGGGTTTCGCCAAAATCGCGGAACAGATTGCCAAAAAACGGGTCGTTGCGAAACGGGCTGACGCGTTCTGCCACCACGCGCTTGGCGTAGATATTGACCACGGCAGGCGTTGCTTGGCGCACCAAAGGGGCAAAGCCCAGCGAAATTTCCGCGCGGCTTTGGGGCACGCGGGTATCGGCATTGGCAGGCAGGGCAAGATGGGAAAGGGCGATTGCCAGTAAGATGAAACGCAGCATCTGGGCCTCCTTTGGCACAGCATATGTCCACCACGGGGGGGGAATGCAAGCATCGGGCAAGGGATCGGCACCCACAAAAGAAAAGGCCCCGCTGCACGCAGCGAGGCCCATTAGCGGCATGTGCCAGCTATTATTCTTCTGCAGCCTCTTCGGCGGCAACGCGGGCCTTATCGGCGGCGCCTTTGGCATCGACGTCGCGATCGACGAATTCGATGATGGCCATCGGTGCCATGTCGCCATACCGGAAGCCAGCTTTCAGGATGCGGATATAGCCGCCCTGACGCTCGGCGTAGCGGGGGCCCAGCACGTCGAACAGTTTTGCCACATAGGCATCTTGTTTCAGCTGCGAAGCGGCCTGACGGCGCGCGTGCAGATCACCACGTTTTGCCAGCGTGATCAGTTTTTCAACGATCGGGCGCAGTTCTTTCGCCTTGGGCAGGGTGGTTTTGATCTGTTCATGTTCAATCAACGAACCGGCCATGTTGGCCCACAGGGCCTTGCGGTGTTCATGGGTGCGATTCAGGCGGCGGTATCCACGTGCGTGACGCATAGTAGTCTCCTTAGATGTGCTTTTTGCTTTGTCCGGCTACCCCTGCGTGAGGGCAGCTCTCCTTGGGGCCGTGGCCCGGGTGGTGCGGGAGGGGCGTTACCGCCCTTCCCAAAAGATTTCAAGGCAGTCTTAGAACGAATCCTCGAATTTCTTTGCCAGATCTTCAATGTTGTCCGGCGGCCAATCCTCGACATCCATGCCAAGGTGCAGGCCCATGCCAGACAGCACTTCTTTGATCTCGTTCAGCGACTTGCGGCCAAAGTTCGGGGTGCGCAGCATCTCGGCTTCGGTTTTCTGGATCAAATCGCCGATATAGACGATGTTGTCGTTCTTCAGGCAGTTGGCCGAACGCACGGAAAGCTCCAACTCGTCTACTTTCTTCAGCAGCAGCGGGTTGAATTCCAAACCATCATCGTCGTCCTGACGCGAGGCGCTTTCGGGCTCGTCGAAGTTCACAAAGATCGACAGCTGGTCTTGCAAAATGCGCGCGGCATAGGCCACAGCATCTTCGGGCGATACCGAACCATCTGTTTCGATGCGCAACGTCAGCTTGTCATAATCCAGCACCTGGCCCTCGCGGGTGGGCTGCACGTCATAGGACACTTTTTTGACGGGCGAATAGATGGCATCGATCGGGATCAGACCAATCGGCGCATCTTCGGGCCGGTTTTTATCTGCTGCAACATAGCCCTTGCCGGTGTTCACCGTCAGTTCCATGTAAACATCTGCACCCTCGTCCAGGTGGCAGATCACGTGCTCTTTGTTCAAGATCTCGATGCCAGCGCTGTCGCTGATGTCACCGGCGGTTACAACACCGGGGCCTTTGGCATTGATCGAAAGGCGCTTGGGGCCTTCCACTTCCATGCGCAAGGCAACCTGTTTCAGGTTCAGCACGATGTCGGTGACGTCTTCGCGCACACCAGGAACGCTGGAAAATTCATGCAGGACATTGTCGATCTGAACGCTGGTGATGGCGGCGCCTTGCAGCGACGACAGCAAAACGCGGCGCAGCGCGTTGCCCAAGGTCAGACCAAAGCCGCGCTCCAAAGGCTCGGCAACTACGGTGGCTTGGCGCGTCGGGTCATTGCCCGGACGAACATCAAGTTGGTTGGGCTTAATCAGCTCGGCCCAATTCTTATGGATCATGCGTCCCTCCATTCCTGTCTTTGCCCCATGTCCAATAGGCAACAGACGCCCGAGGTTGAAATGACGTACCGGGGCCGTGCAAATGCGCACAGCCCCGGTGTTGGTATCTTAGATCAGACGCGGCGGCGCTTTGGCGGGCGGCAGCCGTTGTGTGCAATCGGCGTCACATCACGGATAGAGGTGATGTTGAACCCAATTGCGGCCAGCGCACGCAGGGCCGATTCACGGCCCGAACCGGGGCCTTGCACTTCGACTTCCAGCGACTTCACGCCATGGTCTTGCGCTTTGCGGCCCGCATCTTCGGCGGCCAGCTGGGCGGCATAGGGCGTGGATTTCCGCGACCCTTTGAAGCCCATGGTGCCAGCGGACGACCACGCAATCGCGTTGCCCTGCACATCCGAGATCAGGATCTTGGTGTTGTTGAAGCTGGAATTCACATGCGCAACGCCAGTTGCGATGTTCTTGGAGACCTTTTTCTTGCCCCCACGGCGGGTATCACGTGCCATTGTTGCGAAACTCCCTTATTTCTTCTTGCCGGCGATCGGCTTCGCCGGGCCCTTACGGGTACGGGCGTTGGTGTGCGTACGCTGACCGCGCACAGGGAGGTTGCGACGATGGCGCAGACCGCGGTAGCAGCCAAGATCCATCAAGCGCTTGATGTTCATCTGAACTTCGCGGCGCAGGTCACCTTCAACGGTGAAGTTTGCGTCGATATGTTCGCGAATTGCCAGAACTTCAGCGTCGCTCAGCTCGTTTACACGGCGGGCGGCGTCGATGCCAACAGCTTCACAGATGGATTTGGCCGAAGCCGCGCCAATTCCGGTGATATAAGTAAGGGCGATTGGTACCCGCTTTGCAGTGGGGATATTCACGCCGGCGATACGTGCCACGTTATATTTCCTTTCGTTGCGGTTCCGTAGCTCCAGAACCTTTTTTCACAACGTTAGCCCGCTGGCAGATCACCTGCGGGCCTCGGCTGAATGAGACTGTTTTTGGTGTTAGGGCCAATTTGCCCGGCACACCGATTCCCGAGTGGGATGCGGTGGCTTAGATGGGTTTCGCAGGCCAGTCAACCCCTGCGCACTGCCAAAGCTATGCGCATAGGGGTTTTGCCCCAAAACGCGCAAAGCGCCCCAGTTTTTGGGGCGCTTTCGGGCCACGCCAACCAAAGGCGCCGTCCGTTTTAGACCTAGCCAAGAATCGCTGCGATTTCGGCGCGAACGTCGTCGATTTCGGCCAAGCCATCAACCGAGGACAACTGCCCCTTGGCATAGTAATACCCGATCAACGGCGATGTTTTCTTGTAATATTCCATCAAACGCTGCTTCAGGCTGTCGGCGTTATCATCTGCGCGGCGCTTGAATTCGGCAGAGGTGCCGCAGCTGGTGCACACACCATCGGCGGGAATAGGCTTGGTTTCGTCGTTATACACCTCGCCGCACGACCCACAGGTCGAACGGGCGGTGATACGCGCCACCAAGACCGCGTCGTCGACCTGCATCTCGATCACCGCGTCCAGTGCTTCGCCGGTCTCCTCCAGCAGCTGGGCCAGCGCATCGGCCTGCTTCAGGGTGCGCGGGAAGCCATCGAAAATAAAGCCGCCGCGCTTGTCGCCTGCCAGCTTTTCGCGGATCAGGCCGATCACGATCTCGTCTGTCACCAGATCGCCCCGCGCCATCACATCGGCCACAACCTTGCCCATCTCGCTGCCGCTGTCTTTGGCTTCGCGCAGCATATCGCCGGTAGACAGCTGGATCATGTCGCGCCCATCAACCAAAATGCGCGCTTGTGTGCCTTTGCCAGCGCCCGGTGGCCCCAGAAGAATAATGTTCATCGACGCAATGCCCCTTTTGCTGTTGCGCGCTTTTTGCCTTTGCCACGCAATTGCGAGCGTTCGATCAGCCCTTCGTATTGATGGGCCATCAAATGGCTTTGCACCTGTTGAATCGTATCCATCGTCACCGAGACCACGATCAACACCGAGGTGCCGCCAAAGTAAAACGGAATAGACAACTGGCTGCGCAGAATTTCCGGCAGCAGACATACACCTGCCAAATAAAGCGAACCGATCACCAACACGCGGTTCACCACATATTCCAGATAATCCGCCGTCTTCTTGCCGGGGCGAATGCCGGGAATGAAGCCGTTTTGGTTTTTCAGGTTATCGGCCACTTCGTCGGGCTTGAAGGCCACGTTGAACGTGTAGAAATAGGCAAAAAACACGATCATGCCGGTGAAAAACGCCAGATACAGCGGCTGGCCCGGGCCAAAATAGGCCATCACCGTCGACATAATCGGGTTGGTCTGCGACCCAGAAAAGGTGGAAATGGTGGTAGGCAGCAACAGCAGCGAGCTGGCAAAAATGGCCGGGATCACGCCTGCCGGGTTTACCTTGACCGGCAAATGCGACGAACCGCCATCGTAAACCTTCATCCCCACTTGGCGGCGGGGGTATTGGATATGGATCTTGCGCAAGGCGCGCTCCATGAACACCACAAAGGCAATCGTGATGATCACCATCAATATCACGCCGATAATCACGGCGGGGCTGATCGCACCCGAACGGCCCTGGCTAAAGAACTGGGCCAATGCCGCGGGCAATTCTGCCACGATGCCCACAAAGATGATCAACGAGATGCCATTGCCAATGCCACGGGCGGTGATCTGTTCGCCCACCCACATCAGGAACATCGTGCCGCCCACCAGCGTAATCACGCAAGAGGCGCGGAAAAACAGCCCCGGATCGGTAACCAAATCGCCCGCCTCTAGGCTGACGGCCAAGCCATAGGCCTGCAAAGTGGCCAAAAACACCGTGCCGTAGCGGGTGTATTGGTTCATCTTTTTGCGGCCCTGTTCGCCTTCTTTTTTCAGTTGCTCCAGCGCGGGCACCATCGAGGCCAACAGCTGCACAATGATCGAGGCAGAAATATAAGGCATGATACCCAAGGCAAAAATACCCATCCGCCCCAGCGCGCCGCCGGTGAACATCGACAAGATGCCACCCAGCCCAGCCGCGGCGCCTTCCATGAAATCGCGCAGCGCTTGGCCGTCAATACCGGGCACCGGGATAAAGGTGCCAAGGCGGTAGACGATCAGCAAGCCAAGTGTAAACAAAATGCGGTGGCGTAGATCGGTTGCTTTGCCAAACGCGGCCCAGCTTGAATTCGCGGCCATTGATTCTACTGCGGATACCATGCGCGGTCTCTCTTTCATGCGAACGCCGCCAAGAGCGTTTTCCGGCTCTGGCGGCGTATCAGGAAAACTTGGCTGATATGTAAGCGGCGAATGCGCCGCTCACAACCAGTTATTCAGCCGCAGCCGCCGCAGCCACTTTCAGCGAGCCGCCGGCTTTTTCAACGGCCTCAACAGCGGCCTTCGACGCGCCGGTGACTTCGATGTTCAGCTTTGCGGTGATGTCACCTTTGGCCAGAATGCGGATACCATCGTGCTTGCGGCGTGTTACGCCCGCAGCAATGATCGCGTCTTCGGTAATAATCGCCGATGCGTCCAGCTTGCCAGCTTCTACGAATTTCTGGATCAGGCCCAGATTGACCGCTGCAAATTTCTTGCGGTTCGGCTTGTTAAAGCCACGCTTGGGCAGACGCTGGTACAGGGGCATCTGGCCACCTTCGTAGCCTTTGATCGCCACACCCGACCGCGATTTTTGACCTTTGATACCACGGCCACCGGTTTTACCCTTACCCGAACCCGGGCCACGGCCAACGCGCATGCGTTTCTTGGTGGCGCCTTCGTTATCGTGCAGTTGATTCAGTTTCATTTCGCTTCTCCTAAGCCGGAACTGACCCCGAAGCGGATTGGTCAGACGCGGCATTTCTTGGTTTTTGATTCCGTGGCACAAGGCCACCGGGGGCGTATAGCGCCAAGGCGTAAGCGGTGCAAGCCCCTGCCCCAGCCCAAAACAAAACGCCCCCAGCACTGCCGGGGGCGTTTTTATTCAAAGTTTGGGCGCTGATTAGCCGCGCTCTTCCACGATCTCAACAAGGTGCGGAATTTTCGCAACCATGCCGCGGATCGAGGGGGTATCTTCCAGCTCGCGGGTTTTGTGCATTTTGTTCAGGCCAAGCCCGATCAAAATGGCGCGCTGAACAGCGGGGCGGCGAATCGGCGAGCCGACTTGCTTTACAACAATGGTTTTCGCCATGGCTTATGCCTCCTCTGCAACAGCGGCTGCTGCATCTTCACGCTTGGGCAGGATGTCTGCCACCTTCTTGCCGCGGCGCTGCGCGACCAGACGGGGGCTGGTTTCCTTTTTCAAGCCATCCAGCGTGGCGCGGATCATGTTATAAGGGTTCTGCGAGCCGATCGACTTCGACACAACGTCCTTAATACCCAGCATTTCGAAAACTGCGCGCATCGGACCACCGGCGATGATGCCGGTCCCTTCCGGTGCGGTGCGCATCACGACACGGCCGGCGCCATGGCGGCCTTCCATATCGTGGTGCAGCGTGCGGCCTTCGCGCAGCGCAACGCGGAACATGTTGCGCTTTGCTTGCTCGGTGGCTTTGCGGATGGCTTCGGGCACTTCTTTCGCCTTACCCTTGCCAAAACCCACGCGGCCTTTCTGATCGCCCACAACCACCAACGCGGCAAAGCCAAAACGCTTACCACCTTTAACGGTTTTGGACACGCGGTTGATCGCTACGAGACGATCGGCGAATTCCGGTGCTTCGTCGCGCTCGCGACGGTCACGGCGGTTATCTTCTCTTGCCATTCTCTCGTCTCCTTAGAACTTCAAGCCGCCTTCACGCGCAGCGTCGGCCAATGCCTTCACCTTGCCGTGAAAGAGGAAGCCACCACGGTCGAAGTAGCATTCTTCGACACCAGCTTTTTTGGCACGCTCGGCCAAAGCCGCGCCCACCTTTGCTGCTGCTTCGACGTTGTTCTTGCCAACCACGCCCAGATCTTTTTCCAGGCTCGAGGCTGCCGCCAGGGTTACACCCTGAACATCGTCGATCAGCTGGCAGCTGATGTTTTTGTTGCTGCGATGAACCGAAAGACGAATGCGGCCTGCATTCACCTTCCGAAGTTTGTTCCGGACGCGCAGGCGGCGCTTCAGGAACAGAGTACGTTTGCTGTTTGCCATCTGTCGCGTCCTTATTTCTTCTTGCCTTCCTTACGGAAGATGAACTCGCCCTTGTAGCGGATGCCTTTGCCTTTGTAGGGCTCGGGGCGGCGCCAATCGCGAATGTTTGCGGCTACCTGGCCAACCAGCTGCGGATCGTCACCTTCGATAACGATTTCGGTCTGCTTGGGGCAGGTTACGGTCACGCCCTGGGGCACTTCGTAGTTCACCTCGTGGCTGTAACCCAGCGACAGTTTCAAAGTCGAACCGTTGATCGCGGCGCGGTAACCCACACCGATGATTTCCAGCTCTTTTTTGAAGCCTGCGGTCACACCCATTACCATATTGGCAACCATAGTGCGGCTCATGCCCCACTGCTGGCGGGCGCGCTTGGATTTGCCGCGCGGCGTGATGCTGACAACATTGCCGTCAACGGCAATGGTCACGTCGTCGGTTGCGGTGAAGCTTTGGGTCGCTTTCGGACCTTTCACTTCGATGGTCTGGCCGGACAGGGTTGCGGTGACACCCGAGGGCAGCTCGACCGGTTTTTTCCCAATACGAGACATGTGCTCCTCCTTAGAACACCGTGCAAATGACTTCGCCGCCAACGTTGGCTGCGCGTGCATTTGCATCCGACATCACACCTTTCGGAGTGCTGACAATCGACACACCCAGGCCCTGACGGACCGACGGGATGTCTTTGACGCCCATGTAAACGCGGCGACCGGGTTTCGAAACCCGCTTCAGTTCGCGAATAACAGGGGTGCCATCGAAATATTTCAGGCTGATGTCCAGCTGCGGATGGCCATTTTTGTCGGTGGTTTGTTCGTAACCACGGATATAGCCTTCGTCAGCCAGCACATCCAGAACCCATGCGCGCAGCTTCGATGCGGGTGTCGACACAGTCGATTTGCCGCGCATCTGGGCGTTGCGGATACGGGTGAGCATATCGCCGATAGGATCGTTCATATCACTCTCTCCCTTACCAGCTGGATTTTACCAAGCCGGGGATCTGGCCCAACGAGCCAAGTTCCCGCAGCATGATCCGGCTGACCTTCAGCTTACGGTAGTAAGCGTGGGGGCGGCCAGTCAGTTGGCAGCGGTTGTGCAGACGGGTAGCCGAGCTGTTACGGGGCAGATCGGCCAGCTTCAGGGATGCGCGAAAACGCTCTTCCATCGGCTTGGACTCGTCCTTGATGATTTCCTTGAGAGCAGCACGCTTGGCGGCGTAACGGTCCACCAGCTTTTGGCGCTTCTTCTCGCGTTCAATCATGGATTTTTTAGCCATGTCTTAATCCTCTCGCGCGATTAGCTGTTGAAGGGCATGTTGAAATGCTTCAACAGCGCCTTGGCTTCCGCGTCAGTCTTCGCGGTGGTGGCAATCACGATGTCCATACCCCAAACCTCGTCGACTTTGTCGAAGTTGATTTCGGGGAAAACGATGTGCTCTTTGATGCCCATGGCATAGTTGCCACGCCCATCAAAAGATTTACCCGAAACGCCGCGGAAGTCGCGGATACGGGGCATCGCTACGGTGATCAGACGATCGAGGAATTCATACATGCGGTCACGGCGCAGGGTAACCTTGGCGCCCATCGGCATGCCTTCGCGCACCCGGAAACCAGCAATCGAGTTGCGGGCAAGGGTTGTCAGCGCTTTTTGGCCGGCGATGGTGGTCAGGTCTTCCTGAGCGGATTTGGCTTTCTTGCTGTCACGAACAGCTTCGGCGCCGCAGCCAATGTTCAGAACGATTTTGTCCAGACGCGGGATCTGGTTTACGTTCTTATACTCGAACTCTTCTTTCAGCGCATCACGAATGCTGGCGTCATAAAGAGCTTTCAGGCGCGGGGTATAGGTTGCGGAATCAAGCATCGATCACATCCCCCGTGGTTTTAGCAAAACGCACTTTCTTGTCGCCTTCCATGCGGAAGCCAACGCGCGATGCCTTGCCGTTTTTATCAACGATGGCCAAGTTCGACAGCGCGATCGGCATCGCCTTGGGCAGGCGGCCGCCTTGGCTGGCTTGGCTTTGGCGGGTGTGGCGGATGGCCATGTTTACACCGTCGACAACGGCTTTGCCGGCCTTCGGGTCAACACTGGCGATGGTGCCTTGTTTGCCCTTGTCCTTGCCGGACAGAACAACAACCGTGTCACCTTTGCGGAGTTTAGCAGCCATTACAGCACCTCCGGGGCAAGCGAGATGATCTTCATGAAGTTCTTTGCGCGCAGTTCGCGAACGACTGGGCCAAAGATACGGGTGCCAACAGGCTCGCCGTTGTTGTTGAGGATCACCGCAGCGTTGCGGTCAAAGCGGATCGATGTGCCGTCTTCACGGCGCACTTCCTTGGCGGTGCGAACAACAACGGCTTTACGCACGTCGCCTTTTTTCACACGGCCGCGTGGGATGGCTTCTTTCACCGAAACTACGATGATGTCACCAACCGACGCATATCGACGGTGCGAACCGCCGAGAACCTTGATGCACTGAACCCGGCGAGCGCCAGAGTTATCAGCAACATCCAGATTGGTCTGCATCTGGATCATTTGGTTTCTCCCGACCTTTGGGGTGGCCTGCAGCGGCCAGAACCCCCAGGGTTTCGATTAACTGAGATCGCTTACGCGAGTACTTCCCAGCGTTTGGTTTTCGACTTCGGTGCACATTCTTGAATGCGAACGGTGTCACCAACGGCGAATTTCCCATGCTCGTCATGAGCGCGGTATTTCTTGGTTTTACGCACGGTCTTTTTCAGAACCGGGTGGGTAAAGCGGCGCTCGATCAAAACGGTCACGGTTTGTGCGTTTGCAGTCGAGGTCACAGTGCCTTGCAGAATTCGTTTGGGCATTTCCTGGCTCCTTATTCAGCAGCTGCGGCTGCTTTTTCGTTGAGAATGGACATCACACGCGCAACGTCGCGGCGCACCACGCGAACGCGGGCGGTATTCTCAAGCTGGCCAGTGGCCTGTTGGAAGCGCAGGTTGAAGGCTTCTTTCTTCAGCGCGGTCAGCTGCTCGCGCAACTGATCGGGCGTTTTATCGCGTAGTTCCTGGGCGTTCATTCGCCTTTTCCTTTCGTCAAACACCAGCCAGCCCCTGCTTTTGTTCAGGGTCACCGGGAACCTGGTGGAAATAACAAACACACGATTCCCGGTAGCCCGGTTATCGTGCGATGGGTTCCTATAAGAGAGTCGTACCCTAGGGGCAAGGGAAAGTTTGAAAAATATACCGCCATCGCGGCACCAATAAAAAAGGCCCCCACCGCCGGGCGGTAGGGGCCAATTTCATACCACGGGCCAAAGGCCAAGCGGCTTACCAGTCTTCACGCACCACGATGCGGGTTTTGATCGGCAGTTTCATCGCAGCCAGGCGCAGGGCCTCGCGGGCGATCTCTTCGTTTACGCCGTCAATCTCGAACATCACGCGGCCGGGTTTTACGCGGCAGGCCCAGTAATCAACCGAACCTTTACCTTTACCCATACGCACTTCGGTGGGCTTCGAGGTGACTGGAACATCGGGGAATACCCGGATCCATACACGGCCCTGACGCTTCATGTGGCGGGTCAGGGCGCGGCGTGCTGCCTCGATTTGACGCGCGGTGATGCGCTCGGGTTGGGTGGCTTTAAGCCCGAACGAGCCGAAGTTCAGGTCCGAACCGCCTTTAGCTTGGCCGTGGATGCGGCCTTTGTGCTGTTTGCGGAATTTCGTACGCTTTGGTTGAAGCATCTCTCATCCTCCTCAGCGACGGCCGCCAGCGCCACGCGGCGCCGGACCATCCTGGAGTTCTTGCTGGCGGCGATCACGAGCCGACGGATCGTGCTCCATGATTTCACCCTTGAAGATCCACACCTTGATGCCGATGATGCCATAAGGCGTCGTAGCTTCGGCCAAGGCATAGTCGATGTCGGCGCGCAGCGTGTGCAGCGGCACACGGCCTTCGCGGTACCATTCAGTACGCGCGATTTCAGCACCACCCAAACGGCCAGCCACGTTCACACGAATGCCCAAGGCACCCATGCGCATGGCGTTCTGAACGCCACGTTTCATGGCACGGCGGAAGGAAACACGGCGTTCCAACTGCTGGGCGATCGATTCTGCCACCAACTGCGCGTCAAGCTCGGGCTTGCGCACTTCGACGATGTTGAGGTGCAGTTCGCTGTCGGTCATACGAGCAAGCTTTTTACGCAGGGTTTCGATGTCTGCGCCTTTCTTGCCGATAATCACACCAGGACGGGCTGTGTGAATCGTCACCCGGCACTTTTTGTGCGGACGTTCGATAATCACACGGGCCACACCGGCCTGCTTGCACTCTTCTTTGATGAGTTCGCGCAATTTCAGGTCTTCCAGCAGCAGATTACCATAGTCTTTGGTATCTGCGTACCAGCGGCTGTCCCAGGTGCGGTTTACCTGAAGGCGCATGCCAATCGGATTAACTTTCTGTCCCATTAGGCTTGCTCCTCAATCTGACGCACCTTGATGGTGAGTTCCGAGAACGGCTTCATGATGCGGCCAAAACGGCCACGTGCCCGCGGACGGCCACGTTTCATCACAAGGTTTTTGCCCACATAGGCCTCGGCTACGACCAATTCGTCGACGTCCAGGTTGTGGTTATTCTCGGCGTTCGCAATTGCGGACTGAAGGCATTTCTTCACATCCAGCGCGATCCGCTTTTTCGAGAAAGTCAGGTCGGTCAACGCCTTGTCAACTTTCTTGCCGCGGATCATTGCAGCCACGAGGTTCAGTTTCTGCGGGCTAACGCGAAGCATGCGGGCCTTGGCCATCGCTTCGTTATCTGCCACGCGGCGGGGGTTCTTTTCCTGGCCCATGACTTACTTCCGCTTCGCTTTTTTGTCAGCGGCGTGGCCATAATAGGTGCGGGTTGGCGAATATTCACCAAACTTTTGACCAATCATGTCTTCCGTGACGTTTACAGGAACGTGCTTCTGGCCATTGTATACGCCAAACGTCAGGCCCACGAATTGGGGCAGGATCGTCGAGCGGCGCGACCAGATTTTGATAACTTCGTTGCGCCCGCTTTCGCGTGCTGCCTCGGCCTTTTTCAGGACATAGGCATCAACGAACGGGCCTTTCCAAACAGAACGTGCCATATCTTAGCGGCCCTTCTTCTTGGCGTGACGCGAGCGGATGATCAGCTTCTGCGACGCCTTGTTCTTGTTCCGGGTGCGAGCGCCCTTGGTCGGCTTGCCCCACGGTGTCACGGGGTGACGGCCACCCGAGGTGCGGCCTTCACCACCGCCGTGCGGGTGGTCGATCGGGTTCATCACAACACCGCGAACGCTGGGGCGAATGCCCTTGTGGCGCATACGGCCGGCTTTACCATAGTTTTGGTTGCTGTTGTCAGGGTTCGACACGGCACCAACGGTGGCCATGCATTCCTGACGCACCAGGCGCAATTCGCCCGAGGACAGGCGGATCTGTGCATAGCCACCATCGCGGCCCACAAACTGAGCGTAGGTGCCTGCAGCGCGCGCGATTTGCCCGCCTTTGCCCGGCTTCAGCTCGATGTTGTGAACGATGGTACC
>Ga0181582_10000287_pt1 | contig 34599 bp, 57 predicted proteins | sample 071ome_32_FD_132438 | JGI IMG/M metagenome (GOLD analysis project Ga0181582, IMG submission 132438) | Coastal salt marsh microbial communities from the Groves Creek Marsh, Skidaway Island, Georgia - 071405AT metaG (megahit assembly) | ecosystem: Environmental > Aquatic > Marine > Intertidal...
TATGGTTTACAAACACATAAAAATTTGGTATAATATACATTATGAACATATTTGCAATAGAACACGGAGATGAGATTGCTTGTCCTATAGAATCAGGACAGAATCAATGCGACAAACATGTCGTAAAAATGCCACTCGAATCTGCTCAGATGCTTTGTACGGCACACAGAATACTCGATGGGTATCAAACAACAGAACTATCCAAGAGTGGTAGGAATCTAAAAACGTGGAAACACAGTGATCCTTACTTGGATAAAGTACTATATAAGTCAGTGCATGATAATCACCCATGTTCAGTTTGGGCAAGAGAATCAGAATCGAATTATAATTGGTTGTATGATCACTTCATCTCTCTTTGCATAGAGTATAAATATAGATATGAAAAAGATCATGGATGTTACTTGAAATTAGTAGATGTTTTAAAAACACCTCCAAGAAATATTCCATCTGGAGAAATTACTCCTTTCAAGCTAGCCATGAACTCAAATCCAGAGTGTATGTTTCCGGAAGATCCCGTGAAATCATATAGGATGTATTACAAAACAAAACAAGACAGGTTTAAAATGGTTTGGACTAAAAGACAAGTCCCAGGATGGTTTACTGATGCCAACTTATGAATTTATGAATGAAAAAACTGGTGAAGTTGAAGATCATTTCATGAGTTATACTAAATTAGATGAATTTAAAAAAGATAATCCTCATCTAAAGCAACAACTATCTAGCCCCAACATAAGCTATAAGGGTGGAGAATCAACTCTGAAAAAAGCTGGGGATGGATGGAAAGAAGTACAAGATAGGATTAAATCAGGATTACCCCCAAGATTAAAAGGAAACATCAAAACTAAATGAGCCAGCTTAGACCGAGTAAGCTAAGAATAGAACACTTAGCAACAATTGAACCACAATCAAAAAATCAACAACAAGTTTTTGATTCGTTTGAAGAGGGATATCACCTCTCCCTCTCAGGATCAGCAGGAACGGGCAAAACATTTATTGCCATGTATCTTGCATTAAAAGAGGTGTTAAGTAAGGAAAGTAACTGCAATAAAGTAGTTATAGTAAGATCCGCGGTTCCAACCAGAGATATGGGATTTCTACCAGGAGATCAGGAAGAAAAAGAATCCGCGTATATGATACCATATAAGGTTATTGTCCAAGATCTATTTGGTGATAAAGATGCTTGGAGTAAACTATACACAAACAAGAATATAGAATTCTTGACAACTTCTTTTATAAGAGGTATCACAATTAATGATGCGATTGTGATTGTTGATGAAGCTCAGAACTGTAATTACCATGAGCTTTGTTCGGTCATAACAAGGATGGGAGCAAACTGTAGATTTATTATGTGTGGTGATTATTATCAATCTGACTTTACAAGACAGAATGAAAAGGATGGTATTAAGGAATTCTTAGAAATTCTAGGTCACATGAAATACTTTGACTGTATAGAATTTAAGTGGGAAGATATTATACGAAGTGGACTGGTTAGAGATTTCATAATGACTAAGGAGATGGTTGAGTCCGGAAAATTAATTTAGGAGGACTATGAAGATCTTTAAAAGATTTAATAAAATAATGAAATCCAGTAGGATTCATAGAATAATAAATGATTGTTTAAGTGAAAAAAGAAGAACTAATAGAGCTAATAAAAAATCTACCGGTTGAAGATACAACAGGAGAAATGACAGGTGTATTCATTGGAAGACATGGTGAGGTGGTTACCACCGATAGTATCCGTATTGATATGGATGGGGGTCGAGTTATATTGGCTCAAAGAGGAAGTGGTGAAGCGGAGACAAATAAACGGAACTGGCAGAAAGAGCTAGAGTTTATCAATAACAGAAAGAAGACAATTTGTGAATTTACAGGAATGGTTATAGATGACGTTTGAGCATGAAAGTGTTTACTTAGGGTATAAAGACCTAAGTACAGATGAATCAGATCATGGAAGAGTATATGTTACCCCAGATGATAAAAGATATCCAAGTATCACTACGGTATTAAAAATATTAACTGAAGAGCATATTCAAGCTTGGAGAAATAAAGTTGGTGAAGAAACAGCCAATCGAATTAGTACCCAGGCAGCAGGGAGAGGAACATCAGTTCACAGCATATTAGAAAGATATGTGAACAATGATCCAATCCATGTTGATAAAGTCTTACCTCACATCTATCAATCACTCTTAGATTTAAAACCAATCCTTGACGAAAGACTGTCAAAGGTATATGCACAGGAAGCTCCACTTTATTCCGATCATTTAGGAGTAGCTGGTAGAGTAGATTGTGTTGGGGTATGGGATGGAAAGAATTCCATTATTGACTATAAGACATCCCGTAAGCCAAAGAGGCGTGAATGGATCCAGAATTATTTTATCCAATGTGCAGCTTATGCTATCATGTGGGAAGAAAGAACCAAAATGCCAATTACACAATTAGTGGTTGTGATTTCAGTAGATGGAAATGAACCTCAGGTCTTTATCGAACATCGTGATAGGTGGACCGAAAAGCTAATTGAAACCATAAATGAATATAAAAGAAGAAAACTATTTGGGAGATAATATGAAAGATTTAAGCAGAAAAATATTAGAAACCTCAATTGTTCACTTTAGAGCTCATATTGAGAAACATAAAATGAACGTAGAGGTCTTACTTAAAAATGGGGTTGGGGTAGCGGAGCATCCAGACGTCATGGAAACTATCGAAAAGGAACTCACCCAGGCTGCTCATTATAGGGACTTATTAGAAGAAGCCCAAATGATGCTAGAAGAGATATAAAAAAACCCCCACTTTTTTCAAAAAGGGGGTTTACAAACCCCCCTACGTATGGTATAATACGTACGTATGATAAGGAATAAACCAATGAATATGAAAGAAAACATAATCCTAGTTGATTGCGACGGAGTCATGTGCGACTGGGAATATTCTTTTACTGCCTTTATGGAGCACAAGGGAATTCCAATATTAGACAATAATGAATATAATGTCTATAAAAAGTTTGGACTAAGCCCTTTAGAGGGAAAAAAATATGTTGCAGAATTTAATGACTCCGCGGCTATTGCTTTTCTACCGCCATTAAGGGACGCAGTCTACTATATGAAAAGGTTGAATATGCTTCATGGATACAAATTCCATGTTATCTCTTCATTAAGTACGAATAAATATGCTCAAAGGCTAAGAACCCAAAATCTAGAGCTTTTGTTTGGGAAAGAATTATTTGATGATTTCATCTACCTTGGATGCGGTGCAGACAAAGACGAAGTCCTAGCAAAATATGAGGGAACGGAGTGTTTCTGGGTTGAGGATAAACCTGAAAATGCTGAAGTAGGTTTAAAATTTGGATTGAACTCAATATTAGTTGCTCATGATCATAATGCGAATTCTAATATAAACATCCCCAGATTTCATAAGTGGAAATATATCTACAAATATATTGTTGGGGAAATCTAATGGTAGATTGGAATGTGAAAACCTATCCTATTCATGACGGAGTTGGAAAAGAATTTAAATTTGAAAATGGCTATGGAGCAAGTATAGTAAAACATAGTTTTAGCTATGGCGGTAAGAAAGGTCTTTGGGAATTAGCAGTTTTAAAGGATGGTGAATTGTGTTATGATACACCGATCACCAGTGATGTAATAGGTCATTTAAATGATCCTGAAGTGGATCGTTTACTTGAAGAAATAAAGAGGTTACCAGATGCCAATTAAATTAGGAAAATCAGCAAAGAAATTTTCAAAGGGAAAGAAGAATAACTTCGAATATGATCATGACTATATTAAAAAATATACCAAGGCTGATCTAATCGATAAGTATAATAGTCCAACGACTATTCCAAAAAAGAAAAGAAAGATTAAGAACGAATTAGTTCGTAGAGGTGGAGTAGAGTTCAAGTCCGAATTGCAGGGGCAGTAGCTCAGCAGGGAGAGCATCTCGTTTGCACCGAGAAGGTCGCAGGTTCGATTCCTGTCTGCTCCACCATTTTTAACCGCCGGAATGGCTCAACGGTAGAGCAACTGATTTGTAATCAGTAGGTTGGGGGTTCGATTCCCTCTTCCGGCACCACTTTTGTAATGAATGGCTAAAAGAAAATATTATGAATTCCCAAATCCTACTTCCAAGGTAGGAGAATTGATTAAAAGAAGAAGACTTCAAATGCTTATTCATAGCTGTGCATACTACCAGTTTGATACGCAATTTATATCAGATGATCAATGGCAAGAATGGGCAAATGAACTAAGAGATCTTATTAAAAAATACCCAAATGAATACAGTGATAGATTTGACCAATTCTTTGACGACTGGACTGGAGACACTGGAATGCACTTATGTCTCAGAGATCCGTGGGTATATTCAACAACAAAACACTTTATAGATCACAAAATATTAGAATGCAGGCGTTAATATTAGGAAATGGAGTATCCCGAAAAGGATTAGAATATAGACATAAAGATCTATTTGTATTTGGATGCAATGCTGCTTATAGGGATACAGATATTGATGGTTTAGTTTGTGTTGATATTGCAATGCAACATGAAGTCTATTGTACTGGATATGCAAAAGAAAAACCTTGTTATTTTTCTGAATGGTCACCAATAGAAGCAGAATGGTATAATCCGTTATACTCTGCATTCTCAATGGGTAAGACTACAAAACCAAGAGTAATAGAAAACAAACCAACAGATCGTTTTGTTATGAGAGGTATTGACGATTCAAACTCAGTGATTGTTACCTGGTTAGATAAAGAAGATAAAGTAGAAAGTATTCCAGATGCAGAACTGTCTAGTGGCTCAATGGCGCTATTAATAGCATGTGAACAGGGATACGATAAGATTTATATGGCTGGATTTGATGGGGTTGGACATGATAATGTTTATTACGGAACACCCTGCTATGAAAGATCACAACCTAGAGCAATATGGATATCTGAACATGAATCAATATATTCCAGATATCCTAACATAGAATTTGTTAGAGTGAATTGCCAAATGATGGAAAGTACTTCCGAAAATGTTTCCTATACTAAGTCTATTTGATGTATAAATAGATACATGGCAAAAGCAATTACAATATCTAGACATGATCCGATTAAGAAAGGGACTTCTCAAGGGAGAAAGCCTAAATCTATGGCGACCATGAATAAGAGTAAGAAAAGAGGTTTTAAAGCATACCGTGGGCAAGGGAAGTAAGCAAAGACCAATTTCAAACAGAAAACAGTTTGATGAAAATTGGGATAAAATATTTAATCAAAAGATGAAACAAAAATCAATGACGGAATTGAATTGGGATGGCAACGAAGAAAGGGGCAGATATGGAGAAGACGAATCGTTACAAAACGAGATTTCACCGTGTCCTTTTCGAGAGGGATACTCCGTTTCGATCTAAAGTGGTAAAAGATAAAACAAAGACACTTCCTAGACAATATAAATATAAACATATAGAGGTACAAGAATGAGTTTAGATTTAGAAACATTTGATTTTGGATTTACCGCGGTAGATGAAAACGAACTAGAAGCTGTTCAGAAATTATCAGCTGAATCTACTACAGCATCTGCAACCAGTGCAGAGATGGAAGATAGATTAAATAAGTTATATAATGCGATTTTACCACTTTTATCTAACTTAAAGAAGAATCCCGAAAAGGAATATATCTACTGGCCAAATAGGGTAGAAAAAGTAGAAGCCTTTGAGGATTTAATTTCAGGGATAATTAAATAATGACTGTACCAACTACAAATATAAGCCTCAGAGGAATTAAAAGAGAAGTTGCTGATGGGAACTATTATAGTACAACAGCTTATACAAATGTTGGATTAAGAGGTGTTTCATCGGATGCTGGAAAAACTAGTCCGGATGGTATGAGTGAGTTTGCTGGATATACTTCTCAGATGCCATATCTATCAAATTTTGATTATGGTACAGTGAATACATATGAAGGGGTATTTTCTGATGTACAATACGATTCCGAATTTTTCGCATTTGGGGTCGCTACAACAGAATTTCAAATTGTTCAAAGAACAGTTGGTGTATATGGATCCAGTAATTATGGTGTATATTGGTATTTAGAAGAGACTGTGACAGCATATCCCGGTATAGTTTATACAAGTATTTATAATGGAACAGCTATGACAACTGGAACACTGTATCTATTATGTGGAACAACCTTTACTCCATCTCAATATCCAGATAGTTATTATATTGATGCATCCAGAAGTGCAACAGTTACTAACACAAACTACTCGCAAACATCAACGACTTATTCAGCTGGGTCTGGAGAGCCCTACACTTCAGGGTCTAACTGGGATAGCTCTGTAAAAACCTTATTAACTCCATCAGTCAGTCCATACTCCTATACAGCATTTAAAGTACAAGATTCGGTATCTTTGTCTGACTTTGGATACACTACTGCAGTTACTAATCACACATTTGATTTATATTTTAAAAAGTCTGGATATCCAGATTGGAAAGCACATACTTTTAAAGTACAACAAGAAACTGATTATACCTTAAACTATAACGCTGGTGGTTGCCCTTACTGTTGTGTTCATGATAGCATGTTGATTGCAACTGGAGATGATATGAGAAGTATATACGATATAAAAATAGGTGACATGGTAGTTTCACATAATTTTGAAACTGGACAAGATGAACTAACAGAAGTAACTGATCTTATTATTGTAGATAGAGATGTTGATTATAAAGTAAACGATTTAGTTATGACAGAAGATCACCCTGTATATCTAGAAGGCGGAAGAAAAGCTTCTGTCAATCCTAATGCAACTTTATTGAATTATAAGCAAGAAGTTGATCAATTAGTAGTAGGAGATAAAATGATGAAACTCGATGGATCTTTAGAGGAGATTACCTCTATTGAAAAATTTGAGGGTGAACATAAAAACTTTGCTGTTCAGACCAAGTATAACAATTTCTATGCAAACGGTCATTTAGTAGATTCAGTAATTAATAGAGAAACAAATCAATGAGTGATCAGGATCTAACCATAGCTTATTCATCGGGTGTAGAATCTCCTGAAAATTCTCCGGTCCCCGAGAACCCGGGTGCAACAATTCAGAGTCCTGATTTTGACTGTGGTATGGATGTAAATGATATGGGTGAGTTTAGATCAAATGACGGATATGTTACAAAAATAGTAGTAGGAATAAAAAAACAAATTGGTGAAACTATCATAACTTCTAGGTGTTTGGAGATACCTATTCCATTAGACATCTCTACTAATGCTGAAAGAGATTCAGATGAATGGATTTTATCATCAAAACAATGGATAAGATTAGCTTTATCTCATCCGAATTTTGATTCGCTTATTGAAGAGTTAAAAGAAAAAGAATTAAATTTATAATGTATCATCACTTAAGGAATAAAGATATGAATATAACACAACTAAAAGAAACACTAAAGGTAGACGAAGGAGTAGTTTATGAAATCTATAATGATCATCTTGGCTATCCTACTTTTGGTATCGGGCATTTGGTGCTGGATTCTGATCCAGAAAGTGGACAACCTGTTGGAACTCCTGTATCGGAAGAGAGAGTGGACGAATGCTTTGAAAAAGACGTACAAACAGTCATCGATGACTGCAAAAAATTACACGACGGATGGGATGGATACCCAGAAGAAGTGAAGCAAGTAATTGCTAATATGATGTTCAACATGGGACTCACGCGCTTGAGTAAGTTTAAAAACCACAATGCAGCGCTGCAAAGTGGTGACTGGAAGGAGGCGGCAAAAGAAGGCCGAGATTCTAGATGGTACAAACAAGTAACGAACAGAGCCGAGAGACTAATGTCGAGATTAGAGGCGGTTTAAAATTTTATAAATCAGATAAGAAAGATCATAAATATAAAGGATGGTATTGGTCATATGATCATAAAGCATTCTTTCGATGGGATGATTTAAAGGAAAAAACAAAATGCAAGTAATTCAATTATTAGGTAATGAAGGTGACTTAACAGCAGCAAGTAATGTTAATTATGCTACTCTTGTAAGAGTACACAACACAGGAGTTGCAGCTCCCCTGGTACACAGAAACACAACTGGAGTAGTTGGAAACGTAACTCTTCAAGCAAACGAGATTATCTACATCAAGAAAAATGGTGCTGATGAGCTTGAAGGTGGAGCTCAATTTAAAGTTGTAAAAGTCGGTTTTAATAACTAAAATAAATTAAAAAATCAAAATTTGAGACATCAGGGTATTTCACTCTGATGTCTTTTTTGTGGGTTTAATTTATATAAATACCAACATGAACGAAGTATTTTCCCTCATCGCTGAAGTTGGTGCTCCTATAGCTGGATCTATAGTTATGGGATTCTTCATATTCCTAGTGATTAAGCAAATCCTTGAGGGGATAGTTGATCAGATTAGAACCCTAACGGGTTTCTGTAAATCACTGGAAAATAGAGCTAGGATGATGAGTAATGAAATAATCAAAATTGATTTACTTGTTTCTAGTGCATTAGAACTTAGACCTGATACGGATAGAATTGCTCGAGCAGAGAATTTTGTAGAGGACGGAAAGGTTGATGTCAGGAGGGATTAATGGAAGGTGTAGCACAATTAATCAACGATTACGGTTTTCCAATCGTAATGATGGTTGGTTTAGGATACTTTATATTCTTTGTTTGGAAGTTTATAGGAGATCATATAGAACCTGAAATTGAAAAGATGCATATAGCATTAATTCGTGTGATAGATCAAACTCGTATGTTAGATCAAGATATGATAAGATTACAACAAAAAGTGAATGTGGTATTAGAGTATAAAGAAAACGAGAAAAAGAAACATAATGAAAAATAAAATAAAAGAAAGATTAGAATTATTAGTTCTAATTACTTTATTTGTTGTTACTACTATAGGAACTGTTCCTACAGTATATGCAGCAGATATTGTACATCAATTCAAAAATCCATCTTTTAGTGGAGTAGGAACTGGTGCTCATTATTTAACCATTGAGAACCAAGAGCATTCCCGAAAGAAAGCAATAGAAGAATCTCTTGAAGCAGCAAGGAAGGCCGCAGAGAGAGAAGCAGAGAATACTGTTTTAGCAAAGTTTATTCGAAACTTAGAGAGTAGAATATATGCTCAATTTGCAAAACAGTTAGTAGAATCAATGTTCAGCAATGATAATGCTGCATCATTCGGTTCTTTTGTATTAGAAGGCAATACAGTTACATGGGAAGTTATAGTAGCAGAAGATGGTTCTGAATGGATTAAATTAACTGTAGTTTCAGAAGATGGAACTACAACTGAAATAGAAATACCAGTAGGAACAGGAAACTATGCGCAAGATCCTGATAGCTAGTTTAGCAATTCTTACAGGTTGTGCTTCTATGCCTCAATGGAGTGATGGACCAAGAGATTGCTCTGCTCCAGAATTCGTAGATTTAGTAACAGGTGTAATGCAGATTAAAAGAAAGTATATCTGTGTAGAACAACCAGAAGTTGTTAAATTACCATCATATATTGAATTATTAGAATTACCTCCGGCTGAGGAAAGACCAATAGTTGCAGTGTATCAGTTTTTAGATAAAACTGGCCAGAGAAAAGCAAGAGATGGTATTGCAGATTTCTCTACAGCAGTAACACAGGGTGGACCAGAATTGGTTATCGACGCTCTTAAAACTGCTGGTAACGGATCTTGGTTCCGTGTAGTAGAAAGAAATGGACTAGACAATTTAGTAAGAGAAAGACAAATTATTCGTAGTGCAAGACAAGATTTTGCACAACAGAATGGAGAAGATTCTTTCCAAGAACTTAATCCTCTATTATTCGCAGGTATGATTATAGAGGGTGGAGTAATTGGATATGATACGAATATTCAAACTGGTGGACGAGGCGCACGAACACTAGGTATTGGATATGCAAAACAATATCGTCAAGATGTTGTGACTGTATCCATGAGAGCAGTTTCTGTTCTTACTGGAGAGGTTTTACTTAATGTACAGACTCGTAAAACGATATTGAGTTACGGAGGCGGTGGAGATATTTTTAGATTTATCGAACAAGGAACTCAATTAATCGAATACGAAGATGGTGTGGGAAATAATGAATCAGTGACTTACGCCGTACGAACTGCCATTGAGGCGGCCGTATTGGAATTAATAATTCAGGGGCACGATAGAGGCTTCTGGCAAATAGAGGGTTATAACGAAAATGAAGAAACTAATTAGTTTATTTTTGCTCATGTCGACTGGGCTAGTTTTCGCACAAGCCACTGATGACAACGAAATTAAGATCACTCAATCTGGTGATACTTTGAGATTGTACATTGACCAAGTAGGATTTGGTAACAAGCTTGGAGGTGATGATGGTTCTTCCGGATCACTTTCATCAATGTCAATTACAGGTACTACACTTGAATTTGATTTAGATTTTAATGGTAACCAAAACCTTTTGTTTGGTCCTGTTGTTGCAGATAGCTCATATTATAAGCTAGACTTAACCGGGGATTCAAATGAAATAGATTGGAACATTGGTTATATTGGTAGTGCAGACAGCTCGAACATTAACTTTTCTATCACAGGTGATTTAAACACCTTTGACTTAGATCAGGGATATGTTTATAGTGCAGAAAGGTTAGATGCTGACCTAATTGTTATAGGTAGTTCTAATGTCTTTGACGTTGACTGGGAATCAGATGATTTAGTTTGGAATTGGGATATTACAGGAAGCTCAAATAATATTAACACCTTACAAAACGACGGTGCTAATGAAATGACAGTTGAACTAACAGGAGATAGTGCAGATATTGATATTAATCAGATATCTGGCACATGTGTGGCCGGTGCCACCGGGTGTGCATCTCCTAATGCTCTTATTACATTAGATATTACGAGTGACAATGCAATTATTCAAATTACACAAAAAGATTCATCTAACGATTCTTAATTTATTGTTCATCAGTGGGGTTAGTTATGCTGACCCCATTGGTACAATAATAGAGCAATCAGGTCAAAGTAAACTTGTCCGAGAAAAGTCGGATATACAAATATCTGATAACTATCTTCCTGAAATAGAATTATACGATACTGCCGAAACTGCAAACGGTAGACTCCTTATTGAATTTTTAGATAAAGCAAATTTATCTTTGAGAGAGCATAGTCAAGTATACATTGACGAAATATATTATGATCCGAATCCAAATCTTTCAAAAATGTCAATGCGTATGGTAATGGGAACAGCAAGATTTGCTTCTGGTTCTATGGGATTAGTAAATAAAGCCAACATTGACATACAAACTCCTACAGCAACAATCGGTATAAGAGGAACAGATTTTACCACAACAATAGATGAATTGGGAAGATCTCTTGTAATACTTTTACCAGATTCAAACGGAGATCCTTCTGGAGAAATAATTGTTTCTAATTTAAGTGGAGAAACAATACTGAATGAAGCTTATCAGGCAGTTATGGTATCTTCACTCGATACACCTCCAACACAGCCCGTGACAATACAGGGAATTACTCCAAATTTAATTGATAATATGTTTATAGTGAATCCACCGACAGAAGTTAGAGAAGCAATAGAAGAACAATCTGAAAATGAAAATAATATGGACCAAGGAATACTTGACGTAGACTTTTTAGCTTATGATGAATTGGATAAAGGAATTGATGATTACTTTGAAGATGATGAAAAGGTTGGTCGAATAGACGTAGACTATCTTGCTGGTGATTTCTTACCAGACTTACTAGATGTAGTTGAAGAACTGTTAAGAACTACGGAAGATTTAGGAGATGCACAGGAATCAGCCGGTCAAGGTGGATGGCAATTAAAGAATGCTGAATTTGGTTTTAATAAAGACAGTCAGTATAATATATTTGAAGAAGATGGAGATTTAGTATTTTACAGAAATGTGAATGGAGTCATTAGTGTAATGATTGCTTCTGGTGGTAGTGGATATATAAATACCAGAGTAGAAGGATACGAAGATAAAATTACATTTAATGGAGGTGATGGTATAGAAATCTATATCAATCAAACGAATTAATGAAGAGCGAACACGAAAAACTAGCATGGGAAATGCTTAAACAATCTCTAGGTCCATATCATTGGACCCACCTAGACATGCTAAGATCATTTTTATTTGGAGTCTTTTTAACAGCTCTATTCTTATTACCAGTATATGTTTTAGCAGACGATAATGAAATCACAATATTACAAGAAGGTGATAATTTTGATCTAAATATAACACAAACAGGTTATAGCAATATCATTAAACAATGGTCATCAACAGAAGGAATAGATGGTGCAGACAACACTATCTCTATTGCACAAAATAAGAACTATGGTAGTTCTACCGACAAAAACATTATAGAGATTCGCAGAGTATGGGGAATAGGAAACGATCTAAAACTTGCTCAAGGATATATCATTAATGGAGACGGAAGTTTTTCTATAGACAATGATGAATATGGTGACACCTTTGTTCATGTGAATGTCACTGGTGATTATAACGATATAGAAATGACTCAACGAACAAATAACACTTCTTCAGGTCATTGGTATGGATTACATATTGAAGGAGATTATAATGATATATCTACTATTCAAAGAGAAGGTGGTGGACATACATTAGATTTAGATATTTTTAATGATAATAATGCTATTGATGTTGTTCAAAAGAATAGTGGAAGTCATTATGCATGGATTAGACTTGATGGAACATACGGAACTGATATAACACTTTTACAAGATTCGACTTTAAATAAATCATATTCACTTAATCAAGTTTGTTATACTGTAGGTGGATGTAGCGTATCAGTAACACAACAATGAAATGGTTAACTTCAATTTGGTCAACACTCGGACTAATTACTCTTTTAATATCTATTCAGATATCTAATCCTAATTTTTTACAACAGATTAATTTAATCACATTTGACCAAGCAATACAATCTTTGCCAGATGAAAAGTCAGATCAAATTATATTATTAGATATAGGAGAAGGAAGCCTAGGCGAATTAGGCCAATTTCCTTTACCAAGGCATTTATATGCTCAGATGATATCTGATTTAAGAAATGCAAATGCTGGATTAATTGGATTCACAATTATGTTTCCAGAGGTTGACAGACTAGGTGGAGACGAAGTATTTGCTTCTTGGATAAAAGATAACGGAATAGTATTGGCACAAGATGCTGATCCAAACGGAAGAAGTGAAAAGGCTCCTTATGTAGGTACCGCTGTGTTTGGTACTGGTGATCCTCTTGATTGGGCAATACGATATAATGGACTTGTAACGAATATTCCTATGATTGAAGATCAAGCTTGGGGAGTAGGATTAATAAATGGTATGCCAGAAGTCGATGGTGTTACAAGAAGGATTCCTCTTCTATCTCAGATTAATAATGAATTATATCCATCATTTTCTTTAGAGACAATCAGAATATTAAACGAGAAACCATCATATACGATTAAGGTAAATGATTTAGGAATCGAAGAAATTATATTGAGACCATTCCAAATACCTACAGATGCAAATGGATCTATATGGTTAAATACCAATTATGAATTTGAAAGATATGAGTATGGGGTTGATACTCTTCCTAACCTACAAGGTAAAACTATAATTGTAGGTCTAACTGCAAGTGGGGTAGCTTCTCAGATAGCAACACCGGTTGGTCTTCTTCCAGCTCATCATCTTCAGGCAATGTCTCTGCAGACAATATTATCGGATCAATCAATTTCTCGTCCGATATATGGATCTCTATTGGAAATAGGTCTAACTCTAATTGGATCTCTTTTGATTGTATTGGGTGTATATTATCTTCCACTTTGGGCATCATTAATTACCTTTATATCTTTATCTTCTGGTGTTTTAGGAGGATTCTGGTATTCTTGGACTAACTTTGGAATACTTCTTTCCCCAACTATAGTCATACTAATATTTATAATATCATTCGCATCTGCTTCATTTAATAACTTCTGGGTTCAATTTAAACTTAGACAAGAAATACAAAAACAGTTTGCAGGATATTGCTCTCCAACAGTCGTTCGTATGTTACAAGAAAATCCATCATTAATTAAAGACGGTATGAAAAGGGAAATTTCTATATGCTTCTCTGACCTAAGAGGATTTACCCCATTGGGAGAATCCTTTGGTGATGATGTAAAGGGATTAACTAAACTCATGAACGAATATATGGATGCTATTACACAACCAGTATTGAATGCAGATGGTATGATTATAAAGTATATTGGTGATGCTAGTATGCATGTCCATAATGCTCCAAATGATGACCCAAATCATCCAAAGAGCGCAGTCCAAACTGGACTCAATATGTTAAAGGCAGTGGAGAGGTTTAATGAAAAAATCACAGCCGAAGGTAGACCTCCGATTGGTATGGGTGCTGGAATTAATAGTGGCTTGGGTTACCTTGGAGAAATGGGAAGTACAAGCAGGCATTCATATGATGTTTTAGGAGATGCAGTTAGCACAGCAGCAAGAATAGAATCTAAATGCAAAGAGTATGGTTGCTTATTATTAGTTGGTGAATCTACTGTAAAACAATGTGAGGAGGATTTCTTTTTCCTTAAGATTGATGATCTTGCAGTAAAAGGTAAGAGTGTTGGTATAGGGATTTATACAGTTTTAGATACATGGTTTTGGGCATGGCATAATACAGATTGGCCCTCAAGACAAGATACACATAATAAGATGCATGAGTTATATAGATCACAACAATTTGATATGGCTATAAAATTCTGTAATGATTTAAAAGGTGAGTTTGATGGTAAAATGGATAACTATTATGATATGTGGATAGAGCGTTGCGAATATATGAAAACGCAAGATTTACCGAAGGATTGGGATGGAGTCTTTATTGCTACAACTAAATAAATTAATACTTGGAATACTTCTTATAAGTACTTCAGTACAAGCAGATATATCTCCTCAAAGAAAGGTATTATTTGATGCTGGGTATTATGCACCATATAACGAAGAATATATAAAAAGACACAGATCCCCTGAAATATACATTATTGAATCTAATATATTAAATGATATAAAAATAACAGAGGAGGATCCTGCCAGCTTAGCTACCTGGACATTATTTTTTCTGGCTCAAGCTGGAGATATCTGGTCTACCAAAAGAGCCCTCGCTTACGATTGTGTATATGAAATGAATCCTTTATTACCAAGGGTACCTGAAGTTCGCGAAATGATACTTTTAAAAACCTTCATATTCGGTAATCTATTACCTGAGATAGACCGAAGAGGCTTAATTACAGATGAGGTTCTTATGCCTACAACAATAATAACCTCAATTGTAGTCCATAACAATCTGAAGGTATATGATAGAGCCAAGAGGAATTGCAGTAAAAGATAGGGGTAATTTCTTAAGTTATTGATTTTATTAGGAAAAATAAATCTCTATATAAATCATATACTTAGAGCAATATACACATAAGTTATTGATTTTATTAGAGAAAAAAGTTGAAAAAAAGTTGATTTAGGGGGTTTACAAGGGCCCCTAAATATGATAGAATACTCATGTATTTAATAAAAAGGACCCAAAAAATGGTACCAGTACTTATCAAAGGTCAGATTAAAAACAAAGCTACCGTACACGAATACGTACAGAACATAGCCAAACACCTAAAAATTTCTAGGTTCAAAAAACCTATTGTTATTACCTTCAGCAAAAAACTTACCGAAGCTTCAGGCCTATGCTCTTACGATTATGGAATCATCGAGATCGATATTTCTAAGGGTGAATTCACCTTCATGGAAATGATGCAGACCCTAGCACATGAAATGATCCATGCGAAGCAATTCCTCCGAAAAGAATTGGACGCCTCTCAAGGTCAATGGGCTTGGAAAGGTCGATCTGCAGAGGGATACAAATACAAGAACCAACCATGGGAAAAAGAGGCCTATCGAAAAGAGCTTCAGGTCTTCTCAAAATGCTTCCCATTCCACCTTCCATTCACCAACTAAACGTCACGAAAAAGTCACGAAAAGGGGGTTTACAAGGCCCCCGAGATTTGGTATAATAGACACATCTTGATAAGGAACTACATTATGAAAACATACACCGTTAAACAAATCACTTTTAACAAAGAAGAAGATGACATGCCTAACAAACTTGGTTGGGATGGCGCAGTCGCTCGTTCAGATAAGTGGAGGGCAAAGATGGACTATATGCACTTTCAAGACCGTGAAGGTGATATATTCAATAAGGACGATATTGCTCTCTATAACGATAAGTTCTTGGTCCAAGCCGAAAGCTTAGATCACGTTTTCCATCTAACCAATATGTGGAATGATTTGGAAAAGGTCCATATCTACGAACGTGGTCATTCAACTTCAGTTGGTGACATCATTGTTGATAATGAAACGAATAAGCACTATATCGTCGCTGGATTTGGATTCGACGAAATTGAGGTGGCAGCATAATGAAGTTTCTAAAAGAAATAACCTCTGATTGGAAAACAGATTATCGTGTTCCGTGTCATACCTATATGATAGAGAATCAGAAAATGGTGGGGTACATCAAGGAAGGTACTGACACTCCCTTTGTGTTCTCTAAGCCAAAGACTTTCGAACAACGTGGAAGAAAATTCGTGGAGGTATCTTTATAATGAAACACTTTTTTGGATTTTTAGGAGATTTGGTTACAGCTATTGCTAAGGTCATTGTTTGGATCTTCATCTGTGCCACAATCATTACTGTAATGGCTTATATAGGAGTTTGGTCATGAAAGGTTTAGTTTATTGTGATTATATTGCTGATTCAATTTCGAAATCTTTGAAGACACACGATCCAATGTTATCTAATGTGTCCTACCCTAAAATGGATTTAACCCCTGAGGGTTACTTTAAATCTACAAAGAAAACCATCTCGGTTGAGGACAAATATGGTACCCAATACAGGGTTACCGTTGAGTGCTTGGATGAAAAAAGTTGAGTTTTTTTCACCTAGGGGGGTTTACAAGGGGCCAAAAATTTGGTATAATATACAGGTAATTTAAAAAAAGGAGTAAGTTATGGAATTCGTAGTTAGTACACAATATCTCGAAAATTATGGGGCTCACTGTGAGGATGGTAAATTCTCATCTGGGAATTCTTATTGGAAATTCAAAAACGGTAGCGACTATCTTGTTACTGGTTTGGATCGACCTCAAGATGCTATGGCATTCGTGATGGCTGCTTTCAGCATCAACACCATTGCTCAAAAAGAGTTTCCAATTGGTGTTCAAACCTTGTCTGAATGGCAAGACCAAATTTCGGAATATTCAGAGGACTATCAGCAGTTCCTCTGTGAAAGACTTATTCCAGTTAATCCTAGTAATATGAATATGAAGGAGGCAGCGTAATGGCAGATTCATTTGACGAAATAATGGACTTTCTGAAGAAAGAAAAAGAAGAAATGGCTTTTCAGAAAACAGTTAAGAAAATCTATAGCAAACCTGTTCGTAGTTATAACAAGCTTACGAAGACTGTAAAAAAAGCAGCTCATCAAGCTCCATCTTCTTTGGAATGCTTTAAGGAAGAAAACATGTACTACACTGAGAAAGAGACTCAGAACTATATCCAAGGTACTTCTTACTACGAAACTTATCAATCCATGAAGGATGAGTGGAACTAATGGATAGTGTTACACGTAGGGCTATCGCGCTTCGAAATGCGAAGAAGAATGCTAAGAATCCAGAGTTCAAAAAACTTTGGGATCAGAAACTAAGAGAACTAATAGCAAAGGCTGGGGGTAAGAATGGGTCAGTATGAATATGAAGTAAACAGACAAAGACTTCGTCTAAAAGCAGAAGAGTGGGCTAAGGGTGTAAAATCCTTACATCTTTTTAACACTCATATAATCTCTTCAATGTGGTATGAAACTAGGCCAGAGGATGGTAATGTAACTGACATTGAATATAACGATGGTTCTATTATTCGAACAATCTCATCAAGTGGTGAAGTTGTTACAATGAAGGAACCGAAGTCAATCGAAGAAATCATGTACGATTACCAAAGTAATCAAGCCGATATCCAAATGACTCATGAAAGAAAGAAACAAATGGAGTTATCCTTCTAATGGGTATGACTAGCTTCTATATGGGTTCTCTACGCTACGGACCAACTGGTAAGCGTCGTAAGAAACATGCAGCAAATCCTGTTAAGAAAAAGCCAGTGGAATTTAAAACAATGGAATATAAACCATCCACTTTGGAACTTCTAAGGCAAGAACAATCCAGGCAGTATAAGTCTCTCATGGAAGAAGCTGTAAAGAATGGGACATTCTGTAAGATGGGATCTGGTAAAGGTGATCGTAAAGAACCTATAAAATATACAGGAACTCTCATCAAAGGAATTGCTACGATGCATAAGTCGAATGCAGTTCCAGTAATTAATCAAGAACAAGCAACAGAAATATCAAGGATGGCACGATAATGGATTTTATTATAGGATTAGTAGTTATCACAATAGGACTTTTATTTGTCTATGTAGGTGCTCATATGAGTGAGGAAAAAAGACAAAAAAAACATATCCCACTTGCTTGGGAAGAAGGTGGATTTTTAAACAATATGATTAAGGGAAAAAAATGATGAACCTTTCAAAAAATTATATTACTCTTTCCGAATTTTATAATGGAAAGCTAAAAGCAGAAGTTGTTCGAAGCACAGGAGAGAATCATGTTTATGGTATTCGTATGTATGATTCAGATTGTTGCTTAGGACTTGAATGGTATGAAGGACATAGTGAGGAATATGCAGAAAGCGCTGCAGAGAACTATGTTGAAGGAATTAAGAAATATAAAAGGGAAGACGGATTAGAATAGTTTACGTAAACCCCCTTTGTGGCATCCCTTACTCCTTATCAAAAAGTCCACTTAGGGGGTTTACTTTTAATTTTATCTACGGTATAATATACGTATGGCAAAAGAAAACAAATTAAGAACTACATTAAGAAAGAATAGGATAACTCTGGACGACAAGTATGTTGGTGCAGAGCCTATTTTTAATCCTGGAGAAACCCCAACCGACGAAGTTAAAAGAGGTAATGTATGGCAAAAGTCCATGAATTACTACAACTATCATTATAAGCCAAAGGACTATGTTCCATACTGTATTCGATTTGCTGAAGAGGTACTAGGATATAAAAAGAAAGATATCTTAGCTCTAAAGAAATTAAAAGATTGGCAATTCCTAAAGGTAAAAAGTGCAATACTCCATTTTAGGGGTTGGGAAAATAATGAAAGAGATCTAGAATTTTTTCGTGAAGCATATTCTGAAATATTAGAAAAAGCGAGGACAGTCGTAGAGGAAAAGAAAGAGGAGCAAAAAAAGAAACCACCTCAGATCTCTCCTGTAGAAAGAACACGAAGAAAAGTTATTGATACAGTCTATGGGGACTTCCAAGAAGAAGTTGTTGACCAATGGATTGATGGTAATTATAAAATTAAGTTCGATATGTACAACAAATTCAAACTTGCCGGTCTTAAGTCTAACGCCATTAATATGGTAAAAGATATGATTCAGCTTGATTATGAAGTTCTTAGTGACGCGTATAACAAAACCTGTGATCAAGCTGTAGAAGCTTATTCGCATGTATCTAAACCCCAACTGAAATCAATGATTAAAACCCTAGATGAAGCCTTCTCTGATCTTGAAAGATTAAGAGATTCATTTAAGGCTACAAGAATACCAAGAGCGAAGAAGCCGAAAGCATCCGATAAGCAAGTCATAAATCTTAAATATAACAAAGAAGATCTCGAATCTAAACTAACATCAATTAATCCTGTTCTTATACCAGGTAATTACAGGTTGTTTGTGTATAACGTAAAGCAAAAGAAACTCACTGAGTATATCTGTGATAGAACTAGTGGATTCGAAGTAAGTGGATCAACCCTTAAATTCTTTGATCCTAAGATGAGTAGAACTACAACTTTACGTAAGCCTGATGAGATTCTACCTCAGATTCTAAACAAGACTGCAAGACAGATTGAGAACATCTGGGGAAATCTTACAACTAAAATATATCAACCCACAGGAAGAATCAATTCTGACTGTATACTACTAAGAGTGATGGATGCTTGAAGATAAGATAATGACAAAGAAAAGGTTCTCTGAAGCCGTAGAAACTTTAGTTGCAAAGGAAGATATGTCTTATATAGATGCTATGACTTATTTTGTTGAGTACCGAAAATTAGATTTTCGTAATGTACCAAAGCTTATGACTGATTCATTGAAACAAAAAGTCGAAGCAGAAGCAAAAAGAAATAATCTATTAAGAGAAAAGAAAGGAAATACACTACCTGTATGACTGATCCGTATGAAGCCTATAAAGTTTATAACTCAATCAAACTTCACTTTGAAACAGATACATATGATGCAATAAAATATAATTTCAAAACCCAAATCACACCACAATCTTTTTTCAAACGTAAGGATAAATATTTTTTCGCAAAGGTAGCAAAGAACTATGGTAAAGACCTTGTTCATTATTTCGTTTCTAACTTTGTTCGTGGCTCTTCTTATATTGGCGAGATGCTTAATGAAGGGGGCGAACAAAATTACAGAGACCATAAAAAAATCAGAGAGTCAATACACAGAACATTCGAAGTAGATATTAATAAGTTAGTTGACTTAGGATATGATTTCGATAAATACTTTATATCAGACGATGGACAACATCCGATGATAGTAAAAATATGGATGCAAGAAGAGATCAGTCTAGAGACTGTTGTTATTCTAAATTCCATATTAGGGTTTGTACCAAGGGAATCCAAAAAGATATCTGAAACCATTATATGGCCAGACATCAAGAGGAAGATTGAGAAGTATACACCCTTTGTAGATTTCAATAAGGATTCATGTTTAAAAATCCTTAAAAAGAGGTTTACATAAATGTTATATTATGATATAATGTATAATATTATGCGTAAGTGGATAATTCAGTAAATACAACGGAGAAAAATATGTCATTTGCAAACTTAAAGAGCACCCGAGGCTCGTCAATCGACAAACTCGTAAAAGCTGCAGAAGCAGTATCCTCACCCAAAACCGAAACAACATCTTATGAAGATGATCGCTTTTGGAAACCAACCAGAGATAAGGCAGGAAACGGTTATGCCGTAATCCGATTCTTACCCGCAAAAGAAGGTGAAGATCTTCCTTGGGTAAGATATTGGGATCATGGGTTTAAAGGTCCTACCGGTCTATGGTATATCGAAAACTCCTTAACTTCTATTGGGCAGCAGGACCCAGTCTCAGAGTCAAACACTGTACTTTGGAACTCTGGCCGTGATGAGGATAAGGCTATTGCTCGTGAAAGAAAGAGAAGACTACATTATGTTTCAAATGTGTTGGTAATTTCTGATCCTGAAAATCCTCAGAACGAGGGTAAGGTATTCTTATACAAGTTCGGTAAGAAAATCTTTGATAAACTAATGGATCAGATGCAACCTCAATTTGCCGACGAACAACCAGTGAATCCATACGATTTCTGGGAAGGCGCTGACTTTAAGATCAAAATCAGAAAAGTTGATGGTTGGGTAAACTATGATAAGTCAGAGTTTAGCTCTCCAGCATCATTGTTTGAAGGGGATGAATCAAGACTCGAAGAGGTATACAATAAGCTATATTCTCTTCAGGAGTTTGTAGATCCTAAAAACTATAAAACATATGATGAACTCAAAGCAAAGCTGAATCGAGTACTTGGAGTCGATGCAGGAGTTTCAGCAGAAATGCCTGAAATGAAATCAGTAACTGTAAACGTTGTTGATGATTCACCCTTTGAATCTAATGAATCATTAGATTCTGATTCCGGTGATGAGGACGACACTCTAAGCTATTTTGCTAGGTTAGCGAAAGATTAAAAACCCTCACGGTTTTTAGGGGTGCTCGGCACCCCTTTTTTTAGTGTTCAACATGTGGACAAAGGTATCTTATAAATAAGATAATTGGGGATAAAGTTAACCTTTATCAGAATTAACCTATGCATAGGAGAATATAATGAAAGCATTATTTTCTATATTCGTCGGATTGGTTTTTGCTGCTAGTTGCGCATCAGTAGGAGCAGTCATTGAAGGCGGTAAGCAATTCACCACAGGTGTTGTTGATGGGGCTGTTCAAGGTTCCAGAACAATCGTTGGTGCAGTAGCTGATGATGTTGTTTCTGTTGCAACAGTTGCAGTTGATACTACCGTAGGTGTAGTTGATACAGTTGCTGATGAAGTTGACAAACAAACTGACGAATTGCAAGAACCAAAAAAGGATTAATCCTTTTCTCACACAGAGGGAAAAGGCAAGATAATGAAATCGATATTAAGGTATTAATTAAACAAATACAAGAATATTGTTCTGAGAATCCTGAGGAATGCGAATATTAAGGAAAGGGAGCACTAAGCTCCCTTTTTTTTACCTTGTTTCTAATGCTTCGACTGTTCTACTTGGTGTTGGTGTAGCAAGGGTGTATTGATCTCCACCTCTTGTGTCTCCACCTCTGACGTTTGATATGTTTGTTATTGGAGGTATAGTTACAGAATCTGCTTTGAGCTCTACGTTTTCTGCTGAGATAGACATAAGGTTCGAACCCGTAGAACTTGATGTTGAATTCATAGTTTGTGATCCATCGCTCATCGAAAGAACATTTCTTAATCTCTCAATGTGCATTGCCGCAGTCTCTGTTTCAGTTCCTAAATTAGTTAATCCTTTTAGCTCTATATCGTTACCAAGACCAGGTATACTTACGTTACCACCTAATAGAATAGATTCTAAATTACTAACTCCTCTTCCTAGGTTTTGAGAGAATTGATATGCATCAAAATCAATTGTAATGTTCTCAAACTTCTTCAAGGAATCGGCAAACCTTTCAAATGCTGCAGCACCTTCATCAATTCTAGATGCGTTATCTGCTATAGTTAAAGCTGTTTCTACTGGACCTTCTTTCCCTGAGAAAAATTCTAGTAGTGCTGCTCCTGCTTGTCCTAATGCTGCAATCCAGGATCCTGTTCCAAATGCACCAAGTCCAATTCCTAACTTACCAAGAGCTTCCATTGCAGTATCAATATTTCCTATATTTTCTATATCACCGATACTTAATAACGTTTCTACTTCTGATTTAATATGTTCAGCAAACGATCCAGATCCTTCTTGTTTTGTTAATTCGTAGAATGCCTGTGCTCCTGCAGCTGTTCCAGATCCAATTCCAAATGCTCCTAACCCTGTTCCTAACCCTGTAAGAGCAAGGGTAACTGCACCACTATCTTTTAATAGTTCTAAATTACCTCCTGCAGAATCACCAATTGAAAGAAGAGTGAGAACGTTATTCTTAATAGTCTGAGCCCAATCTTCTTGACCTTCAAATTTAGCTATAGCTTGTGCTGATGCACCAGCTGCAGTACCAAGGGCAAATATACCTAAACCTACGCTTAATCCTGTAAGTGCAAGTACAAGAGTTCCTGTATCACCCAAAACATTTAGATTACCCCCACCGGAATCACCAATTGATAATAATGTTAATACGTTGTCTTTAATAGATTGTGCCCAATTCTCTTGTCCTTCGAACTTAGCTATAGCTGTAGCAGTAGATGCTCCAGCTGATCCAACTGCAAATGCTGCAAGTCCAATCCCTAATCCTGTAAGTGCAAGTGTAAGAGTTCCTGAATCACCCAAAACATTTAAATTGCCTCCGCCTGAATCACCAATTGATAGTAGGGTCAACACATTTTCTTTAATTTGTTCTGGCCATCCTGGAGTTTCGAATCGAGTAACAACTGATGCTGCACCAGCTCCAATTGCAAATGCTGCTAAACCAACTCCTAATCCTCCAAGGGTAAGAGCTAATAATCCTGCCTCTCCAAATGCTTTGAGTGCACTTCCTTCCCTAGCAACTAATTCATCACCAATAGAGAGTATAGACATAATGTTATTTTTAATCTTCTCCCCATCCATATCATTAATTTCACCAAGGAGATATCCTCCTCCAGCGAGTAGTGCACCTATACCAGCTGCTCCAGCACCAACGCCAAGTCCAGCACCCTTCAGAAGATCTCCCGCACCACTTAATAATCCAGGACCACCGCCTTCTCCCCCTGAAGAGGCTGGGGCAGAAAATCCTTGTGCAATTGAGTCTCTAATATCTTCAAAAACCTGCATCCTTTCCATTTCTTTTTCATTCTCATCACCCTTTGAAGCCTCTGCAGATTTCACCATAGAGTCTAAAGTTTCCTTTATACTCGTATTAATCTTTTTGGTTTCTAATAGATGTCTTCGAGAATTTCTAGAATGGTCATCTGTTGATTTAGATAGCTCATTATTCTTAGCCATCTGCTCAATCAGTTGTTGGAACTTATCCTTTTTCTTTTCTCTAGGATCTTGTGGTTTTTGATCTTCAGCCATTTCTTATGCCCTATTTTTTAGTAAAAGCCTGAGCACCAAAGAACGCTGCAACGATTGCTGCAACTGAAACGAAGTACGTTGCTGCCATATCACCGAGAATATCTGATGCCTTTTCTAATCCAAATAAAGATGCTAATACTACGGCAAATGGATATAATAACATTCCAAAAAGTGCAAACCATGCCATAGAGCGTTGTGCATCCCTCATTGCATCCATATCTTCGAGTTCTTTTCTTCTGAACTCTAAATACATTCTTTCTTCTTCTTTCGATACTTTACCATCTCCGTTTGTATCAGCCGGATGATAATTACTTTTAACTTCTTCTGTCATTTATAACCCCTTAAAGCCTTTTTTCGACTTTATCTTTTGGTTTTCTTCTTCAATGTACTGTTGTAGAAGCGCAATGTATATCTGTCTCTCCCATGGCATCATCTCTTCTAACTCTGTCAAACTATACCTATGGTGTTGCATTAAGGCAAAGTTAGTTTGATAATAATTTGTTAAGCTCTCATGCGAGAGACCTATGAAAAAAAACTGTTTAGACCCTTGAGCTCAAACTCGTTTTCCTCTTTACAGGACTCACACTTAAACTTACTGCCATATACTATAGCTGGAGATTCTTTAAAGAATCCCTGGATTTTTCTAAATTGATCACCACTAAGGGTATCAATAAAATCAAGGATAGACTCTTTCGATTCTCCTGAAACATCATAAACATTGTCTTCATCAAAGATGGTATCCATACAACTACCAATTATTTCCATTACACCTTCAACAGAATTTAATTTTTCTGGATTCACACCTTGTAGTGTCTTTACTGTGGGATATCTCATCTTCACACCAACACCGGTTTTTTCATCCAACATAATAACTCTGTCTTGATCTAGGTTAGACACATTAACATCGTCAACATTAACTGTTACTGGTGTCATATGATCACAAGACTTACATTTAATCTTGATATCCATATTCTCACCAACAGACTTACCGCGTAAGTCTAAGAACAGTTTCTCAATGTCAAACATTGTTAATTCGTCCATATCATCAATATCATAACAAGACTGAATAACATCCTTCACTGCATTCGAGATCTGAACAACGTCATTTGACTCTAATGCTATCATTAATACCTTTTCCTCTTTTACAAGGTAAGGTCTCATACTTAATTTTTTCCCAGTAGACGGCAAATTTACCGAATAACGAGGAACATTCAACTTTGGTAATGCCATTATATTCTCCTATATTATATTATCGCATCAATTACTGCTCGAATAGCACTTCCTGTACTACTGAGCGGTCCTTCTGGGACCCAATTATCGTAACTCAATTGCACTGTTACCTTTTGTACACTATTATCAGATGTATTATTTAATTCAATTGCCTGTAATGATGTAGGAAAGGCGTTTTCTAATTTCACGCCGTACACTGGAACATCATCATGGTCTAATTGTTGAATAATAACATCTGTAGTGAATTCTTTTTTATAGGATAGTCTATAATTTTGATCTATTATAGAACCCATCCAATCATCAAACAAAACCTTCATAGAATAATCGTTTGTAAGAAGGAATGTAAGACTAACATCCTCATTTATAAATGTATAAGGAATTTTAACTGATTGTTTGTGTGCCATATAATCGTGAGTAGTGATTTGTCTTCCAGGTAATTGTGCACTCTCACAAAGCAAAGATATATCTCTCGGATCATTGATCAGATTCTTTACATTAAATCTTCCACCAATTAAAGATCCGATAATAGCCTGAGGATCTAGATTTAACAATGAAGCCGAAGGAGGTGTAAAGATTACATTGAATCGATTTGTCTTCGCGAGACCTCCTTTCTTGGATATAATCGCTTTCATATCTTCTACTGTGTTTGCCATTTTTATCCTCTCGCGATACGTACTGAATCTGACCAGACCTTTCTCTTATCAGATTTCTTAAACTGTTCTACTGGTAAGAATATTGCTATCTCCCATTCCGACATCGGAACACGAGCGAATCTAGACTTTACGTGACTACTTAAATAATGCTTAAAGCAAGGCTTAAATTCTTTATACTTACGAGTCTTTGCAAGTAAATCATATCTCATTCTTAATCTTGTTTTATCTGTTACGTTCTTAGGAGCTGTTTCCATTAAAGCATCCAGGAATTTTGCTCTTACATTATAGTTCAAATAATGGAGATTTAATCCGTGGAATCCACCTGGTGCTGGTTGTATCATAATGGTAAGAGGAAATCTATCATAATAAGGTAGTTCTTTTTTCATCTTTGGATCATAGAAATACATGTACATGTTACCCCAAACTGTTCTATCAGTCTGTTCTAATCTATCATCCTTCAAGAGGGTTGTTCTAGGAGGTACTCTCAGATCTTGTACCTTGTTTTGGAACCATTTACGAGATCTTGTTGTCCTAGACTGTATTCCTGCTCGGAACGCTTGTGCTTGTAGTGTGTCAAATAAACTTGCCATAGTACTATTTATATTAAGATTTCAGTAGTTTGATGCCTAGATTCTTTAAAGTATCTTCGGTCCAAACCTGGAACTTCCAACCTTTATGGTCTGCATACTTCTGAGCAGCATTCCATTTATCATTGTTCTTAATATAAGTCATGACTTCATTGATATATCTCTTGGTCTTTCTCTTGGGTTGTTTTGGGGGTTGTGTCTGTTTTTTTGGCTTAATTTCCACAAGAATAATCTCTTTTGTGTCTAATTCCACCAATAGATCAACGTAATATCTGTGTATACGATTGTCTATTTGACACTTATATGGTACAACAATCTCTTCTGAGTTCCATCTCTTCACTCTTGGATTGTCCTCGCACCATCTGAACACTTGCCTTTCCCATAACGATCTGTATACAACTGAATCTGGATTGCCAAGGTACTTGGATTTATTTTTAATTGTATATCTTCCTTTGTAACTCATATAAATAATACCATAAAGTTTAACTATATTTATACGGAGAAAGAATGGCTGAACAGAATGAAGAAACACCAATATTGGTCTTTCCAGCTGATCTGAGATCGAAAGTTTCAAATGGAAGTCCTCACGTAAGATTCTCTCTTATCAAAAGAGGATCTCCAGAGAAGAAGATTGTTCACCTATACATGCCTCAGGGGGTTTCATTTCCTGATGCAATGGACTATGGAACACTCGATCTAGGACTGATTGGTGGTGCAATTAGTGTTGTAAGTGAATTCATGGAAACAGGATCAGTAAGTGGTACAACATCAGATGCAATTGCTGCTTCTCTCCAGGCAAATATATTGGGATCAGTTCTTCCAGGAGGAGTAGTTACAAACTTAGCTACAGGTGCTGCTGCAGGTGCTAGTGCCGCTGCGGGTGCAAACGCAAAGGGTGTTGCACTTAATCCATATACACAAATGGCATTCAATTCTACCCAGGTCAGAACATTTAACTTAAACTTTAAACTCATTGCAGAGTCAGAAAAAGAATCAAAAACAGCAAAAGACATAGAGAATTTCTTCCGTAAGAACATGTATCCACTGAAATCTGGTAAGCTTTCTTTGGAATATCCTGCGACATTCCAGATAGATTTCTTCTATGGATCAAAGAAAAACGACTATCTTCCCCAGATATTCGAATCTTTCTTGACATCTTTTAGCACAACTTATAACAGTACATCAAATTCTTTCTTCCGCGGAGGTGCACCATCAGAGATCGACATGAGTCTTTCATTCCAAGAAACAAGAGCACTTACGAGAGCAGATATATACCCAGAAGACCCAGCAAATGAAGATGAAGAAGGAAACAGTGAAGGAGGAGATACCTAATGTCATTTTTTCGTCAATTTCCCAAGGTTGGATATGATCTGAATCGAAACGGTGTACTCCAGAATGTAGTCAACATCTATCGATCCGTCAGACCATTACAAAACTTTGTAGACAACATTTCAGCATACAAGTACTACGAGATCAAAAATGGAGAAAGACCTGACATTGTCTCGCAAAGAATCTATGGAACACCCTCGTATTACTGGACATTCTTTATCATTAACGAATATCTTCACGATGGACTTGCTGCATGGCCAATGTCACAGGAGAATCTTTTCTCATATATCGAAGAAGAATATAATGGCTGGGTCGTGAATACGAGACCAGATATTATCAGAAACACAGACCAAATTGTCATTGATCATCGTGATTCTCTCTCAGGAAGATTCCAGATTGGAGAAGAACTCCGTGGATCAATCTCAGGCGCTCGAGGAACACTCGTACAGAAGAATCTCGATCTGAATCAATTAGTGATACAAGACACAACAGGTTCTTTTATTGGTGATCCTGACTCAATTAACCTGTCAACCGAGCTCGTAATTGGGCAAACAACTGAAGACTCAGTGTCTACATACCAGGCTTTCCGATATGCAGATGCACCACATCATTACTTCTTAACTGGGGACGAACACGAAAGACCAGAGTCCAATGGACTATTCTTTCCGGGTGCAGTACCTAATTCGCAACTATCCTATGTTTCGAATAGAGATTATCTCTTTCACTTGAATGAAGAACGCTCTCGTATGCGTATCATCGATCCGAATTATGTAGACATATTCCAGGATCGTTTCGAAAAGGTATTGAACTCAAATGGCTAGACAAACATCCAGAACAGTTACATTTCCTGATCAGCAATCCGCTGGACCACAGGCTGTTACACCAACATCATTTGTCATACAAGAAGTCAAAATGGTGGCAAACAATGGTGAAAGCTTCGAATTTACCGATCTCGTACAAAAAATTACAGTTCAAGAAAGCCTTTACAGAGGATCTTTGGACGTCGATGTATATGTGTATGATGCTGTAAACTTCTTAGAATCAGTGAAGATATCCGCAAACGAGGAGATTTCTATCTTAATTCAGCGCTCTGAATCTGGAGATTCGAAGAAATTTGACATGAAACTGAACATTGCGGAGATCATGCACTACTCAAAACCGAAGCCCGGCGCCCAGATTTACGTCTTAAAATGTATCTCTCAACACGCATTTCTGAACTCTTTAATACAGTATAATCGTTCTTTCAAAGGTTCGATTGGTAACGAGATCAGTAAAATATGTAAAGATATCGGTATATCAGATGACAGAAAACATGTGAATACAGAGTCAAAAGAGGTGATTCAGGGAATATATCCAAAACTGAGACCATTACGAGCAATACAATGGCTAACCCGTAACGCCTTTGACGATGATACACCATTCTTCTTCTACGAGACACTGAAAGGTGGTGTATACTTCGATTCATATAAAAGCATGGTCGAAAAGGAAGACTTTGGCACCTATACACACTCACCATTCTTCGAAACCGAACAACAAGTCGGTACATCAGAAGGATATGAAGCAGAAAAGTATAAAATACGTAAGATTGCCTCATCATATAACAACTCACAATTCATTTCATCTGCTGAAGGTGCCTATGCATCTACAGTACATACACTCGATATTGCAAAGAAAGAGTATAATACATACAAATATTCATATGATAACTCTATACAAAAGCTGAATAACGAGGATCCTTACATCAAAGAGATGAAGTTCAAAGGCTCTTCTCTCTCAGATTATCCAGAAAGTAAGCAATATTTCATCTCATTAAACAGTAAATCCTTTGGAGATACACTCAAAAACTATCATTCTCCATGTAATCCTACAATACATAAGGCAGAAGCACATATGTCATGTATCGATGGCATTACACAAACGATCATATTACCAGGTGATTTCGATATCGAAGTCGGTGTACCAATCTATCTAGAGATACTGCGTACGGAATTTCGCGAGGAAAATTCGAATTTAAAAATCGACAAACTGTTGTCAGGAAGGTACCTCATCATTAATATAAAACATGTCTTTGATACGAAATATTTAATTGAATGTGAATGTAAAAAAGATTCCTTTATAACTCCTTTAAATGATATAGTAGATAAGATAGAAACAGAAGCAAATGAAGTAATAGTGGAGGAAGGAACATAATGAAAAGAAGTGATGATCAGTTTCTCTCTGGGAGATTCGAATGGTTTATTGGTGTAGTAGAAGATATAAATGATCCGGATAAAATAAACAGAGTACGTGTACGTTGTTTTGGTTATCATACAACAGATACAAATAAGATCTCTATAGATTCTTTACCATGGGCAACAGTGATGATGCCTACTACATCTGCATCATATAAAGGTACTGGATCAAATCATGAGTTAATGGTTGGTTCATGGGTGGTAGGATTCTTCCGTGACGGACCAAGTGCACAAGATCCGATTATAATGGGATCAATTGCAACACAAACAGATGGTGTTACAGATATACCTACAGAGACACAAGACAATTACCCAAATCGTAAAGTACATAAGACCGCGGCGGGACATACGATTGAAATGGATAATACAGAAGGATCAGAAGAGATTAAAATAGAACATTCGTCTGGTTTATCCCATATAACATTTAATACAGATGGAAGTATATCTGTAATCGCCCCGGTGATATATCTCAATGGCAACCCAAATTAGTCTACCTTGTAACGGTACATTATTACCAACCAAAGCGGATTTGGTAAACATCTTTACACAGATTACATCTCTTTCTGTGGACCTTTCACTCGAAGAAGAGATAAGAGATCAAGTACAAGAAATATTAGATCAAATAGAATCTTTATTAGGGAATTGGCCGATCTCTCTTTCTGATCCAATATATGGTACACTGAAGATACCTGAATTGGAATGGGAAAGAAGAGTAACAGCAATGTTACAAGAATACCATTTATATGTTCAGGTAAGGATATTAGAATTAATAGATGCAATCATACCAATAGACTTCGAAATTCAGGTGGGGCCCGGTTTGAGTGTAGATATATTGAGACTCTTCTCAGACCCGGGGTATAGGGCCACTCTCAAAAATCAGATATGTGATGATTTAGATACATACTATTCTCTGCTTGTACCGTCAGATTTTCGTACGTATGCTGGAGAGTTCGGCATTGATTCTTCTGATATACGTTGTGAGATTGCCTGGTCTAACCTAATGGGTAAACTGAATGTTTCTGCCCTTGGTGTATTACATAATATACTTGGTGCAGTCATTGATAAGTTTAAGGTGATATGGGATGCATTAGATCTACCTGAACTACCTGACCTTGCTGCCATTGATGTTGAATCCCTTGTAAGAGAGAAGATTGAATCTTTGAGAGAAGATCTGAGAAATGCTCCTGATGATCTAAAACAAGAGATAAGAGATCAAATAGAAAGTTCTTTACTTGAATTACAAATAGGTCCTTTCTCTCTCGAAGAGATTATAGGTGGTTCAATTGAAGATAAGATTGTTTCTTCTGAAAGAAAGATTGATCGCTTCTTAGAAGGATTAAGAGACTTTGGTCAGAATTGGCCGAAGTATCTCTTATTGAAGTGGATGGAAACTGTGAAGAAGTTCTTTGATGCGATTGGCCTGGGGGCCCTGTTTGAGTGGGTGACATTTGACTGGTGTGACTTCCTCGGGGTTATAGGCTTTCCCCGAACAATATCGCTCCCGGACGGCATTACAGTTTCTCTTCCCGAATCCTTTTCCGGCGCTTTAGAATCGGGTGAAGGAATCGCCGACGCGGTTGAGAATTATATCAATCCGCCTGCTGAAGGATCATAAATAATACTATGGCATCAAGTACTATACAAATATCAGACTCTTCTGGCGTAATTGGAGATACCCAGCGCGCCAAGGTCGTGGCGAAGAAGAAAGAATGGAGTGATCTGGACCTTTCCCTGAAGCTTCATCCAATCCGTAAGGATATAGTACCGCTAAGGGATGAAAAGGCAGTAAAGAACGCTGTCAAGAATTTAATCTTAACAAACTTCTATGAGCGACCTTTTCAAGCAGCCACCGGCGCTAACCTCCGAGGTTTACTCTTTGAGCCCGCAGATGAAATTACAAAGCTGGCTCTTCAGGAATCGATTCAGAGAGTATTACAGGACTATGAACCAAGGGTAAGATGCAAAGGTGTCTACATCAATGATTTAAGTGATCAGAATGCATATCATATACAAGTAAAATTTTTAATTAAAGAATATGACTCAAATGAGAATGTTGAGATCGTATTGAGAAGGTTACGATAATGGCTACAAATTTAAATGTAACAGAACTAGACTTCGATCAGATTAAACAGAATCTGAAGAACTATTTAAAAACACAGACTGAATTCAATGACTATGACTTTGAGGGCTCTGGCCTTTCTACGTTATTGGATGTGCTGGCTTATAATACACATTATAATGCAATCACAGCCCACTTCAGTTTAAATGAGGCTTTTCTGGACTCAGCTCAGATCCGCGGTAATGTAGTCACCCGCGCTAAGCTATTGGGATATGTTCCACGTTCAACATTAGCACCAAGAGCCACAGTTCGTATCGTAGTCGATGTCAGTACAGAGACAGGAACTATTCCTACAACTCTGACACTGAACCGTGGAACAAAGTTAACCTCAATCGTTTCTGGTACAGAGTATCAGTATGTGGTTTTAAATACACAGACAGCAACAATCTCAAACGATACATTTACATTCAATAATGTCGTCATTGCAGAAGGCTCTTATAAGACAGTGAAGTACAGAGTGGACAATGACATTGAGAATCAGAAGTTCCAACTCAACGACTCAGATGCAGATACTTCTACATTGAGAGTACGTGTCCAAGAGAACCAAGAGTCTACTTCGTTTGACATCTATACAGTGTTTGAATCTCTTCTGAATGTTGATGAGACATCAAAGGTATATTACCTACAAGAGAATGCAAACAACTACTATGAAATCTACTTCGGCGATGGTGTGACTGGTAAGAAACCAACAAACAACAACATCGTGACTCTTGACTATGTGTATACAAATGGAGGAGAGTCAAATGGAGCAAACTCCTTCTCACTCTCCTCTTCAATTGGTGGATTCTCAAATGCTTCAGTGACAACACTGGTGAAATCATCTGGTGGTGTTGAGCAGGAGACAACAGAGTCTATTCGATTCAATGCTCCGCTGACATTTACCTCTCAGAACAGAGCGGTGACATCAGATGACTATAGAGCAATCATTCAGAGAGAATTCTCTAACATCGATTCAATTTCATGCTGGGGTGGAGAAGACAATGATCCGCCTGACTATGGTAAAGTCTATATTGCTGTTAAGCCTTTGACATCTGATGTACTGACCACTGCAGAGAAAGATGAGATCACTGGGGTTATTCTCAAAGGTAAGAACGTCGTTTCGATTACACCAACAATTGTGGATCCAAACTATACCTACTTAGAGTTAGATGTATTCTTTAAGTACAATCCAAACCTGACAGACCGTACAGCAGTTGAACTGACATCTGTAGTTCGTGACACAATCTCAGACTATAACTTCAATGAGTTAAATAAGTTCGACGGTGTGTTCAGACATTCAAAAGTATTAAAAGCCATCGACGCTTCTGATCCTTCAATTACGTCTTCGACTGTTCGTCCTTATATGTTCATGAACATCACTCCCTCAAATTCAAGTGACAATAACTTTGAGTTGAGGTTCACATCTCCATTCTATCAATCAGGGCAAAGCACCACATATATCGTGAACAGTACAGCCTTTCTGATTAATAATGTAGAGCACTTCTTCGGGGACATTCCGATTCAAGGCTCTACAAATAGACAGGTGATTGTATATAAGATCGTACAGGGTCAGAACGTAACGGTTGTGAATGATGCAGGACTTGTTGATGTTGAGAAAGGTATTGTGACATTGAATAACTTTAGACCTGATACAACAGCAGCAATTCGTGTCACAGTGACACCAAACTCATTAGATCTAGCACCAAAGAGAGATCAGCTTATTTCAATTGATTCTTTGAGAGTGAACATTACTCCACAGGTAGATACAATTGCACTCAGTGGTTCTTCTGGTACAATCAAGTATACAACAAACTCAAGGTTAAGATAATATGGCGCACGAAAAGGCGAATACATTATTCTCATCTGATATATCCACACCTGGTTATCTTCAGTCTGTGGCTTCTTCAAAGAAGAAGAGTAAGGAGACTTTAAGATTAGATCAATTGATGCCTTCAGAGATACTTGAGGCTTCAGATGAACTCTCAAAACTTCTCAAAGCTTATTATACCTTTATGAACCTTGAGGAGTTTATCTATCAAGAGACAAAGACCTTTACAGACATTGTATTAGACAATAAGGCAGTGTTTCGTATCTCAGATCCAAACAATGAGAA
>Ga0181582_10000288_pt1 | contig 34501 bp, 26 predicted proteins | sample 071ome_32_FD_132438 | JGI IMG/M metagenome (GOLD analysis project Ga0181582, IMG submission 132438) | Coastal salt marsh microbial communities from the Groves Creek Marsh, Skidaway Island, Georgia - 071405AT metaG (megahit assembly) | ecosystem: Environmental > Aquatic > Marine > Intertidal...
AGGCCCCCGGCCACTCCGATTGAACTTGCATGTACTTTTCTGACCGCTAGCATCTCTGCTCCCCTTATTGCTTTGGCATTTCCTTTAACGCTTTCATTCGCACTTGCTTCACATCTTCTTTTGAGTCAAGTTTCGCTAGTGCCTTGAAGAGTGCAGCAATCTACACCTCGGCTTCGCCCGAAGCCCCTTTCCCTGCCAATTGAATCACCATGGTGCCCACCATACTGATAAGACTCCCAGCACGGCGAAATAGTTCTGGCTGGCCGCGAAGGGAGGTGACGAGTGTTGACTTTCCCCGCCCGCTGCGGATTTGGCGCCATGCTTTTAAATCTGAAAGCTTCGTCCATCTGCTTTGTTCTGCAGACTTCATGTGCCGACAGTCCTTCCTATCAGCTTTTCACTCAATTCGTTCAAGTGTGACAATAATCTGATCAGGACTCAGGGGGCGTTCAAGCGCGATAGCTTCCGTCCAGAATAGACCGCCACCAGGCTTCGTTTGCCAGATACCAATCGACCGTTTTGTTCAGGCCCGATTCGAAATCTTCCACCGGCTGATAGCCTAGTTCAGTCATGATCTTTCCCGCGTTGATGGCGTAGCGGGTATCGTGGCCGGGGCGATCGTCGACATAGGTGATCAGTGAGCTCGCTGGTATAGCGCCTGCACAGGGCGACTCCGGAAAGCGCGACGCCAGCTCGGAGTTATCGGCAAAGCGCCGATCCACTAGACTGCACAGCAGATTCACCACGTCGATATTAGCCCACTCGTTATTGCCACCGATGTTGTAGGTCTCCCCGTGGCAACCGTTTCTAATGATCAGCTCGATCCCTCGAGCGTGATCATCTACAAAAAGCCAGTCCCGAATCTGTTTGCCGTCGCCGTATATCGGCAGCGGCTTACCCATCAAAATATTCAGCAGGCAAAGTGGAATCAACTTTTCCGGGAAATGATATGGGCCGTAGTTGTTGGAGCAATTGCTGGTGGTAACGTTCAGCCCGTAGGTATGGTGATAGGCCCGCACCAGATGATCAGACGCGGCCTTGCTGGCGGCATAGGGAGAGTTCGGCGCGTATGGGGAAACTTCGCTGAACGCCGGATCCTGTGCACCGAGCGTGCCGTACACCTCGTCAGTAGACACATGATGAAACCGATGATTCGTCACCGCGCCCTCATCCAGCCAAACTTTTTTGGCGCACTTCAAAAGGGTGTAGGTACCAACGATATTGGTCTCAATGAATGCGCCCGGGCCGGAAATAGAGCGGTCAACGTGACTTTCCGCAGCAAAGTGCACAACCGTGTCAATCTGATGATCTCGCAGCAATCCCTCTACGAGGTTCTGGTCACAAACTGAGCCGTCAATAAAAGTATACGACTCGGCATTTTCAAAAGCGGCCAAGTTAGACCGGTTACCAGCATAGGTCAGCGCATCCAGCACAACCATGCTGTCGTCAGGGTTAGACTCGCGCCAGTAGTGCACAAAATTCGAGCCGATGAAGCCCGCAGCGCCGGTAATCAGAAGTTTGCTCATGGTCTTTCGTTATGGCCTATTGTGGCAGCGGCGCTGGCCATCTGCGCAAGATTCTTTACAACGTAATCGAGGGCAGCTTGCCAATCTTCGGGCTCATCGTCAATCAACGCCAGCGACGAGGTGCGGTCCAGCACGCTGTATGCGGGCCTCGCAGCGGCAGCCGGATACTCGCTGCTCGATACCGGCTGTATAGAGACGTCGTTTGCTGACATCCCGCAAGACCTGCCCGCCTCATATATGGCACTAGCAAAATCAAACCAGCTGACCTCTGCTCCATCAGTCCAGTGAAAAACACCATGCGTTGTGCCCTTCTTGATCAGGGTCAAAATAAACTGGGTAAGGGTGTGAGCGGAGGTCGGAGAGCCAATCTGATTATTGATAACCCTGAGCTCATGCCGCTCGCCCATCAGGCGCAGCATGGTCTTGACGAAGTTGCTGCCAAACTCAGAATATAGCCAGGCGGTGCGCACGATAATGCCATCGTGCGGCAGCCTGTCTAGAACATGATGCTCTCCCGCCAGCTTGCTAGCGCCGTACACGCTCAGCGGGCCTGTTGCCGCCTCCGGCAGGTAGGGAATGTCGGCCCGACCGTCAAAGACAAAATCGGTAGAGATCTGAATCAGGGTACAGTCATGCCTGCTGCACCACTGCGCCAGAACAGACACGGCGTCTCCGTTGAGCGCAAAGGCAGCTTCAGCGTCTGATTCAGCATCATCGACCTGCGTGTAAGCCGCGGTATTGATCACATATCGGGGTTTTAGCTGATCAAGGTAGGCTATGACATCGGGTGCATCGGTCAGATCGAGCTGATTGGCATCCACCGGCAGCAATTCATAGTCCGCCGACAGCGAAGCGACATCCCAGTGCCGCTGAATAACGGTGCCTAGCTGGCCATAACAGCCAGTCAGCAGGATTAGCGGCTTGCTCATGGATACAAAGGTATCTCATGCAGCTGCTTGGCTGCAGCGTCCTTCGCAGAGAGCAGTGGCTCCGGGGACACCAGCGGCCAGTTTACAGCTACTTTAGGGTCGCTCCAGAGGAGGCTGTGGTCATCCTCAGGGTGATAATACTCGGTACATCTATAACAAAGATCAGCGTTCTCGCTCAAGACATAAAAGCCATGGGCAAAACCGGGGGGAACCCAGAGCTGTTTGCGATTCTCAGCCGTTAACACTGCGCCGACCCACTGACCAAAAGTAGGCGAGCTCACACGCAAATCCACCGCCACGTCAAACACCTCACCAGCAATCACACGCACAATCTTGCCCTGGGGGAACTGATGCTGAAAATGCAGACCGCGCAGCGTGCCTTTAGCTGACCGGCTTTGGTTTTCCTGCACAAAGTCAAAGACCAGGCCGCGCGCTCTGAAAACCGACGCGCGGAACGTTTCCATGAAATAACCGCGCTCATCACCGTGCACAGTCGGTTCGAAAAGAAGCACTTCGGGGATGCCTGTCTTAGAAATCTTCATGGTATCTCTTGCGTGTCTAGCTCACTCTCTGAGTCACTGCGCTAGAGTCGATCCAGCAGCTGCATGAGATACTGGCCGTAACCACTCTTGTCAATTCGCTGCGCTAGCACTCGAAGCTGTTCTGCATTGATATACCCTTGCCGGTAGGCGATCTCCTCGGGACAGCCGATCTTCAGGCCCTGACGCTCTTCCAATACCCGAATAAAGTTGGCTGCATCGAGCAGCGACTGCACTGTGCCCGTATCCAACCACGCCGTACCACGATCAAACAGCTCGACCCTCAGGTCACGACGTTCGAGATAGGCCTTGTTCACATCCGTAATTTCGAGCTCACCGCGGACCGAAGGCTTAATATTTTTGGCGATCTCAACCACGTCGTTGTCATACATATAGAGGCCAGTTACGGCGTAGTTGGATTTAGGGTGTTCTGGCTTTTCTTCTAGGTCAATGGCATGTCCTGAGGAATCTAGCTCAACTACTCCATACCTTTCGGGATCATCAACGTAGTATCCAAATACTGTTGCCCCTTGACCTCTTTCCACGGCCTTTTTTAACGTACTTTCAATGCTGCTTCCGTAAAAGATATTGTCGCCTAAGATTAGACAAACCCTGTTAGAGCCGATGAATTCCTCACCAATAAGAAAGGCCTGCGCTAATCCATCAGGGCTAGGCTGCTCAGCATAAAGCAAACGTATACCCCACTTACTTCCGTCGCCTAGCAGGTTCTGAAATGCAGGTTGATCTTCTGGCGTCGTAATTATAAGAATATCCGTAATCCCCGCTTGCATTAACGTCGCGAGCGGATAGTAGATCATAGGCTGATTGTAGACAGGGATCAGCTGCTTACTCAACGAAACTGTGCATGGGTAAAGCCTTGTACCAGACCCGCCAGCAAGTACGATTCCTTTAGTGTGCATTAAGCATTTCCCAGTAGTTTGTACAACTCATGTTAGGTTAAAGGTCAATTGAGTCAATGATGCGATGCATCTCAGACTCTAGGCTAGTGGTCGGAGGAAGCGGATAGTCAAATGCGCGGTCTATTGCATTGAAGGTGCGTTTACCATATAGGTTTCGATATAAGCTTAGTCCTAGTTGATTTCTAATCAGACCAAGATCATTGACAGCCTGAGCCAGAAATGCGCCTACCAGCAGCATAGATTGAGGTACCCTCAACCAGGTATTTTTGCGGTTTAGGCACTGGCATACCGCGGACTGTAACCGACACGGAGTGTATTTCTCGCTATCGGTTACCGAGAAGATTTCCGGGTACGGATTCGTCCACTCCCTCTCAGCTGCATCAATGGCTACTAAACAGAGATCGTTAATAGAAACTAATGGGAAGGTGCCATTCACATCAGAAAAGTTAAACAGCAAACCTCTCCGAATCATTCTGATAAAGGTCCTAATATTTCCTCGCATACCGGGTCCGTAAACTCCAGCTGGACGAAGAACTATTACTTTTGTATTTGAGCCAGGATAAGCTGGATTAGTAAGAAAAAGTCCTTCTGCACGTTTTTTGCTCTCAGCATAAAGTGATTTCTCATTCTGTGCTGCGAGTATGCTACTAAAAAAAATAAGAGTCCTTACACTGCCAGCTATAGATGCTTCGAGAATTGACTGACTTCCTGCTACATTGGTTCGAAATACCTCGTTTGAATCCTTACTACCCGAGTGGGCAGCACCCGCGAGGTGAAATACTATTTCGACACCCTTACAGGCCAATTTAAATTTTTCCCCGTCAGTAAGCTCACCGCAGATCCAGTCTTCCTCCCTGACTCTGAAGCGGGGGTCATCTTGATACTCGTGCCTTGAATATATTTTAACTCTATAGCCCCTGTCGCAAAGTGCCCGAACCAAGTGAGACCCAATAAAACCGGTCGCTCCAGTTACCAATGCTGTGGGCGCTATTTTCCGAATAGGTTCGGCTTTTTCCACTAGTCCTTCCTCAAGTGCGTGTCGAATTGGTATGCTCACAGACTAAAAACGCCAACAAAGATTTCGACGATTGTAATTCCCTGTAGACATCAGATGCAGTATCAAGACCGATCAGTAAACACGCCACCCGTGGATGGCAAAAAAGCGGATCGCAGAACGAATAAAATAGAGGATATGTCGCAAACCTTTGCTAGAACTCCCCCCCCCAAAATGCTTAATCTTCATTGAAGGAAGATAGGCGATTTCCGATTTCTCTCCGACTCGAATTGAAAGATCAAAATCCTCGAAATATAGAAAGAATTTTGGATCAAAACCGCCTACTCGAATTATATCTCTATTCCTGCAAAGCATGAAGCAACCGCTTATGATGGGGATGCCCACAGTAGGCTCCAACTCGCAGAGATCGTGCATAGCGTAATAGGACAGACGAGCAGAAAACAGCTCCTTCAGATGGTTGGGTAAGAATCCTCTTATTGCTAGATCGAGTAATGTTGGATACCTTTTGCAGAGATGTTGCTTATTGCCCAGAGCGTCTATTGCATTGGGGCTAACCATTCCAATCTTGGTATTAGCTTCCAAATATGTAATCCCCGCGAGAAGTGCATTTACATCAACTTCCACGTCTGGATTCATAAATAGATGATAACCGCTTGATATTGGCTTTATTGACTTGTTGTGGGCTCTTCCGTACCCAATATTTCCATGGCCAGCGATAATCGAAACCTCAATTGATGACTCCCTCGCCCTCTCGTCGAGTCTCCCCAAGACGCGTTTACACAGCTTATTTCCGCCATCATTATCTATAATTAAAATCTCTGTGCTGAGTTGTTGAATGCTCTTTTTTAGCACATCGACCGCGTCAATGGCGGTGCATATGGCTGTCTCCAGGATAGATATATTCTCGGAATAACTAACTACAGAAATTGTAAAATTCAGCTTCGAGGAATTAGGCGAGTTTTCGGCCATTATAGAATTATGGATAATCTAACGTAATATTGACGATACAGAGACCGACTAGGGAATTGTTTGACTTAATACGAAGCTATTTCGCAGATTAACGCAGTAACGACATTTCAACCAATAATTTCGAGAGTTAGTTTTAGATTTTCTATATACAGGGTATCTGATTTTAAGGTCGCCGCAACTGAGGCAATGCTTTTTCATAATTCTAATATCTGAGCACTGAAAAATATTGAATTGTCTTCCTGCGGTCGAGTTTTTTAAGACTTAGTTTTAATCATCAAGTCAACCAAACCTAGACACCTGGTCTCAAATCGAAGAAACGACGAATTGAGGGAGTTGTAAGTAAGGGGGATCGACTTGCTATTCTGTGCGTTTGACCCTGATTTTGAAGTAAGAGCTACTTGAATAATCTTATCAAAATAGCCTGTTACTGAACTAAAATTTCAGGTTAGGCCATTCATATGGTATGCCAATTGCATATACTAGACCTCTAAATCCTAAATGAAGGATTTTCTATAAATTATCTAATAATCAAGGGTTTAGGCCTCAATCGCGAAATGCTTACTTACGACTCAGTGGAATATCTTGCCTTTCGGCAACCAACGCGGAAGACCTATGCCGCTTTGCTAGATGGACTATTTGCAGCGCATTCTCTTCGGAGATTACCGCTTGTAAAAAGCGTGATCGTGTACTGCGTAATTTCCCTCACATCGACCGTTTCACTTGGTGGAGAAATTAACTTCTCCCTAACCAGTAAAACCGTTTCTGAAAACGCAACATCTTTCGCTATAACAGTGACAAGAACTGGAGATTCCAGCGCTGCTGCCGGAGTAAAAGTAACATCTACAGACGGAACAGCAACGTCACCAGCCGATTTTACTGCGGTTGATACCACCCTTACCTGGGCAATTGGCGATTCCGATCCAAAATCAGTCGACATTACTGTAAATGATAACTCCGTCCAAGGACCGACCAAGAATTTCTCTCTTGTCTTATCTGATGTTACAGGGGATACGATTGGCAGTATTTCTACTCTTTCAGTCACCATCACAGACTACGAGGAAGGTAAGATCGAATTTGGCGGCGCTACTTTCTCAGCAAGTGAAGGAGCCAAAGTTGCAAGGGTGTCCATAATTCGTACTGAAGGTACTGATGGTGAGATATCTGTAACTATAACGTCGACTGATGACACTGCAGTGTCTGACGCTGACTATATAAGTGCAAGTTCGTCGGTGGTGTTAAGTAACAATCAATCGGCTACAAGCTTCTCCATAGCACTTATCGACGACTTTTTAGGGGAGCCGGATAAGAGTTTTAAGCTCACATTATCAGCCCCTTCGGGTGGAGCCACACTTGGAACACTTGCTGAAACCGTTGTGACAATTATTGATGAAGATTCTGACTTTACGACAAATGCAGTGAAGATAACGCCCATTGAGGAAGGAGTGATTCAGTCAGACTTGATCGACCTCAGTGCTAATTCGGCCCTGGACGCCTCTGTGACGTACCTCGAACTTCTCAACAGCATATCTGTATTGTCGGAGCCAAATTTGGCGGCCGCCCAGCTAGCATCAGGTCTTATAGAAATACCTTATGGTACTGACACTATTTTTCTCCGGCCTACAAATATCAATCGAAACATACTAAACATTGATTCCTCCGTAATAATTGACGGTACGGGCACAATAGAGTTCGTAACAAGCGGCGGGCTTATCATTGTGACACGCACAGCAGTTGCAGCTCTTGGATCGCTCAGGTCTCAGCTCGCATTACTCCAGCTTCCGAAGATGACAATTTCCGAACTAGGAAACGTCCTCATACAGGTAGACCAAGGGCCTCCGACGTATGAGAAATTACCAAATGGTAAGGTCGTTATCTCAAATTCATTCTATGACAAGTGGAATATTAGGCCGATGCCCATCGTGAGCGACTCACAGCGAACACAGGAGGGTTTAGAATTACTGAATCATCCGGTACTAGAGGGCGAAGCGATAGTTGCCCACTATTTTAAAGACGGCACCGACTTCAAGGTACAATACTTTCTGCCTACAGCACTTGACGAAACAGATTTAGTAAATGCGTTGAAATCTCGAATCGGTACCCTAACCGTTAAGTTTCTAGAATACGGGCTCATAGAGATAGACGCGGTATCGGGGTTTGACGTTGGAAAGATTGAAAAGGTCGCTGTCACGCTTTTTCCAGATTTCAAATTGTCCCGTGTGAAGGACTTTAATGGCACCATGCGCGGTTTTAAGGAATATTTCGATGCAGATGGCGATGGATTGCTGGACTACGTGATGGTCTACGAATCAGGATACCAACAAATTTTCTATACGAAGCTGATACGGCCGATAACTGCGAATTAATGGGATCTACATCGGCTCTAAATGGTTCTAGAACGCGAAAAGCATTGAAATTCGCAAGGCTGGAGCTTTTCAGGATGATTCGATATTGGGCTGAGCATCGGATCTATTGGATATCGCGCCCTATATGAATAGCTAGACTGCAAGATGATTGAACCAATCACCAAAGCTGCAAATATCTACCAGCCGGTCTACAACGACTTCAACAAAAACTGGGGACTCAGCTCTCTAAAGCAAGCTATTCAGAGCTGCACCTTAGACATATTGAGCGTTTTGTACTACGGCGATCCGCAACTACACTCTCAAAATTCCAAATCAATAGACTTAATGCTCTTAATGTGACCTTTTGATTCTTCTCCATGCTTCTCAGTCACGCTATCTAATTCTAATCTGAAGCACATGACTATTTTTTTATTGAAATCGATACATTTGGGCATTCCACTAGAGCCAATGATATCTCGCCTAAGTTCATTGATTTTTCATACATCTCAATCCGCCTAACTAGCGCGGCTTTTACTGCTTGGAGTAATCTCTTTTCTTTATGCCTACTGATCGATGTATTTTCCTCCGAAGCTCAACACTAAGTTTATTCCAATAGCCACTGCAATTACCTACCGAAATGTCAGTGTGCTCCCTATATTCTTAGTTAGACTACCATTCACATGGTCGATAGGGCACATTCCCTCGCCATTCCGGCTTCATACTCGGACAGTACCGATCGGAGATTCAGCACCGAAGCATTGCAGTGTCCTCACTTAGCGACACAGTTTTTCGATTAAAACGAGATTGGCCTAGCCCAGTTACAAACCAGCTACTTATTTCTATCAATACACTTGTTTAAGTACTATTCTTCAAAGTTAATTGATTGGCCCAAATCCTCGATAGTGACTTCATCGTCTTTGAGCGTAGGGCCATTCTCTAGCGTATCTTTAATCGCCCGCACGTACGCTATTCTCGCCGTTTGCAATGCTGCTGCCTGAGCCTGAAGCCGCGCTAGCTCAGAATCAACATACTGTATACTCTTGAGTTGTGCTTTTGCCTCTTCAGTAAGTGCCTCTGCATCATATTTTTTCCCGTCTATTGTGATCGTCGACATGTTTTATCTCCTATCTTTGATACACAGTTTAAGGCATTTTTTGCTCCGAATGAAACAAGTCACGAACTATTTAAAGGTGAACTATCCGCGCAGAAACGACACTACATAGAGCTAATCGGTGATAAAGAAACACCTTACCTACGAACGGTTTCATGTTATGTCTTGCTTTGAGACTCAGTTTTGAATTCTACTAGTCCTTGAGTTCACATCTTGCGCCTTAAAGATTCGGAGGGATTTCGTGCTTTTAGCGGAACCCTCGCATATAAAAAAGGCAAGTCGGGTTGACTATTATCGAAAGCTAATACTACATGACGATTGATTAATCATGGCGCGAAATCGCTTCACACTACATTATTATGCTAAACGCAATATCTTCTAAAAACCAAGGACAAGTAGCACACTTACTTCACCCTCTTTAAATATCCGTCTGGCGCTACACTAATGAGCAACTTATGATCCATCTCTTTGTCGATCTCAAACTCAGGGTGTGCTTTCAAATACTCAAACACCGCTGTTTTAGGGTTATCACCAGGACCCCAGGGTCGGTCTGGATACATATCAGAGGGCATGTCTTCAATTAACGTGTCAAAAACCACGCAATAACTGCCTAGACTTACTAACGGCGCATAGGCTTCAAGCTCAGCAAGCACGTGTTTATGAGTATGGTTGGAATCTAAGCAAACCAACACGCGCTCATAATCTCGAGCAATTTCCTGAACCTGCGATATAATTGCCGGATCTATCGATGATCCCTCTATCATATCTATACGATTCGCTATTGGGTGAGCCTCAATCGCGGCTCGATTGTGCGCGCGAATATCCACATCTACGCCAACCACGCGACGACTCGGTGCCTTCGGGTCGAGCGCTGTTCCCTGTTCAAATGCTTCACAGTAATCTAACAACGATAGCATTGATCCACTCAAAACGAGCGAACCACCGTGTGCAATACCCGTCTCAATAATGAGGTCGGGTTTGATTTCCCAAATCAACTCCTGCATCCCAACAATATCCTGAGGATACTGAATGATCGGACGACCGAGCCAAAAATAGTTGTAGGAGTACTTGGGCTGCGTGCTCATTGATGTAAAGTCGCGCGCCGCCTGCTGGAGGGCAATATTTTTTTTATTTTCTTTAACGCGCAAAACGACTTCTTTTTCAAACTCCGTCATCGGTCGACTCCTACATAATTATAACGATGTGACGACATTGCTTTAATTTCGTCAATGTAATTTGAATTCATCACATAAACCGTTGTGCAGCTCGAATAATTTTGTAGAAACGACTCAGGCGAGAGGATTTTAAGGCCAGTCAAAGGTAAAAAATGACCTTGTTTGATAGGGTTCACATCCACGACAGCATCAACAGTTCTACCTGCACGTGCCCGCAATATCGTAAATATAACGCCTTTTGACGCGCCTCCCCAAACAACAGCTCGATTCGATGTACTTTCTTGTGACGAATTTAAACTTTCCAGAAAATCATCTGGAAAGCGAATTGCGTGGTGCTTGTCGTAGCGAGGGGGACGTAGGGTTGCAAGATTTGCAACTAAGTAAATATACTGGTCTCCGAAGATCCTACCACTCGCCTGAACAGATCCAAACATCCTTGTAAGATCATACAAACGAAAATAATTCACATGTTCGTAAAAAATATCAAACCAAGCTCGCTTACTACATATCCAATCAAAGCATGGTACTTCGATGTAAACTAATCCCTGCCCACCATTAGCGTCGCGGAGATCACACAAAAAGCTGTAAGGGTCAGCAACGTGTTCCAACACATGCCGCAATATCAACCCATGAGATGGGTTTATCACTCCTGGTTTGAAGTATTCCTTGACGATTAGCGGATTATTACCATCATAAGACGGATCAAACCCTGTTACGGTAAAGCCATCGGCAAGCAACCGCTCTAGGAAAAATCCTTTTCCGCAACCTACTTCTACCAGAGACTGAACTCCTAACTCCCTACGAATAATTTCTTTTACCCTCTCCAAATGTATTTGAAAGTAAGGGCTATTAGCCTGTTCATTATTATAGTTCTCATCGTAACTAATAAGATCAGACCGAAAGGCATCGTTGTATATAAGCCCTGTTTTCCCGTCTTCAATTAGACGGATATCACCGCGAGGGCAACTCAAAGCCTCTTTTCGACTTCGATACACCCGATTCTGTAGTATCGGAAAATCCGCCGCTTCATAAAGCACTCTATTCATGAGCTAGGTATGCAATTCGCTGTTCGGGATTCCAACAACACAAGGCGGGTCTATAAGGTTATCCGGTCTTGCCCCGAAAACGAGGAGGTCTCGACGCCCATATTCGTCCGCAATCTGCTCAGCAAGCCTCCGCACGGTGATCGGCACGCCGGAACATATGTTCACGGGCCCTGTCTGGTCACTCAGCAACACTTCCGAAATCATTCTGCCCGCGTCAGAAACATCGAGAAAATCACGTATCTGCTCACCACTCGTTAGCTCTACAGGTTTATTAATCTCTAAGTTAGACCTTAGATTTGAGACCAGCCGTCGAGGGTCTTCACCTTCACCATAGAGATAAAAAAGCCGGCACCATACAAACTCAATTGAATGCGCCTTTAACCAGTGTTCTAGACCAAAGAATAGTGCAGCTTTGGCACTCGCATATGGGGTGATCGGATTTAACGGCGTATCGATTGATAAAATGCCTTCCGATAAGTCATATTCGAAACAGGTTCCTACACCGACAAATCGTCTTACGCCTGCCTGGACCGCACCCCGAGCGAGATTCAACGAGCCAACCAGACAGTCCATATTTTCTGATGACTCCAAATATTTTCCGGGTTCGGTAACCCATGCAAGATGCAGTACCGTGTCAACTCCTTGAAGTTGCTCCGCCCACCATTCTGATTCTTCTGCAAACAAATCTTTCGAGATAACAATTTCATAACCATCCTCTAAAAGCTTCGTTCTGGCCATTTCTACGTCCCGGAAAGCAAGACGAAGCTTCAACCCTTTTTGAGATAGCGATTGAACAACTTGACGTCCGACAAAGCCAGTAGCCCCGGTTATAAAAATCGTTCTAATCATTGAATCTTTAACTCAGGGACAGCGACAAAAAATTGGGTATTCGGAAGGCTTGGTGACAGTTGGGCCTTAACTTCGTCGGCTATATTCCACGGCAAAATTAAAACGTAATCGGGCTCCATTGCGATAATGACTTCCGGGCTGAGAATAGGGATGTGGCTACCAGGCATATATTTATTCTGCTTGGCAACTGCTGCATCAAAAATAAAAGGCAACAGATCAGGCTTAATACCTGCGTAATTCAGCAGTGTATTGCCTTTGGCCGCAGCGCCATACCCAACAATCAATTTTTCAGTGTTCTTTAGTTCAAGAAGGAATGACAAAAGCTCATTCTTGATTTTGTCAGCATAAGCTTGAAATTCTAAATATGGCCTCAGCGTTTGCATTCCGCGCCGAGCTTCTTCCTCAAGTAAGACTGTAAACGCTTGAGTAGATAATCTTGTATCTTCATCATGACACCCATAGATGCGTAAACTGCCGCCGTGAGTTTGCAATTCCTCGACGTCCCAGACACGCAGACCTGCAGCACGAAAAATGCGATCTACTGTATACAGCGAGAGGTAAGAAAAATGTTCATGATAGATCGTGTCAAACTGCCTCTGCTCAAGGAGTCGCATCAAGTGTGGAAACTCAAGCGTTATTGTACCGCTGGGTTTCAGTGCTGCCTTGAGGCCTTTGGTAAAGTCTATGATCTCTGGGACATGAGCATAAACATTGTTACCAATAATCAAATCAGCTTTTTTGCCTCTTGTGGCCAACTGGCGCCCTAAAGCTTCACTAAAGAATTCCCGTAGCACAGGGATTCCAAGTTTTTCTGCTGCTTCAGCCGTGCTCGAGCTTGGCTCGATTCCTAAGCAGGAGACACCTGAAGCTAAGAAATTTTTCAATAGGTAGCCATCATTTGATCCTATCTCGATTACCAGACTGCTGCCGTTTAACCCGAGACGCCGCGTCATATGTTCAGTATAAGCTTGAATATGCGCCAACCAACTGCTAGACGTGCTTGAGAAGTAGGCATATTCCGAACCAAAAAGCTTATTGGGTTCGGCATAGTCTTCGGTTTGTACAAACCAACACTGGTCGCAGACTCTCACTCTGAGAGGGTAATAAAACTCGCCCTTGCTAAGATCTGCTTGAGTAAGATATGCATTCGATGGTGGCGCAAAGCCGAGGTCAACGAACGTGTGCGTCAGTGTCGTTTGGCAATGGCGGCACTTCAATCGGCTAGTCCTGAATGATCTGAAGAAAGCAATGCGTGATTCTGATCGCGCTCTGAGCGCTCCACAATTGGCATTGGCCAGATTATGGATAGTTCAGGATCCACTGCATTTAATCCAGCCTCGGCATCAGGTCTATATGAAGCTGTATGCAAATAGATCAGTTCGCAGTTTTTGGTTAACGCTTGGAAACCATGCGCAAACCCTTCTGGAATACAAATGGTACGGTGATTTTTTTCACTAAGGATTTCCCCATGCCACTGTAGAAAAGTATTCGACTCCTTACGGAGATCGACGGCCACATCGAATACGTCGCCGCGCAAGCAGGATATCAGCTTCATCTCCGAATGCGGTGGGTGCTGAAAATGCAAGCCGCGTAGAGTTCCGGCTTTACGGGTAAGTGTATGGTTAATTTGCATAATCCTTCGATTGCCGATGATCTCTTCCAAATCATCAACGCAAAACAGACGCTCAAAATATCCGCGCCGGTCAACGATAGGCTTGTGTTGGATGATCTTCAAGCCTTCAAGATTAGTGTTCTCGACAACGAACCTACTCATGATTCTATATAAGCTTGAATTTGCCTGCTGGTAACCGCAGCCATATTTTCTTTGTTCCGCCAAGCCTGATGCCACTCAACAGTCTTGTGAAGCGCAGTTTCAAGGTTCCAGCGCGGTACCCAACTTAACCTCTCTTTCGCTTTACTGCTATCGATAAGCAGCGAACCCGCCTCGCACAGATTTTGAGGGCTCTTACATTGCCACTTCACACCTTGAGCATAAATACACAAATGATCCAGAATCCACCTGACGGACCTAGAATTCTCGTCTTTTGGCCCAAAGTTCCAAGCTTCAGCGAACGACTGGCCTTTTGTGTGGAGTTTTTCTGCCAGCGATAGATAACCCGAGAGCGGCTCAAGCACATGCTGCCAAGGCCTAATTGCATTCGGCGACCGTATGTTAAGCGTTGTATTTGCATCAAGCGCACGAAGAAAGTCAGGAATCAGGCGGTCTGCTGCCCAATCACCGCCACCGATCACATTGCCCGCACGAACGCTGGCGAGATGAATATCAGTATTAGCAAGAAAAGAATTGCGAAAAGCGGCAACAGCAATCTCAGCACACGCCTTGCTGGCTGAGTAGGGGTCGTGACCGCCCAATCGATCAATTTCTCGATATGGCCAACACCACTCCCTATTTTCATAGCACTTATCGGTGGTAATAATGAGTATAGCTTTAGCACTCCCTACTTGACGTGCGGCTTCCATTACGTTGATGGTACCCATTACATTTGAAGCAAAGGTTTCCACTGGTGTATCGTAGGATTTACGCACCAACGCTTGCGCTGCCATATGAATAATGATGTCGGGCTTCGCTAGTCTAACTGCATTGGTAAGGGCTGCGAGATCACGGATATCGCCAGTAGTGGAATTTGTGAGAACCTCCAGAAGTTTAGTTTCTGTAAAAAAATTTGGCTGAGTGGGCAGATTGATCGAATATCCGTGTACTGATGCCCCTAATTCATTAAGCCAGTGGGCAATCCAACCTCCTTTAAAGCCGGTGTGGCCGGTCAAGAATACCGTTTTATCTTTCCAAAAACTTGGATTCACTTCCAAACCTTCCATGGCGCTCGACCAGAATTCCATAATTCATTCAAATAGATCTTTTCACTCAATGTGTCCATGGGCTGCCAGAAACCTTCGTGTTTAAAAGCAGATAATTGAGAGTCACTCGCAAGCCCACACAGCGGTTCTCCCTCCCAACTAGTCGCGTCACCGGGAATGCGATCGATTACTAGTGGGCTTAATACAAAATAACCACCATTGACCCAGCTTCCATCACCCTCGGGCTTTTCTTGAAACCTCTCAACGCTATCATCTAGTCCAAGTTCGAGTGCGCCGTAACGACCGGGCGGGCGCATAGCGGTGAGTGTCGCTTGCCTGCCATGCGCTTGATGGAATTGTATTAATCGGGTTATATCTACATTGCCAACACCATCGCCGTAGGTAAAACAAAATGCTTCTTCGTCTTTGACATAATCCTTGATGCGCTTTAATCGCCCACCAGTCATCGTATTTTCGCCTGTATCTACTAAAGTCACATTCCACGGCTCAGCATTGCTCTGATGTACCTGTACACTGTTGTCCGTCATGCAGAAAGTCACATCCGATTGGTGTAGGCGATAGTTAGCAAAGTACTCCTTGATCATGTATCCCTTATAACCGCAGCAGATCACAAAATCGTTAACTCCATGTGCGGAGTAGGTCTTCATGATATGCCATAGGATTGGCCTACCGCCAATCTCTACCATCGGTTTTGGCTTTAAATCTGTTTCTTCGGAAAGGCGTGTACCTAAACCGCCTGCTAATATTACCAGCTTCATTACTGTTCCTGTGACCGACTGTGTGAGTCCGTATGCCCTTCTCTTACCGGTACTCCTCTCAATATTCTCTTAGCGAGAACTTCAATCGCTTTTGTGATTTTGGTTGCGTCTGTTAACCTTTGTCGTGAGAGATTAGCAAGGGCAATTGAACTTATAAGATTACCCCTGAGTTGTATTATCAACTTGCCGACAATTTCAACAAACTGTTCTTCACTTTCGGCAATCCATTCGTCTTTCTCAATTTCCGTTAATATTGTAGAGCCAAACTTGCCATAGCTTAAGTCTCCCTTTTTCGTAACAACGGGCACACCACAAAGCAGTGACTCAATAAGTGTAGTTCCGGAGTTCTGGGGCCACTGATCAAGGCATATATCGATATTCTGGAGAATTTCATTCATAGAGCCCTCTATAAACCTGAGTTTAGAGGAACAAACCCCGTGCATAGAAAATTGGCTAGTGATGTGCTGAACAACAAAATGGTCTTTAACGAGTACCGAGCCAAAAGTTATACTAATATTCTGATTAGTATTTAAGATCTTTGCGTAAGTAGATATTACAGATTGAGATAATCTAATTGGCCGACTAATGCATCCGAGACGTATGTGTTTATTTGAAAGATTACTTTTGATCTCTAATTGCTTTAGAGAGAGATATGGAAACGGGAACGCACCAGAAACGGTAACTACTTTCTCAGTGTAAAATTTCTTTTCATGCGAGGGGATCATTGAAGGCGGCGCCAGAATAAAGTCAATGAATGGATTTCCAGAAGTGTAGCCGTGACCAAAGAAGACTGAAATCGCGTATGGCATTTCATCCCCTGCAAAAATTTCCGGTCGTGACCCTCTCGTCACGCCAATGCAGTCTACGACAAGATCAACATCATTTTTCTTCAGCATGTCTCTGATTGATTCCGCACGAGCTTCAGGCGCCAAAAAAACTTTACATTTTGAATCTGAATACTTTTGCGTTACGTCGTCAGTCCTAGTTCCAGTATGAATTACCAAAACATCAACCTCAGATCTACTGGCATGAGATATGATGAAGTTTAGTAAGAAGCTCGAGACTGATGACCTACAAACATCTCCCGACACATAGGCTATAGTAGGGCGTGGCTTGTTTTTTTTTATTTTTTTTACCGTCTTCCTTGGATGCAAGGCTTCCAGTAGTTTTCGATACTGCTCGAATAGCTGAAATATATTCTCTTTTTTTAGCCCCTCGTTATAACCTGCTGAAAATAATTTTTTCTTAACCAATTCAATTTCTTTTGGCCTATTTGCTATCAATGAGTCTAGAATTTGATGTGACTGGTCAACCAGTCCAATATCGCCCATCAAGCTTGCTTTATTTATTTTTATGTGTTGTAGGTGGAGATCGTTTATCTGAATTTTTGAATTCGTTAAATTTAAACGTAAAGCCTTCTCTGCACGGCTAAGTGATACTAACGCGCTCGCACGCTTGTTATCTTCAATTTGAGCAGAGGATAGGTTAACAAGATTTTGCCAGTTAGATTTTTCAGCTACAAATAGCTTTAAAAAATATTTCCTGGCTGTATGGTAGTTACCGATTTTCATCGCGCCCATTCCGATCGCATTTGTATATAACAAATGGCCGCAAGGATATTTTTTCCGGAGTATTGGTATTCTAACTTCTAACTCTTGGTACTTGCCAAGATTAAGATAGCTATGGAGAAGCGCTTTCAAGACTAACTCATCATACTCGTAAGTATCTAGGTATGAGTTAGCCACATCAATTGTATATAGAAAATTATTTGCTTTAAACGCAATAGAACATATGCGCTTTCTTAGACTCTTGTAATCAGTGAACGCAGCATATGACGAGTAAAATTCGAGAGCTTCTTGAAAAGAATAATTCTGCACCAGTATATCAATGCATGTAAGCAGGAAGGTTTCTTGATCTGATTTAAACGAACCAATTAAGTTCTCGACAAGCTCTTTCTCTGCCTTGAATTTTTGAGCAATCACAAAAGGCGCGATAAGCTTATTTGTGTGCAGGTGCTTATGCTCCAGTAAAATGTCATCAACTGCTTTTTTCTGTTTAGTTTTAAGATAGAAAAGACATAGATTTGAAAGGGCCGTTGGGAGTAGCTCGTCACTTTTACAGGCTAATTTAAACTGTTCTTCAGCAGCTTCTTGTTCGCCTACCCCAAATAAAAATACAGCATAATTTAGATGAACAGAGGGAGAATCTTTTATCACTAAAGACTTTTTATATTTTTTCTTAGCGTCAGCATAATTTCCAGTTCTAGAATCTACCAATGCGGAAACTGCGAGCTTGTAGTCGTCATCAAGCTTCTCATTCACGGAAAGTAAATGTTTTACCCGGTCATAATCATTCTTCGCTAAGTATTTGCTAATCTCTTCTTTTATCTTTTTCATAAAAAAAGGGGGGCAATGCCCCCCCCTCATATTTCGCGACTATATGCTAGATGAAGTTAGCGAAGTTAGCCGCGGTGTAGTCCTCTACTTCAGTATCAGACAACGTAGCAATGAGTGTGACCGTAGTTCCAGACGAGTCAGTAGCACTAGCGTCTAGGAAGTACAGACCAGTATCAGTGCCGTCGTCTACAAGAAGGTAGATCTCATCATCACTAGCACCAAAGACAAGCTCTGCGGTGCCACCAGTACCGAAGAAGTCTTGAATGAAAGACAAGATAGTGCCAGTAGCGAGGTCAGCAACCTCCGCGAAGTCGATGGCCAACATGCCGTCTACAGCCGTAAGATTGGTACCGGTTGCGTTTGCTGTATCCAGAAGAAACTCAAACGTGTTACCAGTAGTCAGTACGGCGTTGTTAGTTTCGAAGGATATGATGTCTCCACCAGCACCAGGAGTGAAGTCGGTGATGGTGTCGGAGCCGTCCGTAGTAGCATCACCGTTCCTGATAATGGTATCCATACCAGTACCGGCGGTGATGGTATCAGCACCCGCGTTACCGTCAATGATGTCATTGCCGGCTCCACCACTCAGGGTATCTGCGCCTGCAGCACCATTGAGGGTATCGTTACCGCCTTCCCCGTATATGGTATCCCCAGCGGCAGAAGCCGTTAGGATATCATTGCCAGCACCAGCAGAAACGATCGCACCACCTGCCGAACCTGTTAAGTCGATAGTGTCGCGATACCCACTACCAGTAACAGACGAGCTTGCCGCCATGTCGGCCAGTGTCACGCTAACACCAGTATCAGCACCAGAGGCATTAAAGGTTGTCATGCCATTAGCGCCGTCTCCCACTGAACCCAGGACGATGTCTGTTCCAGTAGTAGTAGCGCCAAAACCTGAGGAGGTTACTGTCATGGTGTTGACTGCATTGTTGACGAGGTTGCCGACGGTGAACGTATCTTCCGTAGCGTCACCTACAACGTGGATATTAATATTTTCTATTCCATTGAGCGTCAGCGCGCCAACAGTCATTTGCTCTGCTACGGTAGAGCCGGTGATAGTAATTGTATCGTCCGTACCAGTATAACCTGCACCGGTTAAGGTAATGCCGTTGGCATCGTCATTAGCACCGGCCGCTGTTGGAGCAGCTAAGATATTTGTGACACCAGTAGAATTCGCCAGAGTCACTACGTTGCCGTTAATTGCATTACCCGCTGTCAATATTATTTCAGGGACAGTCACGGAACCAACCGCCAATGTAACAGATGCAGAGGCAGCGATTGCCAGCTCTTCAACGTTAGTGATAGTTGGGCTAAGTGTCATTCCAGCAGACGGGGTAATAATTACTCGGTCATTACCATCACCGAGATCAATCGTGTCTGAGCCGGTTAGGCCGGTGGTAAAGGTAATATCATCGTCACCAGTACCGCCTGTGATGGTGTGATTAACACCAGTGGCAGCAGTCAATGTCGTGTGTGACTTGACCCCAGAAAGGTCAATGGTGTCGGCAGATATATCGTTGCTGATGGTCATGGTGCGACCTGCGGCACCACCAGTAATAGTCAGGCTACCTTGTCCAAGAGCGGTACCTGCGAAGTCACCAGCTCCGATTGCTATAGTCTGGTTGTGATCACCGACTACGTTAACTGTCAACTTCTCAAGCGCTCCGTTACCACCGTTATCATCGATAGTAATCGTTCCGCCCGCAGCCGTGTAAGCAGTCACCGTAGCTGCATCTGCAGTTCCAGTGCCATCCTTAAGATCGGTAGTCAAGGTAATACCAGTACTACCAGCACCTTGAACAAGACTAATGGCCCCAGCCTGTGTCGCTGATAGGTCGTTGAGTGTAATCGCTGATGCCAAGTTGGTATCAGTAGTAGTTGCAGATATTGACTCTACGCTAGGAGCGTCGTCCATGTCCACGGTGTAGTCGGCAGCTCCTGCGCCTCCATCATTCACAGCCACCAGCGAGAGCTTCTCAATGTTTGAGAATGAAGCCCCAGTAGCGCCGACAGAGCCGAGGTCAGTGATGTCTGCAATTCCCTGTAACCTCAGGGTATCTTGACCATCACCACCATCAAGTACGTCGTTCAGACCGTATGTGCCGGCAGTAACGTCAAAGGTATCGTCACCCGCTCCGCCAGTCACAGACATCTCGACAGAGTTGTCGAAGTCGAGTACGTAGGTGATCTTACCAGTGGACTCGCCGCCAGAGACCGTAGCCAGCTTTGTGTTACCTGTCGCGTCAAGGTCAACAGTCAGGCTTGAAGCCGTGTCAACATTGACTGTAGTAGCACTAGAGGCTGCAAGGTGAATTCTTCCAGCAGAGGATGCAGAAATATTGAATACCTCTACACCAGCGATAGTGGTATCAGCAGTACCTGCCGCGTTATCAAGAATTATGTTCTGAGTATTAGTTCCAGTAGTTGCTGCAGACGAGTATGAAACCGTAGTTGCGGCGGTACTAGAAGTATTTGACAGGGTCAAGTCTGCTAGGGCACCAACATTGCTGAATGTCAGCGTGCCGGTGTTGGCAGAGCCGAAGCTTTGCAGATCAGTAATACCCGATTGACCAGCCAGATTCACAGTAGTGGCGCCGGTCGAAGTGTCAGACACTCTGATTGTCTCAACACCAGACAGAGAAACACCGGCAACTGTTCCAGTGGTACCAGTCGAAATGATTTGGAATGTGTCAGCGCCATCACCAAGAGCGATGGAGTCACCGGCTGTGATGGTGGGCTCAGCGTTTCCGATTGTACCGGATGCTGAATCAGCACCAGTACCGCCCGATACAGCGTCTATCCCAGTCGATAGCGTTAAGTTTTGTCCTGAAGCCGCGACAGTTCCCGCACCTTCTGTCGTTGCGTCATCACTAGTGACGCCAGACAGTGCGTCAGTGCTAAGGGCAGCCGACTCATTCGTAACGGTGTAGGTTGTAGCTACTTCGACTTTGTTGTTCCAGTTTGCAGCTGAAGTACCAAAGCTAGCGTCATCTTCGCTAGCAGCACTAAGAAAGGATTGAGCTGCAAGAATTATGTCTGCGAAAGATGCACCACCGTTGACCAAGCCAACTACGGTATCTTTTGCTTCGGCCAGCGCATCTGCGCTCGCCTCGGGGATCAGATTTCCTAACCACTCAGCAGCAAATTCCTCTGCTGTCTGGAAAGCCGGATATCTTGAAGACCACTCTGAGTGATTGGTCAAAAATGCAGCCACGTCAGCGATGCTGCCGGCGTCTGCAATTGCTACCAGTTCGTTTAACAAGGTCGTGCCTGGCGCAGCGTTGAACGCTGTTACCACCAGCTCGATTATGTCCTGACGAGTTTCAGCTGTTATAGCCATTTATAGCTCCTTGAGATCGATATCAATTTTATTCCTGGGTTCTGTTCAACCTAGTTGCCGACTTGCCCTGTTCCTCGGACGTCCCTCGCATGCCGTAGTCGACCGAAGAATCTTCCTGGAGAAGCCAAGACAACTGGCATCTGCTCATTACCCAGTAGCTAGCATAATCAAAACAAACGCCGCTGCCTGTGATTCGCATCACACGAAGCGCGCTCGTCTCGAAACTTTACATTGCCGAGGTGCGTTTGGTTCGCTAGAACCGGCACCGGGCCTGGTTTGTCTCCGATCCGATTGAGATGCGCTAGTATAAGGTGTGCACACAACCGTACTGGTGACAGATCCAGTTATCGGCGGGATGTTACAGGCACTTGACCACTAAAACAACATTCACATCGAAAAAATTAACAAAATTCCCTAAGCTATTCTAATAAATACAGTTTTTAGCCTAATCATGCTGCAAATTCAGAGAGCGAATACGCGTGTCTGGCGACGGCTAATTACGTTAGGTTTTTAGGCCGTACATCAAGGATAAATTCTGCGGGGAAAATTTTCCGATAGACCCAGCTTTCTAACCACAGATTCGATCAAAAATTGAACAAATTAGGTGTCCGAAGATCTCAAAATTGCCATCTCACCCCTATTTCTAGGGAAGTATCTTCTGTTCTGAACACCCCAAGGTTGGAGTTCTGATCCTGATGATAGAAATTAATCAAGAATTGAGTGCTATCACCCAGCCACCGAAATTTCTCGCTGTACTGTAGAAGCACCGAGCTGCGCCTAACATTCCGGCGAGCATTGTATTCAAGTAGTGGACTAAAGCCCTGTCCGTCCAGCAAGTATGTATGATTAAGCTGGGCTGAAAGCACTCCTCGACGCAACGCTACTTGCCAATCGGCTGTGAGTTGCCAACCATCACGATTGCCACCGAGACGGTTTCCGCTGAGCCCAGCGTTATAGAGAACGCTTGCCTCAACATTTATCCTCTGCGGGCTCGCGGTTCGCAACGTGCAGCCCGAGCCCAGACTGGCCTTTGCCTCAAGGCCGTCGAGGCGTCGCTGCTCATGCCAGACCTGATGCTGCAACGCACTTCCCAGATAGGGCCGGCAACCGGCAATGCTTTCAAACTGGAACTGGTATCTAACATCTGAACCGGTGAATAGGGGCCGTCCAGAGAACAGCAAATGGTTCACTCCTGCGCCCCATTGTTGATTACGGCGCCCTGAACCATCCAGCCTATTGAAGCGTGCGACCGCCTGAAGTACATCGGAAGCCGAATTATTGCTTCGCCTACCGCGAATCTGGCCCTGAAAGGTGTCTTGGAAATCAGGCGACAATCGCCTATGTCTAGCCTGCAACCTGGCTGTAAGAAACGGCCCACTTGCGGCTTGATATTCATCGTTTAGGGTCAGCAGGATAGGTTGCCCGGACAGTGTCAGGGTAACAAGATCCTCATCTGGGGCGCCGTTCAGGTTATCATCATAGCCTCCCAGTAAATCTAGTTGCCAGCTTGTTTGGCGCGTCAAAGCGCTCCATTCGCGCTGGCGCTGTTCAATCTGAGGTTTCAATGTGTCTGGCAAATCTTCCCGGGCTTGAAGCAATGCGTTCGCTTCCAGAGCAGCGAATAACTGGCCGTCGCTTAGCAAGGCTTCTGAGTAGTCGATAAGGGCAGCACCATTAGACGGATCCAACAGTAATGCACGCTCGAGAGATTCCATTGCCTCCGACAGCTGTCCTGTATTCAGTTGTGCTGCACCATAGAGCGAAAAAAACTCCGAGCTCAGCAAACACTGAGGAAAAATATCGCGCAAACTTTCTCTAGTGCTCTGCCAGTCACGCGTGCGCTCGAGTGCAAGATTCTCGGAATAAAACTTGGTTAGGTCAGGGCAAGCCGCCATTGTCAATGAAGACCAACCTGAACAGAGGACGACGATAGTCGTTAAAATGTTGCGCATTAAACTTATGTGATCTTGGAGTCCTCGATCGCACTCCAATTGAACGCTAGCGGATCACGCCCTCGGCAGCCAGTTGCCGTGTGCACCAGTGATGTGTTTCATTTATTCCCTGGACAGCGAATCGAAATAATCTATATACCTCGCCCGCCCTCAAGGATTATGGGCAATGCTCCTAAGTACTGCAAACTGTCTAGACTAAAATTTGATCAATCAGAAAAGGATCTAGCAACCGCTCAGGATTTTCCACCGCTCATAACCACAAGATTTGGAACCCCATCTGTATTGATATACGGCGCCGAACCACTGCCCGAGGAAACTGGGGCAAACAGAGTGTGGGGTATCCGCAGCCCGGGTAATAGATAGCTCCCCTGAGACTCAAGCCGCGCAGGATTGAGCTGTCTTGCTACACACTCGCCAAGGAGAATTGGTTGAGCTAGGTCAGCAGTCATCTCCTGAATGCGCAGCGTGACGCTGACGGTGTCACCCAAAACCGTGTAGCTACGACGATGGGACGGTCCGATGGACCCGATCAATACCGGACCCTGTTCCATACCTACGCCCAACGCAAGCGGCTCCAAACCATTGAGCGCCTCAGCTGGTAAGAGCCGATCATTCAGGGAGGCCTGTAAGACCTTTGCTGCTTCAAGCGCTCTTACGGCTGTCACCTCGTCGGCACTGTCCCAGACAGCGAGTATACCGTCGCCGCGAAATTCCTGAATCCGCCCGCCCTTGTCCTCGACGATTTCAGTCACGCGTAGGAAGAAAAAATGCAGCAGAGCCGCGATTTCCTCTGCAGGACGCGCTTCACTGAAAGCAGAGAAGTTCCGAAGATCGGCATTGAGCAACGTCACATTACTGCGTCGAGCATTGACATTAGAAGAAGGCAGGGATACGGCAATCTCGCGAGCAATATCCTCAGGCAAATAACTATTTAGATTTCCATACAACGCAGCGCGCTCGAGCCGGACCCGACCAAACTCCAAAAGCAGCAGACCACTGGCAGCCAGAAAACCAAAAAGCGCAGGAGCAAACCATCCCAGCCAAAGGCTCCATGAGATGAGAGCCCAGATATGAACGGCTGCGGCCGCAGCAGGTAACAACACCGCAGCGATGGGCAATCCAACGGCAGCAATCCTGCCGCCAGACGCAGACAAACAGTAAAGCAGAGCCGCAAATATTAGACTGATAAGGGCGAGGATCCATGAAGCACCTTGAGGCGAAAAAGGCACATCTACATCGAGAATGCTGGCCAATAGTCTGGCCTGCAGCTCTACACCGAATGCGGAACCACTATACGGAGTAGGCACAATATCAGCCATACCAAACGCGGTGCCTCCGAGTATAACCCATGCATTGTTAAGCACAGACGAATCAACTCGGTTGTTGAGTACATCGGCCGCTGAGACAGCCCTGAAAGCCTCTGGCGCCTTGGCGAAGGAAATCCTCATCGCGCCAGTTTTGTCGGTCGGAATTTCTAGGCCCGGATAACCGTCCAGCGTCAATATCGCTGGCGGATCAAGCAACCCACTACCGGGCACTAGTTGGCCGCCCCATGAGTCGAATCCGCCAAGCTGCAAGAACGCGGTAAGCGAAAGCGCAGGATAGGCGCTCCCTTCAACACACACCACGGAAGGACTGCGCCGCACTGCGCCGTCACTCTCGATAATAGCCGCATTATGACCTTTCGGAACTCCCGCCAAGCCTGCAGCCGGCGCAACATAGCTGATAGCCGACGGCAAGCTCAACCCATAGGGTTCCCGACCACAAGAGACACCTAAAATAGGATGTGTCAGTAATCCGGCAGAGCTACCGGAGAATTGGCGAGACAAAACTGGAACCTGAGCCAACACCGCCCCACGGGATGCTTGCAGTGCTGCCAGGAATTCCGCGTCGCCCTCTTTAGGCTCAGGATAGGTTATATCATGAAGCTGCAATAATGCTCCGGCGTCATCAATAGCCTGAACCAACCGCGCCATATCGGCGCGTGACCAGGGCCATGGGCCGACCTCCGCAATGCTAGCCTCATCAATAACAACTAGAGCGATCCGCTCCTCCAACTCTGCATCAGCAAAAAGCGTCCAACCGAGGGCGCCGACTCTTTCTTCCAGTGGATTGAACGAATCGTTGAACAAAGCAAGCAATATCGTGCTTATCGCAGCGCCCAACAAGAGCACTGCCAATCGTAACAGCCCTTTCGGTAGTTCCATCAGTTGCTGCCAGACAGTCAAACGCGCCGCGGCCTGTGATTGACTCCGTAATTTCGGTTCGGGAAGCTGGGAGCGATAACTCATTGACTGCCCCACAAGGTCAAGCCCGACAGCGAGCCGCCAATAATACTCTTCTCAAACAGGTAACCCGCCTCAGTGCCATCAAAACTAACGGCCCCCGCGACACGTTGCGTCGCTTCTAGGGCGCGCAGAAATCCTCCGTCCGCTACCTTACCCTCCGCAGCAAAAAATATCTGGCCGATAGGCTCGGCGCTCAGTTCGAGCATCGTGTTAAAAGTATTCTGTTGAAAATCTATGTTAAGGCTACCGTCGTGGACCGACATGGCCAAGACGCCAGTTTCAGAATTGAACACGGCCTGTGCGCTGGTTAGCTGAAATCCCACCAAACCAAGATCGCTAGCGACACGGCGAGGACCAGGCGAGGACCGGTAAAGCCCGTACTGAAAATTCCCCACCGTGATTTCCCTCGAGGCGCTCGCCTCCTCGAAGCTCAACGCCAGCCGCTCGGTGACCAGTGGGACGTCAGCATAGCGCCCCCAAACTAGTTGCCGATCACGCATCTCAGAGCTGGTGAATAGAACTGGCGGGGTAAGATCGAACTGAGCGACAGCTACCCCCGCAGATAGTGTGACAGCAACCGGATCGGAAGGGACGAAGTCTTTGGTGGCGACGGTTTCCGCAACCAATTCTGCGTCTGCCCGAACCTGTACCGTAGTTACTCCTTCGAGAAAAACCTCATTATTTACATACTGGTCATCATCGTTTGTCGAACTAGATGCGGGGAAGCCAAGCTCCGAGGCAGCAGGCACCCTGGCTGCCGCGCCTGCAATAGCAAGACGTACTTCCTTTTGCAACATGCCAGGATCACGGACATTCTGTGAGGGCAACAATCTCGGTAATGGCTCGTTTAATTGCATGGTGGCGAGTTGCAGGGAAGCGTCATTAAGCTCCAGAGCGTCAGCAACACACGGCCCAAAAGAGTCAGCGCTGCATGCATCGGACAAGGGCGCCATCACAATCGACCCCTCGTTTACCAGCGCGCGGGTAGTCCCGCGATCAGCACTGACCACAAAATCCGTGCCGCGCACTCCAATGGCGGCAATTGGAGTGTTAAGACGAAAACGATCCCGCGCAGCCTTGGCTGCTTCGCCAGAAATCGCGCGAGTCACACCTTCCTGAAGCTCAAACCTAACCGATGAGCGATGCGGAAGTTCAGCGTCATAGTAATAGCGATCAATTATTAGTTGGCTGCTCGGGCGCACGCTGACCAGAGCCTCGTCCACGAAACGTACATGAACATGGCCATTCGATTTTGTGACTATCCGATCACCTTCGGCTACCCGGCTTCCCTGCTTAAGCACTTCAACATTGCCGTCTTGCGCGAGGCGAGTGACTTCCCCCAGCACCAAACTGACCTCACCAACCCAAGAAATTGGCTGCGCAGAAGATCCAAAGGCCAATGAGAGAGTGAACAATGCCACAAGCGATTTGACTGAGAGCCCCGAAAAAGCAAGGCTGAGCAGTTTATTGGAATGTGTTTGGCTATTTCGCATCAATGTAGAGCTTCTCTGTCTGAATCGGACCGGTTTATACATATCAGCTGTGTAGTCGAACCATGAATGATTAGACGAAGGATAGGCTAATTGCTTAATGACTCGGGTGATTCTGGTCACATCCGGACCGATTATTCGATTTTACCATGATGCATCAAGCACTTATACTACGTGCCAATTCAAAACTGGCCCGTTGCCGGCTGTTCCAGCCGCAAGCAAAAGGCCCGAGCGCTCTCCGAGAGCCAGCATAATAACGTTTACGGAGCCATAAGCCCTAATGGAGGTCACCCCTGAACTGTTAGGCGCGTTTCCCCTTTTAAAACCGCTTCCGAAGGAGGTGCTGGACGGTCTTGCCAAATGTAGCTCGCTGAGAAAGTTTTCTCGCCGGGAAATAGTGCTCGAAGCGGGCCACAAAGAACTGTCGACGTGCTTTTTGTTCGAGGGTCGACTGCAAGCAGTAGATTTTACCATAGACGGCAGGGAAGTTGGGCTTTATTTCGTCGAACCTGGTGGCTTCTGCGGCGAACTTGCTCTATTTGACACGGAGCCGCAGACAGAATTTTTGATTGCTTTGACCGCGGCGGTAGTAGTTTTTATTCCGGTGCAAGAATTGCGAAGGGTAATGCTAGAAACGCCAGCAATCACGAACGTGGTAGGGGGCAAACTTGCCAGTCGCATCAGGCAAATGACCTTTCAGCGCTCCTTGCTGAGCTTACCAAACATCGGGCAACGAGTTTGCTGCCAGCTTTGGACTTTAATACCCGAACAAGAAAAGAGTGAGCCCGGCGCTCTTATCGCAGGCACCAATAGAAATGACCAAAAATCGAGCCGAAGGGCAATAGTAATCAACAACCCGCCCACTCACATGGAAATCGCTATTATGCTCAATGTTAGCCGAGAAACAGTAACGCGCGTATTTCAGAGTTTACAAAACCGGCAGATAGTAAGACGTGACGGACCGATGAAGCTGATCGTCGATAGATTGGATGCCCTAAAGAAATTCGCCGATGGTTCAGAGGTTCTGTGAGCCTCAATGTCATCGACTTTGCCCGTGATGCAGTGCCACAGCAGTTGGCAAGAAATCACACTTACTCAATTTAAGTTTTGGTCACCCATCAAGCAATTTCGAAAGCATTATGAAAGACACAGAAGTCTGTTTCCGAGCGCTGCAAGATGATCCGAGCAACATCTGACTCGCGGAAAACCTTGAAAATGTCGAAATAAGAACCACATCTGGCACGGCCGGAAGAAAAAGAGAAATTAACCGAACTACTCAAAAATTATGGCCAGCAACCACTCAATCAACAACGAATTGAAACAAATCCTCATTGCTTGCAAACATTACTTTATTTATGCGGGCATTTTTAGCGCTGCAGTCAACCTGCTCATGCTGACTCCGATTATTTATATGTTAACTGTATACGATCGAGTCGTCGCAAGCGGCAGCCTGTCAACCCTGGCTATGCTTACAATACTCATGGTGTGTTTGCTTATGGCACTTGGGGGCTTCGAATGGGTCCGCTCGATGATTCTGATTAGCGCGAGTAACCGCTTAGAAGCTCTGCTTCGTAAGAGGATTTCGGACGCAACATTCAAGCGATCAGTGTTGACCGGGGGAATGATCGCGAGCGCACAACCACTTTCTGATCTGGCTGCGCTCAGGCAGTTCCTAACGGGCAACGGGTTGTTCGCTTTCTTCGACGCCCCTTGGTTCCCCATTTATATCGGCATTATGTTTATGTTCCACCCTTGGTTCGGCGTAGCGGGCATTCTGAGCGGTATGGTAATGGTAGCCCTGGCATTCGCCAATGAAGCGTCAACCAATAGTTTATTAGCAGAGGCTAACGTGGAATCCAGTAAAGCTGGCAATCACTTTCAGGGTAGCTTGCGCAACGCCGAAGTGGTCGCAGCCATGGGAATGTCAGAGAATATCAGCAAGCGCCAGGATGAATTGTTCGACTCTGTATTAAAAAAACAAGCAACAGCCAGCCAGAGAGCAGGCTTGCTGAGCGGCATGTCCAAATCCTTCAGGCTAATCGTTCAATCGTTACTTCTTGGTCTGGGTGCGTACCTTACTCTAAACCAGCAGATTTCACCTGGCATGATGATCGGAGGATCATTGTTGCTTGGACGAGCACTAGCACCCATTGATTTGCTTGTAGCAACCTGGAAAGGGTTTTCACTCGCCCGCGCACAGTATTCTCGACTTCAGGAATTGATTGAGATATTTCCAGCACGCACAGCTACCATGAGCCTTCCAGCGCCTGATGGTCGATTGAAGGCGGAACAGGTTTCGGTTTCACCTCCCGGCTCGCAAGCGCTTGTGGTTCGCGGAGTATCATTTGAATTAGCACCGGGTGAGGCTCTTGGCGTGGTGGGACCGAGCGCTTCAGGCAAGTCGACGCTTGCACGAGCCCTCCTAGGCATCTGGCCTATTCGCGGAGGTATGGTCAGGCTCGATGATTCAGACATTGCCGCGTGGAGCCGAGAAGAGCTTGGGCCATACCTCGGCTACCTACCCCAGGATATCGAGTTGTTCGATGGCACGATTGCGGACAATATATGTCGCTTTTCCAACGCCGATCCAGCTCTGATCGTTTCTGCGGCTCAATTAGCGGGCGTTCATGAGATGATTTTGCACCTACCCAAGGGTTATGACACCTTGATAGCCGGCGCTGGTGGAAATCTTTCCGGCGGCCAGCGCCAGCGTATCGCCCTCGCGCGTGCTGTTTTTGGCAATCCAAAACTACTGATACTGGATGAGCCCAATTCCAATCTTGACGATCAAGGCGAAAAAGGGATGGTAGAGGCGCTACGTCGCATCAAACTCCAGGGCTGTACTATTATTGTAATCACTCATCGCACTATGGTTCTTGGTTGCGTGGACAAAATTCTGGTGATGAAAGAGGGCATGGCAGTCCATTTTGGACCGAAAGATCAAGTGCTCGCCAGCCTTGCGGCGCCGGCCGCAGTGCCCAAGTCGGCTGCAAGCTAAGTTTACGAACGAGACATTATGAACATTGAAGCAGTGAAAGCCGTTTATCCTCTGGCAGACGACAGTAGGGACATTACTAGCATGGAGGGCCCGAAAAGAATTGGCCTATATCTTTTATTTCTGATTTTTATAGTTTTCGGCGGCTGGGCTATTATCGCGCCCCTTGATGGAGCAGCCTTTGCGCCGGGAACCGTGACGGTCAAATCCTATAAAAAAATTGTGCAACACCTGGAGGGGGGTATCGTCTCTGACATTCTGGCTCGGGACGGTGACCTTGTGGAAGAAGGTCAGCCTCTGTTGCTTATTGATAGCACACAGTTGAGAGCCTCGCTCGAAATAGCCAACACGGAGTATGCTTCTCTTCGCGCGAAGGAAGCCCGGCTAATCGCAGAACGTGATGGGCTAGAGCAGGTTACCTACCCAAGGGGCTTTCGTACTCGAGATGCCAGAGCTCAGCAGGAAATGAGCGCGCAAGATGAAATCTTTGCGGCTCGCAAGACAGCTAATGATGGTAGGGTAGAGATTCTGGAGCAAAGAATAGGTCAGCTGCAGAATCAGGTTACTGGCATGCAAGCGCTGCGTGGTAGCAAAGAACTGCTTGCCGTGTCCTATAAAGAGGAACTGCAAGATACTGAAGCGCTGCTGGCGCAAGGTTTTTCAGAGAAAACTCGGCTGAGACAAGCTGAGCGTAATTTCGCAACATTTTCAGGAGAGGCCGCAGAGCTGACCGCTAATATCGCAGCCGCAGAGATACAAATTGGTGAGACCAGGCTACAAATATTGCAACAACACAGCGACTTTCAGAATGAAGTGGTAACCGAACTCAGTGAAGTGCAAACCTCACTTCAAGACGCGCGAGAGAGGGTGACTGCTCTTGAGGATCTGGTATCTCGCACGACCGTTGTTGCACCTGACAGTGGCGTGGTGAACGGTATGCAGGTACACACCATCGGCGGCGTGATCGGGCCGGGATCTCCCATCGCTGAAATCGTACCCGATAGTGATGACTTGGTAATAGAAGCGAGTGTGAACACCATTGATATTGATCGTGTGTCGAAGGGTCAGGAGGCTAGAATTCGCTTCTCAACATTCGGGAGCTCAGCGCCTACGATCTTTGGCGAGGTTATTTCCCTTTCTGCCGACGCAATGCAAAACGAGGCATCTGGGATGCCTTATTATCTAGCGAAAGTTGAAGTCAATCCGGAAAGCATGAAGGAACTAGGTGATCTTGCTCTAATGCCAGGAATGCCGGCTGAAGTGTATATTAACACTGGGGCTAGGACCTTCATTCAGTATCTGTTAAAACCACTGACTAATGCCGTTGCCCGCAGCTTTAACGAAGACTAAACGGAAGTCGATCTCATGAAGATCCATTCTCTATTGGCCACAATTGTTGCCGGGATCATATTCTTGTGCCCACAGTTCGCTCGCACCGCTGAACGTGGACCAGGCCCCAGCCAGCTGGCGGTCGGAGAAACGCTAGAGGACTTTTTTGAAGCTGCGATCACTTTCAGTCCGTCGTTGCGTATTGCTGAAGAAAGCCTTAATGTCGGGCGGGCTCGCCAGCGTCAGGCGGAAGGGCAGATCCACCCGCAGATCAATGCAAGCGCCAATCTCACGAACAACTCGCGTAATTCTTTCAGCCAATTTGGAACTCCGATCTCAGAAGACTTTGACGGCGAGCGGTTTTCTGTTTCTTTTCAGCAGATACTATTCAATTGGCAGGCCTTTGCCGCGCGTAGGCGCGCGACAAAAATCGAAAATCAGCTGGAAGCGGAATATTTCTACGAGCTGTCACAGCTGCTAACAGATGTGGCAGAGAGATACCTCAATGTATTGTTTGCGCAGGATTCGCTTACTTCTGTCGCTGCCGAGGTGGATGCCGTCACAAACCAGCTCAACCAGATTCAAAGTCTGTTCAGCCTTCAGCTCGCTCAAATTACCGACTTGCGGCAAGCTGAAGCTAGCCTGACTGCCGTGCAGGCCGAACAGCTTAGGCTTCAGGCGGAATTAGCCATCGCCAAGGAGCGACTGCGTGCGATCACCGGCGTACAGATAGGCGAGCTGAACATTCTTCGTGAGGATGCCACACTGCCCGAGGTCGAGGGCAGAATGCAGTTCTGGATAGAAATAGCAGAAACCAACAATCAGCAGGTTCGCGCAAGACGCTACGCCCTCGAAGCCGCGGAAGAGGGTATATCAGAGGCACAGGGTGCTTATATGCCACGAGTCAACTTCTTCGCCACCCGCCAGGAATCCAATGTCGGATTTGATAACCGGTTTCTCGGGGATACGGACAACACCTACATAGGAATTGATGTCGCCATACCGATTTACGCTGGGGGCGCCAACCGAGCCCGGGAGAACGAAGCACGAGCCCAGCGGAACATTGCCGAAAGTGAACTCAGGCAAACAGAGCTAGATGCCGACGCCAACGTGCGTTCCGCCTACCTGCGAGTGCAGTCCAGTAAGCTGCTCACAGAAGCTGCGCAGCGCTTGGTTGAGTCCACACGCCTTTCATCAGAAGCGGCTCAGGAGGGTTTTGAGCTAGGAGCGGTAACCAACGTCGATGTACTCAATGCCCTAAGAAATCAGTTTCAGGCTGAACGGGATTTGCAAAAGGCCCGTTACGAGCAGATCAACTACCTTCTTCTACTAAAGCGCGAAGCCGGCACACTCAATGCTGGCGATATGTTGGAGGTCAGCCGCTTGATGGTCGCACCTGACGCCTGATTAGTTTGAAGAAATCGCGCGCGAGCACAAAAGCAAGTTGCCTGATTCACTGGTACAGGTTAATCATGTGATGGGTCATCTCCCGGAGCGGGATGCCCAGATCCTTTTCACTGAACTGAAAGAAGCCCTCGGCATATTCTACCGTGGGCGCCAGTGACAGGGTGCGGGTCTTGTTCAGCGCAATCACCAGTTCCGGATAATTGTTTTCACTGTTCTGACTGGCATAAACCGCCATGACGGCCTCTTTGCCGGCCTTCTCACCGGTGATGTCGATGCAGAAGTTGATCGGGTTCTGCACGCTGATTTCATAAGCAATGGCCAGCGGCCTGATACGGCTTTGCTGATACACCTGCTGCAGCCCCTCCCAGACCGCGAAACCCGCGGCGCGGTGATCCGGGTGTATCTCCATCGGCCCGGGAAAAAAGACGCTGGCCGGAGCCAGCCTGATGATGGCCTCCGCAATCCGGTTAGACAGCCCCGCGCTCTGCTCCAGCCCTCGGTCGGGTTCGGACCAGCACTCCAGGCTTGTCAGACCCAGTAATTGCGCAGCCGCTTCCGCTTCCTGGCGGCGGATCTGCACGAGGTCATCCCGCTCGCCTCCCAACGCGCCATCGGTCAACACAATGACGTGGGTCTCGACCCCCTGCTTGCTGGCTTTCAGCAGGCTACCACCCATGCCGAAGGTTTCATCATCGGCGTGCGGGGCAAACACCAACCAAGGCCCGGGCGGAAGGGCAGCAGGCGCAAAGGGCACGAGAATCTGTTCAGGGTTCAGTGGCATGATACTGAGGCTCGGAATTCTAAGCCCTGAGTATAAAGGCTCAGTGGCATGAGTTTTAGCCTTTCCGGGACGGTTCGTGGTTAAATGCGTCTCCAAGACACAACCGGACAGGCCCACGCTGGCCGGAATGTAGCGGCCCGACCAATAATTCCTGAATAGCCCATGTTTTTCACCCTGCTGCGCCAATGGCTGCTCACGCCCGTGACCCACTACCGGTTGTTTAAAAACTTCACCCGGCAGGATTTTTTCGGACAGTTCACCGCCTCCATCGGAGGGTGGCTGTGGCTGTTCCTGACCCCAGTCGTACACATTATCATTTACGCCTTCGTGTTCAGCTACATCTTTCAGGTGCGCGCGCCGGAAGAGTTCGGCCAGACCCGCTTTGTGGTGTTCATGATGATCGGCTATCTGCCCTGGTTCGCCTTCGCCGAGGCGCTCAGCAAATCCACCGGCCTACTGCTGGAGAAGGCGCCACTTATTACCAAGGTGATGTTTCCTGTGCA
>Ga0181582_10000289_pt1 | contig 34452 bp, 27 predicted proteins | sample 071ome_32_FD_132438 | JGI IMG/M metagenome (GOLD analysis project Ga0181582, IMG submission 132438) | Coastal salt marsh microbial communities from the Groves Creek Marsh, Skidaway Island, Georgia - 071405AT metaG (megahit assembly) | ecosystem: Environmental > Aquatic > Marine > Intertidal...
ACGGCGCAGAACGGCGTGCCGTGGTGGTATTTCTATCGGCACGGCGGCGCGCTCGACGGCACCCGCCTGAGCAGCGTTGATCCCGGCAACCTGCAGTGGGACGTCATTGGTCCGGCGCGGGCGATCGGCTGCGTGGTCTACCCTGCTGCTGAGCTCGTTGCGCCCGGCGTCGTGCGTCACGACCATGGCAACCGCTTTGCGCTGGGCGAACCCGACGGCACGAAGAGCGAGCGCGTGCAGACGCTGGCGCAGGCCCTCAGCAGCGCCGGATTCCGGGTACCTGTAAGACCTCGGATCCGCGACGAGATTTGGATCAAGCTGTGGGGTAACTGCAGCCTGAACCCGGTCAGCGCGCTCACCGGCGCGACTATTGCGGCGATGCTCGACGACCCGGGGGTATGCGCCATCGTCCGCACCCTCATGCTCGAAGCCGAGGCCGTAGGCAAGGCGCTGGGCGTACGCTTCGCGATTGACGTCGAGCGCCGCATCGAAGGCGCCCGCGAGGTGGGTGAGCACAGGACGTCCATGCTGCAGGACCTGGAGCGCGGCCGGCCGCTGGAAATAGATGCGCTGGTGACGGCCGTGCAGGAACTCGGCCGCCTCACCGGCACGCCCACGCCGGCGCTCGATATGGTGCTCGCGCTGGTGCAGCAACGCGCTCAGAGCGCCGGCTGCCGGGCGCCCTGAGCACGGGCTCAGGCCGGCTTCAGGCGACCTTGAATTCCGGGTACCCGCTCTCCGCTTCCGCGTCGCATTCCTTGCGGTAGTTACCGGCACCACCGAAGTAGAAGAGCACCGCACGCGGCTTGCCGGGTATGTTGCCCCCCATGAACCAGGAGCCCTGAGAGCGCGGCAGCACCGTCATATTCACCAGCTCGTTCATATGCTGGCCCCAGCTGGTCACGGCCTCCGAGCGCGGCTCCATGACCGCGCTGCCGGAGTCGCGCAGATGCTTGATGGCGCGCCCGATCCAGTCGACGCAGCCGTCGATGATCACCGGGATATTGGCGAAAGGCGTCTGCGGGCCGCCGACCATGAACAGGTTAGGAAAGCCGTCCACCGTGATCCCGAGATAGGTGCTCGGTCCGCCCAGCCACCGGTCATTCAGCGCCACACCATCGCGGCCACGGATATCGAGCCGGTTGAGCGTGCCCGTCACGGCGTCGAATCCGGTGGCGAAGACGATGAGGTCCGCCTCGTACTCTGCATCGCCCACCAGCACACCCTTCTCGCTGATCCCGGTGATCGGGTTGTCACGGATATTGACCAGCTTCACGTTGTCGCGGTTGAAGGTCTCGTAATAGAAGTGTCCCAGCGGCGGGCGCTTGGCCCCGAGGGGATGATCCTTAGGACAGAGCAGCTCGGCGGTTTCGGGATCGGTCACGATCGAGCGGATCTTGTCGCGCACGAACTCTGACACTACTTCGTTGGCATGCTCGTCGACGAAAATGTCGTCGAAGGTCTCAAACAGGAAACGGAAGGTGCCGATCTCCCAGCCGCGCTCGAGAATGCGGCGGCACTCCTCCGGTGAGACATCCCCCAGGTTACGCCCGGCGTCATTGAAATCGAACGCAAACGCCTGCTCACGGGTGCGCGCCCAGATAGCGTCATAGTTCTTGCGGTAGCGCTCACGATCGTGGTCGCTCAGCGGCGCGTTACGCGCCGGCAGAACGTAATTCGGCGTGCGCTGGAACACGGTCACCTCCGCCGCGGTCTGTGCGATCAGTGGGATCGCCTGGACGGCCGTGGCGCCGGTGCCGATCACAGCGACCCGTTTATTGTTGAAGCTCACCGGCTCTTTCGGCCAGTTGCCCGTCAGGTACCACTCACCGCGGAAGTCATCGATCCCGGGAAAGTTCGGTCGATACGGCGTCGACAGGGGTCCTGTCGCGGTAATGAAATAACGGCACGTCAGGGTCTTCCCGTCATCGGTGGCCACCTCCCAGCGGTCGTCAGACTCCTGGTAACACGCGCCGGTTACCCGGGTACTGAACCGGATGTCCTTACGCATATCGCAGTGTTCGGCGACATATTGCAGGTAAGACAGGGCCTCCCCCTGACTGGGAAAGCGCTCGGCCCAGTCCCAACGGTCCTGGATCTCCTGCGAAAAGGAAAAGGCATAGAGCCAGGCTTCGCTGTCGGTCCGGGCCCCGGGATAGCGGTTGTAGTACCAGGTGCCGCCGACGTCAGTTCCCGCCTCAACCACCAGTGCGGTTAATCCGAGCTCACGCAGCTCATGCAGCATGCGCAGGCCGCCGAAGCCGGCCCCGATCACAATTGCGTCGTAGTCTGTCTGTCCTTTTTTCTGCTGGTCCATGGCATACCCCTGATTCATCAAACGGATTTCACCGGGCCGCAGAGCACATCCGCACCCATCGACCGGTTGTTGCGGGGGCGCAGTGTCGCATGTCCTGCCGGCTGCTGTCGTGTTCAGCGCCCCGCGGAGAGAGTGCTGTTGTCCTCCCGCAGAAACTCAACATAAAAGCGCACCGCGCCGAGCGGCAACACCGAGTGCACCACCCCAGGCTCGACAATGCACACGCGGTGGGGCGTCAGCCGGACCTCCTCTGGCACCGGCGTGAAAATGCGATAGCGCAGCACCCCTTCGAGCACCACGATCCGCGCCCAGGTGCCGGATTTGGTCGTGTGCTCGGCCAACAGGCCTGCGGGCACATCTCCCTCGCTGAAAACCGGCGTCTGCCGGTAAGCGCGCACCGTGGGCGGTAACGACTTCACGGGAGACCGGCGCGGAAACCTAGGGCGCGCCGTAGCCTCCGCCGCCGGGGGTCTGGATCACAAACACGTCCCCGGCCTGCATCTCGACTTCATGGGTCGGCCCGAAATCCTCTCTGCGGCCATCGGTGCGCTCCACCCAGTTGCGTCCCGGGGCGCCGCTTGATCCGCCCGCAATGCCGTAAGGGGGCACGCGCCGCCGACCCGCCAGGATAGCGGCCGTCATAGGCTCGAGAAAACGGATCTGCCGCTCGGTACCGTCGCCGCCGCAGTGGCGTCCAGCGCCGCCGCTGCCGCGTCGAATCTCAAAGCGTTCCAGGCGCACCGGGAACCGCCACTCTAGGACCTCCGGATCGGTCAGACGGGAATTGGTCATATGCGTGTGCACCGCATCGCATCCATCCCAGGTGGGTCCACCACCGGACCCGCCGCACAGGGTTTCGTAATACTGGTAACGGGCATTGCCGAAAGTGAAGTTGTTCATGGTGCCCTGCGCAGCCGCCATCACGCCGAGCGCGCCGTAAAGGGTATCGGTCACACACTGGGACGTCTCGACGTTACCCGCCACTACCGCGCCCGGATAACGCGGATTGAGCAGCGAACCTGCAGGGATCCGGACCTCAAGCGGTTTCAGACAGCCGGCATTGAGAGGAATATCGTCCACAACCAGCGTGCGAAACACGTACAGCACGGCCGCCATGGTGACCGCCGTCGGCGCGTTGAAGTTGTCTGCGAGCTGGGTGCTGCTCCCGGTGAAATCAATCACCGCCCGGCGCCGCGCACGGTCCACGCGGATGGAGGCCTCAATGCGTGCACCATTGTCGAGTTCGCACGCGAAGTGACCGTCCCTGAGCGCCTCAATCACGCGGCGCACCGCCTCTTCGGCGTTGTCCTGCACGTGGGCCATGTAGGCATGCACAGTCTCAAGGCCGAACTGCGCCACCATGCGGCGCAGCTCCTGTACGCCTTTCTCGTTCGCCGCAATCATGGCGCGCAGATCGGCCAGGTTCTGCGCCACGTTGCGCGCCGGCCAGCGACCCGATTGCAGCAGATCAACGGTGGCCTGCTCGCGCAGCTCGCCGTTTTCAACGAGCAGGAAATTGCTGACCAGCACCCCCTCTTCGTCCACCGTGCGGCTGGTCGGCGGCATCGATCCTGGCGTGATGCCGCCGACATCCGCGTGATGCCCGCGCGAACCGACATAAAACAGCAGCCGTTCGCCGGCAGCATCAAACACCGGCGTAATCACCGTGATGTCGGGCAGGTGCGTCCCGCCACGATAGGGGTCGTTCAGCATGTAGACCTGGCCGGGCCGCATGCGCCCGGCGTTGTCGGCTATCACGCATTTCACCGATTCCCCCATCGAGCCGAGATGGACCGGCATGTGCGGCGCGTTCGCAATCAGGCTGCCATCGGCGTCGAACAGCGCGCAGGAGAAATCGAGACGCTCCTTAATGTTCACCGAGTAAGCCGTCTTCGCCAGGGTGGCACCCATCTGTTCGGCGATGGACATGAACAGGTTGTTGAAGATCTCGAGCATCACCGGATCGGCGCGGGTGCCGATGGCCACTCGTGATGGTCGCGCCACCACCCGGCTCAGCACGAGATCGCCGCGTGCACTGAGCACCGCCTCCCAGCCAGGCTCGACCACCGTCGTCGCGTTGGCCTCGGCAATCATGGCCGGGCCGGCCACACCGCGTCCCGCGACAAGCTGCTCGCGCTGATACACCGGTGCCTCGTGGGCCACGCCGCCGCTGAACATGCGCACCTGCGCGATAGCCGTCCCTGATGCCGGCGAGGCGTTGTCCGCCGTTGCGGCAGACGGGCACCCTGCGATCTCCTCGCCGTGACCGGCGCCACCCAGCGCTTCGACCGAGACCGCCTCGACCGTGAGCGCTCGATCGGGCATAAGAAACCCGAAACCACGTCGGTAGGCGGTTTCGAAGGCTTCCCGCATCGTCTCAGCCGAGCTGTATGGCACCAGCAGCGCTGCATCGGTGCCCTCGTAGCGCAGATGCACCCGCCGCTGCAGCGTGATCGCATCGCGGGCAATTCCCTGGCTTTCAAGCTCATCGCAGGCCGCCTTTGCCAGCTCGGCGATGACCGTTTCGAGCAGCGCCTTCTCACCGGAACCCAGACGCGCCTCGATCGCCCGCTCGCGCATCGCGGTCACATCGGCGAGGCCCATACCGTAGGCCGACAGCACACCGGCATAGGGATGGATCAGGACCCGCTCCATCCCCAGCGCGTCGGCCACGAGGCAGGCATGCTGACCGCCCGCCCCGCCGAAGCAGCACAGGGTGTAGCGCGTGACGTCATGACCGCGCTGCACCGAGATCCGCTTGATCGCGTTGGCCATGTTGTCGACCGCGATTGCGATAAAACCCTCCGCAACGTCCTCCGCGGAGCGCGCGTCGCCGGTCTGGGACCGGATCTCCGCGGCCAGTTCGTCAAATCGCGAACGGACGAGTTCGGCATCCAGCGGCTGGTCACCCTGCGGTCCGAAACAGTGAGGAAAAAATGCCGGATGCACCTTCCCCAGCATGACGTTGGCGTCAGTCACGGTCAGCGGCCCGCCGCGCCGGTAACACGCCGGTCCCGGATCGGCCCCTGCCGAATCAGGCCCTACGCGGTAGCGCGCGCCATCGAAGTGCAGAATCGAACCGCCACCGGCAGCGACGGTATGAATGCTCATCATCGGCGCGCGCATGCGCACGCCGGCGACCTCGGTCTCGAAAGCGCGTTCAAACTCGCCGGCGTAGTGCGAGACGTCGGTCGAGGTACCCCCCATGTCAAAGCCGATTACCTCCTCGAAGCCGGCGGCGACGGCGGTCCGCGCCGCACCGACGATCCCGCCGGCGGGCCCAGACAGGATGGCGTCCTTACCCTGGAACACCGTCGCATCGGTGAGGCCACCGCTGGACTGCATGAACATCAGTCGCGCGCCACCGAGTTCTGCCGCCACCCGGTCGACATAGCGCCGCAGGATAGGAGACAGGTAGGCATCGACCACGGTCGTATCACCCCGCCCGACGATCTTCATCAGCGGACTGACCTCGTGGGACACGGAAACCTGGGTGAAGCCGACCTCGCGCGCGAGCGCGGCGACGCGCTGCTCGTGTTCTGGAAAACGGTAGGCATGCATGAAAACGATGGCAATAGAGCGCAGCCCGGCACGAAAAACACGCTTGAGGTCCTTCCGCACCTGCTCTTCGTCCAGCCGCACGACGACGTCGCCGTGTGCGCCCAGACGTTCGCTGACCTCACACACTTCGCAATAAAGCAGCTCTGGGAGCACGATATCGAGCGCAAACAGCTGCGGCCGGTTCTGGTAGCCGATGCGCAGCACATCGCCGAAGCCCTGAGTCACAAAAAGCGCGGTCGGCTCCCCCTTGCGTTCGAGCAACGCATTAGTGGCGACCGTCGTACCCATCTTCACGGATTCGATAGCCGCCGCCGGAATCACCGCATCGCGCCGCAGGCCGAGCAGATCTCTGATCCCCGCGAGCGCCGCATCAAGGTACTGCTCCGGATTCTCGGAGAGCAGCTTGTGCGTTTTGATCAGCCCGTCAGGGCCGCGGCCGACGATATCGGTGAACGTACCACCCCGGTCGATCCAGAACTGCCAGCGAGGGTGCATGACCGGGTCTGAATCCATCATAAGCAACGAGTGCACAGGGCGCCTGGAACAAGGAGCAGCGAGGTTAGCACGGCTTGGGAAACATCAAGCTCGCGCCACACCTGACCACCAGCGCGACAGCAGAGATGCCTGGCCCCGGCATACAGGGCTCAGAAACCAGAGCCCGAACGGTCTTCCGTGGTGTCGTTTATAGCGCTGCTCTACAGGCTCGCAGAACGTCACAGCTGCGGCGCTGTTCGCCCGCTGCTTGTCTCGCCATCGCCCAACCAACCTCCCGATTGCGACCTGCCTCCCTGGCAGAGCGACACGCTGGATCGGCGGTAGCCGCTACGCTCACGTGCCCCGCTACAAACGTCAACACGCAGAACTCCCCGACTGGGTCAGGCGTCGCCGTCCAGCGGGGCCGGCAGATGGATGCCATCTCCCTGCAGCAGATCGACTTCGAACTCGCGCAGACGCCTGCCGAGAGACGCGCATTCGACACGCTCCGCCACGGTCCGGGCGCCGATAACCCGGGCGGTCTCCTGAACCCAGCGCAGCGCATTGCCGCTGAGCTGGTTCGAGCCAAGCTCATCCGTGATGCCGGGATCGATCTTCAGAAAATCAACCGGTGCAGCCTCTAGATAGTCCAGCGCCGCGGCAGATAGCCCGAACCCTGTGAGAGCAACCTTGATCCCCCGCTCGGAACATCCCGACACGAATTCGCGCACCGCCGTGTGTCCGGCGATATGCGCCTCGTCAATCTCGAAACACAGCCTGCTCGCCGCGCTACCAAGGGTCACAGCGGTGTCCCAGACCTTTCGATGAAATTCCGGGTCGCGCATCGACTGCAGCGACAGGTTTACCGCCAGGATGCCGTCCGATCGGCGCTGCGACCCGCCCTCCAGTAGGGTGTCTGCGACCTGTTTCACGACCCAGGCATCGATCTCGGCCATCAATCCCCGCCTCTCCAGCGCGGGGAGAAACGCACTGGCCACCACACAACCGCCCTCCAGATCATCAAGCCTCAGAAGCGCTTCCCGATAAGCGGGTTCCTGTGGCGCCGCAGCCGCCACGGCCGACTGAAAAAAAAGCTTCAACGACCCGTCTTGCATGGCATGCCGAACACGCTTTTCCCAGTCTTCAGTCCGCCTGTGGTCTGGTTCAGCGCCTACCTCCGGCCGCCATACGACGACCTGGTTCCGCCCGGCTTTCTTTGCGGCGTAGCAGGCTTTGTCGCCGGCGCCGCTCAGAGCCTCCTGATCCATCAGCCCGTCATGCGTCACCAGACCAATGCTCGCACCCACCCGATAGCGCTGACCCTGTTCGTGGAATTGATAGGCGGCCACTTCGCGACACAGCTCCTCAGCCACCAGCAAGGCTTCTGCCTTAAGGCAGTTACCCAGAATGACGCAGAACTCATCACCGCCAAGTCGGGCGACCAGGTCTTCCTGTCGGGTACAACGCCGCAACAGCTGCGCCAGTTCCACCAGCAGGCGATCGCCCGCCGCATGCCCACAGCTGTCGTTAACCAGCTTGAAATTGTCCAGATCGATAAACAGCAACGACAAAACCTGTGCTCCGATCCGCTGCACCTCCATTGCTTGCGTCAGACAGCGCTCGAATTCAGCGCGATTCGCGAGCCCGGTCAGGGCATCGTGTGCGGCCCTGAAGCTCATTTCCAGCGCGGCTGCGCGCGTTTCTGACTCATCGCCAAATACGACCACTGCACCCGCGAGCTCTCCGTCTGCGCGCCGCACCGGAGAATAGGTCTCGTAAACGGGAACAGGTGCCCCAGCCGGCACCACCAGCAGCGTGTCACCGTTCCGCGAATAAGAGCGCCCCTGAGACAGACAGCGTTCAAGCAGAGGCGCTGCTGGCTTTCCGCTAGCCTCACTCACGATCGGCAAGACCTCGGACAGCGGGCGTCCATGCGCGAACACTTTGGACAGCTGGGTCAGCCGCTGCGCGGCCGGGTTCATCCACTCAACGCAGCCGTCAGCGCCGACAAAACTCACACCGTCCTGAATCGCATCCAGGGTAGCCTGTCTCTGCTGCAACACAGTTTCTACCATGCGCTCGGCACTGTATTGCTCAGAAATGTCCTGAACAGCGCCGGTCAGCCGCGACACACCGCCGTCGCGCCACTCCGGCTCGCAGGAGATCCTCACCCGTTTGGGGCCATGAGCACCTGCTTCGATATTCAAATCCAGCTCCCAGGATTCAGCAGACGGCGCCTGTGCATCAATTCGCTGCCGAAACAGGTCGCGCCCCGATGCATCCATTCGGGCGGTAATGGTCTCCAGCAGGTGCACCGGTCGGACTTCTATCTCGAAAACACGACAGGCCTCTTCTGCGAGGGTTATATGCTCGCCGCCGATGGCCATCGACCAGCCGCCTACCTTCGCGATAGTGCCGGTCTGTTTAAGAAATCGCTGTTCCCGCTCCATCCGGGCCTGCAGCTCGGTGAACTGGGAAATATCGATATGCGTGCCCCGGACCCACTCGGGCGCGCCAGTGGCGTCACGCTCAGTGACCATGCCGTAATCCCGCACCGAAACCCAACGACCGCGCTTGTGGCGCATCCGTAATACGTGCTGGTAGGAATCGGTGCGCCCGTCAAAATGCAGGCGTAGCAGCACTTCTGATGCCTTGAGATCGTCCGGGTGGGCCAGTTTTTCCCACGTAGCAATCGAGATCGGCTCAAGCTCTTCCAGCTCATAGCCGACGATTTCAGCCCATCGTCGGTTAACCCTGAGCTCACCGGTCTTGATATTCCATTCCCAGGTCCCCGCGTTGGTGCCCTGCAGGATATTCTGCAGTCGGTCCCGGCTGCTGTGCAGCGCCCGCTCTGCCGCCTTCCGACGGGTCACATCCTCCACATGTGCAATAGAGCGCAAAACATTGCCATCACTGTCCCGGTCAAGCACAGCGGAAACCAGCACGTCAATCACCGCTCCGTCTTTCTTGATGTACTGGTATTCAACATTCTCGGAATACCCGGTCCGAAACAATTCCGGCCAGGCAACCTCGCGCGCATACTGCAGCGATGCCTCCGTCATAAAAGTAGAAGGTTCCTGACCGATGATCTCGTCACGCGTGTAGCCCATGACGTCCAGCCAGGCCTGATTGACATCGACCATCCTGCGCTCGCCGTTGAACGAGTGCAGCATGGCGGGCGTGCGGGCATAAAGCGCTTCGAAGCGGTGAACCCGGGCCTGCAGATCAGCAAACTCATTGCCCGTCACCTGTTCGTATTCGAGCAGATTGGCGAGCGCTGTGGTAAGCGTTTGCAGCAGAGCAGTCTGCGGCGCTGACAGCAGTTGATCGTCGGCCAGTCCAATAAGAAACGCGCTGCCCAGAATCTCTCCATAACCGGTCGCAACAGCGAGACCGAGGCAGAGCGTCCCGTCCTCGCCTTCAGCACCAACGTTCTGCTGGGTGCTGGCTTGTGCGTCCTCTCCTGCCAGTTCCGGGCACAGCAGCACGGGCAGGAGCAAGGGACGCAGCTGCTGCCCTCCTCCGTAGCATGCGGTCCCGACAGAGGACTCCAGGGTACTCTGCTCTCCAGTCCCGAGATAAAGCGTCGCGGCCGTCGCTCCAGTAGACGACGTCAGCGCTTCGAGCAGTCCGAAGATCGCATCGTTGCCCCCCGCCGGGGCAGCATCAGGCAGCGCATGACAGCCCTCGGCTTCGTGGGCATTCAGCGGGAGGCGAAAGTAAATCACCGAGGTCCGTTCATCATGCGCTACTCGTTGGGGTTACTGCCACTGACAGTGAGACTGTCGAGTCTATATAAACGAATTGAGCGGTACTGTCTAAACTATAGTTTGTTTTTTTACCAAACAGGCTGGAAGCCCGGTGCGCACGCTCGCATGCCAACTTCGAGTTGCGCCGTAAGCGACTACCTGTATGGAAGGCGGCTGTGTTGGACGGGCCTGAGGTTATTCGTAGAGACGATGCAGTGCGCTCGGCGCATGCGATTCGAGCTCCAGCACGTAGTCCTGAAACTCCTGGGTAAAAACGGAGTGACGCTAGGACCAATAGAGCTTGAACCCTGGTGTGGAAACGATCGAAGAAAGCGTTTCCAAAGTTACGGTGCGCAGACTCTGGTCCAGTGTTCCCTCCTGACCGAGTACGAACGCGTTCTGGTAAAGCAGCACGCCTCCGTGCAGGAGAAAAATAAAATCGGCAAGCTCTTCCTCGGTCAGTTCAGCAGGTTCGCGCATGCCTCGACGGAACAACTTTCCAGCCTGACCGTAAAGACCGACATTCGCGTAGTACTGTCCGAGAGAGAGCGCGACGTCGCTGGCCGTCGCAGAGCGCACAGCACGCTCGTTGGCAGCAAGCTCGAGAATGACCAAAAGCAGAGACCCCAGCACGGACAGAGTGGCGACCGCCTCAACGATGGATTTGGCAGACGGACGAGCCAGGGGCATCAGAATCCTCTATGAGTGTCTCGCTGCATCAGCAGGCCTGCGTAACCGGGCCCCCGGCTGCCCGATGACCGCCAGTGGCTCAAGCTGCACCGCGCTCCAGGTGCGGCGGCGGGAGCAGCTCATAGCCCGGGAAACCGGCGCTGAGCTCGTCGTAGCAGGTCTCGTTATAGCGTTTAAAGCCTCCGCAGTAGACCATGAACATACGTGGCTTCCCCGGAATGTTGGCGCCAGAGTACCAGCTGCGCGTGGTCAGCGCGCCGGGTCTGCGTTTGGCGTACCGTAGCGTCTCCTCACGCCAGAACACCTGCGACTCCGGGAGAGGATGCAGCCGCGGTCGGCCATGCTGATCCAGCCATTCCGCCGTGTCGAAAATGAAATCCACCTGCTGCTCAGCCAGCGTCGCCATGTTGGACAGCACCGACGGCGACATCGCGCTCGAGGGCAGAAACAGGTTGGGGAAACCGTTAACCATCGTGCCGAGATAGTTCAGCGGGCCATCAGCCCAGGTCTCCCGCATGGAACGGCCGCCGACCCCACTGATGTCGATCGCGAACACTGGGCCGGATATCGCATCAAAGCCGGTCGCGTAGACGATCACATCGAGAGGAATGATTTTTTCGCTCGTGCGGATCCCGTCCTGCTCAATGCGCTCAATCGGCGTCTCGCGCAAAGACACCAGGTGCACATGCGGCTCGTTGAAAGTCTGCAGGTAGACGTCGCTCTGACAGGGCCGCTTACCGCCGTAGGGATGATCCCAGGGCACCAGGTGATGCGCCGTCCAGGGGTCTTTTACAACTTCCTGCATGCGCTGGCGGATGAAATCGGAGATTGCGGCATTGGCTTCCGGCAGGTAAGCGTCCCGGAACGCGAGCGCGATGTAGTTTTCGTCCCATGCCTGCTGCAGCACGCGAGCGCGGCCGGCCTCATCAAGTTCCAGATAGCGCTCGCTGCCCATGCTGAGCGGGGTGTGTCCCCCGTAGGTCTCACGGAATGCGCGTCGCACCGCCTGCGGATCTTCGCGAAGGGCTGCCACCAGATCCGGATCCATCGGACCTGCATGCGTGGGCGTCACGAAGTTCGCCGTGCGCTGGAAAACATGGACCTCTCCGGCGAGCTTTGCGATCTCGGGAACGACCTGTACCCCGGAGGATCCCGTACCGATGATGCCGACCCGTTTACCCCGGAGATCCACTCGGCCGTCTTTTGGCCAGCTGGAGGTGAAGTAGGCCTCGCCGGCGAAATCGTCCACGCCGTCGATATCCGGTGCCTTGGGATCGGACAAAGCACCGATCGCGAGCACCAAGTAGCGACAGACAACGGCCTCACCGCCCGCTGTCTCGACCCGCCACAGACCGCTTTCGTCGTCGTAGCGGGCCGCGCCGATCTGCGTGTTGAAGGTAATGTCCCCGAGCACCTCACAGCGCTCGGCGACAAAGCGCAGGTAGCGCTGGATCTCGGCCTGACCGGCGCAGGCATCGCTCCAGTCCCAGTCCCGCACGATGTCGTCGCGGAAAAAATAGGCGTAGTTGTAGCTTTCGACGTCGCAGCGCGCGCCGGGGTACGCGTTCCAGTACCAGGTGCCGCCGACGTCTGATCCGCGCTCGAAGCCGCGCACTGAAAAGCCACGCTGGCGCGCCTGCCACAGGGCGTAGATGCCGGCAAATCCTGCGCCAACCACGACAACGTCGCAATCCGGCGGCCTGTTGGGGGATGTGTTCTCAGCCATAAGGTTCTCTTCTCAGTGGCTTCCGTTGCTCGGGAAGTGAATTTGGTTCTGCCTGGTGATACGTGTATGTAGACCGCGCGGCTCAGAGCGCTCACCGAGTTGGTGTGTCTCTACATCGCAGAGCAGCCTCCGCCGACGCGCGGAGCCCAGCCGAGTGTTCAGCCAGCTCAGCCAGATCAGCCTTGCTTTGCCTCCTGCTCGGCCCACCAGTCGCCGCCGAGGGCGACCCGACGCACGGCATCAGTATCGGTCGGATCATGACCGACATCATGCGCAGGTGCCGGAACATTCTGCACCGTGTTGCTCAGACGGCCGAGCCCCGTAACCTCGACCTCGACCCGGTCGCCGGGTTGCATGGGGCGCGAGTTAGCCGGCGTGCCGGTAAGGACAATATCCCCGGGCATGAGGGTGATGTGGCGACACAGATCGGCAAGCTGGTAATCAATACCGAAGGTCATTTCAGCAACTTCCCCTTCCTGCACGACTTTACCGTTCAGATAGGTGCGCAGGGTTGAGCGGCGCACGTCGACTCCTCGCACGATCCCGGGACCGATGGGGCAGAAGCCATCCATGCCCTTGACCCGGGTCATGCCGCCGGCATCGGTATCCCGGAAATCCTGCGCGCCGACATCATTGGCCGGCGCAAAACCGGCAATGTAGTGCCAGGTCTCATCACGCGGCACGTTCTTCATCGGCCGGCCGATGATGGCGGCGACTTCACCTTCGTAGTTGAGGTACTGACAGTTGTCGGGCCGATTGAGCATGCCCCGGTGGCTGTTCAGCGCGCTGACGGGTTTCTGGAAGTAGGTCGGCGTCACCAGATCGGGCGCGCGGAATTCGATGCGCCGGGACTCGTAGTTGAGGTGAATACACAGGATCTTGGTCGGCTCGCAGGGCGGCAGATAGACAGCCTCAGATTCAGCCAGCTGCCGCCCGTCCATCAGCCGCAGACTGTCACCATCGACCGTTGTCCATTCCGGCCGCCCCTGAAACAGGATCCGGCGCTGCTCAAAGCGTTCGCCCTCAAGCACATTCATGTCGTTTCTCCATCAGGTCCATCATCCGGCGGCATCGTCTGTCCGCTCCTGCCTGCCTCCGCTGGCGCCGCTGAGGTGCCGCGTCAGATCCTCGGGCGGCACGCTCATCAATTGCGACGACCGGTTTCTTGGCATGGGTGTCCTGGCGCATTGAGGCGCCGCTTTCGTGAATTGATGCGGGGTCGAACTATAAACCGGCTGGCGTCATTGGTAACACTGCGGAGGGACCACTGAGGCGTGGCGGTTGCGGCGGGATCGCGGCCACCCGACCAGAAAGGTAGGATGAGGACGGCCCCGTATACGGCGCCTGCTGGCGTCCAAGCGGGCCACCACCAACCGTTGATGTCGGCGCACCCGGCAATGGCGATGGAGCATCATGTGCTGCCACCAGACGAAGGAAACTCAGCAATGAAAGCGCTTACCCAACACACCAGCCGCGGCATCATCCTCACCCTGAGCGCGTTGTTGGCCCTGACTGCGGGAGCGGATGACGTCCCACCGTGGTGGCCCGCCAGGGTGCAGGTCTTCAACCCCGCCTGCACCGACGGTACGGCTGCCTGCGTGAACGATCCGCGGAACAGCGCGAACCGGCTCGAGCAAGCCTATTACGAACCCCTGATGCCGGCGGCGGTCACGGGGAAACATCATCTCTGCGTCTCGTTTCCACATCTGAACGAAGATTCCTACTGGCTGGCGGCAGCCTACGGCATCATCGAGGAGGGCCGACGGCTGGGTCAGAAAATCACGCTGGTCGAAGCCGGCGGCTATGGCAACCTCAGCAAGCAGCTCGCCCAGATCGACACCTGCACCACCGGCGGGGCGGAAGCGGTCCTGCTCGGCGCTATCTCGAGCGACGGCAACGCGCCTCAGGTGGACGCCCTGCGGGCTCAGGGCGTGAAGGTGGTTGACCTCATCAACGGCACCAATACCGCGGTCGATGCCAAATCAGTCGAGAGTTATTTCAGCATGGGGTACATGGCCTGCAACTGGGTCGCCGAGCGGCACCCTGCGGGAACCCCGACCGTCAGGATCGGATGGTATCCGGGCCCCTATGGCGCCGGCTGGTCACTGGGCGGTGATCAGGGTTGCCGCGCTGCAGTCGAGGGCAGCGCCGCCGAGATCGTCGACACCCGTTGGGGAGACACCAGCATGGAGGCTCAGCGCGGGCTGGTTGAAGCAGGGCTGAACGCCTATCCCGACCTGGCCTATATCGTCGGAACCTCACCAACGGCAGAGAGCGCCATCGCCGTGCTGCGTGACCGAGGAATGACGGACCACGTCAAAATCGTGGTGTATTACTACACGCAGAGCGTGCATGAGCTGATCGCGCAGGGTCAGGTTGCCATGGCACCCACAGACCAGGTCATCTTGCAGGCCCGCATAGCGGTCGATTAGGCGGTCCGTCTGCTCGAAGGAAAACCGATGGCCACAGGCGGCCGACCGCAATTAACCGATCTGGGACGTATGGCGGAACACGTGCAGCCGCTTCCCGTTGCGGTGACGCCTCAGACGCTTCAGGCCTTCGACACAACGACCACTCTCGCCCCGGCCGGCTGGAAACCAATTTTCAGTATCGAGTAATCCCGGCGACTACCGCCTACAGGCGCCGCTGATTCCCTGCCGGCGTTCGATCCTCTGCTGACGCCCGGGCAGAGCACCGCTGCCGAGGGGCCCCGGGGGAGACGCTCAGGCCGGCATCGGTTTCTCGAGTTCTAGGATCAGCAGGGGGATCTGCCGCGAGGTCCGTTTCTCGTACTCGACCTGAGCCGGCTGTTCGGCCTTCATCTCCGGCCACCAGTAGGCGTGTTCATCCTGCGTCATTGCACGCGCCGTCGCGGCAGTTTTGTGGCTGCCGATCCAGACCTCGCAGGTGGGGTCCGCCACCAGGTTCAGATACCACTTGGGATGGCTTGGCGCGCCACCCTTGGAGGCGACGATCGCGATCTGTCCGTTGCGCGTGTAGTACTGCAGCACCGACTTCAGGCGCTTACCCGAGCGGCGGCCGGTATGGAACAGCAGCAGACAGGGCACCGGCCCGCCGGGCACGCCGATGCAGATCGGATCCCACAACCGGGCGGCATCCGGATCGGTCAGGTACTGCTGTTCATGCTCGGCGAACGCCTGCATCACCTCAGGGGGAAAATCGTCGCTCATTACTTTACTCCTCGGTTGGACGCCTGCTGCGTGCGGTGCGCCTGCAGGCGTTTATTGCCACTGCATCAGAAACGCAGCGATATCCCGCGCCCGCTGTTCGTCCGCCGACGACCAGGGCTCGGCAAACGGTTTAGGTATCGGTGCGCGTGGGTTGCACATGAACGCCACGAGCTGCTCGGCGTTCATCTTGCGCTTGACCGCTTTCAGATCGACGTTCTGCCAGTCGCTGCCCTGCGCGCCATGACAAACAGCATAGTAGCGTCCGTACGCCACATGCCCGCGCGCTGCGTTCGAAGCCCTCTGCCGCGTTGGTGCGGTTGATCTGCGTCAGAGGCGAATAGCGCTGGCCATCCAGCGACTTGTTGTAGCTCAGCCACTCGGCGCCGCTGGAGAAAGTGGATGCTGAACGGGCGACCGCAGGCTCGGCGGCGGAGGCGTTGCCTGCCAGGACAGCAAGGAGCAGCAAGACCAGATGATGTCGTTCCATGAGTCGATTCTCCCGTCAATGACGCTGCGGCATCTTACGTCACCCTCCCGGCGCCACCATCTCCCCCTGACAACGCGGGACCGCGACGAACGCCGCCTGCGTGCCCCCCGCTGCGTACCAGGTTCGCCCCTGCAGCGCGCAGCCGCTATCCTTGAGGCATGACTCGGTTCGGACAACGCCTGGTTCTCTGTTTTCTGATGGCGTTGTCATGCCTGTTTCACAGCATGGTGCTCGCCGCTTCTTTTCCGGACAAGCCGCCGGATGCCGATTTCTTCGTCGACGAGGCAGGCATGCTGGATGATGCAGCTAAAGCCAAGGTCAACGAGACAGCGCTGCTCCTGCTGCGTGATGAGCAGATTCCCCTGTTCGTGGTGACCATCGCATCACTAGCGCAATACGAAGCGACCGGCATGGGCATTGAAGGATATGCCACCGCGCTGTTTGACCATTGGGGAATCGGCTCTGAGGACCGTAACTACGGCATGCTCCTGCTGATCTCCCGCGGCGACCGCAAAGCGCGCATCGAGTTCGGCGCCGGCTTCGAGCATCAATACGACGCTCAGGCCATGGACATCATGCAATCGCTGATCGTGCCGGCGTTTAAGCGGGGCGACTTCGCCGTCGGCATCATGGACGGCGTGCGTGGGCTCGACGCCGTTGCCCGGGGACTTGGTCTGCCGCGGCCAACCCGGCCGGCCTGGGTTCTGCCGCTGCTGATTGTGGGCGCCATCGGCTTCGTCCTGCTGGTCGTCAACCTGTTCAAGACCGGCCGCAAGGGCTGGGCTTGGGCGCTGATCCTGGCCATGGCGGCGCTGCTTTTCTTTGCCCTGCGGGCTGCGTCCAGCGGATCGAGCGGCGGCTTCGGCGGCGGCTCCTCCGGTGGCGGTGGCGCCAGCGGCTCGTGGTGAGGAGACGCCGATGAAAAGCGCCAGCAGTCTGTTCAGCGAGCAGGACCGCGCCCGCATCAGTGCGGCAATTGCAGCTGCGGAATCGGGCACTGCCGGCGAGATCGTGCCGGTAGTTGCAACCAGCTCCGGGCGCTATGACCGGGCAGAGGATCTGTTCGGGCTCGTCGTTGCGCTGGCTGCAGTAAGCGCCATCTGGCTCGTCCAGCAGGGGGCTGGCGAGGCGGCGTGGAGCGGCGCGGCCGCGCCGCGCCTCGGCTTAATCGGGGTGCTGGCGATCTTCGCTCTGGGTTTCATCGGCGGCGCATGGCTGGCAAGCCGTGTACCGCTGCTGCGCTTGCCCTTCATCAGCAGCGCAGAGATTGACGCCGAAGTGGACCGTGCAGCGCGCGCCGCGTTCCAGACCCACCGCGTCAGAGGAACGGCGGGCGGCACCGGGCTGCTGATCTACGTCTCGCTCTACGAGCATCGTGTGCGGGTTCTCGGCGACGACGCGGTCGACGCGCGCGTCTCACTGGCTGAATGGGATGCGATCTGCGCGGCGGTGGTCGACGGCATGCGTCGGGACGATCCGACGCAGGGCCTGCTTGACGGTCTTGCGCTGGCCGGCAGTCTGCTCGCAAGACTGCTGCCGCGCGACAGCGGTGACGTCAACGAACTGCCCGACCAGCTGATCCTGATCGACTGATCCGCGACCCCGTTCGCTACCGCTCAATTACCAATAGGCTCGCTGCGCGCGTCGTTGATCAACTCTGCGACGTTATCCCCGGTCAGGCTTTCCAGGAAAGCGACCAGATCCGCAATCTCTTCAGCATCGAGCGTCAGCGGCCGCAACAGCGGATCGCGTCCCGGTAGTTCACCGCCGCCGGCACGATAAAAGCGCACCACCGCCTCCAGCGTTTCGAGCGAGCCGTCGTGCATGTAGGGCGCCGTCAGCGCCACGTTGCGCAGTCCCGGAGTCTTGAACGCGAACTGATCGGCCGGGTCGTGTGTAATCGCCATACGCCCGGTGTCCGGCAGCTCCTGGCGCAGGCTGTCGGCACCGGGCTTCAGCTGCACGGGGGTCACCACACCCGGCACCAGTTCCACCGTCACTGCAGAGCCTGCCGCTCCCGCGTGGCCTGAAGGCCGGCGCCCGGCGCCGGTGACATGCAGGCGCTGGTCAGTGAACAGCACGCTGTCACCGCCAACGCTATGGCACTGCACGCAGCCGCTCTTCCCCATGAACAGCTTGAACCCGCGCTGCGCGCTCAGCGACAGGGCATCTGCATCCCCGCCGAAATACCAGCGATCAAACGGCGCGTTTGCCGACACCAGGGTGCGCTGATAGCTCGCCAGCGCCTGGCCGATGTTGCGCACATCAGCGGGCGCGCCGAAAGCCTGCTCGAACTGCCCGTCATAGTCAGGCGCCGAGGTGATGGTCTCAATCAGGTACCCGACCGAGGGATTCGCCATCTCCTCGCGGGCGAGGAGCGGACTCAGCACCTGGTTCTCGAGCGAAGTTTCGCGCGCGTCGTGGAACAGGCGGGTCTCGTACGCAACGTTGAGCACAGTAGGCGCATTGCGCGGCAGGCTGCGCCCCTTCACGCCGACCGGCGTGGCAACTTCATTATTGGTAAAACCCTGCTCCGGGATGTGGCACATGGCACAGGACATGGTGCGGTTGTGCGACAGGCGACGGTCAAAAAAGAGCTTTCGTCCCAGTGCAATCTTCGCCGTGGTCGGCGGGTTGTCAGCGGGCACGGGGACCGCCGGCAGGCCGAGGGGTGGTTGTCGCAAGCGTGCAAGCGCGCGCTGGTCCATGTCCATGGCCGCCACTGCGCAGGACGCCAGCACGCCCGCTAGCAGCGCGAGCCATCGCTTGGATCGGCGGGCCTGAAAACCCGCCACGAGGGGCACCGACTGCGCTGCCAACACGCTCACCAGCTCAGTGCGCCGCGCCGCGTTCCTCGGCCAGCAGGGTCTGCACGTCCGCCACCAGCAGCCGCGGATCCATGAAGCCGAGGCCGTAGATATTCCTGATCCGCTGCTGCCGATCGATGAGATAAGCGCGCAGCTGATGGCCGAACACATCCGTCGGCCGGCCTGCGTCATCGACCCGCCGCCGCGCAAGCTGATCGTAGTCGTTGAGGATTGGCTGAAGCTCAGCCTCTGACGCGGTTGTGAGGTCCAACCACTCGGCCCCATCTGCCCACTGCGGCCCTGCACCATCCCGGTAGCCAGCCATGACCTCGGGTGTGTCATGTTCCGGGTCGAAGCTCAGGCTGACCAGGCGCAGGTTTGCGGCCAGCTCTGCGTCCGCCTGACTGGCGCCGAAAATGCGATACAGCACCGCCGTTGCCAGCGGGCAGCCGTTGGCATCTGTGCAGCGGGTGTAGATAAAGCTGAGCAGAACGATGCGTCCGGCATAGAGCTCGTGCAGCGTGCGCGCGCTCCCGGCGCTATCGAGAACGGCGCCGTCAGCCGCCGGCCGGATCACCGGCAGCCTATAGGTCCCTGCCACGGGGGGATCAAAATCAAACTCTGCCGTTCGGGACAGATCCAACCCCGCTGCCGGCATCATCGCGGCGTGCGCGTGGGCGGGCTCATGCGCCGCAGCGTTGCTCTCCTCAACTATTGCAGGCGCGGCGCGGCGCGGCGCGGGTGAGGGTCCAGTCGTCTGCAGTTTGAGCCCCAGGGCCACGAGCAGCGCAACACCAGCCACCGCCCACGGCGTCCGATCGGTGCGGTTCACCCGGCAGGCCCGTGCAATGGTTCCAGCGCGCGGGTTCAGCGCTGGGCCGTTGTCACATCGGAATACAGGCTATAGGCACCGAAGCGCATCTGGTGGGCCCGCCCTAGCCCCTCAGCAATGAAATCAATGCTGAACGTCTGCACCAGCTCCTTCCCGTCCCAGTCATAGGCGCGCAGAAACTGCTCAGCCTGCTCATCGTTACGGTCCCATTTAGACAGCGCTGAGGAGGTGAAATAGAGCCGTTTGCCGTCCCAGCTGGTCGAGCCCATGTTGATCTGGCTGCCGATGCGTTTGGCGTAGATCTCTTTGGGATTGAACGGGTCGCGGATGTCCAGCAGGCGCGTAGTGCCGTCGCCGATCCCCTGCCACCAGAGATACTGATCATCATTGGTGATCATGATGGAGCCCGGAAATGTGGGCTTCTTGGGATCGCCTACTGTAGCCACTTCCTTAGCCTGCCACTCACCCTGCTCGTCTTCATAAACCAGCCACAGCTTTGAAGTCAGGCTGGCATGCGTAAAAGCATAGTTGTGCTCAGGATTGAGCGCCCAGCGGATCTCCAGAGGGGTGCCGGGCACCTGCAGTACCTTGAGCGGCTGGCGGGTATGCAGATTCCACACGGTGATCGAGTTGCCGAAGCGTTTCATCGCCACCGGGTCGCTCATCACCTCGCTGGCGTTACGCATGTAGTTTGACCAGCCGGTCCAGCTCGAGGTCAGCATCACGTTCTTGCGCGGCAGCGCACGCACGTCGTAGTTATAGCCGTCTGCAAACTCGGCGCCGGTGGCACCCTGCATGTTGTCGGGCGTCGGGATCCAGTGGGTCGCGATGTAGTCGCCTTCGTTGCTGTACTCGACCAGCGCGCTGCGCCCGCCATGGTCGCGGTTGTTCGAGGTGGCGGTGATCAGCACCCGGCCGGGCAGCGCGAATACGGTATGCGGCCCGGTCGCGCCGCCGGTCGCCTCGACAAAATCTGTAATGTGTTTTCTCAGGCGCGGCTTCGCCGGGTCGCTCGCGATGTCGAAGAGGTAGAGCTGGCTGTCATCCAGCGTGCCGGCCCACAGGGTGCGGCGGTCATCGCTCAGCCCCGAATGGTGCGCCTCGTGCTGACCGCCGACTGAGTAAGTATTGATGACCTTGCCGTAGGTCTCACTGCCCGGACGGACGTCCACCGTTACCAGCTTGTCCGACTCGTCACCGACGCCGTCAACGCCCAGGGTCCAGACGTAGACAAATTCTTCCTGCCCCTTGATGGGCGTCATGTATGGCGATTGGCAGGTTTCGTCCGCAAACGCGGTCATACTCACCGCCAGCGCAAGCATCCCTGCGCCGCGCCGCACGCGCGCACTGAACGACGAATGAGCCATGGCTTCCACTCCTGACGGTTACTCCTGGGAGAGCGGAGTGTCGCATCGAGCGCGCGTGTGCGCTACGCCGGCCTTTGAACGCCGCTCCGAATTTACTTGCATGAACGGGCACGCTACCTTCGCCAGCCCGACCACACAGGCCAGTTACAGCATGGCAGCTTCTCCCGACCAGTCCCCGATGAGCCTCATAGAAGACGACCAGGTCCGGGGTCTGTTCCGCGTCGCGCGCCGCGTGTTTACCGATGAATCCGTGCTCGAAGCCGAGCGCCGACAGATCTTCGCCGGCTGCTGGCTTTACGTCGGCCACGCCTCGGAAGTACCCGATGCCGGCGACTTTCTGACCCGCACCGTCGGCGGTCGGGAGCTGCTGCTGGTGCGCGGCAAAGACGCAGGCCTGCGTTGCTTCTACAACAGCTGTCCGCACCGAGGCGCCATGGTCTGCCGCGAACAGCAGGGTAACGGCAGCCTGTTCCGCTGTTTTTATCACTCCTGGACCTTCAGCCTGGAAGGACAGCTGATCAACCGTCCCGGCGATGAGGATTACGCCGCTGAAACCCGTGACAGCGGTCTGCACAACCTGGTACCTGTGGCGCGCCTCGAGAGCTACCGCGGTCTGTGCTTCGTCCACTTCCAGCAGGGCACGGACAGCCTGCGCGACTACCTCGGCGCGGCGCTCGAGTTCATCGATCTGATTCTCGATCAGGCGGAGAACGAAATGGAGATTGTCGGCGGCACGCAGACCTACGGCTTTTCTGCCAACTGGAAACTGCTGTGCGAAAACAGCTTTGACGGCTATCACGGCCTGCCGACCCATGTGAGCTACTTCGACTACGTGCGCTCCAAACCGGGCGCACTGGTCGATATCGCCATCGAGGGTCAGGCCCACGATCTTGGCCAGGGCCACGCGGTCGTCGAGTACACCGCACCGTGGGGGCGACCGGTGGCCCAGGCGGTCCCCGCCTGGGGCGAGGAGGCCGGGCGCGAAGTGGCGGCCAGCTACGCCCGGCTGGTCGAGCGCTTCGGCGCCGAGCGCGCCAGACGGATGGCGACCGTCAATCGCAACCTGCTCATTTTTCCGAACCTCGTGATCAACGACATCATGGCGATCACCGTGAGAACCTTCTTCCCGCAGGCACCGGACCGGCAGCTGGTGCACGCCTGGGCGCTGGCACCCAAAGAGGAGTCAGCGCGGATGCGTGAGCTCCGTCTGTACAACTTCCTCGAGTTCCTTGGTCCAGGCGGTTTCGCCACACCTGACGACTGCGAGGCCCTCGCGCTGTGTCAGCGTGGCTACAGCAATCTCGACGGGGCCGGCTGGAACGACATTTCCAAGGGCTATCAGAGCGTCACACCCCGAGTGGACGACGAGGCGCAGATGCGTGCCTTCTGGCGCGAGTGGCACCGTCGCGTCGCCGGAGCGCAGTGATGCGTGGCGCCGCAACCGAGATGCCTTCGCTGAGCCGCTCCGAGCTGGAGGATTTTCTCTATCTCGAAGCCGCCCTGCTTGACCAGTGGGACCTCGACGGCTGGCTCGCGCTGTTCGCGGAAGGGGCGCGCTACCTGGTGCCACCTGCCGGCGCGGATGACTCAGCGGTTCCGGCGACGACCCTGTTCTATGTCGCCGACGACTACCACCGTCTCACCGAGCGGGTGAAAAGACTCAAGAAGCGCACCGCGCACGCCGAATTCCCCCGCTCCCGCTGTCGACGCATGATCAGCAACGTACGTATCCTCGGTGGCAACGATGCGCGCTTTGAAGCCTGCGCCAACTACGTCACCTGGCGTAGCAAGATGGGGCGCACCGACACTTTTTTTGGCCATCACCGCTACCTGCTGACCTGCTCTGAGGGCGCGCCCAGGATCCTGGAAAAAACCACGTTCATCGACCAGGACGACATCCGCGAGCAGGGCAAGGTGAGCATCATTCTTTAGAGACCTTCACCATGACTGCTTTCCGCTACCGGCGCCTCGCCTACGTTGCGCTGAACGTCACCGATCAGGTGCGCGCGCACGACTTCTATCAGGCCATGGTGGGCCTGCAGCCTGCCGGTGAAGCGCCAGATAAAGAATTTCTCTATCGCTGCAGCGCTCGTCATCACGATGTCATCCTGCACCAGTCTGACCGTCCGGGCCTGCGCCGGGTGGGCTGGGAGATGGCGACGGAGGAAGACTGCCTCACCCTGAGGCGACACCTGGAACAGCAGGGTCTGACCTGCTACGACCTTGCCGAGGAGCACTGTGCGGCACTCGGGCTTGGCAGCGCGTTTCGCGTGACCGAGCCTTCCACCGGCGCGACCTTTGAATATTTCGCGGGCTTTGCCGCCGCCGCGAGCGCTTTTACACCGACCGTGGCCCGGATCGTGCGGCTCGGACACGTGGTGCTCGGCTGCGCGGAACATGACGCGTCGGAACGGTTTTTCACCGAGCAGCTGAACTACCGCGTATCCGACCGCATCGACGGTGCGGTGACGTTTCTGCGCTGCTTCCCGAATCCGCTGCATCACTCTCTGGGCCTGAGCCGCGCAGAGCGCAATCAGCTGCATCACGTCAACTTCATGGTGACCGACATCGACGACATCGGGCGCGCGCTGTACCGCGCCCGCAGGCTTGATGCCCCGGTGGTCTTCGGGCCCGGACGTCATCCGCCGTCAGAGTCCATCTTCTTCTACTTTCTCGACCCGGACGGCATCACCCTCGAATACAGCTTCGGCATGGAAGAGTTTCCCGAGCAGGATCCGCGCCCGCCGCGGCGGCTGCCACCCACACTCGAGTCGATCGACTACTGGGGCGCCGTCCCCGAGGCCCGCTTCGGCAGCAGCGGCGCACTGGAAACACTGGAGATCTGATATGCCTCGACTCGAGGGAAAAACCGCCATCGTCACCGGGGGCGCAGCAGGGATCGGACTGGCCATCGCCGAACGCCTGGTCGCCGAGGGCGCGCGTGTGTGCCTCGCCGATCTCGCGGAGAGCACACCTGCCGTTGCGGCGGCGCTGGCACCGGACGCGCTCAGCTTTGTGGGCGACCTCTGTGAGGAGGACACCGTGGCCGGTCTTGTCAAAACTGCCCGCAGCGGGTTGGGGCAGATCGACATCCTGGTCAACAACGCCGGCGGCGGCGTCATCCGGCCGTTTCTCGAGCACACCGCCGAATCGCTGAAACAGACCATCGACCGCAACCTGTGGACCGTGCTCTGGTGCTGCCATCGCGTACTGCCGGTGATGCTGGAACAAGGTGGCGGCCGCATCATCAATCTCGGTGCGGATTCAGTGCGCAACGGTCTGCCCGAACACGCCGCCTACAACGCAGCCAAGGGAGGTATGCACGGCCTGACTACCGGCCTCGCGCGCGAGTTCGCCGAGCGCAACATCACCATCAACACGGTGGCACCCTGCATGGTCGCCACCCCCATGGTGGCTGAACTGATGGCGCGGCAGGACCCCTGGGTGATGCAGTTCAACAACGTCATCCCCATGGGCCGACCCGCGACCATGGCCGAAGTCGCATCGATGGTGGCCTACCTGGCGAGCGATGAAGCGAGCTTCGTCACCGGCCAGGTCATCAGCGTCAACGGCGGCAGCACCATGCTGTGAGCTTTTCCTCCACAGCAGACCACCGCGATCGCCCTGCTGTGGGCGCAAAGCCTGAACACCCATGCTGATCGACGTCCATACCCATCTCGTGCCGGCTTCCTTTCCTGCCGACCCTGCGCCCGGTTGCGGCGGGCGCTGGCCGTGCATGCGGCATCACTCGGCCGGTCGCGCCACGATCGAATTCGACGGTAAACCTTTCCGCGAGCTGGACCCGCGTTCCTGGGAGATGGAGCGCCGCATCGACGACATGGAGCGCGAGGGACTGACAGCCCAGGCGCTCTCGCCGATGCCGGAACTGCTGTCCTACTGGATGCAGCCAGCGGCGGCCCTCGAACTCAACCGCTGGGTGAATCACGCCATTGCCGAACTTTGCAGCGCCGCGCCGGGACGCTTTTACGGCCTGGGCAGCGTACCGCTGCAGGACGTCGAACTCGCCGCCCGGGAACTGTCGCGCCTGAAGGCGGATGGCTTCGCCGGTGTCGAGATCGGATCAAACATCGATGGCGTGATGCCAGGCGACGCGCGGTTCAATCCGTTCTACGCCGAGGCCGAGCGGCTTGGGCTGGCGATTTTCGTCCACGCGCTGCATCCGATCGGCGTCGAGCGGGTCACCGCCTGGCCGGATCTGGTGCCGTTCGCCAATTTCCCACTGGATACCGGACTCGCCGCGGCGACCCTGATCCGGGCCGGCGTCAGCGAGCGTTTCCCCGCGCTGCGCTTCGGCTTCAGCCATGGCGGCGGCGCTATTGTGCCGCTCGCGCACCGCCTGACCCGGAGCTGGGAACTGAGTGACGGCTTTCAGGAAGCGCTGCGCGCATCACCGAGTGTGGTCGCCGCCGGCTTCTTCTACGACAGTCTGGTTTACGACCCGGGGTACCTGGACCATCTGGCCGGCACCTTCGCCCCGGGTCAGGTATTTCCCGGGACGGATTATCCGTATGCGATCCAGCAGACCGAGCTCGCCGCCTTCCTCAACGGCGCCGGGGCGCACGACTGGGACGGCGCGGCAGCACGCTTCCTGGGCTTGAGCGCCTCGAACTGACCGGAGGCGGGAGGAAAATGCCGCGTCCGGAAGCGGACGCGGCGCGGTTGAACTAAGCGGCGACCGCCTGCTGCGGCGCCTCGCTGAACCAGTCCGGCCACCCGGCAGCGAGATTCTGCGCACGCGCGATCTCGCGCTCCTCGGCACTGGCGAACTTGAGATCCCACTCCTTCAGCGCAGGCATGATGATGTAGCGGTGCCACAGCGGCGGCACCAGCGCGGCCAGAAAACACAGGAAGACGTTCGGCATGCGGATCGCGGTCGGATCGGGCTGCAGCTTGTAGTAGGGGATGTAAGAATCCAGGTGGTGATCGGCGTGGTTGGTAATCTCCATCGCCACCGGGCGGGTCAGGTAGCCCAGGTGATTCCACAGATGGCGGCGCGCCACCGGCTTACCCGGTGCGCGCACGATGCCGTAATGCTGAAAGTAGTTGAACGACTCGACCCAGAGACGGGCGACCAGCATCGACGCCAGCGCGGCAGCGACGCCCGTCCAGCCGGCGATGGCATAGGCGACCGCGTGAAACACGAGCTGCGCGAGCACGGCCTTCCACGCCCGATGGCGCCACGACCAGCGGCTGTAGCCACGCTTTTCGAGCGCGTCGCTTTCGATCTTCGAAGACAGGATAGTGCTGTCGACCAGCGCCTTCAGGGTGAACGAGTACAGATCCTTGCCGCGCGGTGCGGTATCCGAATCCTCCTTGGTGCCGACGTCGATATGGTGGCCCACTGTGTGCCCGACGCTGCGCGTGCAGTCGAGGTACACGACCTGCCCGTAGTTGCCGACAAACTGCGCGAGCCAGCTGCGCTGATGGTAGAGCTCGTGGCTCGAAGGGACGTAGCCGATGACCGACAGCCAGGCGGTGCTGATCACCGCACCGGCCCAGTCGAGCCCTGCGAAGTTCCCCTGCGCTGCGGTCCACGCCAGCAGCAGCACCAGCAGCGGGCCGCTCAGGGTGCACAGCCACAGCGGCACGCTGGCCAGCGCCTGGTTATTCATGCGGCGCGGCGCCAGATCCAGCGGCAGAAGTTCGTCGGCAACAGCGAACACGAACAGCGTGCTCAGACCCAGCCACGCCCACGCGCCGCCGAGCAGCAGACCGGCGGCGGTCATAAGCTGCAAGCCGAAGGTCAGGTAGTAACGCGCATAGTCAAAAAACATTGTGCACTCCTTCTTTCTCTTCACCACAGCGCTGCTGAGACAATCTGTGCCACGCATATCCCACCGCGATACGCTGCACGAGGCGACACTGACGCTAACTTCTATTGAAGTTTTAATCAATAAACGGGCACCAAACTCCAGCGCATCTGGCTCTGGCTCCGCGAGCGGCTAGCCGCCCTGCCCTTCCCGATAGTGCCGGAACATGTCCCGTCCGATCAGGTATTTCATGATCTCAATCGAGCCGCCGGCGATCTTCACCACCCGTGCGTCGGCGTAGGCACGCGCAATCGGGTACTCCCACATATAGCCCCAACCGCCGAACAGCTGCAGGCACTCGTCCACCGTTTTGCAATGCAGGTTGGACAGGAACATCTTCGCCATCGCGGCATCGATGGCGTCCAGCTCACCGGCCATGAAGGCTTCGATGCAGCGGTCAGTCATGATGCGCCCGGCGGTCGCTTCAGTCTTGAGCTCGGCCAGCTTGAACTGGGTGTTCTGAAAATCGCCGATGGTCTGACCGAAAGCCTTGCGCTCTGCGGTATAGGCGACGGTCCAGTCGATCACGGCCTCGACTACAGCAGCACTGCGGATCGCCTGCGCCAGACGTTCCTGTGCGAGCTTGGTCATCATCATGCCGAATCCCTGCCCTTCACCGCCGAGCATGTTCGACACCGGCACCCGCACATCCTCGAAGAAAAGCTCTGAGGTGTCCTGCGCCTTCATGCCGAGCTTGTCGAGGTTTTTCCCGCGGGTGAATCCAGGGCGATCGCCTTCGACGAGGAACAGGGTCACCCCCTTGGCGCCGGCGGCGGAATCAGTTTTGGTCGCCAGCACCAGGATGTCGCACAGCTGCCCGTTCGAGATGAAGACTTTCTGGCCGTTAATCACGAACTCGTCGCCATCGAGCACCGCGCGGGTGTGGATGTTTTTCAGATCGGAACCCGCGTGGGGTTCGGTCATGCCGAGCGAGCCGATCGCCTCGCCGCGCACCATCTTCGGCAGCCAGGCCTGCTTCTGCTCTTCCGTGCCGAAAGAGCGGATATAGGTCGACACCAGATCGGTATGGATCATGAAGCCAGGTCCGGTCGCCCCGGCGCGCGCCATCTCTTCGAACACGACTACGTCATACAGATAATCCGCGCCCGCACCGCCGTATTCCTCCGGCACCGAGCAGCACAGGAGCCCCGCTTCGCCGGCCTTGAGCCAGAGCTCCCGGGGCACCGCGCCGTCCTTTTCCCACTGGTCGTGGTACGGCGTGATCTCCCGCTCGATGAAGCGCCTGACCGAGGCGCGGAAGATGTCGTGTTCAGGTTCAAACAGCGTGCGTGGGATCATGATTCCTCAATCCATCAAAACGTTTTTTAAAAGCGCGCAGGGCGTGGCCGCCAGGCTCCGCTGACGGCGCCGCCGCAGTCAGCGCGCGGGCAGCGTCAGGCCGGACACATCGCCACGCCGCGCGTCCTCGAGCAGGCGCAGCGGACCGCCGGTCCAGGCCGGAAAGCCGAGCACGAAGACCGCGAGCACGTCGAGATCCTGTGCTGCGACGACCAGTCCTTCGCGTACGCAGGCAGCCGCCTCAGCAGCGACGGCGGCCAGCAGGGTCAGACCCCGCTCACGATCGCTGGCCTCAAAACTCGCCGTGTGGTGCGTCTTGAGACCGGCCGCCGCAAAGAACGCGGCGCCGTCAATCGCGGTCGCGATCTGCGCGCGCTGCTCGTCTGACGCTGCGTGTTCCTTCAGCCAGCGCCGGGCGGCCTGCAGCAGGCGCGCGGCCGGACCGCTGTCGGTACGACTGACCGCAATCGGTATGAGCCCGACACGACTCAGCGCCGCGACAGCCTGCGCCGCGGGCTCACCCGGGGCCGCTGCCAGTTCCACCGCCTGCGCTCGGGCGAAATCACCCGCATAGCGCGCTTCGACCGCGCAGCCGCTGTCCGCCTCACTGGTCACCTCGCGCAGACCGAGATGCAGATCCGCGTCCGCGCTGTTCACCACGTTCAGGCGGGAAGCCAGTCGCGCCGGAACCGGACCGGCACAGGTGAGCGCAATCTGCACAGGCTGGTGTGTCGCCTCGCCGAGACGCTCGCGCGCCCGGCGGACGGCGCCAGTTTTGGCGAGAAAGCCGGTATTCACCATGTTCCCCGCCACGGGGTCGAGCATCAGGCTGAGGAACTGGTCGAACTCAAGCTCCATCGCCGCATCGAAATCGCGGCCGCGCCCCTCGCGGATGCAGTTGACGATGGCGCGGAGCGCCGGATAGCAGTGCGCGACGGCCGGGTCCGTCCAGCCGGACTGCAGCAGCGCCGCTTCGGCGTCGGCACCATCCAGCAGACCGGTCGGATCCGCGGGCGGAGTCCAGCCGGGCTGATCCCAGCGCGCACCGGGCGCTGAGCGCTGCGCCATTTCCACCGCGCTCGCGACCAGCGCCTCGGCCGGCACCAGCCGATCGACCAGACCGGCGTCGAGCGCCGCCTGCGGTGTGACCGGCGCGCCACTCAGCAGCATGCGCGCCGCGAACGCGGGGGCGGTGAGCCGCGGCAGACGTTGTGTGCCGCCCGCACCTGGCAGCAGGCCCAACAGCACTTCCGGCAATCCCAAAGACGGCTTGTCACCGATGGCCGCCACGCGATGATGACAGGCCATGGCCAGCTCCAGCCCGCCTCCAAGTGCCAGTCCGTCGACGGCGGCAACCAGCGTCTGCGGCAGCCGTTCAAGCCGACGCAGGAGGTAGCTCAGGCGTGAAAAAGTCGCGCGGATTGCGTCCGGTGCGGCGCGGTGACGCAGGGTGGTAAAACCCTCCACCATGGCCAGATCGGCACCGGCCATGAACGCGTTCTTGCCCGAGGTAATAACCACACCCCGCCAGCTGTCCGCCCGCGCGGCAAGCGTATCAATGAGCGCCTCGAGCTCGTCGATCATGTCCTCTGAGAAAACATTGAACGGTCGACCGGGCATATCCAGCGTGACCAGCACGACACCGTCGGCAGCGTCCTCCAGGCGCAGGTTGTTGAATTCCATCGTCTCAGCTTTCGTCGGTGCGGCCGTTGACCATGCGCAGGAGGTTGGTTTTCAGCGCGTGCAGCGTCCGCACGGTTGCTTTCACATCGGCAGGATCGATGCCCGCCAGGATCTCGGCGTTGGTGTCTGCGGAGATACGCCGCATCTTGTTCACCACCCGCCGCCCGGCCGCGGTCAGAAAGACGCGCTTGACGCGCCGATCGCCGGCCCGGGCGCGCCGCTCAACCACTCCGGCGTTTTCCAGCCGATCGACCAGTCCGCCTAGCGCGACCTTACCGAGGTCGAGCTGCGCAGCGAGCTCTGACTGCGCCATACCGTCCGCGCGTGAGAGATAGGCCAGTACCCAGGCCTGGGAGCGGGTGACTCCGGCGGGCTTCAGCGCCGCGTCATAGATCACGCGACGCAGACGGGAGGTATCGTGAATGTAAAACCCGAGGCGGATAGCCCAGTCCTCGTCGCTCGCGTCTTCGCCGGGTTCGGCCCGGACAAGTTCGTCATCGGCAGCCATGGTCACGCTTCTCCCGCTCTCGCTCCGCGTTTTTCCAACCAGCGCTGCGTCTGTCTCGCAGCAACGGGCAGGACCGTTCAAAGCACGCTTGATCCAGATAATACGCATGCGTACTATACGCCAGCTATCTTAATCGTCAAGCTGCGCCCTGCAGCCTATGGAGACACAGCTGTGGATTTCGACCTGACCGATGACCAGCGTGCGATCCGCGACGCGGTAGCCGCCGTGGCGAGTCGCTTCGACGCGGATTACTGGCTCGCCCGCGATGACGACGGCGAGTTCCCCCATGCCTTCCACGCCGCGATGGCCGAGGCCGGCTGGCTGGGGATCACGATGCCCGAGGCCTACGGGGGCTCCGGTCTGGGCGTCACCGAGGCCTCCATCATGATGCACGAGGTCTGCAGCCACGGCGGCGGCATGGCTGCTGCCTCCACGGTGCACATCAACCTGTTCGGTCCGCACCCGGTCGTGGTGTTCGGTACCGAGGCGCAGAAAAGCCGCTGGATACCGCGTCTCGTGGCCGGTCAGGACAAGTGCTGCTTCGGATTCACCGAGCCCGATGCCGGACTCAACACGACGCGCATCAAAACCTTCGCGAAAAAAGTCGATGGCGGTTATCTCGTCAACGGACAGAAGGTATGGACCTCGACCGGTCAGGTTGCCAATAAAATCATGCTGCTGGCGCGGACAACCTCGTTCGAAGAGTCAAAAAAACCCACCGACGGCATCAGCATCTTCTACACCGACATCGACCGCGAGCGCATCGAAATCAAACGCATCCCCAAAATGGGACGCAAGGCGGTCGATTCCAACGCGGTGTTCATCGACGACTTCTTCATCCCGGAAGAGGACCGCATCGGCGAGGAAGGCAAAGGCTTCGGCTACATCCTGCACAGTCTCAATCCGGAACGTGTACTGGTGGCGGTGGAAGCTATCGGCATGGGGCAGGACGCGCTGCGCCGAGCCGCGCGCTATGCCAACGACCGGGTGGTGTTCGACCGCCCGATCGGCATGAACCAGGGGATCCAACATCCCCTGGCCGAGAACTGGATGCACCTCGAGGCCGCCTACAACCTGGCCATGAAAGCAGCCTGGCTGTACGACAACGGCCGCCCCTGCGGCGCGGAGGCCAACGCGGCGAAATTTCTCGGGGCCAAGGCCGGTCACGACGCCTGCCTGCAGTCGGTTCTCACCCATGGCGGCTTCGGCTACGCCCGCGAGTACCACGTCGAACGCCTGCTGCGCGAGGTTACGGTGACGCGGATCGCCCCGGTCACCGAGCAGCTGATCAAATCCTTCATCGCAGAGAAAGTGCTGGATCTGCCGCGCAGCTACTAGAGAGAGTCCTATGCTCGAACGCACCATTTTTGAACCCGAACACCTGCAGTTCCGCGATGCGGTCAGGCGCTTCTTCGCTGCCGAACTGACCCCCAATATCGAGCGCTGGGAGGCTGCCGGCCAGATTGACCGCGAGTTCTGGAACGCGTGCGGTGAACAGGGCCTGTTGTGCCCGGACATGCCGGCGGAATACGGCGGCGCGGGGCTCGACTTCCGCGCCAACGCGATCGTGCTTGAGGAGACCTCGTACACGGGCTCGGCGACCCCCACGTTCGGCCTTCATTCCGACATCGTGCCGCACTATCTGCTGAAGTACGCGAACGAAGATGTGCGGCGCACCTGGATCCCGCGCATGATCGACGGCTCCGCGGTTGGCTCGATCTGCATGAGCGAGCCGAGCGGCGGCAGCGACCTGAAAGCCGTGCGCACCACTGCCGTCAGGGACGGCGACGTTTACCGGATTAACGGCTCGAAGACCTTCATCACCAACGGCGCCAGCGCTGACATCACGCTGATCGCGGCGCGCACCGGCAAGGAACCCGGGGCCAAGGGCATCTCGCTGTTTTTCTGCGAAACCGACCGCCCGGGTTACCGGGTGGGGCGCAAGCTCGACAAGGTCGGTCAGCGCTCTTCGGACGTGTGCGAAATCTTCTTCGACGACCTCGAAGTGCCCACAAGCTACCTGCTCGGCGAGGAAAACAAGGGTTTTGTCTACATGATGCAGGAGCTGCCGCAGGAGCGGCTGTCCATCGCCGTGACGGCGCATTCGGCAGCGCAGCGCGCCTATGACATCACCGTCGACTACGTCAAAGAGCGCCAAGCCTTCGACCAGACCCTGATGGAGTTTCAGAACACGCGCTTTGTGCTGGCCGATCTGCGGTCCAAGCTGCAGGTCGGCTGGACGCACCTCGACGCCTGTATCCAGGCACTGGTCGCCAAGCGCCTGACCACCGATCAGGCTGCGGCGGCCAAGCTGTGGCACACCGAGCTGCGCTCCGAGGTCACGGATGCCTGTGTGCAGCTGTTTGGCGGCTATGGCTACATGAACGAATACGAAATTGCCCGGCTGTGGAAAGACACGCGCATCCAGCGCGTCTACGGCGGCTCCTCGGAAATCATGAAAGAGCTGATCGCCCGCGCGATCTAGAAAACGCCGGCGCCGGATCCGGCGAGGCACAGCGACAGCGCATAATTGCGCGCGCCGGCGGTCAAGCCGCTCTGGCCCGGCGCGCCTGACCTGACAACAGCAATGGAGACCTGACTATGGACCTCGGACTGAAAGACAAAGCCGTCATCGTGACCGGTGGTGGTTCCAATATCGGCCGCGCAATCGTGCTCGGCTTCGCCCATGAAGGCGCGAAGATCATGATCGGCGATATCGACACCGAGCAGGCGCAGGCCGTCGCCGCTGAGGCTCTCGCTGCGGGCGCCGCAGCCGTCGAGGTAAGCCGGTGCGACGTGACGGATATAACCGCCGTGCAGGCCATGTTCAGCCGCACCACTGAAGCCTTCGGCGGCCTGGACGTGTTGGTCAACAACGTCGGCTGGGATCAGCTGATGTTTTTCACCCAGACCACGCCTGACCTGTGGGAAAAAATTATCCGGGTGAACTTCATCGGCATGCTCAACTGCACCTACACCGCGCTCGGCATCATGGCGCCGCAGAACCACGGCGCGATTGTGTCCATCAGCTCAGATGCGAGCCGCCAGGGCGAACCGCGCGAAGCTGTCTACGGCGGCATGAAAGCCGGCGTGAACAGCTTCATGAAAACCATTGCCAAGGAGAACGGACGTAACGGGATCCGCTGTAACGTGGTCTGCCCCGGCGTCACTATTCCAGAGGAAGACAAAGAGGTCGGTGGCAACAGTATGTGGGTGAACAAGGACCAGATGTTCACCCCCGACCAGATAGACAAGATCGCCAAAACGCTGCCGTTGAAAAAAGTCGGCCGCCCGGGCGACGTCGCCAACGCCGTGGTCTTCCTCGCCTCCCAGGCAGCCGGTCACGTCACCGGCCAGGTGCTGTCGGTTTCCGGCGGCTACTCCATGATTGGCTGATACGAACTGCACGCAAACCAGGAGCGACAGCATGAGCGACAACTACGAAGACATCATCTACGAAGTCAACGGCCGCACCGCGACCATCACCATCAACCGTCCGAAAAAATACAACGCCTTCCGTCCGCGTACGGTCGTCGAGCTGATTGACGCGTTTCAGCGTGCCGGCTGGGACCGGGATATCGGCTCGATCATTTTCACCGGCGCCGGCGGCAAAGCGTTCTGCACCGGCGGCGATCAGTCCGATCACGAAGGCGGACAGTATGGCGATAACGACGCACGTGGCGCCGTTGGCATGCCGGTCGAAGAGCTGCATTCCGTGCTGCGCGATGTGCCCAAGCCCGTAATCGCCAAGGTGCGCGGCTACGCCATCGGCGGCGGTAACGTGTTCTGCACCATCTGCGATATGACCATTGCCTCCGACAACGCCATCTTCGGCCAGGTCGGCCCCAAGATGGGTTCCGTCGATCCGGGTTTCGGCACGGCCTACCTGGCGCGCTGTGTCGGAGAGAAGAAAGCACGTGAGATCTGGTA
>Ga0181582_10000292_pt1 | contig 34357 bp, 25 predicted proteins | sample 071ome_32_FD_132438 | JGI IMG/M metagenome (GOLD analysis project Ga0181582, IMG submission 132438) | Coastal salt marsh microbial communities from the Groves Creek Marsh, Skidaway Island, Georgia - 071405AT metaG (megahit assembly) | ecosystem: Environmental > Aquatic > Marine > Intertidal...
AGTCGATAAAAGTCAGACTCTCCCGGGTTCCCTCTGTAAAGATGGAAGCTCTCCGATGCATCTGCATTCCCTGCCGTAATGTTGAGATAAATCGCCTTTTCCGGGTCATTGCCTGTACCGAAGAGAATGTAACCCATCTCCTCCTTGAACGGGTTCCCACCATCAGGTTTTCTCAGATTCAAACTGGAAGGGCTCGTATTGTGAGAATTCACTGTCAACCACTCACCACCACTGCTCCCCTGGGCATCAACTTCAAGCTTGTTGTATTTTCCAGAGCTGAAATCCCCACCCCTCTCCTTTTCTGAACCCGAAGCATCCTGAGCAAAAAGAGAGAAGTGCCGGACGGCCGGGGGTTGCAGTCGCACTCGCTTGAATTCAAAACTGGTTTTAATGCTCTTCCAGCCAGATTTAAACTCGGACTTGCCGTTACTCTTGAATAGAGTGAAATACACCCGATACTTCACCAGCAAGGTTGCTCTGCCTTTGAATTCCTTTTTTGAGCTTCTAAAATTCCCTTGCTCCGGAAAATCGTTTTCAGTGTCCCTTTTCAGAGTAAGGGAAACCTCTGCCTCAAAGCGATTACGATCCTTGGCATTTTCATTGTTGAGGGAGTTCAGGAGTTCTGCATACTTACCGGGGTCGATAGAGATGTCCCCTGTTGGCTGAATTCCATTGTCGTCAAAGCTAAAAAATGTGCCTCCAACAGACTCTGATGGATTTTCTTCCAACTTTTTAAACCACTCGTCAAGACCTTCAGCAGCCATGTTTTCAGTAATCTTTTTGGCTACAGTCACAATGGCATCACCCATCAAAATCGCTTTTTCGTTGATCTTGAATCGATAGTTTTGCATGGCAGAGCTCATGCTGTAGGAGTGAAAGGCATAACCTACAATCATGATGACTGCCAAGACAGTGAAAGCCAGAACCGTGATCGAGCCTTTTCTGTTACTTGGTTTGGGTATTTGCAGGTCCATAGAATCCAAAGCGCTTTCTCAAGGTGCGCCTGAATTCGTGATTATACTAGATGGCCCCCCTCACAAAAAAGGATAGTTTCTGACAACGATCAAAGCACCGTCCTCAAATTGAAAAATTGTCAATCATGATGGTGATTTCCTTAACAGATCACTTCCAGAAGAGTATAATCCCGTCCCCATTACGAAGGAAGGAAGTCTCAATGCTGCCCAAGAAATACAAAGCCCGAGAACAAGAACCCAAATGGCAAGAGTTCTGGAGAGAAAACAAAATTTATAAATTTGATGCTGACAGTGATCAGGAAGTTTATTCCATCGACACCCCTCCTCCCACTGTCTCCGGGGTATTGCACATCGGTCATGTTTACTCCTACACCCAGGCAGAAATTGTCGCGCGATACCAGCGTATGAAAGGAAAGAGCGTTTTCTATCCTTTTGGCTTTGATGACAACGGCCTCCCCACTGAGCGCTATGTAGAGAAGAAGAAAAAAGTTCAGGGCAAGAACATGCTGCGAAGCGAATTCAACAGCCTGTGTAAAGAAACTGTTGCTGATCTTGAAGCCCAGTTTAAGGATATGTGGAGTTCTCTTGGATTCAGCGCCGATTGGGATTTGGGTTATTCAACAATTGATGATGATTGCCAGAGAATCTCCCAAAGAAGCTTCCTCGATTTGCACAAGAAAGATCTGGTGGATTACCGGGAAGAGCCCAACATGTGGTGCGTAGAATGCCAAACTGCAGTTGCTCAGGCAGAACTTGATTCAGTGGACAAGGACAGCTCCTTCAACGACCTCGAGTTCTCTCTGGAAGACGGAGGAAATATTGTCATCGGCACCACCCGGCCAGAACTTCTCCCATCCTGCGCTTGCATCTTTGTTCATCCAGAAGACGAGCGCTACACCAAGCTGATTGGAAAAACAGCAATTGTGCCGATTTTTGGACACAAGGTACCTGTACTGGCTGACGACAAGGCTGACATGGAAAAAGGTACCGGGGCTGTTATGTGCTGTACTTTTGGGGACAAGACCGACATCGAATGGTTCAAAAAGCACAAGCTACCACTCAAGGTTTCGATCACCTCCTATGGAAAGATGACAGAGCTGGCTGGCGAATTCGCAGGTCTGAAGATCAAGGCCGCCAGAAAGGCGATCCTGGATAAACTGAAAGAAGAGGGCAAACTACTTGAGAGCAAGCCCATCAATCATCCAGTCAATACTCATGAGCGCTGTGGCACAGATATCGAGTTTCTATCCACTCGTCAGTGGTTTATCAAGCTGATGGACCGAAAAGAGGAGCTGGTTGCCCTTGCTGACAAGATCAACTGGTATCCATCCTTCATGAAACAGCGCTACATCCACTGGGTGGAGAATCTGGGCTGGGACTGGTGTATCTCCAGACAGAGATTTTTTGGAGTCCCTTTCCCTGTGATGCATTGTGAAGATTGTGAAACTCAAATCACACCCACTGATGATCAGCTTCCGGTGGACCCCAAGGAAAGCGCTTTTACGCAGGAGTGCCCTTCTTGTGGCGGTTCGAACTTAAAACCCGACACAAACATCATGGACACCTGGGCGACCTCCAGCGTAACTCCCCAAATCTGTTATGGATGGGGGGAAGAGAACAGCCTGGAGAGTAAACTTGCTCCCATGACCATGCGTCCCCAGGCTCATGACATTATACGAACATGGGCGTTTTACACTATGATCAAGGCCTGGTATCACCAGGAAGACATTCCCTGGAAAGACATCATGATTTCCGGCCACGTTCTTTACAAAAAAGGTGAAAAGTTCTCCAAATCCAAAGGAAACAGCAAGTCTGGACCAGAGCAACTGATTGAGCAGTATGGTGCCGATGTGATTCGCTACTGGACCGCCGGGGCAAAACTGGGCTCTGATTGCTACTTTGAAGAGAATGAATTCAAGATTGCCGGGAAACTTGTCACAAAAATCTTCAATGCAAGCAAGTTCGCGCTTATGCATCTGGATGGATTCTCTACTCCAAAAATTGAGGACATCACTTACCCAATAGACAAAGGGATTCTTTCCCGCTTGCAAAAAACTTGTAAGAGAGCTGATCAATACCTGAACGGATATGAGTACTCTTTGGCTTTGCAAGAAATCGAAGGATTCTTCTGGGATTTTTGTGATAATTATCTGGAGCTGATCAAACACCGGGTCTATAACCCCGAGGAGCATGGTGAAGGAGCGGGAGAAAGTGCCAAGTCCACTCTGTACACCCTTGTCTTTGGACTGATCCGACTACTTGCCCCATTTATTCCCCACATTACAGAAGAAATATATCAAGCTTACTTCAAGGAGATTGAAGGCAAATTAAGCCTGCATCAATGTTCTTATCCTGCTTTTCCAGAAAATCTTGTTGATGAAGAATCTGAGAAGATTTATGCACAAGCTTGTCTACTGATTGGGGCTGTTCGAAAGTTCAAGACTGAGAATCGACTGAGTCTGAACACAGAGCTTGAATCCATTCATTTTCTTCAAGAACAACTTCCACTGGCGCTTAAAGCTGGAAAGGATGTTAACCGAGCAGCTCGTTGTGAATCTATCGAAGATGCAAAAGAACTTGCTGGAGAAGGAACTCTCATTGAGTTTGAAGGGCTGCAGGTGGAGATTGGAAAGCCTGTGGAAGTGGAGAGCTCTCAGTGAAGCGCTCCTACTTGTTTAAGCTGGAGAAACTGAACACTGGAGTGGATGGTGCCATGCGCCTTTGCTCCAGTGAAATTGTGGACCAGGAGAGTGCAGACAAACTCAACTGGATTTTTCACAACTACGCAGGCCAGATCAATGACTTTCGCATCTGGCTGGACGAGTACCGAACAGAGAAAGTCCCCCTGTCTCACATCAACTTCAGCTGCACCCTCATGGCACCCATGGAAGTTTCTATCTTGAGAAAACACGGTCTTGATCGAACTGGTGTCTTTGGTCCCATGGATCTTCTGGAAGACTTCGAGTCCCTCATGGGAGAGATATTGCTCGATGAAGAAAATGGCAAATTTTACCTTGAAGGTGAGGATGAGGAAGAAGAATGGGATGATTTCGAGGATGAAAATCATCTTCAGATCCCACGACCCGACAAAGGTAAAGGGTCCATTATTATTTAGCGAGCCATTGACTCTATGAATTGATATATAGCGGAAACCACTGATTCAATTCATTCCCTAAACAGCCAAGTCATCGATACCATTTCCCTTGTGCAACAAGCTAACCCTGGACCCCCAGTTTTTAATTCCTGAAATACAAAGCCTCCAATCCTGGTTAATAGAAATGAGTCATCTCCAAGTGCCAGTCCGCCAAGCAAGTTATTTTTATGAAAAATCGACCAAAGCGCGATTTAAATGCTGCTATTTTCAGCCTATACTCTTCTTCTGAGCAAGGGTGATATAGTTGAGCAATCACCTGCTTTGCCCGGAATTTTCCTAAAAAATACCTGACGAGTCAGCTAAATCAACCTAATCCCCCGTTGCCTACAATTCACCCCGAAATTCCCTCCCAGAAAGGTTTTCATGTGGATTTGAAAGCCATTGAGACCCCTGTTCACCAATCAAAAACTCAAAAAAACTGAAAAAGTTGTCAGTAGAGACTTGGCGATGTATCTACTTAGTGTTTTAGTTATCTATATCACTAATAAATGGAACTAAATGTCAGTGACGAATTGCCGGAGTCGAGTTGGAGGAGACATGTTTCAAATACTAAAATTTCAATATCAAAAAACAGCCTGAATTGCCCTTAGTGGTTTAGCGGCAATCCTGCTGTTCTTCTATCTCGATTTCGCGGACGTCTCCCGAAGTATCTGGAGCGTAAATGGTACAGACCTCTTTCAGAGCTTTTCCGGACTTCTTCTTGTTCTGACTTCTTAACTCTCGACTCTAATTGGAGCTCGACATTTTTCAGGACAGGATGGTTGCCATATGGAGCGACTTCCCAGTCTACCAATCAGCTAGCGAGATTTTAAAACAGGTACCCTGTGTGCTGGATTTTTTACATCTCTGCTTCTGAGTCTTTCCGTTTGCGGGTACTACTTTCTGAGAACTCATCAGCAGTGCAAACTGGAAATCTTGAGCAGAAAATATTTTCGTATTGAGCTAACAGTAATTCTCGACTCTATGAACGGTTTTCTTGAAAGCGGCTTGCTTGTACTCATCCCGATGTCTAGTATTTACCCGAGCAATGGAAAGTTGTCCCCAGGTTGAAGATCAAGCATGAACTTGTGGAGGAAAACAAGATACTTTGTAAAGTAGAGTTGATCCATGATGAGAACAGAGAAGTGCATGAAGAACTTCTCCAACCAAGCGACCTCCCCAAGCAAATCCATGGACTAGACTACATCACTACTGTCACTGACAATCACCCAACATTGCTGGGAAGCAGGACAAATTTCATGACTGATAAGAAGCAGGTCTTCAATATCTATTATGCCTGGGATGCAAAGAGCCAGTCTCTCACCATACATCATATCCCCAAGCATAAACTGAATTGGTTCTATCAAACTCTGATTTACCCTAACAGAGGCGAGATTCAAAGTCTCAAATTCAATCCAAAGGAACCCTTTCAATACAATAAAAATCAACCCCGGTTCAAAACCACCGACAGGTCTCCAGTAGCAGTCCTGCAACTCAAAGGAGGGAAACAATGAGAATTCGCATTGATCCCATGAATGAAGTTCCCATTTATCGTCAAATCACAGAGCAAGTTCGTCACATGATCCTGAGCGGTCAGATGGAAGCTCATGAAAAACTCCCCTCTTCCAGGAACCTGGGACTGGAGTTGAAGGTCAATATGCTCACAGTGCAAAAGGCTTACAAAGAGCTAAGAGAAGAAGGATTGATCTGCAACCGTCGGGGAGAAGGTTCCTTTGTTCAGGATCAGCAATCTATCGGTCCGGTAGCCAGAACACTGGAGATTAAAAAGGAACTGGAATCAGTAGTTAACAAAGCAAGATTGTATGGATTATCACATGAAGAAGTTGTGCAACTTCTAAAAAATATTGAAAAGGAGAATCAATCATGAATTTGCAGATTCAATCACTCAAGAGAACTTTTGCTCAAGGTACCAAAGGACTTCAGGAGTTTAATCTCGTCGCCCATCCCGGTGAAGTCATCGCAATCCTGGGGCCAAACGGTGCAGGGAAGACAACAATGATCAAGACAATGCTCAACTGGATTGATGCAGAGTCAGGTCAGGTTGAATACTTTGGTAAAATGAATCTGGTTCAGGACCGGGAAAAGGTGCTTTAACGTGTCAGATATGTGAGTGATGAGCACATGCTGGTGGAAAAGTACACAGTAGATCAAATGATCGCTATGATTCGGCCACACTATGTGTTCTGGGACACTGAATACTAGGAAGAACTTGTTCAAAAGTTTGGTCTCCCACGCAAGGAGAAGATTAAAAATCTGAGTCGTGGTATGAAAGCCAAGCTGGAACTCTTGCTTGCTCTCTCTTATCGTCCAGACCTTCTTATTATGGACGAAACCACTTCCGGTCTTGATCCCAGAGTACGCGAAGAAGTTTTGAGAATGCTTGTAGAGTATTGCTCTGAGTACAACAAAACAGTCCTGTATGCCACCCATCTTCTTGACGAACTCAATCGCATTGCTACAAGAGTTGTCATTCTGAGTCAGGGCAAGGTCGTTTTCGAGTGCGCTACTGAAGAGCTGGAAGACAGGGCTATCAGCCTGCCCATGAGCACCTACGAAAAATTGAACCTGGAGAACGAGCCAGGCTATTTGGGAAGCATCAAAGACATGGTGCTTATCGATTTGGACGCCTGTAGCGAAGCCCTTGAAGATGCCGTCACTGAAACAACTCCCGATGGAGTCAGACTGGATGAGCTCTTCTTGACCCTCACGGAGGATACGCCATGTCATTAGAAATCGTACGAAGAGAATTTGAAGAAGTCGCGATTCCTGCTCTATGCCTCTTTGTGGCATCGACAGTCAGCTTTTCCTAAATCCTTCCCAAGGCTATTGGAAAAGCATACTCACCGGGAGCCGAGATCTTGTGCTACGTGATTGCCATGTGCACCTTCGGCCTGGTCTTTGGAATATCTCAGGGAACCAGATTGCATCCAAATCCGGATGGAATCTATCTCAGGTTTCTTTGTCTATACTTTCTTCGATCTATACTTTCCTTGATTCAAAAAACATGAAAAAATCTCTTGCAGCCTTTACCTGTAATCAGATAATATCTACTTAATTGATTTTGATATTCATTTTCAACTTTTAAGTGGAGTTAGTAGAGCTTGATCTTGTTCAAGCTCTGAACAGTTTCATCAAGGACAGAGGTATGCAAAGTCGTTTTATTGAGTTTATGAAAGAAGTACCAACAGTAAGTGTTGCCATCCCTGTAGAGGGAGATAGCCCCGAGATGTGCCATTTACCTTTTATCAAAGACCAGAGTTCAAACTACTACATTTTAACCTCAAGTCTTGCGAGTCATTTTACAGCGCTTGAAAGTTCAAACAATGCCTGCCTCCTTTTTGTGAATCCGGAAGAGCATCCAAAGGGAGGTCACTTCGCTCATGAGCGATTGAAGGTCCAGACTTCCGTTCAAAGGCTGGGAAAAGAAAGTGAAGAGTACGAAGAATTGCTGGAAGGCTTTCGATGTCGCTATGGAAAAATTGTGAACCTCATTGCTGGACTAGGGGATTTTCACATTTTTCGATTTGAGACTCTACGGGGAGTCTATATTCAAGGGTTTGGAGCAGCCTATCGTCTGAACCAGGGTGAGCATCTACCCAGTGAACACATTCGTGCTTGACGGGAGAAAATTTAATGAAAAGCAATGAACTTCAAAAAGACATCCGAAATGGCAACAGGATCCTTCTAAAAAGAAAATGAACAAATCCTGGCTTGGGAAGATGTTGATCACGCCGTAACTACCTGATCTTTCCATACCAAGGTCCATGGTTCCCCTCCTCTTCCATGGATGGGTATTCGGGGAAAAGGTCTCTTTGAACACCCATAAGAAAAATCGCCATCCTGATGATGGCGATTTTCTTGCTCTTTCGAATATTTACTGAGTTACTTTATTGCATCAGGTAATTATTTGTTTTCCTTGGCAATCTCCCAATAGCTTGAGGGCTTTTGATCAGCAAGAGCACGACGCACCTGATCGGCAGTCAAAGCTCTTCCAACTTCCCCTTCATCTCTGAGAGCCATTCCCCTGGAAGTTTGCTCCATGTTGGAAACTGTATCGTCGAGAACCTTCGCATACTTCTTGATCCAGCCTATCGGATTGATCAAACTGCGACGAGCCCACTTTTGCATATGAAAGGATTCAATCTTGCTATCCTTGAGCACCAACACCGCCTTACCCTTTCGAGTAACTACCGGTGTTTCGTCATCAAGCTTGGAGCTTTGGCGAATAGTGACCACTCTTCGATCCTTGATCGTCTTGGCAAAGGCCTGATAGTCGTAAACAATCGTACCTTCCCACTCCAAACGCACTTCCTCTTCACTTTCAAACAAAGATTGATAGGTTGGCAAACTCATATCAATGCTCATCATGAAAAGATCTGCGTGAGGTACACCCTTGCCTTCGGACTCCTTCTTTCTGTCCATGTACAGATGGACCTGAAAACGCTGGGGACGAGTATAGGTATAAGTCTGTACGTCCACATTTCCTGTAACTGTATTTGCACTTTCGCGAAAACCCTCGTAGCGCCCCATTGTGCTGACTTTCTCTTTGAGCGCATCAGACTGCTCAATTCCATAAATCTTGGAGAAATTCTCGACTTTATCCTGAGAGAAAACAGGGTTTACCAAGACCAGTCCAGCTGCTAACAGAACTGCTTTATTTAGCATTTTCGTACCTCACCTTTTGTTCAGAAGAAATTATTGTGCCACAAGTCACAGAGAAAATTCAAAAAACTCCGCCACCAATGCATGTTTGATACCACAAAACCACGATTAAACTTCTTTTACAGGTACCAGCACAGCCTAAGCACTGATCTTCCTGGGAAGGATCAAAAACAAATGTGTGAGCTAGTCCAGGTACTTGAGGTCTTGATGCCTGAAATACTCGTAAAATTGGCCCTTTTTAGCAACCAACTCTTCAAAGGTACCATCCTCCACAAGTACTCCATCCTTGAGGACCAGAATACGATCTGCATTTCGTACGGTGGAAAGCCGATGGGCAATAATCAAGGCTGTCTTACCTTCCATAAACTCATCCAGGTGATTTTGCAGGTAGTGTTCTGTCTGGGTATCTACGTTGGAAGTGGCTTCATCAAGAAGAAAGATCTCTGCATCCTTGATGAATACGCGCCCAAAAGCCATCAACTGTTTTTCACCCAGTGAAAAATTCGCTCCGTTAGCGACCACTTCTTTGCCTTCCATATCAAAGAATCCGTCTTGCTCCAGTTTCACACGATGCTTCTGCGAGCGTTCCATTCGCTCCTCATTGAACAAGGCCAGATTCTCTTCAAGACTGCCTGTAAACAAATAAACATCCTGCAAAATGAATCCGATATGTTCGCGAAGGTGATTCCTGGGCAGGTTCTTTACATCTTGCCCTCCAAGTTTGACCTGGCCTTCCTGGCAAGTATAGAAGCGATTGATCAACTTGATCATCGTAGATTTTCCAGCTCCTGTTCTACCAACAAGTGCAACTTTCTCCCCTTCCCGAATCTTGAAAGAGAGACCTTTGAGCACTTTCTCCTCACCATAGCTGAAGTGAACATTTTCAAACTCGATACTGTAGTCACTCATTTGAGCTGGAGGCATTTCGATCAGTTCGGGCTCTTTGGCTTCGTTGAAAATATCAAATATTCTTACCATGGAGGTGTGCGCATTCACAAGATTATGCATCATGCCAGTCAGATGACGAATAGGGTGCATAATGCTTTGTACATACGCTATATAAGCCACCAGCTCTGCAAAACTCAAAGTGTTTCCATGGATCTGGAGTGTCCCGTCATAAATAATACAGGCCAGGAGAAACGAACCTGAGAATTCGACAAAGCCATAATAGCTGGGCTCCACAAGATTGAGTTGATGATACTTGTCTGTGAACTCCCTAGATACACCGGAAAACCTCGCTTGATAAGGCTCTTCCTTACCAAAGCCTCTTAGCACCTCACCACCAAATATCATTTCGGAAATGGCGGTTGTCATTTTTGAAAGCAAGGCTTTGGCACTACTCATTCCCTTTCGGATGTATCCGCCTATGACAGAGGTCACTTTCAACAAAATGGGAATTGCGACAATGACATACAAGGACAATTGCCAGTTCATGGCAATCAGTATCACCAGAATCCCGACTATGGCCAGAATATCGGAAACGACGCGAATCAAGCCGCCGCTCAGTGCCGCTTTCACATTCTCCACATCATTGGTGAGGCGCACAATAATTTGTCCGGATCGGGAATCCTGAAATACAGGAAATGGCAGTTGGAGGAGATGCTCATACAAGGCATTTCGAATCTCGAATACAATCTTCAGACCAGCATAGGAAGAGAGCAGAACCTGTGCATATTGCAAGAGGTGGTTCACTCCAATAAAAACGATGAACAGCAGAGTGTAATCAGCTGCCATTGCCAGATCACCCTTTTCACCCGCTTCAAGAACCCACTTGAGAATCGTGGGCCTTGCCAGGCGAAAAAACTGAACCAGGGGAATCAGAAGACCTGCAGCCAACAGATAATATCTGTATTTGTAACTGAAGGAGAGGAACCAACGAATCATGCTCCCTCCCCAAATTGTCGTTGCACCTTGTCCACGTGCTGGTAATATCCTTCTTGATTCAGAAGCTCTTCATGACTGCCTCTGGAACTGATCTGGCCCCCTTCCAGGACTATAATCTGATCGCAGTGCTTCAAAGTTGAGATTCGATGGCTCGTAAGAAAGATCGTGTGTTCCCCCTTGAGCTTGAGAAGGTTTTGGAGGATTTTCTCTTCAGTGACTGTATCCAGAGCACTAAAGCAATCATCAAATATCATAAACTCCTGGGGGTGGGCCAAAGCACGTGCGATACTGAGTCGCTGCTTCTGACCCAGACTTAGTTTCACCCCTTTCTCACCCACCACCGTATCCAACCTTCTGGGAAAACCTTCTACGTCAGAACGAAAATCAGCCATCTCAATAGCTCTCCAGGCTTCTTCTTCGCTCATTTCACCCAATAGAGACAAGTTCTCATGTATGGTGTGAGAAAAGAGAAAAACCTCCTGACTCACCACGCTGAAGCGATTTCTCAACTCCAAAGGAGTGTAGTTTCCCTTCTTCCCCTTGAAGAGGATTTCTCCATCATAGTTTTGATCCAGGCCTTGCAATACCCGATAGAGCGTACTCTTTCCACATCCAATAGGACCGCAAACACCAATCATTTGGCCGACTTCCAGCTCAAGATCATCTACCATGAGGGCCGCTGCGCCCTTGCTACCTTCATGGGAGTAAACCAGGCCCTTGAACTCAAGTGATTCCAGTTTTTCATCTGAGTCCAGGTTCAATGCTGGAGGATGCTCCTGAATTGAAAATACCTTCTCAAGACGCTTGAAACTCGTAAAGCCTCGATTAAAAGTACTCATTCCAAAACCTACTGAAATACTGGCAAAGAGGATATAGGAAATGTAGCCATGGATTGCCAGAAAGTCTCCTTTGGAAATCTGGTCATTGACCATCATGGGGACCCCAATCTTAAGCAGAAAATACTCCCCCATGCTGGCAATCAATATCAAGCCAGGCAATAGCAGAGAGTCGATCTTGGCCGTAGTCCAGGAAATATCGAAGTGTCTTTGGACAAGGCTCTGAAACCTTTGAGCCATACCCTTGTAGGCCTGAAAAGATTTCACAACATGGACTCCGTGAATTGTCTGGGCACTAAACTCGGTAAGATCCGCCAGTTTCTCCTTGGTCTCCAGATTTTTGTAGTAGAGTTTTTGATTTAAGTAGGCAATGAACACCAGAAGAAAAGGGTAAGGAAGGACTGCATACCAGGTCAGAGTTGTCGAGATGGACAGCATAAAGGGAATACAAATCGAATAAACCAGCAAGATATTTGCTAACTGGACAAATCCAAAGCCTACAAAAATCCGTACCTGAGTGGTGTCCTCATTCAGGTTGGTCACCAAATCGCCACCGGATCTCTTCTCTAACTCTCGCAAGGGAATTCTTAAAACGGACTCACTCAATCTGAGTCTCATGTCATTTTCCTGCTCTCGGCAGGCTCGGTAGACAAAAATACGACTCAAACTTCGAAACACAAACTGCAAAAAGGCGAAGACAACGATATACAATGGATAGCGAAAAGCCTCAAAACTTGAGGACTGGATCTGATCATAATCCACTGCTATCTTGAGACAATAAGGTATGGCGGAAGCCAGCAAATTTGTAATGATCAGACAGACAAAAGCCCAACCATAAAGCTTCTTGTACTGCCAACAAGATTTAAAAATCGTGACTACAAAGGACATTCAGACTACTTCACAACTTCAAGTTGAGTAGGCTGACTTAATGTCTTGTAGAACTCCTGGATCATCTTCTGAAATTGGGGAGGCCGCACATAAAGCCGGTTAATCTCACCCTGAACCTGCATCATAAAATCAATATCATCTTTGCCAAGAACAGTTTTGATCTGATGAGCCAGATCAGCCACTTGCTCGGGATATTCACCCCAGATTTCCTGCCAGGTAATGGAAAACTTTACCTTGTCACGCATAGCAGCGTAAATGACAGACTCGAGATACAATCCCTCAAAATTCTTCAAACGAAAACGTGTATGAGCCTTGAGTCTACGAAGGGCATCATCCAGCCGCCTCACAACTACCAGGCTCAAGATATAATCGGGGTTGTCTTCTCTACAAGTGGGTACCAAATCGGAAATCTTCTGGTAAAACTCACTTGCCTTCTTGTAGGAACGACTGGCAATAGCGACTTGTGCCGACATGGCGTACATGGTCAGGTTGCCATGAAAGGTTTTTCGAGCTTTGTTCATCAAGCTTCGTGCCTCTTTGATATCATTTGTTTCAAGATAACTCTTGGCCAGATTCAATACCAGGTCGATACTGTCAGGGAAAATTTTGCAGGCTCGCTTTAATATCTCGATTCCCTTTTTGAAATCTCCCTTGCCCATATAGCACTGAGAACTCCCCAAAAGAACTCCACAACTGTCAAAACCATTCTCCTTACAATAATCAAAGTACTCCAAACCCTTTTCATAGTCATGAAAATGAACATGAAGCAGCCCACCCAGTTCGCGAACTTCCATGGTTTCCGGATGATGCTGCAAGGCCATTTCCAGGTACTCATTTCCCATCTCCAAATCTTCCAGATCTATGGAAATACGAATGAGCTGTAACATGGCTTCCAGGTTCCCGCTATCAAGGCGCAGAATCTTTTCATAGTAGCTGGAACTGCGCTTGCTTTCCCCAATCACTTGATAGATATAGGCAATCTCCTGCAGCAAGATTACTGAATCAGGATAGCGTCTTGAAAGCTGCGAAAACTCCTGCAAAGCACCTTTCCAGTTATTCCTGACTGAATACTTTTCAGTAATCGCCAGGATTGAACTTTGAAAAGTTACCCGGTCTATATCAGTGCTGAGTCTCTTGCGCTCGGAGACTTCGTGCATTTTTATCTCCTGGCTTTCCAGACCGTAAGCTCGAATATAACAGCGCTTGGCTTCTTTGAAGTTATTCAAGGTGCCGTAGTACATGGCCAGTTTGCGGTAGATCGAAGGATCGTCATCTCTCATCTGAAGTAAACGATTCAGGGTTGCTACAGCTTTTTCAAGGCGATCCGAATGTGCATAACACTCAGAAAGCAATTCATAAGCTCTCAGTTGAGTGGCGTCCAGATCAATCACTCTCTTCAAACCAAACATTGCCAGCTCAAACTGTCCCAAATGTACTAGTGACTCACTAAAATTCATGAGACTTTCCACATCATCATGATTATGATCCAGATAGCTGCGATAGCACTGATAACTGTCTTCATAAAAGCCAAGTTGAAAGAAACTTTTTCCAAGGCTCTTGAGAATCATCAGGTCTGTACCATCAAGCTCCGAAGCACGTTTGAGAAACTCCAGGCTTTTTGACCATTCTTTGCGCGCCTGCAAAGTTCTACCGGCATTGTAATTGGCCATCACGTCCTTTTCATCTATTTCCAGAACCTTGAGGAAGTAATCGAGAGCGAGATCATAACTGGATTTTACATAGTAAATCGCACCCATATTCAAAAGACTTGGTTTGTGTGATGGCAGATCACTAAGCAATCTCTGGTACTCATGGATTGCTTCTTCATAAGAGCCCTGGTGCTGGAGGCTGAGGGCCTTATCAAACAGTGCTGCTAGATCGACTTTGGAATTAGAAGATTGGCTCATACTTCCTCTCAGGTGCTTTGTAAACTTTGCGTTTTAAATCGTTGTTCTTTGCTTTTGGATCCACGTAATAATCGAGATTGCCCAACATCTCGTTAAAGTGCTCGTTGTCAGAATAACTACACTCAAGGAAGCGGGTTGCCGAGCTCTGATAACGATAATAAATTCGACCCAGAAAGTTCGAATTCTTGTTTTTGAGCACATTACATTCCACGATTGGAATCATAGTATCTTCACTACCCCACTCCCATTCAATAAAGGGAGTGTCGAACTCATTGAGCGAGTCGTTGTACAACAAGGCGATCATATCTGAACCATAAATAATTCCAGGGCTGCTCTCCAAGTCCTTCAGACTCGGTCGTTTTTCTCTCGCAGCCCCATCAATATGAGTAGAAAGAAAGACAGCCGATTTTGTCAGACGGGCAAGAGCTCTGAGACGGTTCATCACATGCTCGCTCCTCTCCTCGGGAGCTTCCTTGGGAATTTTTGCCCGTAAACTCATCACTGGGTCAATACCAACCACAAGCGGGACGTCGGGAAAATCACTGCGAAGCTCTTTGACGGCATTCTCGAGATCATCAATAGATTCCAAACCATGACTTTGATCCACTATCACAAGTCTGTTCTGTAAATCTTCCAAGGATTTCAGACCGAACTCACGGCGCTGATGATCTTCTTCATCCTCAATCAAAGACGGGTCACGAATCTGCTCTACAGACAGACCGGAACTCAGAGCGAAAAAGCGGGCCACCAGATCAAGATAAGACTGGTCCAGGCTCACAAACAGCCCCACCATCTCTTCGTTGGTCTTGAGCAAATGATAGACAATATTGCCTAGAAAAGAAGTCTTACCGGTTCCGGCTCCACCACCAATGGTGTAGATTCGGTCCCGAATTCCTCCGCTGACATCATCAAAAACAGTCCATCCGCAGGATACACTGTGAAATGGCCAACCCTTTTCACCTTCCACAAGCTCCGTCATTTCAAACATGTGGTCGCGAAGCAATTGACTCGTTAACTTTTTCTTTTTTGCAGCCATATGATCCCTAACTGTAGCTTTGGAAGAACTCTTCTTCGCTCAAAGTTTCCACACCCAGTTTTTGGGCCTTGCTCAACTTTGATCCAGCCTTTTCTCCGTAGACCAGAATCTGGGTACTCTTGCCAACACTTGTTTGTACTGTAGCACCAAGAGCTCTTGCGAATTCCTGTGCTTTAGAGCGCGACATTTGAGAAAGTGTTCCCGTAAAACAAATTGTCTTTCCGCTCAACGCACCACCCTCATTACTACTTTGCTCCTCTTCGATCCTGGCAAATTCCAGCCCGAGCTCTTTGCGACGCCTTTCCATTTCCCGGAAATAATCGCTTTCGAAAAAATGCTGCAGAGAATGAGCCATCACGGTACCAATGCCGTCAATACTCTCGAACTCTTCCTGCTGGGCCGAGATTAATTTTTCCCAGACAGGAAAATGCTCCAAGAGAAGATAGGCAGTTTGCAGACCCACATGGGGGATCCCTAAAGCAAAAAGAAAGCGTGGCATCTGAAGTGGAAGACTGCTTTGAATTCCTGAATAAATTTTTGCAGCCATTTTCTCACGCGCATTCTCAAGACGCAGACAATCATCCTCCTTGAGAGCGAACAGATCAATTGGCATTTCGATCAACTTCAAGTCCAGAAACTGGGACAAAACACTGGGCCCAACTCCAGCTATATTGAGAGCATCTCTGGATACGAAATGCTTCAAGCTCTCCTGGATTCGACTCGGGCATTGAGAGTTCGGACATCGAATGGCTACTTCTTCTTTAGTTTTGACGGTTTCGCTGTCGCAAATGGGACAAGTCTCAGGAACCGGGAACTCTTCAAGCTCCGATTCCCGAAGCTCTGACAAGACCGTAACCACCTGAGGGATAATATCTCCGGCCTTCTCGATTTTTACCTGATCACCAATACGTACATCCTTGGACCGGATTTCATCCCAGTTATGTAGTGAAGCGAAGCGAACAGTTGAGCCCGCTACAAATACTGGTTCAAATTCTGCTACCGGTGTCAACACTCCGGTTCGCCCTACCTGTACACTGATATTCACTACCTTGGTCTGAGCCTGCATGGCCTTGTATTTGAAAGCTGTAGCAAAGCGGGGTGCTTTTCCGGTGAAGCCCATTTGATCGTAAAGACCGTAGTCCAGGACTTTGATGACAACACCGTCAATATCATAAGCAAGAGAACTCCTCTGCTCCCCAAGCTTGTCGTAAAAGTCCATGATCTCTTCCACGCCACTACACTTTTTACCTCTCGAGTCGGTTTTAAAACCCAGGCTGGCAAGCCATTTCATCGCATCCGAGTGATTCTCAAGACCAAGCTCTTCGCGATTCAAAACATCATAAAAGTAAGCATCCAGTCGACGAGAAGCAGTGACCTTGCTGTCGAGCTGGCGTAAAGTTCCTGCCGCCGCATTGCGTGGATTCGCAAAAACTTTCCCGCCACTTTCTTCCTGGGCTTCATTAAGTCGAAGAAACTCTTCTTTGGGCATAACCACTTCAGCCCTCAAACAGAGGGTCAGAGGCTCCTTAAGCTTTAATGGAACCGAGCGAATTGTTTTGAAGTTTGCCGTAACAACTTCTCCAATCTTTCCATCTCCCCGGGTAACAGCACGCTCAAGGACTCCGTCCTTGTAATAAATTCCCATACTCAGACCGTCGAACTTGCTCTCGCAGTAAAATTTGAGATCCTGCCCTTCTGTCAGATATTTCCTGCAACGGGTAATGAATTCTTCTAGTTCTTCCCGGTTGAAGGTATTCGAAAGACTCATGAGGGGGTAGGTATGCTCACCTTTGGAGAACTTCTTGCTGATTCCTCCATGAATCCTTTGAGAGGGAGAATGATCCTGGCGAAGTTCAGGGTACTGAGACTCAAGCTCGATCAACCTTCGATAGTGTTGATCATAATCCGTATCAGAAATTACGGGATCGTCCAGAACATAGTAGGCGTGATCCCACCTGTGGATATTGTTCACTAGTTCTTCATATTCCTGCTGATGATCTTCAAGGGCTGGCTTGTTCACAAAGCTCCTGTCTTTTGCTTACCAAGGAGCTGATTATAGTCAAAAAGTCCTCAAATTTCCTTCTTTTTGAATACTTCCAGGCAGAATCATGCATGGATACAGATTTAATGGAAACTGTGTGACAGCAGTGATTCTGCTATAATGCCCGAATCTTGAGGGCCCTATGACTAGAACCATAACATACCTGCTTTTCTTCTTCTTTTTGGGACTTGGAACCTATCTGTATATTCCACTGACCAAAGAACCAGTAAAAGCCCAGGAGTTTGAACGACCTGTTTTTGGAGGAAGCTACAAAAGAGGCATCCCCACCAGACCAGATACACTGGACCCGGTCTATTGCTCAGACGTTACCTCATCAGAGGTTATTGGCCAGATTTACTCCCGGCTATTGAGACTTGGATCCAATCTGAAACTGAAGCCTGATCTCGCTGAGCGTTACGAAGTCAGTGAAGATCGTAAAGTCTATACTTTTACGTTAAAGAGAAAGGTGCGTTTTCATACAATCACCGAGTAAAATCTGATTTCTCAAAATAAAGGTCGGGAAGTTACAGCGGGTGATGTTGTTTTCAGCTTTCAAAGAGTGCTCGACCCCAGGATTGACAGCCCCAACCGACATTTTCTTGAGATGGTCGAAGGTGCCCAGGAGTTCATGAATAGCAAGAGAAACTTTGTCAGCGGATTCAAGGTTTTGTCGGACCACAAATTACAAATCCGTCTGAGAAGCCCCTTTTCTCCCTTCTTGTACACTCTGGCAACACATGCCCTGTCCATCGTTCCCCAGGAAGATGTTAGTAAATGGGGAGATAGCTTTGGAGAGCATCCCGTTGGCAGTGGAGCTTTCATTTTTGAAAAGGTGGAAAGCTGGAAGCATAAAGATTCCAGGGTGAAAGGAAAGATGACTCTGCGCTCCAATCTCGATTTTCACAAGGGTAGACCCTATCTGGACAAGGTAGAGTTTTACTTCATTCCCAAGGATCGAAATCAATTCTCTCTGTTTGAAAAGCACAACCTGTATCACGTGGGCTCTATTCCACCAGAACATCTGCGCGATGCACTCAAGAACAAGGACTATCATTTTCAGGAGAGTGCCTCCAAGGAAATCAGCTACCTGGGGATGAATGTAAAAATCAAACCCTTTGACAATGTTTTTGTGAGAAAGGCTCTGAACCATCTTGTCAACAAGGACATGATTGTAAGGCATATTCTTTCCAATCGTGGCGGAGTCGCCAATGGTCCTCTCTCTCCAGGTATCGTCGGCTATGATCCCGGACGGTTGATGGGCTACGACTACAATATCGCAAAAGCCAGAGAGTATCTGGCAAGGGCCAATTACAGCTTTAGTGAAAACGGAATGGTCAAAGATTTTCCGGAAATCACCCTGCACCTGAACCAGAGGGAAGTCTTTAATGCCATTGCCAAAGTAGTCCAGGCAAATTTCGCTGACATCGGTATCAAATTACGCCTGATTATAGACAACTGGGGCAACCATATTCACAAGATAGATCACGATCAAGCTCCATTTTTTGGTTTGGGATGGCAAGCTGACTATCCGGATGCAGACAATATCCTTTTCAACAACTTCCATTCTTCCTCAAAAATTTACAACAGCTCCAGATATTTGAATCCTGTGGTGGACAGAACTTTGGAGGAGGCACGCAAAGCCCAGGACGAAGAAAAGAGAGTCGCACTTTATCGTCAGGCGGAATCCATCATTATTGACGAAGCCCCCTGGATTTTTCTGCATTACCCCACTTCCTACACTCTTTCCCAACCTTATGTACGAGGACTGAAAATCAATGCTCTGGGTCCGGCAGAAGTCGACTACTATCATGTTTGGCTCAGTACAAACCGAAATCTGGAAGATGACAAAACATAAATTCAAGATTCTTTTCCTGATGTTGTTCACCCTGACTCTCTTCTGCGAGGAAGAGAAGAAGGCCATCGATGTGGTTGGCAACCAAATCCTCAAATACCTCGAGAGCAAGAAAGAAAGTGCACTCGAGAAAAGGGAGATCAGCAATAAGGACCAGAAGCAACTGGACAAGCTAATCCAGAAGATAGTCGCTCGCTCTCTTTATGAAAGAAAAAAGGCTGTCTCAACCAAAGAAGTCTCCCAGAGCAAAAGCGCTTATCTGGGCCGCGGTGTTTTTCGGGTCTACGGCACCAGTTTTGGAAAGCCTGGCAACAAGGGTGAATCCAATGTCTTCAAGGATGGCTCCAAGGTAAAGTGGGGAATCGTCACAGGTGCCTTACCACACCCCAGCGCTGTTGGACGTACCATTGCAGTGAGAAGAACGCTCAAAGATGGCAAGAAGACACGATGGGTGAAAGTCTATCTTCGCGATTTGGGCCCTTGGTTTTTGGATGATCCCTACTGGGAAACAAACTCGGTACCACGAGCAGTAGATTACCATCGCTATAAGAAAAAGAGGTGGGACGGTAGAGTCGTCATGAATCCTGCTGGCATCGACCTGACACCATGGGTCTGGCAAAAGCTGGGCATCTCAGCTAAACGAAGTATGCTCTACTCCGGCTACGTAGAGTGGAAATTCATCGATTAAATCGACTGTTTGATTTTTAAACCTTTCTCAAGCAACACCCTTCTAGCGGTATTTCTGGGGTACCTCATCCACCGTCAGGCCACCATTATCAACCAGGCTCTGATAACTGCGGGAATAATCCCAGCAATCCGAGCGTCCTCCAGTCTTCATAAAACTAACGACACTCTGGATGTGATTCTCCCGAATGTGTTTGCGGGTTGGAGAATAGTTTACAAAACTCTCGTCAATTTCATAGCGCTCTCCGGCGAGATTCTGGATTGTTCTGCGATGATAAACTCCCTTGAGAACTTCAGCAACGGACATGCGAAATTGCAATCCTCCACCGAAACAATTCAAAAGGTTCATCAAGACTCCCTCAACATCTACTCCCAAAATGGTCCCAATGACCAATATCCCCCGTGAAGAGAGATTCAATGCCAGACGCAAGCGGTCCATATTGTTAATCTCACCAACACTCAAAACATTGAGATCACCCTTGATCAGGGACTCTTCAAGAGACTCGAAGTCCTTTACATCGAAACCATAAATCCTTCGACTGATTAAAGAGTTTTCATATCTGGGAAAACTCCCTTCTATAGAATCCTCAAGGGAAACAATGTGGACGCTCGACTGCTTGGCATAGGCATCCAGCAATGCCTTCAATGTGCGGGTCCGACCACTGTCCCGGCTGCCCGCAATAAGGATCAAACCACGATTGGCCTTGAGAAAACTTCTTTGAAGTTTCTCCGGAAAATTCAGATCCATTAGAGTCGCAAACTTGGATGGAATCAACTTCCCACTGAATGCAAGAGTTCCCCTTTGTCGATAGATATGAATCCTCATTTGGAAATTCTCCGCAACATTTACAGTAGTGACTACTTCCTCCCCCTGCAGAATCTTCTTTTTCTGACCCTGATTGATAAAGCTGTCCACAATCTGATAGACCTGGGCGGACATCAAACGAAGTTCTCCGAGACGGTGGATCTTGCTCCCGCTTTTGCAAACAGGAACAGTACCGGAGACCACATGAAGCCATTGACCTTTATGCTCCCTCGTATTGGAGACCAGTTCTTGTAAACTCTGCATGCTCAACTCTCCTCTTTCCTAAACTCCACCAAATCTCTTCAAAAAACTCTCACTGTCGGGAATCTGCTCCTGCACCTCATTCATATCGAGCATTCCTTTATCCAAATAGTCCTTGAAGCGTCTATGAAAACTCACCGAATCTCCGCCTTGCAATTGATCAAGATAGTTTTGGACTGTCATCAAATTATTCTCTCGAATCATGGTCTTGACCGAGGGCTCTACAAACAGGACTTCAGTAACAGCAATCTCGGAACCCGTTGCCGTAGTTGCAAGAGTTTGTGCCTGCATCAAACCAAGGGCTCTGGACAATCGATCCAGATACACATGACGAACATCCTTCGGTAGCATCTCGGCAATCTTCAAAAGGGCTTCCCTACAAGTATTCGCTCCTACAGTGGACAGGACCAGGTGGTCGCTCTCACAGGCCCGTAGAACAAAATCAAGGTCTTCAAGATCCTTGATCTCACTGATAAAAAGAATATCAGCACCGTCACTCAAGGCATAACGGTAGGCTTGCTCCCTGGACAAAATGTCCGAACCCATCTCCCTTTGAGTGACTGAGGAATATCGATCCTGAAAAAGAAATTCGATGGGATCTTCTATGGTCAAGATACGTCGGGAATGTTGTTCATTCACCCTTTGAAGCAGTGCTGCACATGTGGTTGATTTTCCACTGCGAGCACCCCCACAGATCAAAGCCAACCCCTTTTTGTTTTCGTCAAAGAAGTGCTGAACCGAGTTTTCAATCTGCACTGCATCCGGTGTGGGTATCTCCAGTGGAATCTGTTTAAAAGAGAGCGAGGGCTGTCCTGACTCCATGGCACAACTGACCTTGAATCTTGAGATTCCGGGAAGGCTCAGTGAAAAGCTTGCTGTACCTTCGGACATAAACAGACTGACCTGCTCTGTTGGAAATGTAGAGCCCATTCTTGCAAACAAATCCTCTGAGCTAAGCTCAATTTCCCCACTCAACTCTTTCAGTACGTTCGCCACCCGGAAATAAGGTTTTTCCCCTGCCTTCAAATGCACGACCTGAGCGTTCTCTTCTTTAGCCCTCTTCAAAATTGACTGGAAGTCTTCTTCCCGTGCGAAACTGTCTTCGATGCGAAGTTTTTTCTTTCCGGACTGTTTTTCTGCCAGCTCAAGTTTATAGACTGCGTTTTTTAACAGTTGAGCATCCACCTTTTTGTTTTGCAGTTTCTCCAGGACTCGTTTGAGAAATACAAAATCGTCGTTGGATAAACCCTTAACAACTTCAAGGTTTTGAGAAGTGATGCACTTAAGAACAGGATTGAAGTTCCCTGCTGCTTCCTTGATCAACTCTTTAACTTCTTCCACAAAGCTCATATTACGACCACCTTCCCCCATCGGAACTGATGCTGTAGAATCGAAAATTTATGATTCGCTTCCTCTTATTGCTATTCATCACATCAGCATCGCATGCCAAGAGTATTTCAGATGCCAGAATTTTTGTCGACCTCGCACTTCCCGGGATATTCTCTGTTCAATTGTGCAAAGATCTCAAATCGCTCAAGGAGAATGGAGTCCCCATTCGTGCTCTTTTGGACAGTACCTATCTAAATCACCCTCAAAACCTTATCGGCAAGCTCAGGCAAAGCGTTTCTGACCTGCGGATTCTTGAAGAATCTTCCCTGATTCCCCATCAAATTATCTTGCTCGATGGAACCCATGCCCATTACGGTGGCAATCAGGAAAGCCTTTTCTCGAAAAAAAACAATTTTCCAGCCCTGCTACTCGATCAAAAAAATCCAGACTTTTCCCGGATTAGCAGCCGTTTTGAAGAACTCTGGAAAGAGTCAAGCCAGGAAGTCAGTGCAAGACTTTTGAAAAGCCATCAGGTAGAACTGGGTAAAGTCACCCGAAGTGTAAAAATGGAGCCTCAGACTGTTCGACAAATTCAACCTTTTGTAGGGAGCAAGTCCGGCAAGGTATACTACCGCAGCACTTCGAAGGCCGGCTTAAGAATCAAACCGGAAAACAGAGTCTACTTCCTGAGTGAAGAGGATGCGAGAGCCAAGGGTAGAAAGAGGTCAAAGAGGTTCGAATGATCGACGGTAAAAAACTGCAAAGAATACTCATTTTGCGCCTGGGAGCGATTGGAGATGTAGTCCAGACTCTCCCTACTGTTCGACAACTTCAAGCAAACTTTCCAAATCTGGAAATTTCCTGGCTTCTGGAGCAAAAGTCCAGACCAATCCTTGATTATGACAAAACCATCAATTTAATCGAATTCCCCAAAGAAGAGCTCAAGAGTGTGAACCCCGCAAGAGCCATGTGGAGAATGCTCAAGATTCGAAAACAACTCAAGTCTCAGAATTTTGATCTTGCTATTGATTTGCAGGGACTTTTCAAGTCAGGCTTTCTGGCCAAATTTTCAGGAGCAAAACAAGTCATAGGATTTCACCCTCAAAACACAAGAGAAGGAAACCAGATCTTTCTGGATTCCTACATGTCTGCAATACCCAAACAAACAATGCACTGCATCGATTTGTATCAGCAGGTTGTCCGTTTTCTTGGTGGCCAGATTCAGCCTATGGATGACCCTTTTCAGTTTTACTTTGAAGACCACGAATTGAGCTCTGTAAGAACACTTTTACATCGCTTCCGGGTGAAAAGACCCATACTCCTGAATCTGGGGGCTTCCAAGGCTACCAAGCGCTGGCCGGCACAATATTTCGCGAAACTGATTCTAATGATTCGGGAAGCCTATCCAAAAGCTCACATTCTAATGACCGGTGCAGGAAAAATGGACGAGGATACTGAACTTGAAATCCTCAAGTCCCTGCCACCGGGTACCTGTGCAAGTGCTGTCAACAAAACTTCCCTCAGAGAACTGGCTTTGCTTGTAAAAAATGCTTCCTTTCTCATTTCTGGCGATTCTCTCGCTCTTCACCTTGGCTCGGCCTTCAAGATTCCGTCGGTCGGCATTTTTGGGGGAAGCGCACTTCCTGTAGAAACCAAACCGTATTGGGAACCTTATCCGGGACTCTCCAATCCACTGCCCTGCTACCCCTGCCGAAAAAGAACCTGCTCCCATCACAGCTGCATGACGGGAATCCTTCCTCATCAGGTTTTTCGTGAGTTTCAGACTTATTTCCAAAAATAATCATCCATAAGCATCCAATCATGAAAAAGTTCGATTGCAAACATGGGAAGCCACCGCTTTTTGGTTTAAACTTATAACAGGGCGAATTTTGGGTACCGTCAAAGTTTGAGCATTTTGCACTTACAGACTGGTGATGAGTTAGAATAGATCAATCATGGCAATGAAGCTTTCAATCCAAATACAGGGACTGCGGAGAACCTTTCAGAAGGAGCTCCACATCGAAGAAGGTCAGGTGGCTCGCATCGGCAGAGTAGAGGACAATGACCTCAGCATTCGCGACCAAAAGATTTCCCGTCATCACCTTGAGCTGGAGATTCATCAAGGCAATTTGCTAGTCAGAGATCGTGGATCAAAATTCGGGACATATGTAGATGGTGAAAAGGTTAAAGAACCTTTCTTGTGGGATGAGCAGGAGGTTCTCACCCTGGGAGACACACAGATCTCCTATGAAGTTCTCTCGCGAGTTTCCCCAGGTAGAAGCCAGTCCAGTCCACAGTATTCCTCGCACCAGGGAAAGGAGCTCATTGCCAGGGACCATTCCGAAATTGCCCATGCAGATATTGAGGAAGCCTTGAGGTTCTATACGGACCAGGACTTAACCCCCTATCTTCGAAGAAAGCAGCTCAAATCTCCAGACAAAATGGTGCGTCTTCTTCTTCGAACCTTGTTCGTCCCCTTCGCCATTTTATTCGGCCTCTTTATTGCCTTCCCTACTTTCTTCAGCTGCCTGATCACACTGGCCTATGCAGGAGTCGCACTGATTCTTTCAAATAATCTGCTCGCAAAAAGTGAAGAAAGAGAAAACTTCTCCCTACCGTTGACCAAGTCGATCGAAAAGCTCCAACACAGAATCACTGAGAAAATAGAGAGAATGCCTGAGGAGGAGCAAGACCTCTTTGATTCCATTCTCGATGAAATTAATGGGTTCGTGGAACACCGCTTACCCAAGATGGAAAGTCATATCTACACTCTCAATCAGAGCCTTGTACCAGGTATGCAGGAGCGTTTGCTTCGAAAGCGCCAGGGTGTAGAGAAAAAGCTGGAAACTGTTGATGACGAAAGACTGGCTCAACAACTGGAAAGAAATCTAAAGCTGATGGATAAGCAGATCAACCTGCATGATCGAATCCGCAATCTACTGACCAGCCTGATATTCAAGATGGAAGATTTCCAGTCACAACTCGAAATTCTCGAAGCCACACTGGTCGCTCAGCGATTTCGCCAGGCCCCTATCGAGTTTACAAACAACTTCTACGAACTACAGAAAGACATCGATGAGTTCTATGAAGAGTACAACCGACTGGACCCTCTCGATTTACAACCAGATCCCGAACTGCTGGAACAGCGCTAGGAAAATACTTGGACAACTTCACCCACAGTTTTGCGGGGCTTTTGCAAGCGGAACTGACTTTGCAATACTATTTGCATCGAAGGAAGGAAATCAGTCTCAGTCCCGGTTGGCTCAGTTTGACATGCATCCTTGCCAATAATCTTCCTGACAGTGATCTGCTTTTCAGTTGGTTAACACCACAGCCACTAAACTACCTTCTTCATCATCGCGGGATTACTCACACAGTGCTTGCGGCACCCTTACTCGCTATCCTCGCCACTGCTTTGCTGATACTAATCATGAGAAACAGAAAGTGCGCACCATTGCTATTTTTCTCATTAGCCACAGGATCTCTGGTACACATCTTCCTCGACTCCTTCAATATCTACGGAGTGCATCCCTTTTGGCCCTGGTATAACGGATGGATTTACGGCGATTCCCTCTTTATTCTTGAACCCACCCTCTGGTGTCTTGGAGCTGTTCTGCTCTACTCGAGGCTTAGCCAATCCAAACTACGTTTTCTTCTCCTGGGTTTTTGCTTATCCCTCCCTTTTGCTCTGTATTTTGTTGGTTTCTATCACCCCGTAGGCTTCTTGGTTCTTGCCTTGATTCCGGTTCTTGGATATTCAACGGATCCGCGGCTTCTTGCACTTAGAAATTTGTTTGGCTGGATGACCATCCTGTTTATTTTCGCCTTGTGTTCCTACTGGAACAAACTGCAGGTGAGGCAGCACTTCACTGCGGGAACAATGGAGATCGCTACCGACCCCGTACCATCCAGTCCATTTTGCTGGAATACTTTGGTACTCATCCGGGAAAGTGAGCAAAAATGGAGTGTGCACAGCGGCTCTTCCAGCCTTATCCCCACTCTAATCCCGGCAAAGACTTGCCCAAACAAGCATCTCAAGGGAGGCTTGAAGGGAGATCAAAGGAGTCCTGACAACAGCCCACAGATTTACTGGAGGCAAAGTTACTCTATTGATGTAGAGCAGATGCTCGAATTGTTCAAAGCCAGAGAAGACTTTGCCGCCTGGCTTCGCTTTGCCAGGCTACCAATTGTTCGAGACAAGATCGCGCAAGATCTACGATTTTCAATTCTCAGGCAGCCCAATTTCGCCAGTCTGGTATTGGGTGAAGAAGTCAAAAAGGGAGGACTTTGGCCCACTACCTGGACCCACAAGGCTTACCGCGAGATTGAGAAGAGAGCAAAAACCAAATAAGCCCTAGAGACTGGCCCCGGTAAATCGAAAGCCTTCCACTTTCATTGCCGGCATACTCATGCGACCAAAACCACGAAGAGACCAGTTTTCCTGACTCAAGGAAACCACATGATTCAGGATTCTTGGGATCGCTTCATTGTAGCGCATATTCTTCAAGCCCCGACTGATCTTACCATCCTCAATAAGGAAGGTTCCATCTCTGGTCATGCCCGTCAAAGTTAGCTTTCCTGGATCAATTACATTGTCGTAAAAAAAGCGGGTGACCAAAATCCCCTTCTTAGTGGTTTTGATCATCTCTTCAAGGCTGGAATCACCAGACGCTATGGAAAGGTTTAGAGGGAGTGGACCAACAGTGCTTGGATAAGGTAGCGCATGCCCGGTCGACTCCTGATTTTCAAGTTTTCTGGCATTGACAACATCAAGAACAGGACCTTGAAAGACCCCTTTTTCGATCAATTGAACAGCCTGTCTTTTTGTGCCTTCCAAATCGAAAGGACAGCCAAAAGACTGTGCATCTCTGGAGTTATCCTGAATGGTAATGTTCTCACCCAGCAGCTTCTCACCGATCTTTTCAGAGAAGAAGGAGCGACCCTCTCGATAAGCCATTCCTCCAAATCCAAGGTAGCCAAGAAACCACATCAAGCTCGAAACAGCAGGTGGTTCAAGAATCACGGTGTATTCACCGGAATCAACAGTTGTTGGTTTTTCACTGGCCAAAGCCTTTTCAAGGGCAATCTCATAGAGTCTTGGGACATCAATATCAGCGAGTTTATGAGAGTGAAACTCGGACCAACCTGTACCGCCTGAGGGCGTCATGATCGAAAAAGTAAAACTGGCATCTGTACAGGTGTGATAGTGAAACAAGCCGTGACTGTTCCCCAGAGCGGTAACATCATCTCCATGACTGAATGCTCCGGCAGCCTCTACGTCTCGCTTTTGACAATCCACAAACACTTTTTCAAGTTCTTCTATCTTGGCTTCAAAACAAGACTCCATGGTGTCTTGACAATAGAAATCTTCATCTACGATTGAGTCTGTACTTCCGAAAAATCCTGGCCAGTCGGGATCTTCCTTTTGATGACTGGCAACCTTTTGAGCCTGCTCAACAGTAAGCTTCAATTCTTCCCCGCCAAAACGATTGCAACTCGCGTTACCAACACGCTTCCCGTCTGCCACCTGCACCTTCACCGTGTATTCTTTTTCCAACATGTTCTGATGGACTTTGTTATTACCCAATCTCGCCAGTTGTTTCTTGCCACCGGTCAGGATGACCTGACTTTCATTGGGCGTCAGAGACAAAGCGTCCTGAAAGAGTTTTTTTGTATTGTCTACACTGATCATGATCCCACTCCTACCTGTACTTCCTTGAACTTTGCATAGGAAACACCGTGTCCTACCCGCATAACCTGCATTGGCTGCCCCTTGCCGCAGTTTGGAGTTCCCCAAACCTTCCATTCATCCTTACCGGCAACACCCTCACAGTTCGCCCAAAATTCGGGAGTGATTCCTGTGTAAGTGGGTTTTTTGACCATTTGGGTAAGCTTTCCATTTTCGATAAGCCAACCAACCTCGGTCCCGAACTGGAAATTCCAGCGCTTGTCATCAATGGACCAGGAAGAATTATCACACATGAAAATTCCTCGCTTGGTTGAACTGATCAATTCATCAAGGCTTTCCTGACCAGGGGCAAGGTGAATATTGGTCATTCTGACAATAGGGATATGTTTCCAGCCCTGAGCACGAGCGGCACCGTTACTCTTTCCGTTTTCGTATTTCGCCACATCACGTGATTTGAGGTATCCCACAAACTGACCATCCTTCACAAGATCTGTGCGGCAAGTGGGGACCCCTTCATCATCGTATTTTGCCGAGCCAATGGCCTCAGGTGTTGTTCCATCCTGATATAAATTGACCTTCTCTGATCCATAGGTGAAGTTCTTCCACTTATCGACTGTGAGAAAACTGGTACCGGCAAAGTTTGCCTCATATCCCAAAACACGATCTAGTTCAACAGCATGTCCACAACTTTCATGAACCTGAAGTACAAGCTGCGACTTACCAATGATCAAATCCATTTTCTCCTGTGGACAGACCAAAGCATTGTGCAGCTGAACCACTTCTTTGGCCAATCCCGGGGCCCTGGACAGCAAATCCATTTCCCGGATGACTTCATATCCACCCATGTTGTGATCACCACGGAAGGAACTTGGGTAAGAACGAGAGTGAACTTCTCCACCCAGTAATGACATACAACTAATTCCTGCTCCTGACTGCAGAACCTTTTGGTAAATATCAGAGCCTTCTGAATCCACGAAGTAGCGCTCTTCCTTGAAAAAGTCCATGCTACCTCTGGTGATTGCGACTCCATCCACCTTTTGCATAGCCTCACAAGACTTCGTCAGGACTTCCAGTTTTTCTTCCAAATCCACTTCAAAAGGATCTTCATTAAAATCACTTTCCCAATGGTCTTGAACTACGGGTTTATCAACAAGTTCCACCCCTTGAGGACTTACCTTTGATGCAGCCACTGCCAGATCATAAGCTCTTTGTACAGCCTTCTCCATGCGAGACTCATCATCAACATCGGGATTGCTTGCAAAGCCCCAGGAGCCCTTGTACAAAACTCGAATTCCCACCCCGTAGTCGAGATGATCATCCACCCCGAGCACGGCTCCGTTCTTCACGGAAATCGCCTGGGATCTCAAGGTTGTGAAACGGGCGTCAGCGTAATCCGAGCCCAATTCGGTGGCTCTGTGAACCGCTCGATTCAATATTTTTTTGATAAATTCTTGCACAATGACTCCTTGCCTGAATCAGGGAAGCGCGATTGTAGTGAATTTTTGTCTGCTTGTCATTACAGATGCGAAATTCGAATCCATTTTTTTCAATCATAGTGACTAATTCCGCCCGCAAGTCATACATTTTTGATATGATTTGAACTCTTTTTATATTATCTTACCAACTGGAAATATCGATAATTCAAAATGTATGGATATAGGGTTGACGTTTTTTTCAACTGAATCCATAATTAGTATGGAAGAAATTTACTTGTTTGGTACATTGGTTAAAATTTCGGATGTGTAACGAAGGTCATGACATGTATGTGTTGGTAATGAAAGATTGCGAAAGTCTCTACTACGGAAATCTCGCACGCCCTTTTTGCATCTTCAAAAACCTGGATGAAGCCAACCACTTTATCGAGGAAAAGCGATTGGGCAAAATCTGGCACGCTGTTCGCGCCAGCCAGGACTTAGTTAGTCGCTACTTCGGTACAAGCTTCTAGTAGAACCCTCACCCATCGGAGCTCAGGAAATCACCCGACAAGGCATACCAACGTGCACAATCGTACTATAATCTAAGCACTTAGCCTCGAAGGTGTGCAGAATTTAGCCCAAGAGAAACCCCTAAGATCAGCCCCGTTTGCGTCGTGTAATTCTTCCAAAGGAAGTTGCAGCGTTCCCTCCTGTAAAACTCTACACACCCAATCACAGTAATGCTTAGTCTTTAGTCCAGATGAAGCCCTTCAATGCAGTCCAGATTAATTCACGTACTCCGTCCAGGTGAAGCTCCTGCATTCAGTCCAGTTAAGCTCTATGCGCCCAACCCCATCAGTATTCAGTTTAACTGCAACCCCTCCACTCAGTGGTCTGCTGACCAAGGAATTACGCAGTTGGAGTACAGTTCAGGAATCCACTCAGTGAAAAGAGAATCCACACGAAAACTCCCTTCACTGAATATAAATCCAGGGTTTCATCAAAATTATGGCTTTTTAGTGACCACCCAAAGCAAACTGAGAGCAAGGAAACCAAAAGCCAGTACAGCGTAACTGAGACTGTTGCGATGATTTGATTTCGCTTTCATACCCTCTTCATTAGCATAAACATACTGCTTGGACCATTTTGTCTGAACAATCTTCAGCTCATGCGTTCCCTTTGGAGACTCAAACTTAAGCAAGTATTCCTTCGTCTGCCCATCTTCAAAATCTGAAAAATTTTGAGGAATCTTTCCGAAAACTACTTTGCCGTCGAGAATAAATTTTCCCGGACTATCTGCATGCAATACGACACCAGGTTGCTTCACAAACTGTGCCAATGATCCCACGAAGGCGGTGTTGTCTCGTGGACCAATCATAGCTGCCATTAACAATCCAATGAGAGCTGCACCGGCAATCATCCCGGAACAGTACAAAACTCCGGCTTCACGTCTCTCTTCAACTCCATCGCCCTTTTTGCGATCGATCCACCATCGAATAGTTCCACCAATCATGATTGGAACAGAAAGACTCATCGGTAGATACAAACCAACAGCGAAAGCCAGAGAGTTAACACCGAGAAGTTCCACCAGCATGGCTACAAAAACTCCCGAAATGACTAATGTCCAGGGAAGACTGTCTCCCATCACTCCATCGACCACAAGTTTCATCAGATTCGCCTGTGGTGCAGGCAAAGCACCAGAGGCAATCTGATCCTTCAACAGGTACATAACCCATCCCATAGTCAAACCTGAAGCAATCACACCAATGAATTCACCCATTTGCTGGTAACGTGGTGTCGCTCCTACCAAAAAACCTGTCTTCAAGTCTTGTGAAGAATCACCGGCAATAGCTGCAGCGATACAAACAAAGGCACCGACAGTCAAAACAGCCACTTTTACATTGGGCATATCCTGAAGCCCAAAGAGAATAAACACAAGGCAAGTCAGGATAAGTGTCGCAATGGTCATTCCGGAAACTGGATTGGAACTGGAGCCAAGTAGACCAACAATTCGACTACTGACTGTCACAAAGAAGAAGGAAAAAACTACAATCATCACAGCAGCTGCCAAGCCAGTCAGGAGGGCATTCTGAAAAATCGTCGACTCCAGATAGACTGCAATTGCTACAGAGAGAATCAGGGAGCCACCAATAATTACGGTAAACGGCAGATCTTGCTGCGTTCTCTGAACTTCTTCTTTTTGACCTCCGAGGCCCTTTATACCCTCACTAAAAGACTCCACAATCACCGGCAAAGCTTTGATCAAACTGAAAATACCTGCAAAAGCAACCCCACCAGCACCAATGTAGCGAACGTATTTCGACCAGATTGCCCAAGGCCCCATTTGATTCAGAGCGGTAGCAGTTTCCGGATAGACCGCAGTACCGATATGCGCACCAAACATGGTAATGAGTGGAATCATAACGAACCAGCCAAGAAGACCCCCGGCCAGCATGATGGCACTAATTCGTGGCCCAATAATGTAACCAACACCCAGTAACTCTGGAGTAATCTCAGCGGCAAGGAGCCCACCCTTGAACTTGGGAAAAATTGACTCCATGTGAAACTCGGGTTCTTTAGTCCAAAGAGCGAAAGCTTCCTTGTTCATCAAGAATTGATAAAGTCCTCCTAGACCCATTCCGGCAAAGAGCATCTTCGCCTTGGATGCCTCCCCTTGCCCGGCGACAAGAACTTCAGCACAGGCTGTTCCTTCTGGATAGGGCAACTTTCCATGCTCCCGAACGATCAAAAACCTTCGCAAAGGAATCATGAAAACCACTCCAAGCATTCCCCCCAAAATAGAAATGAGGACAATCTCGGCTTGACCGGGACTCATTTCCCACAAGAAGAAAGCAGGAATAGTAAAGATGACACCTGCCGCAAGTGACTCCCCTGCTGAACCAATGGTCTGAACCATATTGGTTTCAAGAATGGTCCCCTTACCAAGAATCTTAAAGATTGCTACAGCCATTACAGCAGCTGGAATAGAAGCTGATACCGTTAATCCAACCTGCAAGCCAAGATAAGCATTGGCAGCGCCGAAAACGGCACCGATCAAGGCACCTATAACAATGGACTTCAAAGTAAATTCAGCAATATTCTCACTGGAACTTACATAGGGTGGATACTCATTGCCGTCCAGTACTTCATAGGCTAATGGGGACAATCCGTCTTTTTTCTCACTCATGATTTCTCCTGCGATACAGCACGAATCCCAGAGTTCTGTTTATAAACATGGGAAATCCTGTGCTTTTCAAGGGCAAGCTATTCTAACGGCTATACCGGTCTTGTCAATCGATGGATTTTCGTTGAAGTCAGGACCCTCCCTCATTACAATGTCTCTTTACGATCAGAGAGAGGTTTATGAAAGCAAAGAATAGTATTGAATCATTGGCTCTGGATTCCAAAACCGTTTTTGTCAGAGCGGATTTGAATGTCCCCGTAAAAGAGGGTGTTATCACTGATGAAACCAGAATCCAGGCGAGTCTGGCTACGGTAGAGCATCTTCTGGATCGTAATTGTACAGTCGTGTTGTCCTCTCATCTTGGTAGACCTAAAGGAGAGGCTAAGGCCGAGTTCTCAATGGAGCCCGTAGCCAATCGACTCAAGGAACTCATTAGTGCGCCAGTTTATTTTTGCAGCGACTGTGTAGGAGAAGCTGCCACTAAGATGGTCAAAGAGCATCAGGGAGAAAAATGCGTGATTCTTCTTGAGAACCTTCGATTCCACAAGGAAGAAGAGAAAAATGATCCTGACTTCTCAGCCCAATTGGCGAGTCTGGCGGACTTTTATATTAATGACGCCTTTGGGACGGCTCACCGAGCCCACGCAAGCACCCATGGAATTACCAAACATCTTCCCAGCGCTCCCGGCTTTCTTCTGCAAAAGGAGATTGATTATCTGGGAAGTATCTTTACAAGTCCCAAGCGCCCTCTGATTACAATTCTGGGAGGTAGCAAGGTTTCAACCAAGCTCTCTGTTTTGAAGAGCCTTTTGAAGGCCAGCGACAAAGTTCTGCTTGGTGGTGGAATGGTCTTTACCTTCTACAAAGCTCAAGGCTTGGGAATAGGAAACTCTCTTTGTGAAGAGGATTTTGTTGAAGAGGCTAAAGCCATCCTGGAAGAGTATTCAGACAAACTATTGCTCCCTTCGGACGTTCGAGTGACCAGCAAGATTGAAGCTGGCGCCGGTAGTGAAGTGGTCTCCTGTCAATCTATCCCCGATGGTCAAATGGGAGTAGACATCGGACCTGCAACGGAGGCTGCCTACAGCGAAGTCCTTAAGGATGCCGCTACAGTCTTGTGGAACGGACCCATGGGGATTTTTGAGATCGAGGATTTTGCCCACGGAACCAAGAGTATTTGTGTCGCATTGGCAAAACTTGATACCCAAACCATCGTTGGTGGTGGAGACAGTGTTGCAGCAGTCAATCAAATGGGATACCAGGATTCCATGAGCCACATTTCTACAGGTGGTGGAGCCTCTCTCGAGTTTCTGGAGGGAAAAGAGCTTCCCGGGGTCGCTGCGCTACTGTAAGCATCCTCAACTTCAGATCAGCAGAAGGAAAAGCCTTTTGATGCAGACAGAAAAGCCCTTTGCATCAACAGGACTTACTCCTCTGATCATCAAAGTTTCAAATGAATCCAGACAGGGAAACCTTCTGTTGGCTGACTTTTCTCGAAGTTCGTTTAACTGAAAAGTTGATGCTGACGGAAATTCCCGGAGTGCACCGCACTCAAAAAGTTGACTTGCTTAACAAAACACCCCGGTTCTCCTTTTACTTTAGAAGCTGATGGTAGCGAATGTCCCCTGTGCTCCTCTCACTTGAAAAACTTATGCGCCCTAATTCCCTCTGATTGCTTTGCACTAAACAGTCCTCTGTTTTCAAAACAGAGTCAGGACATTTCCCAGCCTGGTGAGAATTCTATTTTACTACGAAA
>Ga0181582_10000297_pt1 | contig 34105 bp, 31 predicted proteins | sample 071ome_32_FD_132438 | JGI IMG/M metagenome (GOLD analysis project Ga0181582, IMG submission 132438) | Coastal salt marsh microbial communities from the Groves Creek Marsh, Skidaway Island, Georgia - 071405AT metaG (megahit assembly) | ecosystem: Environmental > Aquatic > Marine > Intertidal...
CCGTCGCCACCACCGTCGCCACCACCGTCGAAAATCTCGTGCAGCGACCCCGAAGGACCCACCGTGGCGATCGGCAACTGGTTGATCTCGCGAAGCGTCTGGAACATCGACATGAGCCCCGCCTCGCCCCACGTGTGCCAGATGTTGTACGAGTACCGGACCTGGAGCAAATACGCGAGCCGGCTGACGACCGACGTCGCGCCGGCGTGACAGGCGTCCGTCCGCTTGACCACCGGAATGTAGTCGATCGGCATGTATTCCCACCGCACCGGCGCGTCCACCTTGACGACGAGCATCGTCGGCGGACGCGCGGACGTCGCGTTGCACGAGATGATGTCGACCCAGAGCTCCTCGGTCGGCGGCACGAACGAGCCGTCTGCGTCAAAGTAGAACTTCATCCTGCCCCGCCGTATCCGCACGTTCCCGAACCGATAGAAATACTTGTTCATCAGTCCGGTCCCCGACGCGCTCACGTGGACAGTGAAACTCGAGTACTCGGAGGCCTCCAAGATTGCGTCGTCCGCCTCAAACGTCTCCGCCCGCAGCCACCAAATGCTCTTCAACACGGCGGCGAGGACGCATAGCGACAGCAGCACTTGGATCCAATCTACAGGGTCGAGGCGAGTCCGAGTGAGAGGGTGGGTGATCGATACCACGGGAGCAGACAAGCAAGTACGACGCACCGCAGAGCTGTCCGCCAATTCCACGCCGTTGCTTTGACCTGACACCCAAAGACTTCCGCTTGTAGGGCGAAGGGCTCCGAGAACGCGACGACGGAGAGACGACGGTTGGCAACGTCTTGTATTCGGCATTGCTCAAGCTGCTCTTCTCCCTCCGCTTGATCATCGAGTCGTCGTTGCTCTGGCCGTGGTACTGGTACTGGCGAGGGCGAGGATACTATGTCTTGATCGCTGCCATCGTGATGTCTGCCTCGCCGTACTCTGTTTTAAAGTGCGCGCACTTTAAGTCGCGCGACTTAAAGAAATTGTCCCCACGTGGGGACTTTCAGTTGGAGCCACCGACGACGCCCCGGGCCCTGAGGAAGCCGGTGGCAACGTCCAAGTCTTCGGGCGTCGTCACCTTCAAGTTCTCATAGCTGCCCTCGACAATCTGAACGGGCTTGCCGATCTGCTCGATGATGCTGACGTCGTCCGTGACCTCGAGGCCGTCCCGCTTGACGGCCTCGAATCCCTCCTTGAGCAGCGCGGGCCGGATAATCTGCGGCGTGTGGATCTCCATCAGCTTGGACCGATCGAGTGTCTTGACGACGCGGCCGTTTTGATCCACCTCCTTGATGGTCGGCTTGCACTTGACGCCCAGCGTGGCCGCGCCCACCTCCATCGCCTGCTCCGCGCACTGCAACGTCTCCTCGGCGGTGACCATGGGCCTCGCCGAGTCGTGGATGGCGACGAGCTCCGCGTCGGGCGAGATGGCCGCGAACCCGTTGTACACAGAGTCCTGCCGCTCGGCGCCCGGCTTGGCGAACGAGATGGGCTTGAGCCGGCCGAGGCGGGCGTGCTCGTCCTCGAACACACTCCGCCACTCCTCTTCGCACACCACGACAATTTCGGATACTGCCGGCATCTTGCTGAACGTCTCCATCGAGTAGGTCGCGATGGGCCGGCCGACCAGCTCGACGTACTGCTTGGGAATGGAGGCGCCGAAGCGCTTGCCGACGCCGCCGGACAGGAGGACCACGCTCACGCTGCCGTCAGGGACTGCCGCAGCCATGACCCGAAGCTGCTGCTGGGGGCTGCGGGGTCGTGTCGTGCTGCGAAGACATGGTTGCCGGATAGAGGCGGAAGCGGGCGCCATCGAGCGCGCGGTCGTCGTAGGGCAAGACAACGCCATCATCGTGTGCGAATGACTGCAACTGGAACGCGATCGGGACAATGTGGTCGTCGAGATAGCGGCGAAACGTCTGAAGTTTCGCCAAAACAAGAAACAAGGTGTAGCTACACGCTATAGCGTGGCCTACCTACCTACGACATCTTCAACCAGCTGCCAACAGCTTCAGCCGCCGAAGCAGAGCTCGCCGGTGCGAGCAGAGCGAATCTAGTACCGAGTTTCGACCGAGACCTCACCGAGACAGAGAGACCCACCCCACCCCGTGGTGAGGAAAGTCATGGCTGTCTTTCCTTGGCGCGACAAGGGCTCGGACGCCAAGAAGGCCTCTGGAGCGTCCCAGGTGACGTGTCAGCGCTGCCTGGAGAAAGGGCACTACACGTACGAGTGCAAGAACGAGGCCGCGTACGTCTCAAAGACGTCCCGGTCGAAGGAGCTGCGACGGAACAAGAAGCGAAAACTCCTCTCCAGTTCAGACGTCCCCGACGAGTTCCGGTCGAAGAGCGAACTCGCCATCATCGAGAAGGAGCGGGAAGAGGCGAGGCTCGCCGCCAAGGCCGCCGACGCCGCGCAGCAAGACGCTGCAAAGGCCAAGAAGACCAAGAAGGCCAAGAAGGACGCCGGTAGCGACACCTCGTCGTCTTATTCGTCCTCGTCAAGTGACAGTTACACGTCCTCGTCGAGCTCGTACACGTCGAGCGACTCGTCCGACTCGTCCGACTCGAGCGACGCAGACGACTAATCCGGGTTCATACCACGAACGATAACAAACAATGCAAACATACAAAGCTCTACATGGCAAACTTGGCACACGCGACCTTGATCTTCTTCATAAACTCGGCGACGTCCTCTCTGCCCGCCTCCTCGGCCCCCTCGATGTTCTGTTCCAGCAGGTCCATGAACGCCGCGTCAATCTCCCCATCCGCCGCCATATCCCGCAGCGTATCCTTCTTGTTCGGACTCTCCAACAGCTTCTTCAGCCTATCTGGCGCGCTCGCAACCTCCTGGGTCGCACGATCGATCGTCTCGATCGCCTCGTTCAGGTACTCGCGCAGCAAATCAAGCTCCGCAAGCTTATCCTCGTCCTTCTCGAGCGACAACTGCTCCATCCCTGGCGAACGATCGAAGTGAAACGTGCGGAGTAAGACATGCGCAGCACGAGCGAGTCCGACCCTCTGTCGGGAGCACGTCACCCACCAATCTGCTTGTTCAAGACCTCGAAGAACTCGTCATCCAGCAGCGGCCGACAGCGCGCCACTTCGAACTGCATGTCGGTCGCCTCCGTGTCCAACAGGAACGCAATCAGCTCGTATTTATCCTCCGGCACCACGCGCGCATCACGCTTTGCCTGCGTCTCGGCCTTGGCAGCGTCCATGAACTTCTGCATGACGGTCTTCTGCGTCTTGTCCTCCTGAGCCCGGTTCCCCATAAGCTTACGATCGATTAGCCCCGTCATCTCGGGCGAGTTCTTGTACAGATTCTCCGGGTCCCACGAGGCAGAGCGCGCCACCACGGACGACGAGGTCGACCCTGGCGAGCCGACGAACGAACGAATGAAGCGCGAGTGAGCGAAAGCGACAAGACGCGAGCGATCTAACGCGCCCCGGCGCGCAACGGCCGAGCGCAAGGCTGCCGGGCCCGATACGCACCGTGAGTCGACGAAAAGGTCGTGAGGCTCTTGGCGAAATGGCCATGGGAGGTCGCCGTGCGTGCCGCGGCCGCACCGCGCGCATGAAGCGTGGAATACATGGTATATATTTACGATGTGAGACACAATGTGCTATTGTAGGTAATAAAACAACGCGTCAGAATAGTAGGGAGGTGGTCGTCCCTCGCCCGACCGAGACATGCTCGACTCGCCCACACACGACCGCACTCTCAATTCTGAAGTCTCTCTGCCGCATATTTACACATACAACACCATGCTGTGCTCGTCCTTTGCTCAGATGAGCCTGGCGAGCTCCAAGTCGAGTCTCACGGGGGCCCGCCTCACTGGTACGTGCCATGCCGGTCCTGGCTGGATTGGCGGGCGGATTGCATTCCAGGCGGACATTGGGAACATTGCGACGAGTGATGGCGGGACGCGAAACGGGAGGGAGAATGCGCGTCTGTGCACGACGGCGTTTGACCCGCATTTCCTCGTTCATTGCGTCTCCGTCTTTTCCCGTTCGATGCGGCGTTGTCCGGTCGTTTCAGTCCAGCTGGGGGCTTGATTTGCCCCTAGATTGTTTGATTGCCGCGGAGGATGGCGCATTGCGCTGTTTCGGGCGGCTTTGACGCCATCGAATTCTCGGATTCCCACTCACTCGCTCCCCTCTCACGCACGCAGTCTCCAAGCCGCGCTCGGCCGTGCTCACGGCGGCGTCGCGGACCGTGACGATCGAGGCCAAGCAGAACTCGCTCAAGCGCCAGCGCGTTGAGGAGAGGAACCGGAGCTATAACAAGAGCAGGAAGAGCGAGATTACCACCCGGATGAAGAAGGTTATGGTGGCGCTCGTCGCGGCCAAGGGGCAGGTGACTTCGGAGGCCGACCTGGCGCCGGTGCAGACGTTGATTAACGAGGCATACCAGGTTATCGATAAAGCTGTCGTGAAGGGAATTTTGCACTCCAACACCGCGGCAAGGCGCAAGGCTCGTCTGGCCAAGGCCCGTCAGATTGTCCTCGTGGAGGCCGGTCTGTACAAGCCGTAACCACCACCCATTCTTCCAACACGCTCATGATTCTAGTAGTAACCTTCGTGTAACATTTTAGGCTTGTTGTTTTGGTTGCATTGCTTGCATCGAGGTGCAGACGATGGTGTTGACAATGTCGGCGACCGTCGCGCCGCGCGAGAGGTCGTTGACCGGTTTGGCGAGGCCCTGCAGGCGGAGGAAGAGGAGGAGGAGGGTGAGCGGGCGATCGTTGATTCATTCGTCGTCGAGAACCAACCTGGAGGAGGGGCCCGATCGCGAGGATACCCTTGCTGCTCTGCTGGACGGCCTTGTAGGTGGCGTTGCCGGTGTTGAGATCGGGGAAGACGAGCACGGTGGCGTGACCGGCGACGTCGGAGCGCGACTTGATTTTCTCCTTGGCGATCTCGGCGTTGATGGCGGCGTCGTACTGCACGGGACCCTCGACTTTGAGCTCTGGGTGCGTGCGCTTCAGGATGTCGGTGGCCGACTGGACCTTTTCGACCATGGGGCCGGCGCCGCTGGTCCCCGTCGAGTAGCTGATCATGGCGATGCGCGGGTCGACGTCGAACGCCGCGGCCGTCTCGGCGGCGGTGGCGGCAATCTGGCTCAGCTGATCGGGAGTGGGGTCCACGTTGACGGCGCAATCTCCGAAGACCAGCACGCGCTCCGGCAGGCACATCAGAAAGACGGACGAGACGAGAGGCTGTTTCCGTAGGACGGTGAGCGCTGGTCGGATCGTGGCGGCCTGGCGAGCGAGCGAACGAGCGTGAGTGCGCGCGGAACAGTCGAGCTCAACGACGGCCTGTACCACGTACCGTCGTGCAGGCTGCCCCAGAGACCATCCCGTCGACTCGACCAGTCTTGCAGAGCATCGTCCCGAAGACGTTCCGATCGGCCATCAGGTCGACCGACTGCTCGTAGGTGGCGCCCTTGGCCTTGCGCTCTTCCGTCCAGATGGCGGCAAACTCGTCGATGAGAGCCGCCTCGTCTCGGTAGTCGAGAATCTCGCACTTGCTAATGTCGGCGTTGAACCTCGCCGCGTCCGCCCGCACCTGGTCTTTGTTGCCGAGGAGCAGGACGTCGGCGAGGCCTGGCGAACGAGGAAAGCGCGAAGCGCCAGTGAGAGAGACGCGCGACAGGCAACAGGCAACGGGCGGCTAGCGACAGGCGACGAGCGCATCATACTTCATATTCCATACGTTATACCCACCTTTGTTCGTGACCTCGGCGGCTGCACGGAGGACTCGCGGATCGAACGCCTCGGGCAGGACGATGCGCTTGCGGTCCCGCCGACACTCCTCGTACATGCCGTGCAGGAACATCTTTGGCGTCTTGCCGTCCCGTTTCGGGTGACTGAGCTGTCCGGCGATGACTTCCATGTCGACGTTCTCGTTGAAGAGCAGCTTGGCGCGCTCGATCTTGGTGTTGGAAGACGCGAGGATCTTGGAGGACTGCTCGGTGCGCGCGAGGGTCTCGATCACCTTATCGACGGGCAGGGGCGTTCCGTAGACTGGAAAGAGGTGCTCGAACGAGGAGAATATCGCCGTGACGTGACGATCGAGCGCCGCCCCTCCTTCAAAGTCGCACAGGACGACCTGGCGAACGAGCGTAGCCACACGCGCGGCGTGTGGCGCGAGTGAGAGAGAGTCAGGGCGCGCGGTCGCACATCGTCGGATCGGAGTTCAATACCCACCCCGGCGACGTTCGGCCCCACTGTCGCGTGGGCACACCCCAACGCGAGCAGAATGTCGGTCCGATCCGGCGTCGTCAGCACCAACGGCTTTGGCGGCGGGTTGCTGGCGTCGCTCGCGTCGGCCAGCGCATCAATCTTGCCGAGCAGGTGCGACACATCCTGGGCGGCGACCAGCAGCTCGCTGACGTCCACGTCGGTATCGTCGCCGCTGCCGAAGAGGAATTCGGCGCGTAGGCTCTTGACCACCTCGTTCAGCCTCGGACTGTTGAGAACGCCGTCGTACGGGATGGCCCCCGCAAACGCACAGTGCTGCTCTTTGGCGGCCCGTCGCATGTCCTCCGAGATGGGCGCGAGCATATGCCGCGGCACGCGGTTCAGGATGAGCCCCGCCAGCTCGGCCTGGCACCTTTCCGACACGATATCCTTGGCGATCGACACGCGCCGCATGACGTCCGAGCTGGCGAGGCTTTCGTCGTTCTTGCAATCGTAGATCATCAAGAGCGGCGCCGACAGATCGTTGGCGAGCCATCCGTTCAGCTCGAGGTTGGACGACAGACCTTCCGCGAGCGCGCCTTCGATGAGGACCATGTCTTTGTCTGTCGAACGACCGGAGCGCGTACCGTGAGTGGGAGACTGAGTGGGATTGTGAGAGAGCGAGAGCGTGGCGGTCGAGTTCAAGACCCACTGTACGCGCGGCGGTACTCTCGGTATCGCTGGAAGATTAACTCGCCCAGCGCGTCCCGCTCGCCGTTGGCGATCATATCCAACGCCTTCTCCTTCAGGACACCGATCATCGTAGAAGGCTCGTCATCCAGGCTGTAGGCGCCGCGCACGAGGTCGACGCGCGCGCTGATTGAACACGACGGGTCGTCGTCGTCGGCGCACTTGGGTCGGGCGATGGGCACAAAGTAGCCCACCCGATGGTAGCCAGCACGCTGAAAGAAGTCGAGGAGGCTGAGGACGATGGGCGATGTGCCTTGGGAGGCGCTGACGTTGCACACGAGCAGGCTGTCGGCCATGGCAGGGAGGTCTCGGGTATACCCGTTTCGTTTGTCCTTGCTGCTGAAAAACCGCGTGTGCTTGACGAGATGGCGGACGCGGGAGACCACGCTCATAACCATGAATGGTTGGTGGTGGCCGCCACGATGGACGGGGTCCATTAAATAAAATGGCGACGAACCGCATCGACGAGACACCGCAACTCCGACTCCGTGTTGTACACATGTGGGCTGACACGAACCACGCAGTCGACGCCTCGCTGCGACATCTCGATCATCGTCGACGTGCGCCTCGAGATCGACACCGAAAACCCGGCCGCGACGAGCTGCTCGAACGCCCGCTCCGTCGCCGCCTCGGCCGTCTCGCCGTTCCTTCCCTCGACGGAGAACGACACGATGCCACACAATCTCCGCCCTCTGTCCTGCACCGTGACGCCGTCGACCGCCGCCAGCATCGTCCGCAACATCGAGGCGAGACTCGTGATGCGCTCCTCAACGCTCGCAATCCCAATCTCGTTGAGCTCCGCGACGGCGACTCCCAGTCCCGCCTTGGCGGCGAATGACATTTCGTAACTCTCGAACATCCTCGTTCCCCGGTCGATCGAGTACGAGTCGAGGCTGTCCAACCTGGCAGAGTGGACGTCGATCGTCGCCGGCTCGAACAGTTGCCGACACCGAGCGGAGCAATAGAGGAAGCCGCAGCCGCGCGGACCTCGAAGCCACTTTCGAGACGTACCTGTGAGAAAATCTGTGGCGAACGGCGCGAAGCGCGAGTGAGAGCCAGGGCGCGATCGAGAGCGCATGCCGTCCCTTTGAACACCCACCGCAGCCGATCTGGTGCACGTCGACGGGGAGCTGCCCCACCGACTGACAGCCTGGCGGACGAGCGAAGCGCGTATCGCGAGTGAGAATGAGGGTCGTCCGAGCGCTCGTCGGTCGATCAACGCCGACCATCCAATAGGAACAATACCCCTGCCCGCCGGGCCACCTCGCCGACTCGCCCGACATCGTAGACCTTCGCCGAGTTGGTGCCCACGTGAGGGAGCGTGATCAGCTTGATCTTCTTCTCCTCGATAAGCCGCTCCAGCTTGTCGACGTCGAGGTCCCCATCCGCCGTCTCCGGGATCACGTGGAGTTCAACGTTGAACCGTTTCCGCAGCTGGAGATAGGTGAGATAGTTCGAACCGTACTCGTTGACGGATGTCGCGATGCCAGCCCCCGTATTCGACGAGAACAACGTCCAAGCCAGACCATGGACGACTTGGTTCCACGCCTCGGTCGCCGACGTCACAATAGAGACCTCGTGGGCTTCGCAGCCCAGCAGCGTCGCCAGTTCCCGGTACGGACGAGCCAACACGTCTTTCGCGTGCGTGGAGACCATCTCGTACGCCCCGAAGATTGACTCCATCTCTAAAAACTCGAGCACGGCCGCCGTCGTGCGTGGAGAGCGAATCGAAGCACCCGCCGCGTTGAGGTGCACGACGACTTCTCTGTCTGCGGACGTCCCCGCTGCCTTCGGCGGACGGTCCATGGACGGTCTAGCCCGTCGATGAGATACGGTTCGAGTGCCACCGGCATACATTTACGAACGAACTTTCTGTTCTTCGCGAAGAACGATTTCAAAACTCAGCCCTCGACTCGCCCGACGACAGCAACGGAGACGGAGAGAGAGAGAGAGAGAGAGAGAGGCAGTGTTCTCATTCTCTCCGTGCCTGTGGTGGAACAGCGAGCAGCTCGAATCGAACCGCGCCATCCTCGGCGTGGCTCGATCAAACGAAAGGGGTCGCCCTCTCACTCACTCCTCGATGGCGTCCTCGCTCCTATTGGGCCTCAAGCTCAAGCAGAGCACGAGGGACGTCTCGTTCAGGCAGACCCTCGGTGACTACATCGACTCGCACTATGGGACGGCGGCCGGCGAGCGCGTCTCGGCCGATATCGACGAGCTCGACCTCCTGCGCGCGCTCGTCACAGGCGTGGACCTCTCGGTGCAGTCGTCCACGGAATCGCTGATCGTGCAGTACTACTCCAACTTGAGGCTCATCGAGAAGCGGTTTCCCTCGATCGACTTCTCCACCTTCCAATGGAGCGACGCGTTCCAGCCCGAGCACTCGAGTAGCTCGTCGTCGATCACGGTGGAGATTGCCGCGACCGTCTTCAACCTCGCGGCCTTCCTCAGTCAGCTCGCGATCAATTCGGACAAGGACGCCCCCGACGACCTCGCCGCGGCAGGCAAGCACTTTATGAAGGCGGCCGGTGCTCTCGCGTACCTCCGGTCCGAGCTCGAGGTCGGCCGGCTGGAAGCGTCGACGCTCGACTCGTCGCCAGAGTGCCTCATGATGCTCGAGTCGCTTCTGATCTCGCAGGCGATCGAGTGCATCCTCGAGAAGGGCGCCAAGGCCGGTGCGGGCAAGGCGACGCTGGCCAGGCTGGCACGACAGGTCAGTACCCAGTACGTCGACATATACAACGTCCTCTGCGGTCCGCAGCTCAAGGAGCATTTCGAGAGGCCATGGAGATATACGTTCCGGGTCAAGGCGCACTACTACCAGGCGCTGTCGTTCCTTCACCAGGGGGACCACCTGCGGGCCAAGCTCGACGACGAGGACGTCCAGCTGGCCGTCCGGAGCCAGATAAGCTATGCGCAAGAGGCCAAAAACGTCATCTTGGAAGCGCAGCGGCTGTGTGCGAATGTCAAGTTCAACCCGATGATGAAGGAGGAGATCGATCGGATGGCCAAGGAGGTGACGGCGAGGGTCGCCGAGCTCCAGCGGGACAACGCGAGCACGTATCTCCAACGCGTCGTGCCCGTCTCGGATTTACAACAGATCGAGCCGCTGCCGGCGGCGTCACTCCCGCAGGCCGTCACGCTCGAATACCTGTCCGAGCCCATCCCGAGCCTGACGTTCAAGAGCGTCGTCCCCGAACAGGTGACGCGGGACTGGTCCAAGTACACCGACATGCTCGACAAGATGATCCGCCGAGAGCAGGAGCGCATCGACCTGGCCGAAGACGTCTCGAGGCTCCGGCTGCGCGAGATGGAGCTGCCCGACAGGCTGAACGCCACGCAGGCGGGCAATGAGGACAACGTGCCCGACGCCGTCCTGCTCGAGGTGCAGCGAATCGAGAAGATGGGAGGCCTCACGAGCCTGGTGCATCTGGCCGATCAATTGGACGAAATGAACTGGTCCATCTCGGAAGAGCTGGACGAGTGCCGGCGCGCGCCCGACGCGGCTCGATACGCGGCGAAGATTGACGCGTACGCGGGCAACCTCAGCGTGGCCAAGCGGACGGACCGCTTATCGCGAAGCAAGTTGAGAGATCACGAGGACGATCTCCGAGGACTGACGGTTGCCCGGGCCGCGGCACAGGCGCCTCACGTCGAGTCGCGCATGCTCCTGATGGACTCCACCGAGCCGGCGGAGGCGGCGCAGGCCCTGGAGATCGGTATCGAGGGCATCCGTGCGCTGTCTGAACAACGCAAAAAGCTCGAGCAGACGCTCAAACGGACGAAGGACGGCGACGACATCGTGGAGACCCTCTTGTCGACCACTGTCGACGGCGCGGCCGTCTTTGCCGACCACCTGGCCAAGTACGACCCGATCAAGCGGTCGATCGCGGAGAATATCCACAAGCAACAGGAGATTCTCGACGCCATGAAGAACGCCACGCTTGTGTTCGAGGACTCGTACGACTTTGACGACTGGGAGAGGAAGCGCCGGGCCATGGTCGAGCGGTGGCGGGTCCACGTCGACGTGTTCAACGACATCAACGCGAGCCTGAACGAGGGCATCGAATTTTACGTGACGCTCTCCGACGCCGTGTCCAGCCTCAAGCGGGCCCTGCTCGGGACCGGGACGGGGACCGACGGGTTGAGCGGCGTGCACAGGTCCAACAACAGCCATGGCGTGTTCCCCGTCCACGACGTCGCGCACGACTTTTCCTCCCGTCTCCACATGGGGAACGGTCGCAGTGCGATGAACGATGCGCACAATGCAAACGCCGACGTCGAGGTGAGCGGCACCAACCCACTGCTCGCACGGCGTTAGTTAGTTGGGGCCGACCGGTGACTCCCCCTCGTCCTGTAGCTCCTTGGGCTTACAATGAAACATACGTTTATATCTTATGGATATTGGGACGCTCCGCCGTTCGTGTACTCTCTCTCTCTCATTCGCGCTGAAGACCCGCCACCCAGGCCCCGTTCCGGAACGTCAGACCGCCAGCTTCCTGCTGGAACAGGGAACCAAGGTATCCCCTGGCCGTGAGATCGGCAACCATCTGATTGACCGCGTGGAAGTCGTGCGGCGCGGTGCCCTTGACCTTGAACGCCGGAGCCGCGAGCGTCGCAGCGCTCCCCAGGACGTTCTGGGTGTCGCGTGGCATCGTCTGCAACGCTTCGATAGCGCTCGCGAACGACACGGCGCTCGTGATGGCATCCGGAAGCTGGATCTTGCCGGTGTCGAGCGTCGGCCGGCGCTTCTTGATCGGGTTGTGCAGCGGCGGGATCGGCAGGTGGGGCATGTGCGCGTGCATCGGCGGGTATCGGCTGTACTTGTGGCTGTAATGGCTTTTGTGGTGGTGGAAGAGCGGTGGCATCTTGTTCTGATTGTACTTGCCCTGGTCGTGGTCGTGGTGGGCGCGCGGCTGCCTCGACGACGACGGCCGGGCGTAGGCAAACTCCTCCTCCTCCTCTTCCTCCTCCTCGGCAAGCTGCCGCTGACGACGCGGCTGGCGCGGCTGCCGCTGACTCTGGGTCTTCGGCTTCTTCGCGGGGCGATCCTTGAGCTTCGACGTGGCCTTCTCCGTCAGCGCCACCAGCTCAGTCTCCTTCAGCGGCGTGCCAAACTCGAGGGTGTCCGCGGGAGGGTTCTCCAGTAGATGCGCCAGCGTCAACTTCTTGTTCAGATATTGGTTTTGCATCTGCTGCACCGTGTCCTTCCGCACGAGCGTCGAGTTCCAGTGGTTCTTGACCGCGTTGTCGGTCCGGCCCGGCAGCATCTTGGCGATGATGGCCCATTTGTTGCCGTATTCCCTGTGCGCCAACAGCGTGACGGCATCCTCCCATTCGGTGAAGGGCACCTTCCTGACGGCAGGGTCCAACTGATTGCACCAGCGCAGCCTGCACGACTTGCCGGTGCGCCCCGGGATCCCGGCCGCGATGACGGACCAGTTCTTGGGGCCGTACTGCTTGATGAGCTGCGTCAGCTTGCAGTCCTCGTCGGCCGTCCAGGCACCTGGTCAGAGTGGCGGGCGACGGGCGACGGGAGAGTGAGCGAGCGAGCGAGCGGAGGCGAACCCTGCCTCGTGGTTCATCAGGGCTATCGGTCCAATCCGCCGGACAAACCGGGCACGACGGGCATGGCGCGGCGCGCTTCGGACAGATACAGGCACCAATTGCTCGTGGGAGACGAGCGAAGGAGAGCGAACGCACCTTTCTTGACCTGTTCCATTGTTCAACGGGACAAAATTGAATCGTTTGAAGCGGGACAAAAGGCGAGCGAGCCTCCCTCGGTGGTGATATCGAGAGTCTTAGGTCCAGGAGGTTCGTTCGCGGGGTGATAGCACTGGAAACCAGGCCGTATTCGGTTAATTTTTTTGAGCGAGGAAACCGTTGGTTGGTCCGTGAAAACCGTGATCACAGCCACGCTTCGATCAGCGAAGGCCCGTCGCGCGCGAGGGCCGCCTCGAGCTGCTCGGCAAGCTCCTCTGCCGTCCTCGCCCGCGTGGACGGCACTCCCATCCCCCGCCCGATCTCCGTCCAGTTGAGCTCTGGCTTGCCGATGTCCGTCAGGGCCCTGGCGCAGGGGCCGTTGCTCGGCACGATCTGCTGCTTGGCCAGCTCGACCTTGAGGATCTGGTACGACCTGTTGGCGCACACGATCGTGATGACGTTGAGATTCTCGCGTGCCTGCGTCCACAGCGCCTGGACGCTGTACATCCCCGAGCCGTCGGCCTGCAGGTTGATGACCTGCCGGTCCGGGCACGCGATGGCGGCGCCGACCGAGAGCGGGGGCCCGCACCCGATCGCGCCACCCGTCAGCGCGAGGTGCGAGAAGGGCGGGCACCCCTGGCTCAGGTTCCAATAGCTGTTGCCGCTGGTGAGCGACTCGTCGACGACGATGGACGCCTGTGGCTGGAGCGCGGCGACGACCTGGCACATTTTGTCCGCCGTCAGCCTGCCTGACGGCAGTCGCGGCGCCCTCGGCGGGCAGAACGTGCCGCCACAGTTCACGAGCGGCGTGACGCTGTCGGCGCCGACGGCCGCGCACAGGTCCCGGAGCACGCTCGGCACGTCCATGTCTGCCGAGTCTATCTCCCAAATGCTGTCTTCGTCGTGCGTCATGACCTGAGAAGGGCCGCCCTCGTAGCCAAAGTTGGCCACGGGCCGCCGCGCGTCGACGACCAGCAGCGTGTCGAACCGGTTGAGCGTCTCGAGCGCGTCGTCCGGGAAGTAGGGCAGACGCTGGAGGTTGACCAGCCCAGTGCCCCGATCCAACCTTGCAAACGCGTTCTCGCAGTACACCGGTGCCCCGATCTTGCTGGCAATCTTCCCCAAGTAGAGCAGCGCGTCGTCGTCCTGGATGGTCGCCGCGCCGCTCGCGTAGATGGCCACCTTGCCCTTCTTTGCGGGGTCCGTCAGGGCCTTGGCGCAGTCCTGAACGAACCGCTGCAGCATTTCATTTGCCTGCTCCTTCTCCTCTGCATGCTTTGCGCTCGACTTTGACGACTTCAACGAATACGACCCGCAGCGGTCCCGCCCCTCGCCCTTCTGCCAGGACAGGTCGTGTGGCACGATCAGCGTCGAGATTCCCGAGCCGTTGATCGCCCGCGGCTTCCTCGCCACCAGGCACGCCTCCGCCATCGCCTCGTACAGATCATTGCCCTCGACACACGTCCGCACGTGGCTCGACACGGTCCCGGCGATGCTCTCGATGTCCATGTTGAGCAGCGGGTCGGCCGCTTTGTGCCACGTGGCCATCTCCCCGACCAGGGACACGATCGGCGTCCCCGCCCGCCTGGCGTTGTGAAAGTTACAGAGGCCATTGGCCAGCCCCGGCCCGAGATGGAGCAGCGTCATCGCCGGGATGCGTGCCATCCTGCCGTACCCGTCGGCGGCGCCCGAGCAGACCGTCTCATGGAGACCGAGCACTGCCCGGATGCCGGTCACACTGTCCATAGCGCTCACGAAGTGCATCTCGGACGTTCCTACAGAGGGCGGGGCGTTCGAGGACGGAGTCAGGTTGGGCGGCGAGCGGGCGAGCGGAGCGCGAACTGTGCGATCCACACACAACGGTCGCCCCGAGCGGATCGCCGACAGACGGCGACGACGTTTGCCGTCGCGTGACCTTAACCGTCTAGACGGTCGTATACATACCTGGATTTGCGAAACACACGCGAATGCCGTAGTCGCGAGCAGCAAGGAAGAGAAATTCGGCTCCATTCCTGATCGACGTTTTCGGGGTGTCTTTCGCCGTTCTTCCTGGCCCGTTTGCCGTCAACTCGCCGCCCCATTGGGGCGCCTGTAATGTCATCGACGCAAGTGCGTATGTGCGTATGTGCGTATGCGCGTGAACGTCGAGGCGGGCAAGAAAATTCGTTGTGTACGTCGCCGGGTGCCAAACATCACCTCAACAACGGCAGCCTCGCCTCCGACGACCTCACGCGACGTTCGTTCAAACATTACACCCTGGAACAACTTCAATGACTTCTGAGGTTCGGGTTCAGCCACGGATTCTGCGGGTGTGGCTTGTTTGCCGGCCGCGGTCCTTGGCCGGGACCCGCCGCCGGCATCCCGTACATTTCGGCCAGCGCGACCTTCTTCTTCGCTCCCTTCTTCCTGGAACTTTGGGATGATTCGCCCGCTCCAGATGGGTTGGATGCATTGGATGCGTTGGATGCGTTGGCCGCGTTCGTCGCCCCCGCCACCCTCGCCGCACCACCGCTCCCGCTCGCCGACGACGTTGATGCATCAGTGGCACGCAGCGACCCGCACGCCTCGCACGTCTTGTTGATCTCCGAATTAAGAAGGGTACACACCGAGCAGTTCCAGACGCCGCCTCCCCGCGACAGTGTCGACTTGGACAGCGCGGCCACCTCGGGCGGCACCCAGTTCTTGGCCGAGCCGGGAGACGCCGTCTCGGCGAATCGGAACGTCGAGTGGACATCCAGCAGCTCTTCGCGGGACTTGGAGTTGGTACACGTCGCTGCAATCTCGGTAACCAGGTTGACGATGCCGAGGGCGACGATTTTCTCGTGGAATTCCCGTGAAGTCATGCTGCCGGCCGTCCACAACTCGGTCGTCTCCTTGAAGTCCTTGTAGATCGACAAGCCGAGCCGCTTCTTCAGCTTTTGCGCCAGGGAGTCAATGGCACGCCGAAGGCTCGAGGACATGGGTGCCTGCTTCGGGTCGCGCGTCGGCGCCGCGCTCGGGGCAAGGGCCGGGAAGGCCTCGCCGGGACGGAAGGCGGCCCCGTTGCCGCGATTGCTGGGCGCCGCGTTGACCAACCGTGTCTGCCCCCTTTTGCCGATCACGGCCGCCAGGCTCCTCGAAGCGTTGGGATTGGACGGGCGCGAGCCCCCAGCGAGCGCCGGGAAGTCATCGATCGCGTTGCCGCTCACCTTCTTCTGGTGGTGCGGGGCGCTCGTCGCGGCCCACCGGCCGGCCACGGTCGGTGCCCCGTTGGCCGCTGCCATGCTCGGAAACTCGGCCTCCGACGCGAGGTTGGTCATTGAGGACGACCGCGACGCGGTGTTGCTACTCGTATTGCTCCCGTTTACCGCCTGGCGCTCGCTGATCTGTGCGCGAGCCATCCTGTCCTCCACTTCGGCCGACAACCCGGCCATACTGGCAACGTTGGCTGCGCTTGCGTTCCTCGACGAGCCCCTGGACGGCATGTTGGCGTCACCGCCGATGATGGTGACCCGCCCGGTGCCTCCCAGTGCGCCCGGTGCGCTCTGACCGCCCCGCTGCGCGCCCCGCTGACCTTGCCGATCGCCCGTCGTGAAGCCAGTCTCAATCGTCAGCGCCTGCTTCTTCTCCGCCTTGGTCATATTCCCGCCGTGCTCGCGAACCACGTGCGTCTTGAGCTCCTGCTCCGTAGAGAAGACGATAAACTTCTTGTCGAGGCAGTCCTGGTTCCGGCAGAGGTGGTGGCTGTCCTTGAAGTGCTGCTCGAGGGCCGCATAGTTCTCGTAGTACACATGCTTGTGCGGGTCGCGCCTCTTGCAAATGTGGCACTCCTCGTGGACCCGCGTCATGTGCTCGAAAATCTCGTTCTCACCATAGAACCGCCGATCGCAATAATGGCAAGGCGGGTGCCCCTTGAAACCCACAGACCTGGCCATGGGACCGTCGTCGTCTCCCTGCTTCATGTGCGTCTTGAGCTGCTTTGCCGTGTACACGACCTGCTCGGAGACAAAGACTTTCCTCCCCTCCAGGCAGATGCTGCAAAACTCGGCACCGTGTCGCTTCTTCAACTCCGACTTGAGTGCCTTGAGGGAGGAGCACGACCCGACGAGGGGATGCATGAACGAGCACATCGCACGAAGCTCATCGCAGTGCTCCTGATCATCGAAATACGCCTGCGCATGCTTCAGAGTACAGTAGCTCGGCGTCGAGGACGAGAGCCCCGCAAACGCCTCGGCGGACAGGGACTTGGTGTAGTCGCCGGAGAACCTCGTCACGAAGACCATCGGCTGTTCCTGCTGACAGACCACGCACTTGGTGTTCTTCAGCACGGAGCGGAGCCGCAGCACGCACTTGGAGCACGTGTCCTTGTGCCCGCATGGACCGAACGCGCAGTGCTCGAGTGGGTCGGCGCAGACGATACAGTAGTCGGACGACATGCTGGCCGGAGAAGACGTGCCTCGCTGCAGGATCGAATCGCCGTCACCCCCACCTCGGCGCTCCTTCGCCTACTCTTCCCGCCTCCTGCCGTGCACCACAGTATGCGAGCCGAACAATGTGGCTGGCGACGGGGCTATCGATGCAGCAATCCGTCTCCCCGGGGCTGGCAGTCTGGAATTGAAATGTCATGACTTCTCTCGTCGTCTCGTCGAGCTTGGTCTCGACGGGCCCCAGCAGGTGCCACCAACCACGGGTATGGGATTTGAGCTACTCGAATGTCGAGCGCAGTGGCCTCAAACGGAGAATTCATCGCAGCGTGAAGGTCCATGTCGATGCCGGGGAGGAGTTGTTTGAACCGTCACCGTCACCGTCGTACGCCATTCCGGGTCCCGACGTCGACCTGCAGGGAAAAGACCCGAGGCAGTCCTGGAACGCCTCGTCGCTCGCCTTCCTCGGGGACAGCGTCTTTGAGCTCTACGCCCGGCGGCGATGCTTTCTGCCTCCGAAGAGCGCCGCCAAGTATCGGGACGCCGTCATTCAGCTGGTACGAGCGGAAGCACAGGCGGTCGCCTGCGGCAAACTGTCCGAAAGTGGAATGCTGACAGAGGAGGAGGCCGACGTGTTGCGATGGGGGAAGAACGCGCCCGGGACGCTCCCGAAGCGCCTGGAGCGGGCCGTCTACCGGGACGCCACGGGGCTGGAGGCCCTCGTGGGGTGGCTGTTCGCATCCGGCAGACACGAGCGGCTGAATGAAATCATGCAATCTCTCGAGATGTTATGAGTGTTGAAAAGTTGCAAAGCCGCGAATTTATTGATCACCTCGTCCAACTCCCTCCCTCGCCCAGTGACGACTAGATGCAGCCGAGGGCGTGGAGCATCACCCCATTCTGCGCGTGCATCCGGTTCTCCGCCTCGTCGAAAATGATCGACGCAGCGCTCTCGACCACCTCCCCGGTGCACTCGATGCCTCGCTCGGCGGGCAGGCAGTGCATGAACTTGCACTGCGGTCCGGCAGCGGCCATCATCTTGGCGTCGACCGTGAAGCCCTGGAACGCCTTTTTCCTCGCCGCCGCCTCCTCCTTCTGCCCCATGCTCGCCCACACGTCCGTATAGATCACATCGGCTCCCTTGACGGCCTCCATCGGATCGTGGGAGATGGTGAGGTTGGACACGCCGTTCGCCCTCACCAGGTCGCACGTCGCTGCGTCGGGCTCGTACCCCTCGGGGCAGGCGCAGACGAAGTCCAACTTGAAACGGTTGGCAAGCCTGAGCCAAGAGTGGACGATGTTGTTTCCGTCCCCGACATACACGATCTTGAGGTCCTCGTACCGCCCAAAGTGCTCTTTAATCGTCAGGATGTCGGCCATAATCTGGCAGGGGTGGTTATAGTCCGTCAGGCCGTTGATCACCGGAACGCTGCTGTACTCTGCCAGATCAATCACGTCCTGGTGGTCAAACAGCCGGGCCATGATGATATCGTTGTAGCGAGAGAGCACCCTGGCAATGTCCTCGGTCGGTTCCCGGCTGCCGAGCTGGATGCTATTCGGGTCCAAGTAGATGGCGTGGCCACCCAGCCTATAGAATCCCGTCTCGAACGACACACGAGTCCTCATCGACGGCTTTGTGAAGATCATCGCCATCGTCTTGCCCGCAAACGGCTTGAACGTCTCGTCCCGCTCGCGCAACTTCTCCTTGCTCATGAGCGCGGTGTCGAGCATCGCCCTGAGCTCGTCCGTGGTGAAATCGTCGATGTGCAAAAAGTGGTGCTTGCCCTTGGATGGATCAGGCAACGACACGCCGGCCCCAGACCAGCAGCTCGTCGTCGCACGAGCCCGGACATTCCTGCTGCTCGACCGGGTCAATTTGGTCCGAATCCGAACGCTCTGCATCGTGTACGTACGTATCCGTCAGGCGAGCGCGTGTGGGTACTGTTGTTGTAGGTTAGATTGTACTCGGTACTCGGTCAATGTGCTGGAAAGAACGTTATCTCGGTCTCACGACGACCCATCACCCATCTAGATCAAGGTCTTCGCGATGAAATTCTGGAACTTGCTCCGCTTGGAGTCGGCAAAGGGAATGTTGTGCTCCGCCAGCAGCGCCTCCAGGCTCTCCTTGAGCGCCTCGGGCTTGTCGGTCTCGCACTCGATCTCAAACATGGACCCCCACGGATACGACGTCTGGTCCACTTCGAGCGTGTACTCCCTCCAGTCGTACACCAGTCGCTTGTTCGAAAACCCGCCCAAATAACTGAGCCCCTTGGCGAACTTGAACTCGTCCTTGAGCTTCTGCATCAGCGGAGACTTGTCGTACGTCAGCAGCGCGCTGCTGTCCCTGATAAACTCCCTCGCCACGGCCGGATCGACCTCCTCCTCCTCTTCGGGCGCCCTGCCGATGCCGTCCTTGAGCACCTGCTTGCCCTTGACCGTGATGACGGCCTTCTGATCGCCGCCGTAGAACCGCACGCGCAGGACCACCTTCTGCGACGACAACTCCTTCTGGGCCCCGTCGAAGAAGTGGTTCTCCTGGTCGTGCACCGCCTTGAACGACGGCAGCAGCAGCGTCTTGACGGCCGCAAACGACGCCGAGTCCGGGATGCGGAGTTTCACCTCCACCTCCTCGTTCTTGATGTTCAGCCGGTCCTTGATTCGCTGGTGCTCCTCCGCCGTGGGAGGCTGCTCGTTCTCGGCGTCCTTCTTGGCCGCGGCCGCGGCCTTGGACTGCCCGGGGGGCGACCTCGTGCGAGCCATGACTGCTCGTATCTGGGACTGGGCTGTATACGCCGATAGACCGAAAGGTGCCGTTGATATGCCGAACGGTGTTTTCGACAGGGAGAGCGACTGCGGTCGAACGACCCGTAGCATCAGAAGCTACTGCGGCGGCGGTGCAATCCCGATGCGCTGCGCTGCGGTCGGTTTCGCCTGGCCACCCTTGCTCGAGATGCCTGGCCACTGCTTCTCTTTGGCCTGTTCTTGCTCGTTCCGTCGCGCGGCGAGCAGCTGCACGTGGGATGAGGGCGGGCGGGAAGTGAGCGGGAACGTGGAGCAAGCACGATCATGAAACGAGTATTCTCGTAGTATCCTCCACGGGAACAGTATACGGCTCCCCGGCTGGTCCATACGGACGTACCTCTTCTTTGTCGTGAGGTTTCAGTTCCAGACGCGTCGGCTTCCGTTGAATCATGTCGATTTTGTCTGTCCGATGACCGAGACGGACCTGGATACTTAACCGTCTCGAAGCCTCCAAACCCAGGAAAAACGTCAAGGAGACCACTTTCCCCTCGTATGGAGACAGAGACGACACCCGGTACATGATGCCGACACCCTCGTCCGTCTCGCACGGAGGCGCGCGGCTCTCCCACCGCAGGGAGGGATTGCTTCCCACGCAGCGGTCACTCGGTCGCAGTGGCAGCGGTCGGGCAGAGGTCCTTACGGGGTACGCGGCCCAGTTCGAGAGGCGGCGGTTGCTCAAGCGGTTTCTTGCAGTGCTCTGTGGCGTGGTGGTGCTGTACATGACGGCGTGGAAGCTTCTGGTGGGCACGGCGAGCGGGGACGGTGGGTCGCCGGCGGCCTCGACGGGCACGGCGTATGATGGGCACGTCGTGTTGGCCGTGGCGACGAATACGACTGCAGATTTGCTGTCAATCTTCGTCAATTCTTGGAAGGCGTACGCGCCGGGGCATCGCATCGTCGTCTTTGCAGAGGCTGACGTGCTCGAGACGCCGGGGGTTGGTCAGTTCCTCAAGGATGTCGACGTGGAGAGCGTGACAGTGCACCGGCCGCGGCTGGTGGACGATATATTTGACGACGAGGAGCTTCCGAAGCCGGGGCGGTTGGCGCTGGCGTCGCTGCGGCAGGTGGCCAAGTACGTCGAGGGCGGGCCGGGGGCCAGCGTGGACTGGAGTGCGGTCAAGGGGGTGGTGCTGGTGACGACGGCGGGCGACGTGGTTGCTCAGGGGGATCCGTTCGAGGATACATCCGTGAAGCAATACATTCCGAAGCAAGGGATCGTGTTTGCGCTGCAGGGGGGGCCCGAGCTCGGGGCGGTGCGCGTGGCGTCGGACGACGAGATGATGAGCTCGCTGCGGGATTGCTTCGGGGGCAACATGGGGGAGAAGATGGGGAAGCTGGCGCTGATCAACGGGCACGTGGTCGTGGGGGCGCACCGGGGCATGTCGGAGTTCTTGGACCTGGTGGTGGACGTGCTGGCGACACGGACGAGGGAGCGGTGCCTGCACCACTGGCGGGCGGACCTGGCCGCCATCCAGTACAGCGTCGGGGAGTTTGGGCGGGATCCACGGAACATCGACTTTCCGTTTAGTCTCCGGGATCACGTGACGTCGACGGTGTACGGCGTGCAGTACGGGCTGCCCTGCAAGATTGACGGGTCGGGGCTGATCCGACGGAGGCCCGCCGAGGGCTCGGTCCGTCGCGGGCCGACGCCGACCGTCATCAGTCAGTACTCGTCGAACGCGTACCTCAAAGAGATGTACAAGGGGCGGTTCACGTACTATGCCCGGGAACGGCTCTCCTTTGACGACCCCGGTCGGCACGCATAAAGCAAAAAGCTTAAAGTCATTCAAGTCAGCAACAAGAGCATACATTCAACAACCGCAACTTGGTACACGTCACTATGGACGTTATAATGGACGCCGTCGTTCTGGACGCCGTCCTTCCTCTCTTCATCCCATGGCCACCGACACGTCGGGGCTGGCGGCTGGGAAGTGCGTCGACGCCGGGGGCCGGTGGACGTTGACCACGGGCGACTGCGGGCCGTCGGCGCTGTGCTCTTCGAAGTACACCGTGTCGTCCAACCCGTCGCTGTACAAGTCCGCCATGTAGACGTCTGCCTCGCCCCGGTACGCCGGCGTCCCCTTGCCCTTCTTCGCGTTTGAGCTCGCCGACCTGATCTTCTTCCTCGAGCCCTTCTTCTTCGACGGCGACGCCTTGGGCATCACGCCCCCCGACTTGGCGCTCTGCGAGACGAGGACGGCGCCAGCCGCGAGGCCTCCCGCGACCACCGCCAGGCCAGCCAGCTTGCTGATGGCGCCGAGCAGGCCGCCGCCGCCGCCGCCCGCAGAATACGTCTTGCGTCCGTAGTCGATGCGGCGCGACGTGCCGCTGTCGAACTTACCGAATTTGCTCCCGTTCATCGCCGCGCGATCATTCTCTCCCCCACGTCCCGCCCGCTGGCTCGTGGGCGTCGAGGAGAACGCCTTGCGCTGCTTCTCGGCGCCCGGCGTGGCATACTGGGTGTGGCTCGAGTCAAACTCGTCGCCCAGCTCCTGGTCCATCCACGCCTCCCCGCTGTAGTTCGCGTCTTCATGGATGACCCGCGGTGCGTTTGCCGTAGCTCCCGTCTCCCCAGACTCGGTCGCCCGCCGTCCCTTTTGCGCCGACGAGACCTCGGTGAGCCCCCGCTCGGCCTTGGCCAGCAGCTCCTTCACCTTGACCGTGCCACCGTACTTTTGCGAGTCCGAACCGACGACAAACCGCTCAGCTCCCGCCTTGGGACCGTATATATCCTCGTCACTCACCATCAGCGTCCTCGAGAAGGAGCTGTACTTCCGCTGCTCGTCCACCCCCGTCGCCGACGTCGGCGTGCCCCGCCTCGACGAGGTGTTCGACTCTGGCCTCGGCGGCCTCCCCGACCTGTCCGACCTGCCCGCCGACGACCCAGGCGACCGTCTCGTCGACACACGCCCGTACGTATTCTCGAGCGAGTCTGGCACCGCCGGCGTCCGCTTCCCCTTGGGTGTGTTCTCCACCGAATACCGACCTCGCGCACCTCGTCCAGGCGTCACCAGCCTGTTCTCCTCATCATCCGCCAGCGCGAAGTTGATGATGTCCTTCAGCAGCTCCTTCCCGTACACCACCTTGTCCGCGGCCGCGTACGCCGCCTCCACCAGCTCCCTGCGCACCGCGTCGAGCTGTCCCAGCAGCACGCTCTTCTGGTCGTCCACGTCCGCCTGCGACGCCTTGTCCTGCGACACGAACCGGAGCTCCCGCAGCTTGTCCTCCAGATCCTCCAGCTGCTGCCTGTCGTGACCAACGTCGCGAACGTCGTCGAGTGAAATTTCAAATTTGCAAAGCGGTCCTTCGCCTCCACCCGGCCGTCCGCGACGGAACCGCAACCCGCGCGCCGACGAGAACAAACCACATACCCTAAATTCAACAGAGCCTTCCGCTCCCGGTCCGCAGAGACCGCATCCCGCGCAGAATCGAGAGAGGTCGGGTGCGTACATTTTATGGCCAGCCGAAGCCGACTCTCGAGCTCGCAGACACTCTCCAGGGCACTGAGGACGCCGATGACATCCTGCGAGGTGCCGGGACCTTGGTTCTTGATTCCCGACAGCGGAGAGCGCGAATAGGACGACTTCATTTCGATTCGGCAACTTGGAATCGATCGAGCTTGTTTCTCGCCTCGTCGGACGTTGTCGTCGTCCCTTCTTCAAGAGACCCGAGACCCGAGGATGTTTCCGTGCTCTGGACGGACGGACACCTTCGAAAACTGCGAAATTGTTTGCGAGATCAATCCAGTTGCCGATGCCTAAGCCACGAGGCTGAGAGGCGGGACTCTTGCTCTAGACGCAACGAAACGCGATGAAACATCGGGATGAGCCTACTTGCAGGCTCGCCCGCGATAAGATTTGTGATCTTACCCACTCGCTCTACTACTACGACGACTGCGGCGACTACTCGCCCATCCCCGCCATTGACCCGCCCGTCTCGCCGCCGGTCTCGCCGCCGGTCTCGCCGTCGTCCGTGAAGCTCTCGTCCTCGGCAATCTGCAGCTTCTTCTCGAGCTCCTTGACCGCCTCGGCGGCCGGGCCCTCAAAGTCGTCGTCAAACTCGCCGAGCTCCGCCTCCTGCTTGTTCTCACCCCCGTCGAACGAATTGCTGCCCAAACCGCGAATCTCAAACGTCCCCGAAGAGGACAGGCCCGACAGACCCGACAGGCCCGAGACGCTCATGCCCGAGTCGGCCACGCCGCCGACGCCGCTCGCGCCGATGATGGCCGCTGCCATCTTCCGGAACTCGAGCTCGTCGTTCTCCACCTCGGCCTGAATTTGGGCCTCTGTAAGCTGCCGCTTGAGCTCCTCGTACTTGATCATGAGCTCCTGGCGCCTGGACGTGAAGCAGCTCGGGAAAAAGTTGGGAAAGTACCGCTGGATGAAGCCAAAGATGAGCACGTGACCCACAGGCGTCAGCGGCGCGATGAGGATGATTATGAACGGTATGAACGTCAGCAGGTCCTTCGCCGTCCGCCGCAGCGCGGCCACCTCGCGGGGCTTGAGCACGCCACCGAGCAGCGCCCGCCAGAAGAGCCGGCCCGCCGCGGCAACGTCACCGCCCAGCAGTCGGACGCCCCGGATGCCGAACTGGATCCCCTCCTTGACCGTATTGATGGCCTGTCTGGTCTGGAACTGGAGCTTCTGAAGCGAAAACCCGGACGATCCAAACACAATGTCGTCCCCGATGCCGAGCCGCATCCGCAGGTCGGGAATCTCCTGGGCGAGCTTGGACAGCTCGTCCTCATCGATCACAAGCAGGTCCTCCCGATTCTTGCTGGCCTCGACCAGGATGGCCAGCGTGGTCGCGAGCTCCTTGTACTCGGCGCAGAGCAGTGCAATCTCGTCCGTGCTCCCCCGCCTCGACAATGCCAGCGGGGTCTCGTTCTTGGATGCAGCGGAGGAACCTTTCGACTTGCCGCTCGCGCTCGCGCTCGCGCCAGCGCCACCGCCGTCCATGCTCCCCAGCGACAACGCGGCGTCCACGATGTCGCCGCCCAGGATGTCCATCGCCTCTGCCTCGAGGCACTCGAACGCCCACTCCATTTCCAACTGCAGGGTCCTGATCGCCAGTTCACGAGACACGATACTCACCTGCTCATCCAGCTGCCGCAACTCGCTCGCAATCTTGGCCCGGCTCGGGATGTCCGTCTTGCGCACCCGATTCTCCCGCACCTTGCTCGCCTCCTGCAGCTTGCTCTCCAGCGCCACGATGGCATCGTTCAAGTACCCCACCATCTCCCCATCCTTCCCCACGGCCTTCATCATGGGCAACGAAATCTGCCGCTGAAACGCCTCTGCCGTCGAGTTGCCCCCCGTCTGCCCGTTCAACCGCTTCCACAAATCCTGAAACCCCTCGAGAATCTCCGGAGCAGCAGCACTCGGCGAGGAACCCACACTGCTCGCCGCGTTCGATCCACTCGCCCGCCTCCGCCCGCTCCCACTGATCGTTTCCCGGACCCGACTCAGGTTCTTACTCACGCTCCGCAGCCGCTTCTTCAGGTTTGTCGACTGCGCGTCCCCAAAGTTCCCGGCCATCCCGTCCCCCACCGCACCCTCGTCGTCATCCATCGTCTGAAAGCTTCCCCCGACGAAAAACTCCTCCGGCCCCACCAGCGTCGTCGCCCTGTACATTGCGTTCCGCCGCTCAATCTCCGCCTGCGCCGCCGCCACCGACCCGAACGGCAGGTACGGCAGCTCCTTCGTCAACCGATCCACCAACCGCTTGTACAACGACTTCACCGTATCCTTCATATCCCGAACAATCTTATGCGGCGAATCCTCCGACTCTGGAAACAACAACGCCACGTCCCCCGCCTGCGCCTTCAACGTCGACAGAATCATCCGCAGCTCGTCCGCCGTCAGCTCCAGCTCCGCCACATACTCCACAGCCGCCTCCACTCTCCGCTGCTCCCACTCCTCCATCTCCTCGGGCGTCAACCCTTCCGCCGGCGACGACGACGCACCCTCTACGTCCGCCGTGTAGACCGGACACGCCGCCTTGAGCATCGTCTCCGCCCGCAGCACATTCCTATATAGCTTCCGCAACGTCAACGCCACCTCCAAACGAGCCACCCGCTCCCCCGAGAACCGAATCGGATCCGTCTGCTGCAGCGAAGACGGCGGCGGCGTCAACGACGACGACGACGACGACCCATGGAGGTCGAACGACGACGACGACGACGACGACGAGGAGGACGCCGACGCCGGTGCCGCCGCCGACTCGTCGGGCGGCGAGCCAGCGCTACCCATTTTCCCTGCTGCCCGAGTACACACCTCGCGCGTACACGGCGCCCGCCGCCATGCAGACGCATACACAGACGCAGACGCAGACACAACTCCAGTACGCCGGTACCCCCGATGCCCCCCGCACCATCCCAGTGCACCCCGCGACGGCGAGGGTCTGAATGCGACTGGAATCATGTTCCTCCGTGGAAGTGGAATCCCCCGCGCTGTTGGTCCGTCTGTCCGCAGCCTCATTCGTACCCAACAGGACAGAAGCCAGGCACAATGCAAGGGACCTCCTCCGATAGATCGATAGGCAATGCGAGCGCGGGGAAGTGAAAACCTCAGAAAAAATTGGTGGTTGAACCGAGACGAGCGCCATCACCTTGGACGGCACGGGTGCGCAGACGACAGACGACAGACGACAGACGACAGACGACATTGTCACGCATCCCAATGTCACGCGTCGACTCTCCGTTGGGCCGTGTGGCGTCGCAGAAGACAGCAGAAGAGGTTCCGGTCAGTCTAAGCAAGGAGCTGCAGGTGAGACACCGGATACTGGCCATCTATAACAAAGAGCTGGAGGACTTTGATGACAAGGCAGCCTACGATGACTACCTGGAGGAGCGGGAGGACATTATGTTCAACCTGTCGCAGGGGATTGACGTGGCGGCGATGGAAGCGTTGGTGCGGGCGTATCAGGAGCGGGAAGGGGAGAGTATCGGGAGGAACGAGGCGCGGCGACTGGGTCGGGTGTTGAAGGAGGAGGAGGGGCGGGAGCGTGGGCGGGAGGATGGCGTGGCTGGGCAGGTGCCCGTGGAGATGGTGGGGGTGGGGGTGGACGACGGGGGGTTGCGGCTGATGGACGAAAAGGAGGTGGCGGGGGTGTTGAAGAAGCAGACGAAGGAGGCGCGGGCTCGGATGGCGGCGTGTAGTGGGTGGAAGACGGGGTGGTACAAGATGCGGTGTCGGGCGCTGTTTGCGACATAAGGGTATGAGTTTTGATATCGAGTGTGGGACGATATATCGGATGTATGTATGTATGTTTGAGTACGCACGTAAACGAGTTTACATGGTTTCGAGAATAAATAGAGGGTTTCGAGAAACGGCACGACGGGGCTTAGTCGAAGAGCGAGAAGCCCATGTCCTCGTCCTCCTCCTCCTCGACCTTCTCCTCCTCGGCGGGGGCAGCGCCACCGGCAGCGGCGGCACCGCCGGCAGCGGCAGCACCGCCACCGCCGCCTCCGGCACCGACAGCGGTCACCAGCTCCATGATGTCCTTCTTCTCGGCGAGCTTGGCGAAGAGCGACGGCCAGTAGGACTCGACCTCGACACCGGCAGCCTTGACGATGGTGGAGATGTTGTCAGCGCTGATCTCAACGCCGTCGTCGGCGCAGATGAGGGCGGCGTAGACGCAAGCGAGCTCACTGGTGGAACGGTACGTGGACGTGTGAGTGGATGAAATTTGTGGTTGAAATTTCGGCGATTGCAGGGGGTATGTGGCTTTGTGCGGCGTCGAATGGACAGGTATGGATGGTATATGGGCATATGGGGGGAGGGAAAGGGGCGGGGGCGGTCGGGCGGTGGGGAATTGATTGCGGCGGAGAATTCCGCTCGCCGTTTTTTCTGCCCTGGATCCTGCTCAGACGTACCTGTTGGACATGATGGATGAACTTCAACGGTATTAAGCCTATTTCAGCACGAAAAAGTATGTCCGCGGAGACGTGGACGTCAGCAGTTCAGGCTGGTAGAGGGCCTCCATGGAGCCCTGGCCAGGGACACGAAGGGATGGTGTTGACGTTCGGGGGAAGCCAGCGCCGGCGCAGGACGGCGAGTACCGTGCCGTTCGCGAAGCTCGCCTCACGCCTTCCGCCTTCCGCCTTCCGCCTTCCGCCTTCCTCCTCCCGCCTGCTGCCTCTGGCGTGTCGTCTTCCTTCCAGGCGTCTTCCTCCGAAAAACCGAGCACCGCACGCACCGCATCGACGACGAGCCTTCTGGGGCGCCAATCGGCGAACGCCCCGGTCGTGGCCGACATGTCCAGCCGGGTTGAATACGACGCCGGTTGCGGCGTCCGCTCGGTCCGCTCCAAGCGGGCCATGCGCTGAGAGTCAATGAAGTTTGAACGCAACCAGTACCACCGCAGTGACAAAAACAGACGATCTTGGGGCGCTGAGCCAACGTATTCTGCCTGGATCATCATCCCCCGAGCGGCGTGGGGCTCCGACCACCGTTGGACGGTCCCTTGCCCGGCTGGCAGTTTTTTCAGCTTGATTCATTCAGCTGTACGTGGCCTTGTCGTCGGCAAATCAGAACGACCCGACATACAGACAACAGGCCGACAGACAGCAGGCAGGGAGAGGAGAAGAAACGGCGGGACTTGAATTCAAACGGACGACGACCAACCCAATCTTTCCTCCTCGATGACGACCCCCGCGCGTAAACGCCTGATGCGGGACTTCCGCTCCATGCAGACAGACCCGCCAGATGGCTGTAACGCTCGTCCCAACGCGCAGAACATCATGGAGTGGGACGCCGTGCTCCTCGGTCCGAGCGGGACCATCTGGGACGGGTCCGTGCACCGGCTGAAGATGACGTTCACGGAAGAGTATCCGAACAAGCCGCCGACGGTGGTGTTTGTGAGCAAGGTGTTCCACCCGAATGTGTACGACAACGGGAGTATCTGTCTGGATATATTGCAGAAGGCGTGGAGTGCGATCTACGACGTGCGGGCAATCCTGACGAGCATCCAGAGTCTGTTGCCTGACCCGAATCCGGACTCGCCGGCGAACGCGGAGGCCGCGAAGCTGTACACAGACGATCGAAAGGAATACAACCGGCGGGTGATGGAGATCGTGGAGCAGGGTTGGCGGTGGGACGCCAAGCTGGACGACGTCGAGGATTGAAGGGCAGCCACGTCGTTGTTGGGCGCCGCGTTGTTGTCCTGCCCCCAACCACCCAACGGTTCATCTACCGTATATAAATAACAGGTCCATATACTACAAGTCCACCTCCTTGCACTGGAAGCTCCTGCGAATGGCGTCCAACCGCTCGACGTCCTTGTCATACTTGTCGCTGCTCGTCTGCACCCGCAACGAGTACCTGTCGAACAAAAGATTGAACGAACGAACGAACGAACGAACGAGCGAACGAGCGAGTGAGAATTCAAGCCAGAGAGTCAACGTCGTGCGCCTTCGACACGTACAACCTCCCCCCCGCCACCCCCAGCGTCGTCAAATAGCTCCGATCAAACTCCTTCACCATATTGTCCTCCACCTCCTTAAACGTCACCGCCAACTGCTGCGTACTCGCATAGCTCTCAATCTGAATACGAATATCATAATACCCCCTCCCGTCCCCCCCCTCCCGGCGCACCGCATCCACCACCTTCCCCTCCCGCTTCACCCCAATGCGCGTCGACAAAAACTCATCCAAGTACTCCTTCTTCAACTTCTCCGCCACCTCCTCCGGCGACCCCAACGCGTCGATCGACGGATACGAGGAAGATGACGGCGACGACACGTCCACAAAGAGATTCTCCTCCGCGTTGAACGCATTCCGGTAGAAGCAATCGTTTCCAGACGACGTCACGGGAAGCCACGACTCCGGGTACAGAAAGCTGTACCCGTCCAGCTTGTCCACGTGGAGCTGGTAGCCAGGCGGCGGGGGCGTGAACGCGAGGGCAGCACGAGAAACGAGAGGCAGAGAGAGTCCGACCGCCGTCGCCAGACCCAGTGTTCTTCTCGACAGCGACAGCGACGGCGTCGTCGTCTTCGGCGTCGCCGTTGCACCAGACTCGCTGTGGTCAGCCAGAATTGCCTTCTTGGCCACAGCCGGCCGGTAAACCTTCCCCTCCCTGGGATTCGGCCGTCCCGCGCGCCGCGAGCGCGAGACGCCGCAGTGAACACTCTGAATGCGCGCCACGCTCTGATGCAGACTGACCATAGAACACGTCTGCATGATGGATATCAGTTATGGGAGTGTGGGAGTGGAGACGGCCCACTCAAAATTCACACCGTGTGTTGATCACAAGACCGATCTACCGATCTATCGATCTATCGAATAGAAATCTCAGACTAGAAAACTCAGACGCAGTCGTCGTCGACCGGATTTGTACTTGGAACGTGTGCGATTCGATTCGATTCAAAATACTGCTCCGATCCAAAAACGCAGCTCGTTCCCTGAAGCGAATCGGCAACTTGTTTACAACCATGACTACGAGTGCGAAGGAAACGCTGAAGACCAAGGTCGCCATCGTCGGCAGCGGTGCGTGCGCTGAGTCCGATCGCCGTCGAGGACAAACACTCACGGTGGTCTCGTCTCGTCTCGTCTCTTCTCTTCTCGTGTAGGGCCGGCGGGACACACGGCTGCGATCTACTGCGCGCGTGCCAACCTGGAGCCGGTGATGTTCGAGGGGTGGTTGGCCAACGGGATTGCCGCGGGGGGTCAGCTGACGACGACGTCTGACGTGGAGAACTTTCCGGGTTTTCCGGAGGGGATTACCGGGCTGGAGATTACGGACAAGTTTCGTGCGCAGTCTGAGCGCTTTGGGACGAAGATCTTCAGCGAGACGGTGACGAAGATTGACCTGTCGTCGCGTCCGTTCAAGCTGGAGACGGACGAGAAGGAGGTGACTGCGGAGACGGTGATCATCGCGACGGGGGCCGTGGCGAAGAAGTTGGAGTTTCCGGGTTCTGGAGAGGGCGAGGGTGGGTACTGGAACAAGGGGATCAGCGCCTGTGCGGTGGGTATTGATCTCGACCGACGTCCTTTGCGCTTCGCGCTTCGCTGACCTCTTTGCTCGTTGCTCTTCGCGCTTTGCACACACACACACACACACACACACACACACACTCACGCTCTCACGCTCTCACACACACGCCTTTGCTCCTCGTTCGTTCGCCAGGTGTGTGACGGGGCGGCGCCGATGTTCAGGAACAAGCCGATTGTGGTGGTGGGGGGTGGCGATTCGGCGTGCGAGGAGGCCAACTATTTGACGAAGTATGGGTCCAAGGTGTACCTGGTGCACCGTCGGGACACGCTGCGTGCGAGTAAGATCATGCAGCAGCGGGCCATTGACAACCCGAAGATCGAAATCCTTTGGGACTCTGTGGTGGAGGAGGCGACCGGGAACGAGAAGGGTTTCCTGGCGGGGGTCAGGGTGAAGAATGTGAAGACGGGGGAGGTGACGGAGTATGAGGCAAACGGGCTGTTCTTCGCGATTGGGCACGAGCCTGCGACCAAGTTTTTGGACGGGCAGCTGGAGCTGGACGAGGATGGGTACATCGTGACCAAGCCGGGACACACGAGTACGAGCGTGGAGGGCGTGTTTGCGTGTGGAGACGTGCAGGATAAGAAGTGGAGGCAGGCGATCACCGCGGCCGGGACGGGGTGCATGTCGGCGCTGGAGGTCGAGCACTTTTTGGCGGCCCACGAGTGATGATGCCACCATGATGATGGTGGTCATGATGATGACGATGCGTGCCCGTGCGTTTGTTGCAGTGTGAATGCAGTCGAGTCGACACAATATCACATTATATGGAGAGCCGGGCGTCGTTCTCTTCCAGGAGCTCGTCGAGCGACACGTGTTTCCACTTGCCGGTGGCCTTGTGCAGGCACAGGATCTCCTCCCGGGCGGTGTTTATCACGCATGGGGCCATGCCGAAGTTCCAGATCTGGAGTCCCGCGTGCATCTTGCCAAAGCTGGGCAGGAACTCGACGCCGCTGTCCTCGGCAAACTGGGCGACCAGGTCCTTCAGGGACTGCTGGATGCGGTCGGCCACCTTGGGGCGTCTGCGCTGCGACGACGGCGTGTTTCTGCCGTCGTTCTCACTCACTTGCATCGTTGCCACGCGTTCCAGATCGTCGCCGCGCATCGTTCGCTCCATGTCCTCCAGCATGCCCTCGACGCACGCGCTGCCAGCCACGTCGCCGTCGATCGACGGGACTTGGTCCCGCCAGGCCCGCCACCACGCGGCGATATCGGCAAAGTTTGGGTCCGCGCCCGTCAACCGACGGCGGAGCTCGGCGCGCCACCGCGGGTAAAAGTGGGCCTCGAGGAGCCGCGCCAGGCGCCTGTCGTCCAAGACGCCCGTCCACGCCGTGACCCATCCGAGCGCCTCGCGGTGATCGAAGCGAACCAATCCCTTGGCCGTCAGGACCCGGACGAGTTTCGGCTCGACGGCCGTCGCACACAGCTGGTTCCAGTCCGCGCGCCGGAACGCCCGCGTCCACGGCGCCATGACGGCGAGCGCCGAGGGGTCAGACGGGTGCCACTTGGCGAGCGCCGCAGCGAACTTCTGCCGGATCGTTGGCCAGAGCTGCACGTCGAGCAGCTCGCCCAGGTACGGCAACCACGGGAACAGCCACGTGTGCGGGGCGAGCGGATCGCTGAGCGGGTCCCACTGCTGGACGGCCAAGAGCAACTTGGGCATGACCAGGTGTTGCGCGACGTATTCAACCGTCGAAGTCGGAAGTAGGCTCTTCCACGACTCGAGGAACGCATCCAGTCGATGCTCTTCGTCGTCCTTGGGGTTCCATCTGGCCTGAACCTCTCTGCTGACGTGCGGAAAGACCAGGTCGGTCACCAGCGCATCGTACGGCCGGGCGTTGTGGTTGTTGTTCTGGTTCTCGTTGTCGCTGTCGCCACCCAACAGGGGCTTCCACGCCGCAAACGCCGACGCGAGCGAATCCTCCCTCGTCGTCTCTTTCCCCGCCCCACCCGCCCCTCCCAGCGGCGCCCACCCGCGCACAAGCTCGGCCATGGACGGCCGCACGGCCGCACCGGCCAGCACGTGCACGCGCTGCCCGTAGTATAGCGAATCGCCGAGCCCGGCCTTGGCGTCTGTAAATGCCTTTCGCAAGGACGCCATATCTTGCTCCTCGCAGACGTCATCCCGCAGCGCGCGCATCACGTCCACCGCCTGGGCGACCACCGCCCGCTGCTCCTCCGCATGCGCCTTCTCCCGTCGCAGACGCTGCTCCTCCCGCTCAAGCAGCCTCTTCGTGTCCTTCGCGTGCCGTATCCGCGCACTCACCTTTTTGATCTCCGTCTCTGTCATATCCACCAGCAGCCGCATGTTATGCTGCAGCTCGGGCATGGGACCCTCGGGATCCATCACACGGGAATGCTCGTCCAGTTTATCGGACTGCACCACCCGCTGCTGGGGCCCCCGCATGTCGATGATCGTCTGCACGGCACTCTGCGTTGTCACCCCCTCGGCGCCCTTCATCACCTCGTCCACCGTCTTGAAGATCTCCTTCTTCTCCTTCAACCTGCTCTCCATCCGATTCTTCCGCCACATCTTGGCCTCTGCCTGAATGCCCTGCATCCCGCCACCCTCGACGCCACCCTCGACGCCACCCTCGACGCCACCCTCGACGCCACCCCCGACGCCACCCTCGACCCCGCCCTGCTGCCCCCCTCCCCGCTCGTCCAACGCCGACTTGAGCGACGGCTCCCGCCTATTACCGAACCCCATCCCCATCCCCTTTGGCCGCAGCGTCGCCTGCAGCGGCTCTGCCAGCCCCGCCCCATCCTTCCCCAACCCTTGCCCCTGCTTCCACCCCATCTTCCCCAACAACTTGGCCCCGATCCCCTTTGTATGCGCCTCAAACCCCCCCACAACCCGACCCCGCTTCTCCTCCAGCGCCGTCTCCACGCGATCAACACCCTTGCCCCCGGCCCTCTTCCCCCCATACTCGTCCTCCCGCCGCTTATCCGCCTGCTTCCGCACACGCCGACCAAACGACGTCAGCCGCCCCTCCTCCTCCTCCTCGTCGCCTTCTCCGCCTTCTCCGCCTTCTCCGCCTTCTCCTTCTTCGCCTCGGCGCCAAAGCTCGCCACGAACCCCATCATCGGCGCCTCCACCGGTGCTTCCGCCGGCTGCGCCGCCAGCGCCTGGGTCAGCTCCTTCTCATCCTGCCCCGTCAGCGCCGCGCAAAACTTCCCCACTTCCCCGTTCGTCTTCGGGAGCTTGGTCTCCGACAGCTGGGACGAGAAGAACGCGCACCCCGCTTTCCCCCTCTCCCTCATCTCCTTC
>Ga0181582_10000300_pt1 | contig 33965 bp, 39 predicted proteins | sample 071ome_32_FD_132438 | JGI IMG/M metagenome (GOLD analysis project Ga0181582, IMG submission 132438) | Coastal salt marsh microbial communities from the Groves Creek Marsh, Skidaway Island, Georgia - 071405AT metaG (megahit assembly) | ecosystem: Environmental > Aquatic > Marine > Intertidal...
AACCCATTTTTTCCTGTCCTATTGTCGGTGGTACTTCACTAGACTCTTGCCTTGGTGGTAACGCTGGAGCTGGTTTCGGATGGGATGATATGACTACTCACAAAATAGGCTATGAATGGCAGTTTAATAAGCTAGCAAACTGGACTTTTCGATCTGGCTACAGCTATGGGAGTCAACCTGTCGAATCCGATCAGGTGCTATTCAATATGATGGCGCCAGGGGTGATTGAAGAACATATTACAGCCGGTTTTACACATCGCGTCAGTAATGGTAGAGAATACAGTTTATCTGTGATGTACGCCCCTAAAAATAGCGTAAGTGGATTAAACAGCTTTGACCCAACACAGACCCTAGAATTGAAGATGCATCAATTTGAAATTGAATTTGGTTACAGCTGGTAATTAACATTCAAACAACCTGACTATCCCAAGCCTTTTTGAAAGGCTTTCGGTTCTGGTCGTTGATTGCTGCCATGGCAATCTGCATTTCAATGGCACAGTATAATACTCGGCCAATGTCATCTTAGTTATCCCTGAAAATAGCCAGGGTTGAATCACCAATCAGTTTTTCTACAATGCCGCCATGTGTTTCGATAATCGGGATCATGGTATTCAAATAGCGGCTGAGCAGGCCAGCCACTTAAAGCGTGGAATGCATCTCGGAAAAATAAGTAAAGCCTTTTAAATCAGAAACCAGAATGGAGACTTTTCTATGTCGAACTACCCGAGCTGTTTCTTATTCATACTTTTTAATCGGCTTTAAAGCGGCATAAAAATAAAACCTGCAAGATATTCATATTACATGTATTCCTGCAGGCAACATACAATGGTGTATTGGTATATTATTTACAAATTCATTGTATTAACCAGCAGGAATAACCTTGATGCCAGGGTTTATTGACAGAACCAGTAGTAAAAAACAGCTAGTACACTTTATGCTGCTGGCTCTTATTGCCGTCATGCCAGCACAGAAACTGTCTGCCCAGGCAGCTCAATCCGGGAGCGTTAATATGGAATATGCTGATATGGTTTATGCCTCTGTACAGGGGCTGGATCTTGCCCTGGATATTTATATGCCTGAGAACGTGGTGAATCCGCCTCTGGTCGTTTTTATGCACGGTGGCGCTTGGCAGTTTGGCAATAAACGTTCGGAATATCCTGTGCAGTTTGTGGAACATGGCTTTGCCGTTGCCGGTCTTGATTTCAGGCAATCCACTCAGGCGCGCTTTCCTGCCCAGGCACACGATATCAAGGCGGCCGTCAGATATTTGAGAGCCAATGCCGGTCGTTTTGGTTTCAATGCCGACAGGATCGCTATCAGTGGTTATTCTTCCGGCGCTCATTTGGCCACGCTGGTCGGTGTGACTAATGGTCACACCGAGCTGGAAGGGAACCTGGGTGATTATCTGGATACTTCATCGGATGTGCAGGCCATTATCAGTTATTACGGCGCGCACGATTTAACCAGCATACTCGGTCAGTCTACTGATTTTGGTCTGGGTGTACGGGTTCCTGCGCTGCAATTGTTGCTGGGTGCACAACCTGTTGAAGTACCGGATTTGGCACAACTGGCCAGCCCGGTATTTCATGTGGATGAGGGCGACCCGCCATTGCTGCTGTTTCACGGCGATGAAGACATACAGATGCCAATTGATCAGAGCTATCAAATGGACGCAGCGTATAAAGCACTGGGGCTGGATGTTTATTTTGATGTGGTAGAGGGCGCTGCACATGGTGGTGCGGGTTTCTTTGCACCGGACAAGCTGGAACGTGCCCTGGATTTTTTAAAACGAACAATTGCAAATTAAATAAAAACTCTGCATTTTTATTTATAGGTTTTTTACTGCATAATCAGCTCCGTTTTTTCATCTGCTAACCCACCTGTTTTAACTTGATAAGGTTCTTATTTAATGTGGTTTAAGAATGTCCGCGTGTATTGTCTGACCCAAAGTTTCGATCTGCCCTTTGAGGATCTCGAATCCCAGCTGGGTGAAAATGTTTTTATCCCTTGTGCCAATTATGAAAAGTCCCGTATAGGTTGGGTGAGTCCGCTGGGTGATGCCGCCCCTGAACTTGCGGAAGACCAGTCGCCCATGCTGACTCATATTATTGGCGACTACATTATGCTTTGTGCGCAAAAGCAGGACAGATTGCTGCCAAGTTCTGTTGTGCGTGAAGCGACCGCCGAGAAAATTGCGGACATTGAAAGCAGTCAGGACAGGAAGGTGTATCCCAAGGAAAAACGGGAAATTCAGGACAATATGTATGCCTCGCTTTTACCCAGAGCCTTTACCCGTTCAACACGCACTTATGGTTATATTTCCCGAGCTGACAAACTACTGGTGATTGATGCCGCCAGTGCCAGTAAAGCAGAAGAATTTATCAATTTATTGCGCGATACCCTGGGTTCCTTTCCGGTGGCATTACCGGACAGCAAACGCGCGCCGACTGATGTCATGACGCGCTGGCTGCTTGAACAGAAAGCCACGGATAAATTCGAGCTGCACAATGATTGTGAGCTGTTTAATCCGCTGGACAGCAGTAATGTTATTCGTTGCAAGGGGCAGGAGCTGGTCAGCGATGAAATCAAAAGCCATCTGGAAGCTGGTAAAAGAGCCAAACAACTGAGTGTGATGTGGAACAATGTCCTCAGTTGCAGCATTGCAGAAGACCTGAGTCTGAAACGCCTGCGTTTTGAAAATGTCAAAGAGGAGTCCGGCAGCTTTGAAGAAGAAAGTCCGGCGCAAAAGTTCGATCAGGAATTTGCTCTCATGACGCTGGAGTTAAGCGCATTTTTTACCGCACTGTTTAATGCTTTCGGCGGTCTGGAAGATCCAAAAAGTAAACCATTGCCGGATAACCGCAATAAAGAGCAGGGCGCCTTATAAAACACACTTGCGGCCTGCGCTTAACCTTGCGGCAGACATGCTATATAGTCGATGTCTCAATATTCAGGGGAGAATTCATGCTAAAAAAGCTAATCATATTATTTTTACTAAGCGCTTCGGCGAACCTCTATGCAGTCAATGGACTGGATGAACATCAGTACCTGCATTGCGGAGAACGGGATGACCTGGCTCTGGGCTCGCTGTTTTTTCTGAATGCCGATACCGGCAGAGCATTTCAGCACCATCTCTGGCTTGATCCAGTTTCGCTGGGAGGTCTTGAAGCCTTGTTCGGGCGTGAATACGACAGTTTTGATGAATTTTTCCTGTACCTGACCACTGAGGCACTGAATTACAGTTTCAGTGCCTCAAGCGCTGAAATCAATATCGGTTATGCCGCCGATGCCAGCGATGAATTTAATAACCCGCTTAAAGTGAATTATCTGATAGACCGCAGCAGTGGCGAGTACTTGTGGACTTCAAATGATGCGGCTTTTATCGGCGAAGAAGATAGCGGCAACTGCCGTATGGTCAGCTCAACCTACTACCAGGATATATTACTCGACTGGTACAACCTGGCGCATGAAGCCGAGCCTGAAAAGTTATTTGAGCTGTAAGTATTAATATCAATTAAATCAAATAGATAAATTAAACATTTAAAGTTTTTCATAGTTTTTTTAAAAGGTGAACAGCATGACTGAAGCAGCAGAATACACCCCGCCCAAGGTATGGAAATGGGAGCAGGATGAAAACGGCGGACGTTTTGCCAGCATCAACCGCCCGGTTTCCGGTGCCACACATGACAAAGAGCTGCCTGTTGGGAAGCATCCTCTGCAGCTTTATTCCCTGGCTACGCCGAACGGCGTAAAAGTGACCATCATGCTGGAAGAACTGCTGGCTCTGGGCCATGCTGGTGCCGAGTATGATGCTTATATGATCGATATTCTGGAAGGTGACCAGTTCGGCAGTGGTTTTGTAGAGATAAACCCTAATTCCAAGATACCGGCCCTGCTTGATACGAGCACATTCAAGCCAACATCTGTGTTTGAATCCGGCTCAATACTCTTATATCTGGCTGAAAAATTTAAAGCCTTTATACCGATTGACCCTGCACGCCGCACTGAATGCCTGAACTGGCTGTTCTGGCAGATGGGGGCGGCACCTTATCTGGGTGGCGGCTTCGGCCATTTCTATGCTTATGCACCGGTAAAAATCAAATACTGCATTGACCGCTTTGCCATGGAGGTTAAACGCCAGCTGGATCTGCTGGATAAACATCTGGCTGATAACGAATACATGTGCGGCGATGAATACACCATTGCCGATATCGCCATCTGGCCCTGGTACAGCGTGGTCCTGAACAATGAAGCCTACGAGGCTGCGGAGTTTCTGGATGCTGCATCCTACAAGCATTTGCAACGTTGGGCCAAACAGATCGGACAAAGGGATGCCGTGATACGTGGGCGTAAGGTTAATCGTCCGTTCGGTCCACCGGAAGATCAGCTGCACGAAAGGCACGATGCCAGTGATTTTGAGACCAAAACCCAGGACAAGTTAAATCCCGGGGCAACATAGGCATAATTCTATATCCTTGCCGAGGTTGCTTTTCTTGGTATTGCTTCGTTTCCACCAGTAAGTAAAATTTCATTTTCTTTACTTGATATGCGCTTGCTGCATCTTGTGTAAGCAGAACCAATAGATAATAATCATTTATTCATAATTTCTACAATAACAACAGGAAATCGCCTTGTGAAAACTACCATTCTGAAAAAATTAAGTCTTGCCGCAGCTATCGGCCTTGTTGCAACAAGCGCCAGTGCGCATTTCAAACTGAATTCTCCTGCTTCCTGGATCGAAGAAGATGACAGGGGTGACCCCCAGAAACTTGCCCCTTGCGGAGGCACCCTGGCTGATGGCGGTACCCGAACCGATGCGGTTACTGATGTCACTGGCGGTCAGATGCTGACAATCGATATTGAAGAAACGATTTATCACCCGGGGCATTATCGAGTTGCCTTATCCAGCCGTATGAATTTGTTGCCGGCTGATGCCATGCCTCTGGAAATGGTCATGGGTGGCCGTGGTCCCGAGCCAAGACCCGTTTCAGGCCGTTTCCCCATTGAAGAGAATCCACAACCACCGGTTTTAGCGGATGGCCTGCTGGAAAATTATGAGCGCCGGACAGGACCAATTCAGACTGAAGTCAGAATCCCTAATATTGATTGTGAAGGCTGTGTATTGCAGATTGTCCAGTTCATGGCTGACCACCCTGGTCACAGGGAAGGTGGTTTTTCCTATCATCACTGTGCCATGTTAAATATCACAGCAGATCCTGATTCACCCATGGATGACGGCTGGATGTAATTCGACACAGCCGCTCTGTTATTTAGTGGGGCGGCTGCTTTCTGCAGTAAAACCTTAAAAACAAGAATAAAGCGGAGGAACCATGACTCTTCTTTCACCACACATCAGCAGGTTATTGCTGGTCTTTTTTATACTACTGAATATTGTGGTGTCGTTTTCTGTTCAGGCGCAGATCGATATCAGTGGGGAATGGGCCGCCGTTTTTCATGAAGACGAAGATGAACGCAGACCCGGCCCGGAAATGGTTGAATATCAGGGCATTCCAATCAATGAAGCTGCCCGTCGTCGTGCATTGGCCTGGAGTCCTACTTTATTGAACCTGCCTGAACATCAATGCAAACCACATCCTTCTGATTATGGTAGCCGAGGTCCCAGTGATACCCGTTGGTGGAAAGAAGTCGATTCTGAAACCCAACAACTGATTGCTTACCATAACCGTATACGCTGGCAGGCACCCGAACGGACAGTCTGGATGGATGGTCGGGAGCATCCACCGGAATATGCCCCACATACCTGGCAGGGTTTTTCCACCGGTCATTGGGAAGGTGATGTGCTGGTTGTCAGAACCACACACCTGAAACAGGGCTGGTCACGTCGTAACGGGGTGCCACGCAGCGATCTGGCTGAATTTACCGAATATTTTTATCGAGAAGGCGACTATATGACGCAGGTTGTCATCGTCAATGATCCGGTTTACCTGACCGAGCCTTTTATTCGCACCAATAACTGGAAACTAGACCTGCGTCAGCAGATCGCCCCTTACCTCTGCGAATACCTGACTGAAGTTGAGATGGAACGAGGTCTCGTGCCGCATTATTTGCCCGGACAAAACCCTTTTATGGGGGAACATGCTGAACGCTATAACCTGCCTTTAGAAGGCGTTCTCGGCGGTGCAGAAACCCAGTACCCATCATTCATAGATAATGATTAAATATAAATAAAAACAATTAGATATAGATATAACTTAATGAAAATATTAAATGTAATATCCCCGTTAAGGGAACTAGCTCGACGAGCAGGGCTGGCACTGTTAAGTGTTTATTTACTGGGCCCTTTAAATGGACTGGCGCAGCAAAATTTTGATGATGTAGAAATAGAAATATTTCACGTTAGAGGCAATATTTACATGCTCGTTGGTGCCGGTGGCAACATTACAGTCCAGGTGGGCGATCAGGGTGTACTCATGGTTGACACCATGTATGCGCCCTTGGCAGATAAAATTTATGCGGCCATCCGTACCCTTAGTGATAGACCTTTGACTTATATTATCAACACTCATGGACACCCTGATCATATTGGTGGTAACGCCACTCTGGCACCGCGCGGCAGCAATATTGCCGGCGGTAATGGGGGCGGAAATACACGGGACGTATTTTCCATGATGGCTGGTCAGGCGCTGGTTGTATCCCACGAAAATGTGCTGAATACAATTCTCAGTATGGATGAACCACCACCTGTGGAAGGCTGGCCGACAAATACTTATTTCGTGGAGAAAAGAGACTTCTTTTTTAATGGTGACGCTATTTTGTTGAGTCATCAGCCGAATGCGCATACTGATGGAGACAGTTTCGTATTTTTCCGGCGTGCCGATGTTGTCAGTGCCGGGGATATCTTCAACACCACCAGCTATCCCTATATTGATGTGGCAAACGGCGGCAGTCTGCAAGGCATTATTGATGCGCTCAATAACCTGCTTGATATTACGGTACCTGCTGACCGTCAGGAAGGTGGCACCATGGTGATTCCAGGTCATGGCAGAGTATCCGATGAAGCTGATGTGCTGGATTATCGCGATATGCTGACCATTATTCGCGACCGCATTGCCTATCGCATTGATCAGGGAGACAGTCTGGAACAGGTTAAAGCAAGCCAGCCGACCTATGACTACGACCCGCGCTACGGTTCCGATAGCGGATTCTGGACCACAGAGCAATTTGTCGAAACCATCTACCATGAACTTAGTTCACGCTAGTCCGCAAGAACAGCAAGAGAGCATATGATGAGAGCATTGAAAGCATTGACTGTTTTACTTACCGCTACTGCACTTAGCCTGAGCCTGCAGCAGGCATCCATGGCGCAGGATATGCAGAGTCCGCGTGATGCTGCACCTATCGACCTGGAAGGTTACTGGACGACGCTTATTACCGAAGACTGGCGCTGGCGTATGTTTACTCCGCCAAAAGGTGACTTTGTTAGTCTGCCTTTAAATGAAGAGGGTAGACGTGTTGGTAATTTATGGGACCCGGAGAATGAGGACGGCACCTGCAGGCCTTATGGTGCAGGCAATCTCATGCGTATGCCCATACGGATCAATATCACCTGGGAAGACGATAACACACTGCGTCTTGAGAGTGACCATGGCATGCAGACACGTTACTTTCATTTTAATGCCGACGAGATTCAGGATGGTCAGCCATCCTGGCAAGGTGTCTCGTTGGCTGAATGGGAGGGCGAAGCACTGAAAGTTGTCACCCGTAACCTGCGAGCAGGCTATATTCACCGTAATGGCGCGCCATATAGTGAAAACGCTGTTGTGACCGAATATTTCCGCCGCCACACAACTTACGGCGAAGAATGGCTCAATGTTATGGTAATTGTGGATGATCCGCAGTATCTAACGGAGCCTTATTTTACCAGCTCAAGTTTCAAAACCATGGGCGCTGATGATGAATGGACGCCAACTCCCTGTGAAGATCGTTAAATTAAAGCCAAGCCATCAATTAAAAAGAGGACTTACAATGCCCAGAGTCATGCTTAGCCGTTTACTGCTGTTAATGCTGTCTGCTATGCCAGGAATGAATGCAGTTGCACAGGATTTTTCTGGTGTCGAGATTACCACGGTTCCGGTCAGTGATAATTTTTATGTGCTTTACGGTGCTGGTGGCAATATCGGCGTGTTTGTTGGTGAAGACGGTATTATTTTAATTGATGACCAGTTCGCGCCACTTTCCGGCCGTATCAGTGATGCCGTTGAGCGTATCAGCAGTCAGGATATCAAGTATGTTATCAACACTCACTGGCATGGTGATCATTCTGGCGGCAATGAAAATTTTGCCAACGGTGGCGCCGTAATTGTTGCCCATGAGTATGTGAGACGCCGCATGAGTATGGAAGTCTTCCTGCCGCTTTATAACAGTCGGACTATGCCTGCGCCGGTTAATGCCCTGCCAACAGTCACTTTTATGGACGATATCCGTTTTTATTCGGGCACGGAAACCCTGCACGCCATACATGTTCCTAATGCCCATACTGACACTGATGCCTTTGTGCATTTTGAAAATGCCAATATTATCCATCTCGGTGATCTGCTCTGGACAGGAAGCTATCCTAGGATCGACGTAGAACATGGCGGAGGGTCAGTTGATGGTGTCATAAGTGCCTTGGAGCAAGCGCTGGCGCTGGGCAATGCCGATACGCAATTTATCAATGGTCACGGCACTCTGGTTGAGAAGGGAACTGGATATCTGCAAAGTTATCTGGCGATGTTACGCACAGTACGAAGCCGTGTTGCCAATATGATTATTGAAGGCAAATCCTTGCGTCAGATTCTGGCTGCACGACCTACCGAAGACTTCGACGCGGAATTTCTCGCTGAAAATGCTTATATAGATGCCGATATGTTTACACGTATTATGTACATCAGCCTGACGAAACAATAAAACCAATATAAAAATAAGGGGCTCTAAATGAAAAATATCAGTCTGCAAAAAAATCTGTATCCGCTGCTCATCTTTATTCTCTTACTGATTATTTTTCTTCAGGAACGTCCTCTGAATGCACAAACTTCCACTGATCAGCTCGCTAGCAACAAACAATTATTGCTTGATTTTTTTGCCTTCAGAGGCAGCGATATTGAACGTATGGAACAGTTTATGGCTGTTGATTATATACAGCATAATCCCCGTTTTTTGGCGATGGATAAATTTACCGGTGCCACAGGTAGCCGTGCCTGGGTAGAGGCTCGGATAGAAGCACGGGAAAGAGGGGGGATACCACTGGTTGATCTTGGTGGCATCAGATTGACCAACCCCATCATTGTGATGGCGGAAGATGATCTGGTTACTGCTATCTACAAAGGTGATCTGCCGGATCCTGATAATCCAGAGGAAACCTACGAAGCCTTTGCCTTTGAAACCTTCCGTATTCGTGATGGCAAGTTCACCGAACACTGGGATCAGGTAACTCTGAAAGCAGGCTGGATGGAAGTAAATTAGTAATGGGAATATAAGGTTTGTATTCAACCTAAATAACAAGCGAGTAAGAATAATGAAAACTTTAAAACAATTAAAATTAATAGCACTGTGCTGCTTGCTGCTTGCACCGCTGACGGTTTCAGCACAGATGATGACAGCACGATCAGTTCTGGAAGATGCCGCAGAAGCCATGGGCGGGCTTGACCGCATACGTAATCTTGACAGTTTGCTGATGACCGGTTTCAGCCAAACGCTAAATCAGGACGGCGGTTCGGCGCCATCGCCACATCCTAAAGCACCACTTAAACTGGCCGCTCAGAATGGTGTTGAACGCTATTTTGATCTGGATGAACTGCGTGCTTATCAAACTCATCGTCAGGGTTTCTTATTTCCTTTTGCTTTGTCTTTTGGTCATGCCTGGGCCCCGGCCAGTCAGATACAGGAGGGTGTTGATGCGCTGAATCATCCGATATCTGCCTTGAGAGCCGCTTTTGAAAGCGATACCGATCTGGGTGCAGTAAGCATAGAAGACGACAACATCGTGGTTCAAATGACACTGGACAGCGGCAGGTCACTTTGGCTGGGTATTAATCAGCTCAATAAATTACCTGCCTGGGTTCGCTGGGTAGGACCGCATGCCAATCTGGGTGAAGTCACCTACACGAGTTGGTTTACCGGTTACGTACCTTTTGATGGCATCAGATTACCTTCCGGCTTCACCACGGAAATTGACTGGCGAGACAATGTTGTCACTGTTTTTCATGTGGACTCCTATGAATTGAATGTCGAGCTGCCTGAGTTTGTTGCCAGTGGCGGCGGTTTTGGCGGTGGTGGTACACCCGAAGTTGCTGTTACCGAAGTCGCCGATGGTGTCTGGGATCTCAGAGTGGGCTCCAACGGTGGCGCTGTGGTTGAATTCGATGATCATCTGTTAATGTTCGAAGTTTACGGTAACGAAGCCAATTCATTGGCACGCATCGATATGGCAAATACCTTGGTGCCAGGCAAGGAAGTTACTCAGGTGATTTTATCGCACCACCATTTTGACCATTCCGGTGGTATACGCGCTGCCGTATCAAGAGGTCTGACAATTATCTCCAAACGTGAAAACGAAGGCATTTTAAGAGAAATGGTATCGCGACCGGCACCAAACTTTCCTGATGCGCTGGCGCGCAATCCTCAACCCTTGCACTTTATGCCGGTCGATGAACATCTGGTGCTGGAAGACAGCAGCAGGCGAGTCGATGTTTATGAAGTAGTCGGACACATGCACATGACTGATGCGGTTTTTGCCTACATTCCAGAGGAAAGAATTTTAATGCAGGGCGACATGTTTGATATCGGCTGGGACTGGCACTGGTGGGGTGGTAACTATATGGACAGTGTTGAACACCACAATTTAAATCCCATTACTGATATTCCTGTTCATGGACGGGTCAGCAGCATACAGGAAGTTATCAGCAATATATCAAGTCAGGTAAGTGCTGCCAGGGAGTTTTGTGGCAGGAATCAAGCTACCGGCATTTACATGGCAGGTTGCCCCGTAAAATACACCAGAGATTAACTAGACTAAATAAGAGGTTTCCATGCTTAGAAACATACTTGGTTTTTGCACTGTCGCAGCTTTTGCGGCATCAACAGCATCACTACAGGCACAGGTTTCAAACAACCCCTTTGCCACACCAATAGAGGCCGAAGAAGACATTATCAATGTGAACATGGCTGAGTTTGCCAGCCTGCCTGATATTGACGGCGAAGCAGCCCGCATGATGCAGCTGGTGGATGAACCCGGCACCGGGCAACTGTTTGTTAATGACATGACTGGCGTTATCTACAGTGTCAGTTATGACGGCAGCAGGGTTACTCGCTACATTGATGTTGATGACTATGGCGTGGATGCCTGGTACAGCACTTTCCGTGAAGGCGGTATGCAGAGTTTTGCTTTTCATCCCCAGTTTGGCGAAGCGGGCACACCTGGCTACGGTAAATTCTATACCTGGACAGATAGCGGCAATACCCGCCCCATGCCGGACTTCATGCCAAGTGGCCCGTTGGATGACCACGATACCGTATTGCATGAATGGACTGATTCCAACCCCATGAATGCGACTTATGAGGGTGGCATGCCGCGTGAAGTCCTGCGTATTCAGCAACCTTATCGCAATCATAATGGTGGACAGATTGGCTTTAATACCCTGGCTGGCCCCGGCGATGCCGATTATGGTCTGTTATATGTTTCCAATGGTGATGGTGGTTCAGGTGGTGATCCGATGGTCATGGCACAAAACCTGAATTCCATTTACGGCAAAATGCTGCGTATCGATCCTTTGGGGGACAACAGCCTTAACGGTGAATACGGTATTCCTGCCAGTAATCCTTTTGCCAATGATGGTGATGACAATACCTTAGGGGAAATATTTGCCTACGGCATCCGTAATGCCCAACATTTTGTCTGGGATTCCGCCAACGGCAACATGATCCTGGCCGATATCGGACAGAACATTATTGAGAAAGTGAGTCTGGTCAGTCGTGGTGCCAATCTGGGCTGGAATACCTGGGAAGCCAGTTACCGTTTCAGTGAGGGGACAGTCAATTTGGCGGATCCACACAGTGAAAGAGGCATCACTTATCCGATCGCTGAATGGGATCACACCGATCCACTTTTGCAGGCACGCTCAGCGGCATCAGGTCTACTGGTTTACCGCGGTAATGCAATTCCTCAATTACGAGGCAAATTGCTCTTTGCCGATCTTCTGAGTGGCGAGATATTTTATGTCGATGCTGACAATCTCCCCGAAGGAGGCCAGGACCCGATCAGACGCGTACTGCTTGATAACGGCAGTGGTCCGAAAAACATGCTGCAACTGATACAGGCAAAGAACCGTGAGCAGGGCAAAGCGGCAGCAGTTCGGGCAGATACCCGTATCGATGCAGGCCCAGATAATCGCGTGTTTATTCTTAATAAGGGTGACGGTGTCATCAGGGAACTAAGACCCTGATTTATAAGCAAACATGTTTGAGATTGCCTGTATTGATCACATTGTATTAAGAACCTCAAAACCGGATGCCATGCTGGCGTTTTACTGTGATGCGCTGGCTTTAAACAGTCAGGCAGACCTGCAACAAAGTACTCTTGGCCTGGGTAAATATTTAACGCCTAATATATTTATGAATTATGAGATAGGCTTATACGAGAAAGAATCAATACTTTCTCTGGACTATATACTGAATGACCGGCTCAGACTTGAGGTAGAGAGTGGCATAAGCCAAAGTATTGATATGACCTTTACCATAGAAAAATAAAAGCGTTTTCAGTTGCTCTGTCTTATGTTCAGCCCTATGCTCCTTCTTATCTTTTTAGTTTGTTTTAGTAACTCTTAACACGTGAAACCATGCAGGAAATAATTGATTTTTTCTCTATTACGCTGTTCAGCATACAGGATCAGGAATTTACGCTGTTACAGATTTTAGCGCTTCCCATAGCTGTCTGGTTAGCGTATTACTTTATCAAAAAATCCAGCGCTTTCATCATCAGCCGATTGAAACAAAAAGGTCTTGAACCGGACTTGATTCTGCTAATTCAACGACTCTATTTTATTATCACCTTACTGCTTTTAATTTTTACAACCCTGGCATTGTTAAATGTGCCACTGGGCGCTTTTGCTTTTGTTTCAGGTGCTGTTGCTATCGGCGTTGGTTTTGGTGCCCAGAACATCATTAATAATTTTATTTCCGGCTGGATTTTAATGTGGGAAAAACCGATCAGGATCGGTGATTTTCTTGAATTGGGTGATGTTAAAGGTACCGTGGAAACCATTAACACGCGTTCAACCCTGATCCGCCGAACTGACGGCGTACATATGCTGATTCCCAACAGCCACCTGTTGGAAAATACAGTGACTAACTGGACGCTGGTTGATCGCCTGGCACGAGCTCAGGTGAGAGTAGGTGTTGCCTATGGTTCACCAACAAAACTGACAGAAGAATTGATTTATGAGGCTGTAAACGGTCATGAATTGGTGCTCAAGGAACCAAAGCCCGAAGTTGCTTTTGAAGATTTCGGTGACAATGCCCTTATTTTTGACACTTACTTCTGGATTGATACCGGCGGGGAAAAGGGGCTGAGAGGTATCAAGTCAGATGTGCGTTTTAAAATTGAAGAACTTTTTACAGCCAATAATATTGTCATTGCCTTCCCGCAAAGAGATGTACACCTCGATGGAGAGCTGAAAATCACACGAGGCTCATAGCCACTTTTTATGACGAAAATAGAGCAGGGTACCGACCACCACTGCCAGCATGACGGCTACAACATAGGCAAAACCCAAGGGCTCATCAACACCCGGCAGTCCCGCAACATTCATTCCGAACAGGCCCGTGACGAAAGATATCGGCAAAAAGATCGCAGCGATAATGGATAAGACATACATGCGATCATTCTGTTGCTGAGTCATTTTATTCAGGAGCTCTTCCTGCAACATGACCGCTTTTTCTCTGACTAAGTCCAGATCTTCCACATAGCGGGTGATACGGTCAGAGAGCTCCTGTACATAGTGTTTGTAATCTGTGGTTAAGAAAGAGCTTGTTTGGCGATACAGTGCTTCCAGTGCTTCGCGTTGGGGCCCCAGAAAACGTCTGACCATGGCTGCTTCGCGGCGGACTTTTGCCACATTAGTTCGAGTTGTCACAATATTTTCAACATTCACCTCAACCTCAAATTTCTCCATACGCGCTTCCAGAGAATCAACATACTCAGCCACTCGATCGGCAACCCGCTCAATAATGTCAGCAACAATTTCATTGATATTCTTAGGCCCGTGCCCCTGAACCAAATCCTCTTTTATATCCTGTGCTGACAGTACCCGCTTATGACGCAAGCTGATCACTCTGTCATGTTCGATCCATAATCTGAGTGACACCATGTCATTGGGATCTTCTCCGGGGTTTAAATTAATCACACGCAAAATTAATAAAATACCTTCTTCAAAGACAGTCGTGCGGGGCCGTGTATCAAGTCGGGTCAAGCCATCTATTGCATGCTCAGGAAGTGCCAGGAGTTCCAGGTTTGCTTTACAGTCTTCCTTTAAAAAATCCAGATGAAACCAGACTGGTTTGGCGCCGTTCTCTGCCTGATCAAGCAATACGCCGCCACCATTACCGTTCAATACGAAACCAAAAACGAAGGATTCAGTTTCTAAGATTTTTTTATAATCTGACATCCTGAAAATAACGCCCAGTGCTAACTCTTGTTCAGCTTAGACTATGTCATATCTGTTGCAGAGTCTATCAATACAACCAACAAGATTTAGAAAACATAATGTATCAAGACTTCATCATTAGCTGTTTTATCCGTGCAAATAACTTAGAATTAGCGAATGATTTTTAAAGCTATTTTCTATGACAGCTCTCAGCGTTAATCTCAATAAACTGGCTCTTTTGCGTAATTCCCGGGGAAGCAATTTTCCTGATTTGCTGGGATATGCTCAACGTTTTATAGAACTGGGCGTGCAGGGCATCACCATTCATCCGCGCCCGGATGAACGTCATATTACAAAACGCGATGCTTATGAACTGGCTGATATGCTGAAAAACTTTCCGCAAGTTGAATTTAATATTGAAGGTTATCCATCAGCAGCTTTCATACAGTTAGTGGAAGACTGCCAACCGACGCAATGTACACTGGTGCCGGATGCAGAGGATCAATTAACTTCAGATCATGGCTGGGAATTTAGCCAAAGTATGGAAATGCTAAAGCCACTGATAACACGATTAAAAAATACGGGAATTCGAGTGGCGGCATTTCTGGATCCAGATGTCAGACAAGTGGAGCTTGCTGCCCAGAGTGGTACTGACCGAATAGAACTTTATACTGAAGCCTACGCCAAAGCTTTCCTTGCAGGTAAGGCCAGTGCAGTTTTGGACAGCTACCGCAAGGTCGCAGGCAGGGCACAGGAACTCGGTCTCGGGGTGAATGCCGGTCACGATTTAAACCTGCAGAACCTGCCAGATTTTCTAAGCATTCCTGATATTCTTGAAGTGTCCATAGGACACGCTTTGATCATAGAATGTATCGATCAGGGCATTGAGCAGGTGGTTACCCGTTATCTGGCCATCTGTAAAACTTGAAGAGGTCTCAACATGTTGCATATCTTTAATAAGGAAATTCTTGTCAGCGAAGATAAGGCCTTGCCGGGACGTTCGAATGTCATACCGGTTGCCCCCAAGCATGTGGTTCTGAACACACCCTTGAAGTTATCTGCCGATGAACTAGCCGAGCAAGGTCTGTCACAGGCACTGTTTGGCCTGGGCTGTTTTTGGGGCGCTGAAAGACATTTCTGGAACTTGCCGGGAGTTTATACCACTGCCGTTGGTTATGCCGGTGGTTACACTGCCAATCCAAGCTATGAAGAAGTGTGTAGCGGGCAAACCGGCCATGCGGAAGTAGTCTGGCTGGCTTTTGATCCGATACAGATATCGTATGAAAAGTTACTTGAAGAATTCTGGCAATCGCATGATCCGACCCAGGGCATGCGTCAGGGCAATGACCGGGGAACCCAATATCGTTCAGCTATATACACTTATTCTGATGCGCAGATACAACAGGCAGAACAGTCCAAAGCCCATTATCAGGATCAGCTGCAAAAACAGGCTTATGCAGCCATAACAACTGAAATAAAAGCGGCCACTCAGTTTTTTTATGCAGAAGATTATCACCAGCAATATCTGGCAAAAAATCCAGGCGGATATTGTGGTCTGGGTGGTACCGGCGTGTGTTACTAGTACAATTAGACTATGACTCAACAACCCGAAAAACTCACTGTTGCCATTTCATCCAGGGCACTGTTTAACCTTAATGAAAGTCATGAAGTTTATGAGCATCAGGGGGTGGAAGCTTATCGCCAATACCAGATTGACCGGGAAGATGAACCCCTGGCCCCTGGCGATGCTTTTAATCTGGTAAAAAAACTTCTGCATATTAATACGCTACTGGAGCGGGAGCAGGTCGAAGTCATACTGCTTTCACGCAATACTGCCGATACCGGACTGCGTATTTTCAACTCTATAGAGCATCATAAGCTGGCTATCAGCAAAGCCGCATTTTGTGGAGGTTCCAGTCCTTATCGTTATATCAGTGCGTTTAACTCCCACTTATTCCTGTCCACCGATGGCGGGGATGTCCGTCAGGCGCTGGAAAATGGTATTGCCGCAGCAACCATCATGTCTTCAAGCATTGCCAATACTGAAGACTACAAACTGCGTTTTGCCTTTGATGGCGACGCCGTGTTGTTTTCAGATGAAGCGGAACGTATCTACAAATCCAGCGGGCTGGCAGAATTTACCCGCAGTGAACGCGAAGCTGCGCGTGAACCTTTGTCAGGAGGACCTTTTAAACCCTTTCTGGCTGCGCTACAGCAGCTACAGAGCAAGTTTGATGTCGATAACTGTCCGATCAGAACCTGTCTGGTAACCGCCAGAGCGGCGCCTGCCCATGAAAGGGTGGTTCGTACTTTGCGCGCCTGGGATATCAAGATTGATGAATCCCTGTTTCTTGGTGGTTCTGATAAAGGTGCCTTTTTACGGGCTTATAACGCTGATGTATTTTTCGATGATCAGGAGGGGCATTGCGAGTCTACACGTGAGCATGTTGCGACAGGGCATGTCCCTCACGGTATTGCTAATAAGCCCAATTCAGGCTGAAATAAAGTCCAAGGCCGGATAAAACCGCTATCAATACAACTCTCAGAAACTTTTCCGGCAAGACAGAACCTAGCCGGGTTCCCAGATAAATACCCGGCAGAGAACCAAGCACCAGCGCCAGCAAAAGACTGTAATCTACCAGGCCATTAAACAAATAGCCCAAGCCTGCTACCAAGGTCAGTGGTACAGCATGTGCGATATCGCTTCCGACAACATGTTTGGCCGGCCAGCTCGGGAAAAGCATAAATAAAATGGCAGCGCCAAAGGCTCCTGCGCCAACTGAGGACAGGGTTACACAGATACCCAGAATCATACCCAGTAACAAAACAAAGATTGACCGGTGCCTTTTGACTAAAAGATAGAAACTGTTTTGTTTGATACCTTCTTCATTCTGCAAGCGGCGTTGGATTGAGCGGTTAAAAATCATCACCACCGCCGTCAAAATCAACATAACGCCTAAAAAACTGCTGAGAAAAGCAGAGAAATTCTCATTGTCCCTGAGCGTTTCATCAATAATGAAAACATTGATGATTATCGATAACGGAATGCTACCGGCGGCAAGTAAGCCCACAGTACGCCAGTCAACGTGGCCATGACGGTGGTGGAAATACATGCCACTGGCTTTGGTAATCGCTGCATAAAGCAGGTCAGTACCTATGGCTATCGCAACAGGATAATTAAAAAGCAGGAGAATGGGGGTCATTAAAGAACCGCCACCAACACCGGTCAGGCCAATAGCGAAACCAACCAGCGCCCCTGAAATGATAAGCAAGAGTAATTCCATGGCGGCATCTTAGGGGAGTCTTATATATTTAAAAAGAATATTTATTTATATATTTATTCTTTTTAGTTATATTGTCTGCGTTATTGTATTTGAGCCTATAAGATGAAACTTCAACAATTGCGTTATATCTGGGAAGTCGCGCAGAACCAGTTAAATATCAGTCATACTGCAGACCGGCTGTACACTTCACAACCTGGAATCAGTAAACAGATTCGTTTGCTGGAAGAGGAATTGGGTGTGCAGATTTTCAGCCGCAGTGGCAAGCAACTGCAACAAGTCACCCCCGCAGGAGAAAAAATCCTGGCTGAAACAGCCGAAATTCTCAACAAAGTGAAAGCCATTGGCCGAATAGCCGATGAATATAAAAATGAAGAGCAGGGCAGTCTAAGCATTGCCACAACGCATACCCAGTCACGCTATGTCCTACCTCGTATCATTCAGTCCTTTAAACAGAGCTATCCGAAAGTTTCCCTGCATCTGCATCAGGGCACACCCATGCAGATATCGCAAATGGCAGCAGATGGCACGGTTGATTTTGCCATTGCCACTGAAGCTCTGGAACTCTTCGATGGCTTGATTCTAATGCCTTGTTTTCACTGGAACCGCTCTATTCTTGTACCCAGAAATCACCCATTGGCGAGTGTGGAAAAACTGGATCTGGCGCTAATCAATCAATACCCACTGATTACCTATCTGTTTGGTTTCACCGGACGCTCCAAGCTTGATGCAGCATTTAGCAAGCAGGGGCTGATCCCCAACGTTGTTGTGACTGCTGCCGATGCTGATGTCATCAAGACTTATGTCCGTTCCGGCCTGGGGGTCGGCATTATTGCTTCCATGGCCTGGGAGCCTGAGCGGGATGAGGATTTGATCGCACTGGATGCTAGCCATTTATTTGACTACAGCACGACCAGTATTGCTTTTCGTCGCGAAAGTTATCTGCGTAACTATATGCTGGATTTTATAGAAATGTTTGCCCCGCACCTGAACAAAGAGAACCTGATACAGGCCGTGGCTTGTCAGAACAGTGGTGAAAGAGCAGTTTTATTTAAAGAAGCCGTGCCAGTGTTTACAGCACCGAAAAGCCAGACAGCCTAGTTTTGGCCTAGTCTTTAGCAATAAGATTGCCCTGGTGCAGACCGCACTCTTTTGCGGTTTGTTCTTCCCACCACCAGCGTCCTTCACGTTCATGTTGTCCGGGATGCACCGCTTTAGTACAAGGCTCACAGCCAATACTGATGTAACCTCTGTCATGCAGACTGTTATAAGGCACATCAAACATACGAATATATTCCCAGACTTGTGCAGAAGACCAGTTGGCCAGTGGATTAAATTTAATTAAGGGCTTGCCCGGACTGGCAAAAGTCAGGTCCTGCTCAATCACAGCAACGTTCGCCCGAGTATCGGGACTTTGATCCTTACGCTGCCCGGTAATCCAGCTATCAAGGCTTAGCAGCTTACGTTTTAAGGGCTCAATCTTGCGAATGCCACAACATTCATGGTGATCAGAATTATAAAAATCGTACAAGCCTTTGGCTTTCACATAAGCTTCCAGCTTATCCGCGTCTGGTGACATGATATCGATAGCCAGATCATAATGTTCACGCACCTTTTCTATAAAGGCGTAGGTTTCTGGGTGTAAGCGTCCGGTATCAAGCGTGAATACCTGAATATCCTTTTTCAGTTTAAGAGCCAGATCTATTAAGACCACGTCTTCAGCGCCACTAAACGATATGGCTATCTCAGGTGTGGTCTCCAGCGCTAAAGCAATAATCTCTTTAGGGTGCTTGTTGGCATATTCATTTGCCAGGCGACTTATTTCATCACTATCTAACATCTATTGAACCCGATTTCCGAAACTAAGGAATAAGAGGGCGAATATTGTACTCCTCTTGGCTTTTACTTGAAATCGTCAATTTAACAACGACTTAGCGTTCTATCTTAAAAATCGGATCATCTCATGTTTCACGTGGAAAAAAGCTATATAAATTAGTTAGTTACAGCAACTTTTTTGCTTTATTTGGAATATATTGTGTGGCACACCAGTACCACCACCCATATCTTGTGATGTGTTAGCAAAACAGATCCTTAGCCTGCAATTAAACCTGGCCGCAGCTTTTCGGATTCGAAGGTGGAAGATCAAAATAGCCAGCGAACGACACAGACTCAAAGACAAGGTAAATACTCATTGGGGGTTTGCATGTCCCTGCACAAAGATAGAGAATAAGCGCTGTTTTTTATCCCTCCCATCAGTAGAAGGAGAATTACCTTGGAATTAGCTTGTCTTGATCTGGAAGGCGTTCTTATCCCTGAAATCTGGATCAACTTCGCCGAAAAAACGGGCATTGAAGAACTTAGAGCAACCACCCGTGATATTCCGGACTATGATGTCCTGATGCGACAGAGGCTGCGCATACTTGACGAACATAAGCTTGGTTATCAGGAAATTCAGGAGGTCATTGCCACATTAAGCCCGCTGGAAGGTGCTGTTGAGTTTGTTAACTGGCTGCGTGAACGTTTCCAGGTCATTATTCTGTCAGATACCTTTTATGAATTCTCCCAGCCTTTAATGCGACAGCTGGGCTTCCCGACACTGCTGTGTCATCGTCTGGAAATAGATGAAAACGGCAGGGTAGTTGACTACAAATTACGCCAGAAAGACCCCAAAAGGGCGTCAGTAAAAGCCTTTCACAGCCTGAATTATAAAGTGATTGCTGCCGGTGACTCCTATAACGACACCACCATGCTGAGCGAGGCCGACCAGGGAATACTGTTTAAAGCGCCACAAAACGTGATTGATGAGTTTCCTCAATTCCCTGCAGTGTTTGAATATGAGGATTTGAAGCAGGAATTTATTAAAGCCAGTAGCAGAGCTATCTCAATCTGATGATTCTTGTGCTAGTTCTTTTGACCACTTAAGAGCCAGGGATCTGAGCATCGCTGCAGTTGCTCCCCATATATAATACTCATTAAATTCAAGGTAATAGAAAGTTCTTTTAATGCCATTTCTAGTAATTGTGTCGCTTTTATAAAGCGATATATCCAGTAAAGCATGCAATGGAATTGAAAATATTTCCGAGACTTCATCAGGTGAGGCCGTAAACTCCTGATATTGCGTCAAATGCGCAACCACAGGAAGTACAATAAAGCCTGTAGGCATGGTGTACCAGTCCAGCGTGCCTAGTACCTCAACATTAGTACTATTCAGGCCTATTTCTTCCTCAGATTCCCGTAAAGCGGTATGCACAGGACTACTATCAGCAGCTTCGATCGTGCCACCAGGAAAACTGATCTGACCGGCATGACTACTTAAGGCTTCACTGCGCCGGGTAAAAATCAATTCAGGTCCTTCAGCGCCAGGCACTAAAAGTATTAAAACCGCAGCCGGGCGTTGTTCAGTTTCCGGTAATTCAGTACTTAACCCTTCATGATCATCTAAATGCTTTTTTAGTCTTTTTACATTCATGATCAAAACAGGGGCTAAATACAGTTGGTGGGACGCGGCAAACCGGAAATTCTACAAATGGATTTAAGTGGCGTTTGCGGGAAGAGACTCATCAAATAGGCACTATTGCCTTTATCCTCTCCCAACTCTCTGCGTATCAGTTTAACCAATGCCCGGGTTGATGGTAACAAGCCACTTTGCTGATGAAAGTTGCGTAACAAATTTATCAGCTCCCAATGCGCAGGACTTAAACTTATTTCTTCCCTGAGTGCTAGTGCTTGCGCCACTGATTGATCCCAGTCGCTCAGCTCCTGGAGATAACCGTGTTTATCCAACTGTAACTGTTTGTTCGCTACCCTGAGTGATTCTGCCATTTTTATCAGCACCAGCTTTGTACTTTCTCAAAATCCAGTGACAACTGCACAAAGCCTGTAAAGTCTGTTAAGAGAAAAAAATCGGCTACCGAAGAAGATAAGCCGCGCATTTGAATATGTTCTTTCAGGCAATAGCAGGGCAGACCCAGATTTAGTAGTTGATCATGCAATGCATTGTTTTCTTCACAATTCATCGCGGCATAAACGGCATCTTCAATTAGCAGAATTGCAGCCGGGGCTTTTCTGGCCTGCAATAAAGCCAGGCATTCATTCAAAGCGGAAGATCTGTCTAAAGATTTATTAATGACATGTAAGGTCATGGTTAAAAGTTAAAAACATGATCCGCATTTTCAATGGATGCGGCTATCTGATTTATGGATAAAGCTTCAGCCTGAAAAACCAAAGCTTCAGTCTTGAGATTTATACTGGCAAGGGCAGTTGCTTCATAAAATATTTGTTCAACATCGTAAAGCTCGAGTGAGGAAATAGCCTTACTGATATCTTTCATGCCAGTATTTGCAACATTCTGTTTGTCCAATAAATGCAGCACACCATCCCCCATAAATAACAAACTCACTGTCTGCTCAAAAGCGGCTGCCGTTAGCAGAATATCCAAAGCAGCTACCGGTAGGAGTGTGGAGTAGGGTGCCTGACGGATAATTATGAGTATATTTTTAGGCTGCATGACTAACGACATTCAAGGTAAAAAATTAATCAAACGATCGGAATTTATCAGGCCATCAACAAGCTGGCCAAGGCCGCTAATTTCAAAACCTTCTCTTAAATTACTTGCGGGTAATTCATAGCGTTCAGCTTCAGCGGCATTAACAATGCCACGTTTTAAGGCAGAAGCTACACAGACAACCGCATCGATATTATGTTGCTGAATGAAAGCCTGCCAACGTGCAGGCAGATTTTCTTCATCCTGAGGAGGGATGTTAAAACTGCAAGCATTAAATACACCGTCCTGATAAAAAAACAGGCGATAAATAGCATGGCCACTTTTTAACAGGGCCTGGGCGTAATTTAAAGCCGTACTGGATGCCTGTGAATCCGGAGCAGCGTAAATAACCAAAGTAAAACGTTGCATCTGCTGCTAGATCCTCACAATGAAAAAAGCCCTGCAGGTAATTTTACCAGCAGGGCTTGATAAGCCAATCCCGATTTAATCTCTGCCGGACAAGGCGCTGATTAAATGCAACAAATGGATGAAGATATTATAAACATTCAAGTATAAAGCCACAGTTGCACGAATATAGTTGGTTTCGCCACCATGGATAATCCGGCTGGTATCAAACAGAATCAAACCAGACATAATCATGATAACTGCCGCTGAAATGACCAGACTCAATACCGGAATATTTAAAAAGATATTCAACAACATCGCGACAATGGCGACGATTAAACCGGTAAAGAGGAATCCGCGCATAAAGGAAAAATCCTTGCGTGTGGTCAAGGCATAACCGGACAAGGCAAAAAAGATAAGACCTGTGCCACCTAGAGCCTGCAAGACAATACTGGGGCCGTTAGCGAGTGCGACATAATAACTGAGCATTGGCCCCAAAGAAGCGCCCAGACAGCCCGTAAATGCAAAAATGGCAACCAGTCCCTGACTGCTCTCAGCTGCTTTATGCACCCAGAACAGCAGGCCAAAACTGACCAGCATCAGGATCAATGCCAGACCCTGACCAATACCAATCACCATCGAAACAGCCGCGGTGAATGCACTAAAAAGAAGTGTCATGGCGAGCAGCATATAAGTATTTTTCAATACCTTATTTGTCGCCAGCACAGACTCTTGACTGCGTTCTACACCGTAACCAAATTGATTCATTTTTTAACTCCAATAGTTAATTAGAAAATAAAAGCTCTGTTTACTATATAAGACCGAAACAGAAGATTTCAATGGCTTACATCATACTAAGCCGCACGTTAAAAGCAAGGATTTCAGGGCAGGGTAGCACTTGTAATAGCACTGCAACTGCAGTTGACTGGAAGTATAATTACTGTAAGATTCAACCCCGTCGCGGAGGGGTGGCAGAGCGGTTGAATGCACCGGTCTTGAAAACCGGCATAGGTTAATAGCCTATCGAGAGTTCGAATCTCTCCTCCTCCGCCATATTTATTAGTTTCTCCAAGTCTCCCTGGATACGTTGTATCTCCAACCCTCTGCTTCTGCTTATTAGTAATTATATAGAGTTATTAAGTATCTGCTATGGATAGATAGCTGCCAGTACTGCAAAACTGGCATGAAGGGAGTTAAGCCTCTGTCATTTCAGTAATTTCCAGCGCATCATCGACTTCAATCCCCAAAAATGCAGCAAAATGCATTTTTTTCAAGTGACAAGATGCACTTTTTTCTAGCATATCGGTGTACGCGATAGGGTGCTGAGAGATTTTTAGGGGGTATCCCCATCGTGCATTCTGAATTTGTGTATTCGGACAGTAACAGGCCTTAGAAACATATAATTTAGGCTATGCATTTAATTATCATTTGGAGGAGAGAATTGATCCGCAAATACAACAAAACCTTTTGTATTATCTTTCCTATGATGAATGATTGCCTGATACTCAGGAGAGTTGTACCAAGCGTAAGCTGCTTCTTTCGAAGGAAAACGTAAAATAACTGACACGTTACTTGGAGTCCCTTCCACAACTTCAGTGTCATTATCAGCGACTAAAACTTCAACTCCATGAGCTTCTAATATGGGCATTACTGCTTGCACATAAGATTTATATTCTTCAGGATTAGTGATTTTATAGTTTGCAATTAAATAGGCTGACATAGCTCTTACCTCTTATATATATAATTTCTGGAACGTCCCCTATAACCGAAAGCAGACATTAAACTTTTTACAGAATAGCGAATTACAGGAGTTAATTTGTCAATGCCTCTTTCCCAGTTTAAATATCCAAAAACGCGCCGTTTTCTCTGGTTTCCAGCAGTTCGATAAGGTTACCATCCGGGTCATGGGCATAGGTGCCAATGACATTACCAAAGTCGATAGGCGGACAGTTAAACTTAACTCCCTGTTGCAGCAGATTTTCATAACATGCCTGTAAATCATCAACCTGCAGGCAGATATGGGTATGTCCATGATCACTTACCTGCCAATCAGGATCGCGTGGTTTTGGCTGAGGGTTGGTGAATTCAAAAAATTCGAAAAAAGCATTATTAAGCCGTAACATTGTATTCATGCCTGCAGTATTCGTTTCATTCCAGACTGCATCAAATCTTCCGTCTGAAAAATCCATTTCAAAGACAGTTTCCATGCCCAACACTTCCGTATAAAACTTTTTGGAGCGTTCAAAATTGATAACTGATGCGCCGGCATGATGCAATCCTGCGACCATATTATTACCGGCTCGTGGTTTAGGGATACTGAGATACTCTTTGCAGGGTTGTAATAATTCGATGGTATTACCTTCCGGATCTCTGGCGTAGGTCAATTTGACTTCACCGAAATCCTGAACCGGGCAATTAAACTTGACCCCTTTGGCGAGCAGACGATCGTACCAATCCTGTACATCTTCCACCTGTAGGCAAAGGTGAGTATAGGTATGGTCAAAGATGCGCCATTCATCGGTACGTTCCTTGGGAACAGGGTGGTCAAATCCAAATATCTCAATATGCGCATTACCGACACGATACATGGAGAGCCTGCCAGCGCAGTCTTTTAATCCGGTGATAATGTCAAAGAGGCGTTCGGAGCTTGCTTCCATGTCCTCAAACTCAGGAGGAACATCAAATTTTCCATCGGAAAATGTCAATTCAAAGACTTTATCCAGGCCAAATTCATCACGATAAAATTCGACTAATTCATCATAATTTTTTGCGGAAATTGCGACATGGTGTAAGCCTTTAAACATGATTCAAACCCTCTGTTTTAGCAGATGTATGTAGTTGAGTATTACAGTACAGATTTGGCAATGACGCCGTTTTTCATCACCAGATGTATTTTATCTGCTTGCGTAATGACGCCGATGTTTTTGATAGGGTTACCATCAATAATCAGCAGATCAGCCAGTTTGCCTTCGGCAATCTGACCGATATCGGGTATTCCTGACATTTCTGCACCATTATGTGTGGCCCATTTAAGAGCTTCTTCAGCAGGAACCCCAAGTTCTTCAACATAAAGCGCAACTTCTTTTGCGTTATCGCCATGCGGTAATTCGACCAGGCCAAAATCATCACCAGTAACATACTTGACGCCTTTTTCAATTCCGATTGCGAGTGATTCACGGGCATAGTCATACCAGCGTTTAACATCATCCGGGCCGTGATAAACGCCCACTGCCGCTTTAGCAAAGTAAAGGCTGGGCAGGACATAAGCACCTTTCTCTACGGCAAGATCGGCAAGTTCGGCATCAAAGTGATCACCATGGTCGATAATATCCATCCCAGCATCAAGGCAGGCTTTGATAACAGGTTTTGAAAAAACGTGGCCCCTTACTTTCAGGTCCGCTAGTTTTGCAGTTTCAATAGCCACATCAATTTCTTCTCTAGACAGGCGAGGGCTATAACCGAGGCCATGTCCTCCTTCAGGATAAAGTTTGATAATTCTGGCGCCGCGCTTAGCATCACGACGGATTTCTTTACGAAATTCAGCCGGGCTGTCACAAACGGCACCCAGACTGTTCATGGTTTTAGGGCTGTTCCAGAATTCAGGTTTGTAATCAACAGTATGTCCGGTAGGAACAAAGTCTCGGCTACAGGGGACTATACGTGGTCCATTGACGAAACCATCAGCAATTAATGACTGTAATTCAACATCAATATTATGAATCGATCCGGCTCCTACATACGTGGTGAATCCAGCCTGCAATGTATCTTCTGCACTTTTGGCTGCGATAACACTCATATAGGCTGCTGTATATTTCAAGTCAGGCCCTGCAGGTTGGCGCAGGTCGATATCATTTAAAGAAAAATGACCATGACCAGCAACCATGCCAGGCATAAGCGTTTTACCGTTGATATCATAGACTGTGTCATCCGGGTTTTCCTTCACGGTTTCAGGTCTCGTGATTACCGCAACAATACGCTCATCTTCAACGACGACATCGGCTTCTCCGAGAACATCTAAGCCATTAAAGACGTTTGCATTTTTGAAAATAGTGCGGGACATGTTGCAGCTCCTTTTTTTGTTTGTTTTTTACAAAATTGGTTGAAGAATGAATCTATTAAAAGATAGTTATTTAAATTCAATAAGAATTTCTCGATAAACTTCGTCACTGATGTTTTTGGCGGTATGAGTCGCAGGCATGATGGCTCCTTTTCCTGGCCCCTCTTCAACAGTAATAACATCATCTTCGACTTTTAGCTTAAATACTGCACCAGTATCAGCAGGGACTATGCCCAGGTCTTCTCCATTTTCATCTTTACAGTCCAGGGGAGCGCCATTGATGACGTACCAGAGGTAAGATTTTTCATGTTTGTGTACAGGAGTTGTTTCACCAGGCTGTAATTCAAAATTCCATACTACAATTTTGTCGTCTTCATAAACTTTGGTGCTGCCAACATCTGTTGTTATTTCAGTCATTTTTCTTCCAGCTAGCACATAAGAATTTACTTAAATTATTTATGATTCCTACTTTTGACCAGAATGATTTTTAGATCAGGAATCTATTTCAGTGCATAATGAATGGCTATTCAGTAATGTGAATAAGCTTTTGTGTTGCCCCCAGATATTGTTTGTTGTCTTGTTTGCTGGGATTTATAAACGATCTTTGTCTATCGATGCCTTTATAACGCATTTTATAAACTAAATACATTGATATATCAATATGCTTTTCTCCACAATCACATATTGATATGCTGTTGAAGATGAAATCAATTGACTGAATTTGATTTATAAAAACCAGCTTTTGTGCTCTGCGAAAATTAGATAATAGAAATTAAGGATTTATTGTGTCGAAGAAACTAAAAAGTAATACATCAAAAGACGAGATTAAAGCTTTAATTGCACAACCCAAAAAACTGCTGGACATGAATAGTTCAGTACTCACTCAGGTGCATTTTGTTGCTAACAAAATACAATATACAGGTTCTGCGGGCTACCGAAAGTGGTTTAATCTGGGAATTTCAGAATTCAGACTCTTAGGTGTTATTGCAAATAAGCCTGGCGCCACAGGTGCTGATATCAGTGAAATTATGGGTCTTGATGTAGCTGCGATCAGTCGTACTTTGAATAAAATGAAACAAAACAAACTGGTTGTTAATGCAGTCCATGATAAACACCCTTCTTATAAGTGCTGGTATGTCACAAAAGAAGGTGCTGCTTTACATGACCGGATCCAGGATATGACTAAAATGCGAGAAGCAGCAATTCTAGAGGGTTTCAGCAAAGCAGAAGTCTACCAGTTACTTGCTTACTTACATCGATTGTCAGCTAATGCCGTAGCTTTGAAAGAAATTGCTGAAACTGATGTAAGTAGTATCACTTAATTTTTGACTTCATATTCATCATAAGTCAGATAATTTCTCAAGTCATATTCAATTAATGCATATTGATATATCAATATGCATTGATTAAACTCACTTGCCTCACATGTTCAAGAATTTTTGTTTTAACCGTACCTTATTCGCCGAATAACATAAGGATCTGCCCCCGGCTCTGATTCTGACAGCTGAGTTTGATCTGCTACAACCTCAAGCCCAGCGATATGCTGAAAAACTTGATGCTGCCGGCAATCAGGTCAGTCATAAAATGTTCAGAGGGGCAGTACATGGCTTTGTCACTGACGGCATCGGTTTTTTACAGTCAGAAGAGGCAATGAGCGATATAAATGAATTTATCAGGCTGATAGTTGAAGAGACAGCATGATCTATTGAGATAGGAAGCTGGTCTGCTCTAAATGTTTGATCAGTCTGGGTAGTGAAAATCAGAAAATTTTAAGGCTAACAACAGAGAGGGGATTGATTATGGGATCAAGATTACAGGGTAAGTATGCATTGATTACCGGTGGTGCAACAGGCATTGGTTTTGCCATAGCAGAACGTTTTGTCAACGAAGGTGCTCAGGTGCTTATCACTGATATCAATAAATCTGCAGGTGAGGAGGCGGCGGCAAAGCTGGGAGCACATTTTGCGCATCAGGATGTTACCGATGAATCACGCTGGATTGAAATTTTTGCGCAGCTTAAGGAAGAAGGTATCAGTGTGACTACGCTGGTCAATAATGCCGGAATTGTAGATGAAAGCGGCGTTTCAATTGAAGAAATTGACATCAATAAGACAAACAGATTAATGAATATAAACGTCAATGGTGTTTTGCTGGGCTGTAAGCATGGCGTCAGAAATATGAAGCAACATGGCGGCAGCATCATCAATTTATCATCAATTGGCGGCTTAATTCCTTCTATTCATGCGGTTGCTTATGGAGTATCAAAAGCCGGTGTTAGACAGTTAACAAAAACAGTTGCCTTGTATTGTGCCCAGCAAGGTTATGGTATTCGTTGTAATTCTATTCATCCCGGGCTTATACAGACAGACATGCAGTTACAGCTTTGGAAAGACCTTTCTAAGGAAAAAAATATCAGTCTGGAAGAAGCAAAAAACATTATTAGCAGTATGGTACCCACAGGTGAAATTGCAATGCCCGCTGAAGTGGCAAATGCTGCTTTATATCTTGCCAGTGATGATAGTACGCAGGTAACCGGTGACAAGCTGATGGTTGATGGCGGGATGTTACTGACCACGTGAGAAAGCAGATTAGAAACGTTATTACATAGACACAGAAAGTCATTCAGTTTTTCGGAGGAGATTAAAATGATTCAACCCGCTGGCTCTATAGCTCAGATTGCTTATGTGGTGGATGATCTGGAACAGGCTATGTCAAAGTGGCTCAACAGTAAAATGACTGGTCCCTTTTTTGTAATCGAACAGGTGGTTTTTCACGAACCTGTGTATCGAGGTAATGCGGGCGAGATTGATCTGGATATCGCTTTAGGATACACCGGCAATATGTGTGTCGAGCTAATTAGACAAAAATGTGACAGGCCTTCTGTCTACCAGGAGCTTATGCAAAGACAGGGTGGTGGTTTTCATCACTGGGGTGTTATCGCTAAAGATTACGAAAAAGAAATGGCCGATTATGAACAGAAAGGCATTGAATTAGCATTTGATAGCAGTATCGATGGGACGCGTTTTGCATATTACGATACGGTGGCTGAGCTAGGTGGAATGATTGAACTGTTTGAACCCACAAAGCCTTTTTTAGAATTGTTTGAGTTTTTGGCAGGAACAGCTGAGAACTGGGATGGTAAGGATCCGATTCGTTCTTTTAGCTGAGTAGCATGTTTTAAGGCAACTGTTACCCAGAATACTAACGATTAAAAAATTAATAACAGATAACAAGAGTTATTGAAAATGGGAAAAGATTGGCAAGGAAAAGTAGCTGTTGTTACTGGTGGAAGCACCGGAATAGGATTGGCATTATGTAATGCATTAGCTGAAGAAGGGATGGATATTGTGGTTTCATCAAGTAATCCAAAAAACCTGGATGTGGCCAAAACAGAAATTGAAAAAAAAGGGGGGAAAGTTTTGGCCATACCTTGTGATGTAACTAACCGTGCCCAGGTTTATGAGCTGGCACAACAGGCAAAGGCTGAATTTGGACAGATTGATCTGGTATGTGCCAATGCTGGCGCTACAACGGTCGGTCGGCTTGTTGATCATGGTGATGCAGATTGGGATTGGGCCATTGATCTTAATTTTCGAGGTGTCACACATTGTTTACAGGCTTTTTATCCAGACATGGCGGAGCGCGAATCTGGCACAATTATGATGACCAGTTCCCAGGTAGCTTTGTCGCCTGACTGGGTGTTTAATCATGGACCTTATGTCGCTGCAAAAGCTGCAGTGCTGGGTCTTGGCTTAAGTTTAAGGCCAGAAGCAGCCAAACATGGTGTCAATATTTCGGTTTTGCTGCCGGCAGGTACAGAGACTGAAATCGTAACCTCAAAACCGCGCCGAGTCCCGGATGAAAATGGTGCCGAATTTGAAATGAATCTTGCAGCACCAAAAATTGATGAAGAAAGGCCGTTCTTTTTGTCGACAGATGAAGTTGCACAACGAGCCATTGCAGGTCTGCGCAGAAATGATGCCATGATTATTACACACGGTAATGCACGCCCATTATTTGAACAGTGGTGTGATACGATAAATGAAGCCTATAAAAAAGCGGATGAGTTCGAAATACCTGTGGCAACGAATAATTTAAAAACTGACTGAAACCAATAACAAAATAATAAATTCCAGTCCAAAGGAGAAATATTATGACAACTAATGCTCGAGTCGCCATTTGTCAGGGTAGTGACCAGCCTTTTACCATTGAAGACGTCGAATTGGCAGAACTGCAGCCAAATGAACTAAAGATACGTATGGTTGCCAGTGGCATCTGCCATACTGACCTGGCCGTAAGAGATGGTCAGCTGCCGGTACCACTACCGGGTGTGCTTGGACATGAAGGCGCCGGTATTGTTGAGGAAGTCGGTGATGCTGTGACTGTTGCTAAACCGGGCGACCGGGTCGTCATGAGTTTTAATAGCTGTGGTGAGTGTCCCAGTTGTACACATAATTCACCAACCTATTGTTATGAGTTTTTCCGCTATAACTGGGCAGGCAGTCGACCGGACGGTTCAGCTACTATGCATAAGGGTGGCGAGAACGTTAATGCCAGCTTTTTTGGTCAGTCAAGTTTTGCAACACATGCAATAGCCAATGAACGCAATGTTGTACGCGTACCTGATAGTGCGGCCAGTATTCCCTTGGAGCAGATTGCACCAATGGGCTGTGGCTTGATGACTGGCGCTGGTGCTGTTTTACGTAGCATGAAAGTGAAGAAAGGAATGTCAATTGCAGTTTTTGGTGCAGGTACAGTAGGCATGGCAGCAATAATGGCTGCTAAAATTGCCGGGGCTAATCCTATCATTGCTGTTGATATTAATGATAAGCGTTTGGAGCTTGCCAAATCTTTAGGAGCCACCCATAGTTTTAACGCCAAAGATGAAGCTGCCAGTAAAATCAAGGAACTTTGTCCTCATGGTTTGGGATATGCCTTTGACACAACAGGTTTGGACTCCGTCATCGAAGAAGTATTTGACCTGTTAGCATTCAAGGGTGTGTTAGGGCTGGTCGGCGCCTGTGGTCCGGATCAAACAGTAGATTTCAATGAGCTTCGCCTTATGTCGATGGGACGTACCGTTATGGGTATTCTCGGTGGTGACAGCGATATGCAGGGTTTTATTCCTGAGCTGATTGAATATCATGTCAATGGGCAGTTTCCTTATGAAAAGCTGATTGGATACTTTGATTTTGATGACATCAACGCTGCAATTGAGGCAACAGAAAAAGGTGAAATAGTAAAACCTGTATTACGCATTTCTTCTGAGGCTTCATAAGCCCGAACTGATCTGGAAATAAACAAGGATTTTATATGGTGCGAGGATTTTTTAGTTCTCTGTTGTTTTTGACTCTAATGTCGGTTGACATTGGGCAGGTTGCATTTGCGCAGAACAGACAGATAGTTAATGCTGATACTGAGTATGAGTTTATAGAGCTTTCTCAAACTGCAAATGTCATGCTCATCAGAATAAACAATCCTCCTCGTAATGCTGTTTCCAGAAATGCATTGCTGGAAATAGATAAAGCACTTGATATTGCCTTGATCGATCAACTGACAGGTGCCGTGGTCATTACAGGAACAGGACGTGCCTTTTCGGAGGGTGCTGGCGGCACAAACCCTGGAGAAAATTTGGCTACCGAACAAACACATTCAGAAGTTGCCTATGACCTGTTCAGACGAATAGAAAGTTTTCCCAAACCGGTCATTGCTGCAATTTCTGGTATCAGTGCTGGTGGTGGCAATGAACTTGCGCTTGCCTGTGATGTTCGAATAGCTGCTGAGTTGGCAAGATTTCGCAGGAGACTCTCTACACCGCCATTTTTTCTTTGAACTAACTCACCACACAACTTATAGCTAGCTGGCAGACTATTGCGCTGTCCAGCCACCGTCGACTTTAAGGCTGATACCCGTCACCATCGCTGAAGCGTTTGATGCCAAAAAAATGACTGCATTGGCAATATCCTGCTGGCTTGCAATTTTACCGAGCGGAATACGGTTAAGCACATAATCCCGAAAAGCTTCATCTTCAAACATAGGTTTCGTTAAAGGCGTTTCGACAAAGGTAGGAGCTACCGCGTTGACTCGAATATTGTCCGGCGCCAGTTCCAGGGCCAATGCCTTGGTTAAACCTTCAAGTGCGTGTTTAGTAGCGCAGTAAACCGTCCTTCTTGGTGAACCTACATGCCCCATCTGTGATGACATATTAACAATTGAGCCGCCATTACCGGCACGCAGCATGACTTTTGTCGCGGCCTGAGTACAACGAAATACCGCTTTGACATTCAAATCAAACAATTCATCCAGCGTTTCCTCACTGACATCAATAAAAGGCTGAGGCTTATTTGCCCCCGCATTATTGACGAGCACATCAAGCGCAGGAAGCTTTTCAATACGTTCGTACAGAGCGGGGTCGGTCGCATCATTAGCCCAGGCTTCTATTTGCCCCGGAAACTGCGCTGCCAACTCTGCCAGTTTCTCTTCAGTCCGGGCAACCGCAATAACTTTTGCACCTGCAGCTGCCATGCTTTCTGCACAACAGCGCCCAATACCAGTGCTGGCACCGGTAATCAGGACTACCCGTCCTTCCAGATTCATAAGTGTGGCAGGTGAGATAGCGATAGAATCAGAAGCCATAAGAAAGGGGATATCTTAAGCCGGCTAATCCAAAAAGCTGCGAAAACCTATCAGTTTCTCTGTTGCACCATGCTGAAAACATTATCAGATTGCAACTCAATCAGATCAAGCAATACATTGGCGCTTTCACGCAGGTAAGGGTCATCCGTTTGTTCATCGTTGCTCAAATCTTCTGCATCCAGACCAGGCATATTCACTGCAATAGCTTCCTCTTCAGCCTCATTGGCATTTTCCATCGCCTCAATTGACTCATAAGGCTCTTCACCTTTTGCCAGACGGCGACTGTTTTCCAGCTGCAGACGCCAGGCATCATTTTCAGCTCGCTCAGCGAGCAGCGTATCCATGTTCAGACTAAGAGTATTGTCTTCCTGGTTTTCCAGCGCACGGGCAATTTGTGCTTCTATATAATTAAAATCTGGATCATTCTGCAGGCGCTCCTGGTGACGGCTTACCAGGGCTGGCAG
>Ga0181582_10000306_pt1 | contig 33831 bp, 32 predicted proteins | sample 071ome_32_FD_132438 | JGI IMG/M metagenome (GOLD analysis project Ga0181582, IMG submission 132438) | Coastal salt marsh microbial communities from the Groves Creek Marsh, Skidaway Island, Georgia - 071405AT metaG (megahit assembly) | ecosystem: Environmental > Aquatic > Marine > Intertidal...
GGTGTGTGTGGTGTGTGTGGTGGGTGCGTGTGTGTGTGGGTGTGTGTGTGGGTGGGTGTGTGGGGGGGGGGGGGGGTGGGGGGTGTGTGTGGGAGTGGGTGGGGGGGGGGGGGGGGTGGGGGGGGGGGGGGGTGAGTCGGCGCGTTTCTGGAGCGGGCGTTGGACGTTGGACGTTGTTGTAACCAGCCCGCTCCGCGCCTCGCTTTGTCCACCCGCCCGCCCGCCTGCCCACGTTTCGACCGATCGACCGACAACTCACGCGATACCACGACGCCGCCCACAGGCTCACTTGGACCAGTCCCAGTCGTCCGTCAAGAACCTGCTCGTGTCGACCAAGACCATGGGCGCCGAACTCGAGGTCGCGCAGCGCACGATCAACGCCACATCCAACCAGGTCCTGCAGCTCCTCCAGAGGCTGCACGACGAGGGGACGGCCGCCCAGAAGATGGAGACCTCGCTCCTCAACAAGCAGAAAGAGCTCAAGAGGGCGCTGGCCTCGGCCGAGTGGCTTGCCAGCTCGATGAAGGCAAAGTACGAGGCCCAGGTTGGCGACCTGGCGGCCAGGTGCGATGCCTTGGAGAAGCGCGTGCAGCACATGGACGTCCTCGAGAGGCAGAACGTCGAGCTCTGCGCCATCGCCAGGCAGCACCTGTCATCCTCGAACAAGGAGAACGAGGTGATGAGCCACGCGGTCAAGGACGTCGACGTGACCACGTCCCCGCCGGCCGTGTCGCTTCTTTCGCCGATCCGCGGCGCCACGGCCGTCACCGCGGTCACGGCCGTCGCCGGCCTGGCAATCATGAGCTGTGCCGCGAGGCAGTAGGAGGTGGGCAATTTTGTACGCTGCACGATTTTTCAGTTCCTAACACGTCCTCCGCGCGAGGGATCAAGAAATTTCAATCAATCAAACACGACGACGACCACCCCCACCACCCCACGATGATGTCGTCGCCAGTGTACGGCCCCGCGACGGCCGCACGACCCACCCCACCCAGCAGCACACAACGACCAAAGACTGGTCGGAATCCGCATCGGCAAATGCTGCTGGCTCCAGCCCGCGCGGCTGGGGACGATTTCACGAACCCATTCTTCTACGGGAAAGCATTGGCAGAGGTGCTCAACGAACGCCTGGGGAATCTGGCCGCAGACACCCTCGCCTTCGCCGGAACGGCAGAGGCCGAGCTCAGGAAGGCCCTGGACGACATCCAAGAGGAGGTCATGGAGCGAGCACAGGAGGAGATTGGCATTCAAAACGGGGACACGAACGGAAACAGTCCGTCCAGGATCGGCGGAAAGGGCGGAAAGGGCGGCGGAAATGGCGGCGGGAGCGGCCGGGCGATCGCCGCACGAGCGGGTGCGGTGGCGGCGCTCGACGAGGACGAGATCGTCGACAACCTGCGTGCCGAGATTGCCAGCACCCGGTCGCTCATCCAGCAGACGAAAGTCGCGATGGCATCTAAGACAAAACGATGACGACGATGACGACGACGACGGCGACGAACAGAATGAATTTTTAAAAACTAGGCCCGCTCGTACAGCAAAAGGGTCGTTTCGCTGAGGACGACGACCTGGGGGATGACGTCTGTGAGCATCAGGTCTTGCACCTCGTACCAGCAGTCCTCGTTCTTCCGATGGATGTGCGCTTTGAACGTCCCCTCCCGCATCTCCTTGCCGCCCCCGCCACTGCCCCCGCCGCCACTTCCCCCGACGCCCTCGCCAACATCGTGCTCGTGCATGATGTTGGCGATCAAATCGTACGTCGCCGTCACCGCAGCAGACTGCATCTCCAGTCCTTTTGCCGGAAAGTTCACGATCGTCGGGTTCTTCTCCATGAAGAACTGGTTCTTGACGAACCGCTTGACGCTCACGGCGAGGAACCGCGGCAGAGACAGCAGTCGCATCTTGCGCCTGCCCAGGCGGACATCGTCCTGGACGGTCACACCGTCGAACTTGGTCAGCAGGTTGCCGATCGGGATCTGCGGGATGACAATCTTCTCCATGGCGTCCTTGAAGAGCGGCGCCGGGGGCAGATCGAGCGTGAGCATGAGGTACGGGACGCGCTGCACGACGTCCGTCGCGCTCTTCCTCGCAGATCCCGTCCCCGCGAGCGTTGTCACCTCGATCTCCCCCTGGAGCGCGTCGGAGACGACAGACGCCTGCTTCGGGTTGCCCCCCGTCAGGTCCTTGTGCAGCGCGTTGAGCAGCCACGAGAAGAACTGGACGGGGTCCCCTTGCGTCTCGATGCTGAACTTGTTGCCCGACTTTGCCATCACGCTCTGCATGAAGTCGTGGGGGGAGACGTGGCCCCTGAAGGCCCGGTCGTTGTTCGTCTTCCTCACGAGCTCCCCGAACCGCTCGAGCAGGGGCGTCGAGACGTCGGCGTAGTTTTTCCGCTCCAGGAAAAAGTCCCGGATGGGCGCCACGCGGAACAGCGCCTGCAAGACGACGTTGGCGTAGTCGTTGTGCTTCATGTTGTTCAACCCGACGAGCCCCGGCATGTACTCCTTCCCCTCGAGGTCCCTCGACCAGCTCCTGGTGTCTATCGACGCGATATCCTGCGGAGAGAAGTTGGGGTTGAGCACGTGCTGGATGTCGTGGAGGGTCGGGTCAACGACCTCGTAGTTGTCCGGGAGACAGTACGTCCGGCCCGTATCCAGGCGCATGAACAGGTTGTGCTCCTCTTGGAGCGCGTGCGTGTAAGCGTTGGTAGACGGCGCGCGTCCGTTGAAGAACTTCCCGCACGTCAGACACGCATATACGTTGTGCTTCGACAGGCTCACGCTGCACGCCTTCTCAAAGTCAAAGTCCAGCAGTTTTCGGTTGATCGTCGAAAGGTACGGACAGGACATGTTGTTCACGGGAACTGGCTTGTTCTGTTCGGCCAGGGCAACGATCTCGTCGTCGTCGTCCCGGTCGGTGTTGCCTCGGTCGTCGTCGTCGTCGTCGTCGATGAGCCCCTCGGGCTTGGTCGCCGGGGGCACTGGCACCTGTTTGAAAGGCTTGGAAGGCTCTGGAGACGCCATCTTCTGCTTCTTTGAGGGAGGATCGGGCTCTGTTGACTCTGTCGCCTGCCTTGAAGGCGGTTCTGGCGCAGCGGACGGCCGGTCGTCTTGTGCATGATGCCTCTCGCTCTCGTATTCCTCCAAGCGAGCCACCAGCTCGGCCTTCTTCCCTGCAACGGCAAGCCCCCGTTGCCTGAGCTCATCCTTGAGCTCTGCTACTTTCAACTTGGCCCAAGCAGACATCGTGACGAATTCCTTTCAAACCGCTGTTCGAAACTGAGAAGACGCGCCCCCCCTTCTGATGATCACCCTCGGGGGCCTGGCCGCCTCGGACTCTGTCTGACCAGTGGTCGGTCAACAATTTGATTCTCTCGCGTTCACAGCCCGATCGCACGCACACGATGAACACACGACTATGGATCGTCCTGATCTCTGCCCTGTTGGGGCTCATTGCGCGCATCCGTGGAGAGGGGGAAGAATTTTCATCCTCAGAAGCTGATCTTTCTGTCGCCCCACAACTTCCTATGGAGGGCGATCAGTCGTCTGCCCAGCCCGATTCTCCCATCAGTGATGAAATCACAATGTTTCCCGCCGAAGGGGACTTTGCAGACTTCTGGGAGGACTTCTACATGCCGTCTGCTGGCCCGCCCGAAGAGAAAGATGGCGCCTTGCGGGCCTGCCTGGACCACCACCCCAACCCCCGCTCGACTGTGCACGTCAGCAGCGAGCGCGAACTCCAGAATGCGATGAACGAGGCGACGCCCGGGACAATGATCGTGCTGCGTGATGGCGTGTACAGCAGCCGCCTCGCGCCCACGCGGACCTTCGAGGTCAAGTTCAAGAAGGCGTCGCGCAGCAACCCGATCACGATCTGTGGGACGGCGCGTGCGCGTCTCGACGGCGACAGGAAGCATGCGCCGCTGCTGATTTACAAGAGTTCGTACGTTCAAGTCGTCGGGATCTCCGTCACCAACGGCGCCAAAGGCATCAAGATGTGGACGGTCAAAAACTGTTTGCTCGACTCCGTGACCGTCGACGGGACCAACGTGGAAGCGATCCACATCCAGTTCGGGTCGCACTACAACACGGTGCAGAACTGTACGGTGCGAAATACCGGGCGCACGATCCCAAAGGTCGGCGAGGGCATATATCTTGGCTCGAGCCGCAGGAACAGGCGCGGCGATGTGTGCATCGGAAACCGTATATTGTACAACACGATTGGGCCTGGGGTCACCGCCGAGGCGATCGACGTCAAAGAGTGGACCCGAGGTGGCCTCATCAAGGGGAACCGTCTGGACGGGCGGGACCTGTGCAGCTGCCCCGACCCCGTCTCGCTCATTCTCGTCAAGGGAAGCGATTACCGAATCGAGGACAACGTCGGAACGAGGGCCCTCGAAAGCGCCTTTGCGAACTCCAAGGTTGCGACAGCGCCGCCGCCGCGGGGGAACGTGTTCAAGAATAACAGGTGCACGACGCCGAGCCGTCGTCGCGGATTTCCGTGCACGAAGACCACGCCCGGCAACAAAGCCTACTGATGATTATGGCTGGTGGGTGGGTGGCTGGTATCTGATTTTTTCCACAGTGTGATCCACTGTGGAGCCAGGAAGCTGAGACCGGGTGGGGTGAGCGGGGAGCGCAGCGACCCCCACCAGCTGGTGGGTGGCCGGTATCAGATTTTTTTCCACCTTCGATGAGCTTCTTCGTCCCAAAATGTCTCTCTAACTCTAACTCTCTAACCCAAAATCGCACATACACGTCTCATGGGTCCGTTCGACCCGCCGACCCGCCGCAGCACGAGCGTGGTCGTGCTCAAACGTCGCATTAACGAGCTCCGGATCGTGGTGAGCCTCAGCACGACGAACGAGACCACGTGCTTGGTCGTCGAGGCCGGTCGACTGAGCTGCGCCTCTGGCCAGAGCGCATTCTCAGACGAGGCCACGGCGCTCTCACAGCTGACGCGGCAGGGCTTTTTCGAGGTGCTGCGGGGCTGTGCGTTGCTCGGGTTTGCGTCCACGGCCGGCACGAGGTACTCGCACGTTGGCCGCGTAATCCGCGTATCCGACAAATCTGACGAAGATGCTTCCGCTGGCGTGCTTGTCGCCACGCAGTCGGTGACAAAATTGCGGCTGCCCGGTGGCCACGCCGTGCAGCTCGTGACGGCCGCGGAATGGGTCTTGGCTTCCGACTGGGCGGCCGAGGAGCCCGAGTTTTGGAAAGTGATGAGGCAGGTGGACGTCGCCGGCAATCACTACTACTGCGAGACGTTGGATATGACCAGGCCGTTCCCGTCCAGCAAGCGCCCAGAGGACGCAGATGTGGAGTGGGTCTGGAACCACTGGCTGACCAAGCCGTTCCGGCGGATCGACAAAGGATTCTGCTGTCCGCAACTGCTGCAGGGCGCGGCCGAGTGCTCAGAGCAAGTCGATGCAAGCGGGGAACGGTATACGATTGCGACGCTGTCCAGGCGGAGCAGGCGGCACCCCGGGACGCGGTACAACGCGAGGGGCCTCAACGAGTATGCGGGGCCCGGGAACGAGATCGAGGTGGAGCTCGTGGTCTGGAAGGCCGCAGTGGATGCCTCGGTGCCGACGGCAGGCAACGATGCGAATGACAGGAAGGAAAGCTCGTCGTCCAAGACGATCCGGTGGTGCCGGCACTTTTGGCGACGGGGGACCGTGCCCATCTGGTGGGGCGTCCAGATTCAACCGCTGAACAAGGGACTTCATGCCGAGGTGTACGTCCGGGACAGACGTACGTACGTGGGATCGACGACCTACTTCGTGGGCCTGCTCCGGCGCGTCGCAGAGGAGCGTGGCCAGGAGCTCGCCGAGCTGCTGGCGTCCGAGGACGCCAGTGCCGCCGTCACATGCATCAACCTACTGCACTGCAATCCGAAGAAAGCGGCGGAGCTCATGCTGTCGTCGCACTTCCAGGAGGGCGTACGGCACGTCAAGGATCGTCTCGGGCAGATGGCAGCCGGGAGTGCTGGCGCTGGTACTGGCGCACCGATGGCGCCGGCATCACCGGCATCACCAGCATCCGCGGCATCGACAGCGTCGTCGTTGCTGCGGCTCATGAACTTCGACTGGCACGGCACCATGGCAAGCCTGACGGAGGAGAAGGGCGTCGAGGCGTTCTGGCACTTTATCGAGCAGCCGATCAAGGCTGTCGATTTTGCCGCCGGGGGCATGGTAGCCTCCGAAGACGACGAGCCGGACAACGCCCGCGACGTGACGCCGTGGGGCAAGCACTGGAAGATGGTCTGGGACAGGCGGCAGCGGTCAATTTTGCGGTACAACTGTGCGGACTCGCTGGATCGGACCAACGCCGCATCGTGCTTTGCCGCCCTCCCGGTCCTCCAACAGGCCCTCGCATCCCTCGGCATCGAGCTGGACTTGCTGCACCAGGCGTCCTCGAGGCACACGCTGCCTCCCGGCTGGGAGGTCCGCGACCACGGCGGCCGCCCGCTGTACATCGATCACAACACGAAGAAGACACAGTGGGAACACCCACGAGGCCCCGCGCCGCAAGGCCCGGTGCCCGACTGGAAGTTCTTCTCCTACTCGCTGGCCCACGTCCAAGCGCGCCTCAACCCGACCGTGATCCACGAGTACGTGGCCATGTTCAGGAGGCACGGCGATGTGCACAGCGAACTGTACACGGGGTCTCCGGCGATGCACAGCCACATCCTCGGCATCATCAAGGGCGAAGACCTGCGCACGTACGGCTCGGCGTCCTCCAGCGTCGGCAAGCTGCTGAACGTCAAGGTGGGTATTTGAAGTCGTCCGGCGACGTGCGCCCCTACGCTATCACGCTCTGACGCCCTGACCGCTTTCTCACCGATAACCCCTCGCGCATCTGTCCAGGTGGCCGTCCAGCGGAAATGGAACAATACCGTGACCGACGCAGCCCGGCAAGAGGCGATCGAACTCTTCGTCGGCCTGCACTTGGTGGACTCGTACAAAGACGATGGTGACCCGGTGTTTTTTGCCCGGCCGAGCGACACGTCCGTGGACGTCTTGGAGGACCTGGAAGCGAAGGAGATCACGCACCTCGGCTCGGAACTCGAAGGGTTGCATCTCACGAGGCACGACGGCAAGCTTGCCTGCGAGATCGGCGACGAGATCGGCGATCGAGACGAAGGGCAGGCGAATCAGCCACCGCTGGACCTCCTGTGACGGACTCGTCATGCCGACGGGGGTTCTCACCGTCGAGGACCCTTGTTCATCATTCATACGCGTGTGAGTGCACGGAATCGTCGCACATATATACAGAGCTACCGATAGCGCGTCCGGACGCGGAGAAGAAGAACAGAACCCGGGACGGAGAAGAAGATCATCAACTCCTCGGGCAAACGCTCGCATGGCTTCGACTTCGTCAAGGCCACCGCCCACGTGGCCAGATGACGCCTCCAAGCAGACCGTGATCGGGGACGTGCTCGTCCGGCTCCCTTTGGACGCGCTCTTCCTCTTGTTGCAGGGCGGATACAACGACTTCCGGAAGAAGCTCGAGGCCCTGAACTCGCATATGGACTATCGGTCGACCGGTTGGATCGCGCCGCCGCTGCCGACCGCCGAGCTCAGCCCCACGAGCCGGCCCGTCCTCACGGGCGTGTCGAATCTGCGGGCCAACATGGTCCGGAAGACTTCGTTCTTGAGCGGGAAGCACCCGACGACCGAGTACGGCAAGCTCCTAGAGATGGGTCCCAAGCGAGCTGTGGTCGAGACGTACGTGGAGACCAAGGCGCCCTACGGTGATCGGTTCCAGGTGATGATGCGGAACGTGTTTGAAGTCTATCCGAACGATTCGAAGAATGACATCAAGAAGTCAGCCACCACGACCAGGATGACGGTGACGTGCGCGCTCGTGTACACTGAAAGCATCAACGGGATGATCAAGGGGATGATCGACAAGGGTTCCAGGGAAGGCATGAGCAAGGGGCAGCAGAACACCCTAAAGCTGCTCCGGGAGCACGCCGAGGTCACGCCGGTCGAGGCCGCGGGCTCTGCGCCCAAGGCCGCGGGGGCTGTGGGTGCCGCGGGCGAAAACTCGGGGAAAATCATCTACAAAGAGCACCTGGAGCTGTTGTTTGGACGGAGACTCGTCGCCGTGCTGGAGCCGTATGCCTTCCTTGCCAGCTCGCTGCTGCAGCAGATTAACCCGTCCTTGTCTGTGCTGACTCCGACGAGGATTGGGATCGTTTGTCTGACGTTTGTCAGTTTCCAGGCGGTTCATCTGCTGCTGGACGTGCTGACCATGTTGGAGGAGGGCGCCTCACGGCCCGCGGGCGGACGGGGGGTCGTCGGGTACGGCCTGCGGCTCTTCTTCAGAGTGTTCCGCACGCCCAGCGGCATGCACGAGGTCTTTTGCAACTTCATCCTGCTCGTTTTCGTGCGGGCCGTGTTTGGGGTCCTGTCGCTGGGACTCGCAGACCCGCGGGCGAAGGACGCCAAGTACGGGACGACGTACAGCGGCTACAAGGCGGCCATCGCCAATGCGGAGCCGCAGTACGTGGGCATCGACGCCAAGTCGGAGTTTGCACTCGAGCAGATCGGCAAGGGCCTGGACTATTTTGCGAGCAAGTTCAAGGCCAAGGCGGCCGACGCGTCTGAGCATCGCCATCGCCGGCGCGAGAAGATCAAGGAGAAGCTCAAGTCCCACCGACACAAGGGACACGTGCACCATCATCGACATGGTGGTGGAGATGGGGACGATGGAGCCGCTGGGGACGATGGGGACGCTGGGGACGATGGGCTAGATGACGACGGCAACAATGACGGCGCCGGCAGCCACCATTCTGGGTCGCCTGGCCACCACGGCGGTGATACGTACGCCCTGCCGTTCAACGACTCGATGGAGTACTCGGCGCCCTCGCTGACCCCGGAGCGCACGGTCGTGGAGGAGATCTTCGAGTGCCAGCGGCACCAGCCGTTCCGGGGCTGGGGATCCAAGTGGCCCGGCCATTTCCTCCCCACAGACCAGCTCAACCGGTGGAACGTCCGCACCGCCAAGGCGAACGGCATCTACACGAGCCAGAACCTCGACGACGTGGTCCCGAAGCCTCCAGAGGGATGGGCGTGGGTAGAGGGCGAGTGGACCTTGGACCTCAGTGGCAGGGCCTCTGGGAGCACTGACGCAGCGGGTTGGTCGTATGCGCTCGATTTCGCGAGGGACATTGTCTTTCCCTTTCCTCCAGGGAGCGGCAAGGCTAAGTTGTCTGACTTTGTCCGCACTCGCCGCTGGCTGCGTACCAGGGCCCTGCCCGCGCGAGAGGAAGGCGGAGAGGAGGGGGTGGAGGCGCAGAGTGGAGCGGCGGCAAAGTCGTCAAATGCCCCCGCGACCAGCCCGAGGGAGGACGTCACGACGACGAGTGTTGAGATCGCCGAAGACGCAAATGCAGGTCTCGTGGTAGGACGTACGACCGCCGGCGACAAATGCGACGAAAACGACAACGGTGACGAGTACGTGAATGACGACGACGCCTCGAGCTCGACGACGCTTCGCGTCGAAAGAAAGAATGCGTCACTGTATGCAGCGACCCCATAGCCGTCTAAGTATCGTTACTTTTGTTACGTTGAACAGCGAAAAGAAGGAGCCGTCAGTGGTTGCCGATGCCCAAGTGGAATCGCCGTTGTCGCTCCTCGTTGATCGCCCACTCGAAGCGAAGCGCACCCAGCGGGGTGTCACACCGCACGCCGGCACCGACGCCGGCGCCCGATCCGGGCTTCTGCCTGCAACCGGCGGGATCGCCCGGGATGGTGGCGCCGCTGCCCAGATCACTGCCGTAGTCGGCAAACACGACGCCACCAAAGGGAGCCATGATCGGGAACCGCACCTCGGCCGTCCCGGCCACAAAGTTCCTTGCGGAGCCTACACCACCTTCGGCATACCCACGCACGCTGTTGGTGCCACCCAAAGAGAACGACTCGTACGGGGGCAAATCGCCAATGATGGCGCCGCCCTTTGCAGACGCCCACAGCTTGATCGGCCCCAGACCGATGCCCTTGTCCGCCCGCAGCGAGACCCTGTTGAAATTGAGCCAGTCCTTCTGCAGCGGCAGGGCCTGCTCGACGGAGGCGAGCAAGTCCGTGTCTCCCTTCGATCCCGAGTACGCCACGCGGATGCTGGTCAGCGCAAGCGTGTCGTAGCCGTGGCCGCCCCTGTTGACGATGACAGGCCCGCCGTAGACATCGTGCAGAATATTCTCATTGTGGTCGTTCAGGCACCTGGCCCGCTGCCAATTGAGGCCAAGACTCCCCTGCCAGCCGATCCCGAGCGGCCTGCCGTACTCGATGCTCCCGAGCATCCTGGAGACGAAGACGCCATCCCGCTCGAATTCCGGCGAAGATTCATCCACCGTGTCGTCCGCGGCACGCGCGTGAGTGGCAGCGACGCTGGCCTTTGTCTTTTGTGCGACGATGGTACGCGACGTCCTGAAGGCGTCCCCACGGACCCACGGGTCGGAGTGCGCAATCCTGAAGGACGAGTCTGCCTTGCCCACCTCGGCCGCCGCCGACAGACTCTGTCCCAGCCCGAAGAGATTCCGCTGCGAGTACGAGACCGTGCCGATGAACCCAGGAAGAGATCCTTCCGAGGATCCCGCGGCAGAAATGCCGCCTCCGGCCGCGAGACCTCCGTTCTTCTTGCGCTCCTTGACCTCTAGCGTCAGATCCACCAGTGGGCTCTCGACGGTTGAGCCCTCTGCCGGCTGCGGCCTGATGGACACGTCCTCGAAGAGACCCATCGAGTAGACGGCTTCGACATCCGCCTTGGACTGCTTGAGGCTGTGAATCTCACCTGGCTTGGTGACCAGGTGCCTCATGATGATGTCGGGCTTGGTTCTGCCCTCCTCGCGCGACTCTCCAGTCTCCGGGTCGATATATCGCAGCGAAACCCTGTGGATGGTGGACGAGCGCAGCGTGCGAGTGAGCATATAGCGAACAGCAAACAGGTATCATCGAACATCGCGCGTCGGTTGACTTCAACACCCACCTATTCACGAGCGCCTCTCCGACCTTGATCCTCGCCACGTCGTCCGTGCCCATTTGCACGTCGACAACCTGCCCCAACACGCCGTTCTTCTCGTACCACGCGTTCAGCGACCCTACCGCATTTCTCAGCGAGTTCAGATTGAGCACCTGACCACGCATGTCGTCGAAACTCTCTTCGATTACGCTCTCCGGCAGCCTCGTCGCGCCCGTGACCACCGCGCCGCGCAATTCAGGGTTGGGCGTCACCTCGATCGTCAGCTTGACCCCGTCGCGCGTGTCCTCTGCCTTTGGCCTACAAGACGAAAAATATCCCGTTTCGAACACCCGCTTCACATCTTCGCGCACCTCGTCGATGGTGTAGGCGAAGTTGGGCTTTGTCCGCAGCGCTTGCAGCGCCTGCTGCTGCAGGGCGCCGTCTGCGCCCGCGATTTCCACCTCGCTGATCAGAATCCGGTCCTCGTCTCGCTCTTCCAGGTTTCCCGTCGCGTTGAGCTCCAGCGCCGACGACAGGCCGCCCGCCTTCTTCTTCGGGGCGTCCCCGCTGCCGGGGCCGGGGGGACCCGAGAGAGACACGGAACACATCATGAGCGTCGCAGGGCCCGTTTGACCCAACGGTTTTACTGCGACTGTTTCCGAAATGATCTTCTCGACCGACTGACGGAGCGAGGCGGACAGCGAGCCAACCCGCTCCCTCGTAGCGGCGAGAAAACTATGGGCAAAATTGAATTCGGGCCTTTGTCTCTCGCCGCCGTCCTCTTTTCTCGCCCTGGCCTTCACCCGGGCTGATATCATCGTGATTGATTGCTGGCGAAGGAGGGTTGCCTCGATCGAACTAGGAAATTCGAATTCGAATGTTGCATCAAATCAAGCCTTGAACGGAGCTCCACGAAACTCGCTGCTCGCCAAGACGGTGCGGAGCTTGGCGAGGTCGTCGTCTGTCAGGCTGTGGTCAATCTTGGCGAGCTCCCGGTAGAAAGGGTCGTCCGAGAACGACATTGACAACAGGGGGTTGTAGTCGTCGTCGTTCCCGGCCAACGTCAGACCCAGCAGGGGCGTCTCCGACTCCTCCAAGACCTTGGCTGCGGCCGTCTCGATGCTCGCCCGCTTGTCCTCGTCGAACGCCGACGCACTCGCATTCAGCGACTCTCGAAGCTGCGGCAGCAGCACAGATGCCCTCCTCCCGGCCTCTGGGGGTGCAACCGTCTTCCGCACAGAGCGAGGCAGGGCCTGGTAGTGGGCGGACTCGGCGACGTGACGCTCCTCAATCTTCCTCATGTTTGCCTGTTCCCGAAGACGCTGTGCCTTGGTCATACGGACCGGGGAGTGGCTCGTTTTGGTCGGGGACGCGTGCGTCGTGGCAGCGGTCGTGGATGCCGGCATCGGGGCCTCTGGGAGCCTGGTGACGTTGGCCACAGAGGCGCGCTGCTGCCTCAAGAGACGACCGCTGTAGACGTCGTCCTTTGTCACGACTGGGACTGGGGCTGACACTGGGGCCTGTGAGATCACCACCAACCCAGCCGCCACCTCCCTCGCCTCTCTCGGCTCGTCGTCGATCGTCACCGCCTCGTGATGCATGCCCTCGAGCGCCCCAGACACCACTCTCTCCCCCATCACGGTCTCTTGATCTTTCAAAAGGCCTCCAAATCCTTCATCAGCGTGCAGGCTCGCGCGAAGCGGCGCGACTTCGTTCTCCAACGCGAGCATCGCTGGCACCACCCCGCTGGACGGCGGGCGCGGCCGATGGCTCGTCAAACGCACCGGCGAGTACACAGACGGCCGGTGGAAGCACCCGAACAGCCTCTGGAAGAAGCCCTTCTTCATGTGGTTCTTCGGATAGGCCACCAGGCCGGGCTCGTCGAGCTCACAGTGCATCACCTTTTTCTTCTTCGTCAAGAACAGCGGCGTGACATTGTGTTGTGGAACGTCCTGCTCGACCTGGTGATCCCCGTGGACGTCCCGAGGAGACAGATCCGCCGCCTCGTCCGAGACGATACCCTCGGCATCGGCCTCGGCCTCGGGGTCCCCAGAGGGCGGCCTGTAGGCGGGGATGCGGGACTTGTTGGCGGTCTCGGCCGTCTTGGACACCGAGATGATCACCGACTGCCTGCCCTTGCCTCCTCCTCGGACCGCCGGTCCAGCCGGCTTGTGTCCGGAGGCCGATTTCGTGGGCGAGTTTGCTACCTTCTGCAGCACGGCCTGGTGGGACTCTTTGAGCACTCGAGCGTTTTCTCGCGCCATGTCGAGCTGCTGCTGAAGTGAAGGCATTGGATTGAACGACGTGGGTGGAGTAGAGTAGACAGGATTGGTCGTCGAACTTGGGTTGTTAGATTTTCGGTGCGATCTCAAATTCACGCCGCTCCTCGTCGCGGCGTGGTGGTCTGCGCAGGGTGGGAGGAATATGTAGGACTGTTTGATTTTTCTGCGGAGTGTTGAGACGAGAGGACGTGAGTGAGTGAGCTTGCGGAGAGTGCGACCCTTCGAGGCAGCCGAGGGGTCCGACACGGGGAGGACGTCCACGAACGGGTGATGCCGCCACCGCGACGTCTCGCTGCCGTTCTCCGTCTCCGTCTCCTTCCCGTCCTCGTGACAGATCTCTGCCTCACTGAACGGCCGAGAGAATGGCCCTCCGGTCGCTGGTGCCGGGGCCGAGTCGTGTCTGTGGCGGGGTCATCGACGGTGGCATCCGGGCAGCATCCGGACAGCATCCGAGTGGCATCCGAGTGGCATCCGAGTGGCATCCGAGTGGCATCCGTCGGGACGCATGAACTGACGTCCGAATGCCCGACCATGCTCATGGTCTCCACACCCCTCCGCCGCACGAAAGAACACTCCGCCTCTCGGTCGCCGGCGGCACTTTTCTTAAAGTCTAACTGGATATAACTACTTCTTATCGCCATGGGGTATGTATTGGACACGACTCGAGTGCCGTGCGCTCGGCCAGACGCTCACTCACGCAACGCAATTTCCCTCTTTCAGAAAATGTGGCAAGGTCCGTTATGCGTGAACGCAGCGTGCACAGGGCGCGCGTTGATGGGCATGGAATGGCTGATATGCGAGATTGGGGGCTGGAGGGGAGGGATAAACGGAGGGGGAAGGACATTTCGCTCGTCGACATTTCAGTCGCCGACTGAAATTTTCTCTCCGCCCGGCCGTGATACCCCCGGTGTTTGCCTCGTATCATGCCCTGGACACGCCCCGTGTATGATGGCAGCGGCGCCGCCGGCTGCACGGCGATTACCGCCGGAGGTGGCCGTCGAATTGCTCACGGCCCACGTGCCTGGCCAATTGCTCCGCGTCTCGCTCGTCTCACTCGACTCGTCACCTTACGTCATCTACAGGGAACGGGAAGCTTCGGGCTCCGTCACACGAAGACACACACGCTGTGCAGGCGCTGCGGTAAACGCTCTTTCCACAAGCAGAAGACGACGTGCTCGTCCTGCGGATACCCTGCCTCGAAGATCAGGAAGTTCAACTGGTCCGTCAAGGCCATCAGGAGGAAGACGACCGGAACTGGACGCATGAGGTACATGAAGGTTGTGCAGAGGAGGGCCAAGAACGGATTCCAGAGCCTGGCGTAAGCGAGGGGAGGGAAGATATTTATATGTGTTGATAGAGTAAGGTGGACACGACCACACGATATGATGGACCAATTACCGAGTCGTGCGAAGGAGCAACGCCGCTTGCGATACGAAGGCTTCGGCGTTGCTCGCCTCCGGGGCCGGCCCCCTGTCCTTCTCGCCGACGCGCTCGTTCTCCCCATCCCGCCTGCCGCCGACGTGGGCGCCGCCGCCCAATCCGTCCATCGACTTGACCGAGTAGCTCCTTCGACGCGCGCGCTCGTTCTCTTCCTCGAGCCGGGCCGCGTGCGCCTGCTCCTCCCGCTCGAGCCGCCTCGCGCGGGCCCCTTCGCGTCGCTGGTCCATCCGCTGTCGCTTCTCGGCGTCCTCTGACTTGATATCGTTCACGACTTCCGACAGTGCGCACCGGACAAAGTCCCTTGAAACGTCTTCGACGCCCTCGGTCAGGCTGTCGCGGACGCCCTCGCCGCCCCTCGGCGTACCCTTGTTGGGATGGCCACCGGCGCCCGTACTCGCATTCGTGTTGGCGCCGGGTTCCGTCCGCTCCTCCCATTTTATGCGGTTCATGATGCCGGCCTGTTCCCGGACGTGTTTCATCATCGAGGAGAGGGTCTCCTCTCGGGCGCGGGCGCTCATGATCGCCACGAGGCCGGGACTGGGCCTGGTCGGCTGGTGGATATCTGGGACGGGAATCATGATTGGTGGCGGCCGAGGCGTGTGTCCTTTCGATATTCGCGTGGAATGTGACGGCGAGGGGAGCGGGCGTGTGGGCGAGGGGGTGGGCGAGGTCGCACCGGTTGGCGACGATCCCGAGGACGCCACACAATTCTTTCCCCTCCTTCTGCGATCTGCGCTCTACCTGCGGATGGACGCCGATCGTTCGTCGCTGCGCACGGTGCATCGATTGATTGATTGACTGGCTGCGTGGCCTCGATGCCCGCGATGATCACGGACAGTACGCGCGACGAGCGCTCGTCGGCAAGGTGACGGAAACGGCCGGTCTCTTTCCAGAGCGCCACGAGAAGAAGCGAGCGTGCGCAGCGCCAGCCTTGATCGCAGCGTCGCAGCGCCGCAGCCGCGTGGCATCGTATCCAAGGGTTCCTCCAGTCGCCGCCAACCATGGCCTCGCGGAGCGCTAAGCGCCTTGCTGACCTCGTGCGGTGGCGATCGGCCACCGTGCCGTCGACATCCACGTCCATCCTATACCCGTCGTCGTTGTGTTCCTTCGTCACGTCGTCTGGGTTCTCTTCAGACGTTTCCTCGTCTTCCTTGCCGTCGGGCATTCAGTGGAAGGAGAGAAAGCTGATTGCGGCGAGCCAGGAGCACATGTTCGCCGTCATTGCCGACGTGAACCGGTACCACGAGTTCGTCCCGTACGTGACGCGGTCCAGGGAATGGGACGATCGGGGATCTGACAAGTACAAGGAGGCCGAGTTGGAGGTCGGGTTTTCGTTCATCACGGAGAAGTACACGAGCAAGATTGAGCTTGAGCCGTTCTCCTCGGTGACCACACGGACAGACGACAGCCGCCTGTTCTCGCACCTGACGAGCAGGTGGCGGCTGAGTCCGGGAGTGTCGCCGACGAGCTGTTGGGTCGACTTTGACGTGGACTTTGGGTTCAGGAGTGAGATCTACGGGCGCCTGGCCGACGTCTTTCTCGAGGACGTCGTGAAGAAGATGATGGCCGCCTTCGAGGCGAGGGCGAGGCAGTTACAGCTGGGTTGATGTGTTGTGAGGGGAGGGGAGAGGTTCTTCGTCTGATGATGACGAACGGGGAGCGTAGCGACCCGTCCGCCAGCCTGCCGCGAGCCGCCCTCCGCCGTTGATGGACTCGAACTCAAAGCTGCAGCTCTAGCGTTAGCAGTCGAACACAAATACCGCGATTACATAGCGAATGAAGTCGTTACTGTGTGAGCCACGAACCAGTCGTCATGCCTTCTTGACGTTCTTGGTGGTGGCCTTCTCCACCTTCTCCTCCTGCTTCTTCGTCGACTCGTCTCTGACGAAGACGGTCGCGCTGCGCTTGGGGGCCAGCACTTGGATGTACTGGCCGCGATCGTAGCCGCCGAACGTCTCGCCGTCGACCGGCGAGGAGAAGTGCTCCGTGTCCCAGCCGACGCGGGACGCAAATCTGGCGAGCAAGCAAGCGAGCGAAGCGCACAACAGAGTGAGAGAGCGGGGGCCGGGGCGGAGAATGCAGAGACCCGGGATGCACACGGGATGAGGCGAGGCGAGGTGAGAGACTCGCTGCGCGGCTCCCCTGGTACCACGCACCGCTTGTCGGCATCCAGCACGATCTTGTACTTGCCCGGCTCCGGGACAGGGACCTTGAGTCCCTCAAAGTCCTCAAAGGGGTTGAAGTTGAAGACGAACACGAGCGGGCCGCGCTCGGCAACGAGGACCTGCCTGTCGTCGTCCATCATCGTCACCCACTGCGTCGGGCTCGAGACGAAGCCGTACGTGCTGTCGAGGTTCATGCAGTCCTCGTCGAACTCGAGCAGCTCGGTGTACCTCAGATGTCCCTCGTCCGCCAAATTCCACTGCCTGCGGCAGTACTTGTAACTCCAGTCGTTGCCCTCGCGCGGGAAATCGATCCACTCGGGGTGCCCCAGCTCGTTGCCCATGAAGTTCAGGTAGGCCTCGCCCCCGAGGGCCATGGTGACGAGCCGAATCATCTTGTGCAGGGCCATGCCCCTGACGATGACCTCAGAGGGCTCGTTCAGCGAGCTCATGCCCTCGTACATCTCGGCGCCCATCAGCCGGAAGGCGATCGTCTGGTCCCCGACCAGCGCCTGGTCGTGACTCTCGGCGTATCCCACCGTCTTCTCGGTGTACCGGCGGTTGCAGAGCGCATTGACGAGCTCGGATATCTTCCAGTCCTCATCGCGGACGTGTTTCAGGTACCTGATCCAGAAGTCCGGCAGGCCCATCCCGAGCCTGTAGTCAAAGCCGACGCCGCCGTCGTCCACCCTCCTGCACAGTCCCGGCATCCCCGACACGTCCTCGGCGACGGTGATGGCAGATGGCACGAGCTCATGCGTAAGCTTGTTCGCCAGCATCAGGTACACGATCGCGTCGGTGTTGGTAGCCATCGAAAAGTACTCGTTGTAGTCGCCCGTAAAGCCGACGTCGATCCCGTGGTGGTGATACAGCATGCTGGTGACGCCGTCGAACCGGAACCCGTCAAAGTTGTACTCGTCGAGCCAGTACTTGACATTGGACAGCAAATAGCGCAGCGTCTCGTAGCAGCTGTAATCGAGCAGCCTCGAGTCCCACTGGCGGTGGTAGCCGGCGTCGCCCTGCAGAAAGTAGTTCTCGCCCCGACCCTGCCCGAAGTCAAACCCGGCCAGGCCGTCGTCCGCGTTGCTGGAGATATGCGAGTGCACGATATCCAAGAGCACGCGGATCCCGAGTTCGTGCGCCTTGTCCACCAGGTACTTGAGGTCCTCGGGCGTGCCCGACCGGGAGCTCACGGCAAACGGGTTGGTGACGTGGTAGCCGAACGACGCGTAGTATGCGTGCTCTTGGATGGCCATCAGCTGGACTGCATTATATCCGCCCTTCTTGATGCGGGGAAGGACGTGGTCTGCAAAATACCTGTACGACGCCACCTGCTCGTCCGGCGAGGACATGCCCACGTGCGCCTCGTAAATCTTGAGCGACTCCTTGCCCGAGGCGGCGTCCATAGGACCTGGACGCTCGTTCTTCCAAACGTGTCGCTCCTCCTTCCCCGGATTCCAGTAGATGCCATCGTACTTGGCACCCATCTTGCCCGCCTCGACCGTGGCCCAGGTGATCCAGGCCGGCAGCCTGTCCACCCACCACCCTTCCGGGTGCTGCAGGCGGATCTTGACCCGACTCGCGTGCGGGATCGCCGCCTTGCCGTCCACGTCCGGCACAGTCACCGACCACACGCCAAAGTCGTCGCGCTGCATGTCCCAGCCCTCCCAGTTGTTGAAGTCGCCGATGAGCTGGGCGCCCACCGCGCCAGGCGCCCACTCGCGGTACACGGTGGCGCCCTTCTCCTCGTCCCGAATGAACCCGTACTGCGTGTTGAACGCGCCGGCGAACGACGCCAGGGAGCCCGCGTTCGCCTCGATCGTGGCAAGGGTGCCCTTGAACTGATCGATCCTGAAATCGAAATGCTCCCGGTAGTTGCCGATTTGGGGGTCGCTTTCGAACAGCGGCGTGACGTCGACGGTGTCTCCGGCAGAAGGCTTGGATGCCGCGGTGGCAGTGACCACGACGGCCGAACCGGAAGCCTTGCGGGGGCGCATTTGGTTTGGCCGGGGCGCTGCCAGGTTTCTGGTGCGCTGCGCTGATCGGTTGAGCTTCAATGACACGTGTATGTTGGTTGGCGCTGACATCTTCGGGTCTCTATATCTACATCAGGAAAAATGGTAGCGGCACCGGGTGGTCTACCCGACTGACGTTTCTGTCAACGAGGTCTCGTCCTGTGACCAGAGTCAGCTCCCGTCCCTGTCGAGCTTGACGAATGCCTCCATTCGGCGGACCATTACGGGGGGCCACCGCCTCACCCTCCGCAGCCAGTCAAAGTCCTCGTACTTGGCGCAACCCACCGCGATGTTGTTGCACGCAAACTCCCAGGACGCCTCGGCCTTCTCCTGCTCGCCAGCCGACCAATACATCGCCGCGAGGGCCGCACGCATGTCGGCCGAGCCGGGAGCTCGCCGCGCGAGATCCTGCATCCGCTTGACGATGGCCGCCTCGTCCAAGTCCCCGATCTGGGCGTCCATCAGGACCGCGTTCGAGAACGAGAAGATGGCACCGTCCAGCCGCTTTTGCATGCTAATGTCGATGGCCCGCGAGCGCTGGAACGAATTCGCAGACTCGATGTAAAACGTCCTCGCCTTGGACCAGTCCCCGACGCTCGCGTAGCAGTTGCCGAGCGAGTTGAGCAAGTAGGGGTCCCGGTCGTTCCCGAGCGCATTGGCCAGCTCGAGGCTCTGGTTGTACGACTCGATGGCTTCGTCCCACCGATCCAGGCCCTCGAGGGCCAGTCCCACCTGGCTGAGCACCCGGGCTTTATCGATAGTGTCGTCGCCCAGCAACGCGATGGCGGCTCGGTAGTCCCGTATCCCTTCGACAAAGGCCTTCTTGTCCACAGACGCGTCGGCGCGCATCTCGAGGTACCTCGGTTCGCTCGGCGCGAGCTTGATTATCTCCGTCAGGGCGAGGATCGCCTGGTCAAAGTTGCGTTCCGCGTAGGCAGCGCGGGCGACCGACTCGAGCGCGGCGATCTGTTCGAGGTCTCCCGCGCGGGCGACGGGGGTGCTGGCGAGCAGGAAAGAGGCCCCGACAAGCGACAGCGATAGTGCGAGCTCTCGTCGCGTCATCTGCGTCATCATCGGTGGTCGAGGTGGTGACGAACACGAACACGAACCCGGCGTTTGTGGACTTGATCGTCGCCCGCTGAAGCGTGTGCCCGCTGCAGTCTGTGGCTGTAATGATCTTGATGTCGACGATGGTCTTGTCGACGCGACGCGCATTGTGAGAATGAAATCGTGTGGGGCTGCACCTTTTTGACTGGCCCAGTCAAAAACGATCATGTTGACCGCGAGCACGCAGGCAGTGCAAACGATCGTCGGGCAAGTGGGATTCACGCACGTCACGGACGTGACCGTCATCCAGTCGCTGTGGGCGGGTTACGGCAAGCTGTACAGCTGTGCAGCCAAGAGGAGGGACGACGAAACCGCCCACCTCGTCGTGAAGCACTTTGCCCCGCCGCTTCGCGCTTCGGACGACAGCGAAGACCACCTGCGGAAGATGCGGAGCTACGAGGTCGAGAGTGCGTTCTACGAGAAGCTCAGCGCCAAGATGATCGACCGCGGTTGCATTGTGCCAGAGCTCGTCGGCTGCACCCGCGAGGGGCAGTCGATCGCGCTCGTGATGCGCGACCTGGGAGCGCAATACGGGAGCTTTACAGTTCGGCGTGGTAACTGCATGGACATGGACGAAGCCAAACAGCTGCTGCGGTACCTCGCACGGTTTCACGGGATCAACTGGGGCCAAAGCGTCGAGGGCTTATGGCCAGAGGGCTCTTTCTGGCAGCTCGGGACGCGAATGGACGAGTTGCAGTATCTCGATACGTCGTGGAAGCGGTACGGGCTCGATCGTGACATGGCGTTGCGGATACACGAGCTGGTGACCAGCTTGCCGCACCGAACGATCGTCCACGGTGACGCCAAGGCGGCGAACTTCTTCTGGTTCGACGAGCGCGGCGACGTGGGCGGGTACGACCTGCAGTACGTCGGCGGCGCGTCTCCAATGCGCGATATTGCCTACACGCTGGGGTGCAGCTTGCAGGAACACCTCATCGAGCGGCACGAGGAGGCGCTGCTGCGGTTCTACCACGGCGAGCTGCTGTCGCACCTTTCGCAGAAAGACGCCGCCGGATTTACATTTGAGACGATGCAGGACGCGTACGACCTGTGTGTTGCGGATCTCGTGCGGTTCATGTGCGGGTCGAGGTGGTGGGGCAACACCGACTACCTCGAGATGAAGGCCAAGTCTTGGCTCAAGGCACACGCGGTATGAGTTCATAGGTTATCCACCACCCCAAATATCATGGTAACCATGCCCAGTGTAATCAGCAGCCGCCCCGCGATATCGTCCCGGGCCTCTCGGCTCGTCCTGTGCAGGAGGGCGCCGGGCAGAATGAACATCACGTAGACGGCCGCGGTCGCGCCCGTCAACGACATCACGCCCCAGATATCCGGCAAGATGACAGACAGCGCGTATTCGCCCAGCAACAGGCAGAAGCTGAAGACCAGAAACTCGTGGTTTCCGTCGACCGTCCGCGACCCGAAAAGGTACGACGAACAAGTCTCGCGCAAAGCCCAGTTCAGCATCGGGAAAGAACTGACGATCACGCCGAGGTACAAAAGCCGGACGCCCAGGCAAAGGATATTTGCGAGGGGGGCGGGCAGAAAGGCCTGGACGACCTCGGGCCGCAGGTTCACGAGGACGTTGCCCTCGGTGCGCCCTCCGAACAGCGCCACCCCGCTCACTGCGAGCACGACGAAGAGTGCCGTGCACACCATCAAACTTCGCCGGATGACCATGGCGATCCGCCTGTCGGAGAATCGCTCGAGATTTGTCGCGACGGGGAAGAGGTTGTAGTGGCAGCAGAACGTGACGGCGATCACGGGCAGGATGGCCAGCGCAGACCCGAGGCTGACCGTGTCTGCCGGCAGCCACACGCTGACGTCGGTGGCCAGCTTGCCCTCCAACGCCGCTGCGACGGCCAGGAGACCGATCGAACCGACCAGACCTGGCGAACGAACAAGGCGCGTAGCGCGAGTGAGAGAGTCAGGGCGCGCGAAGAGCGAGCGCACGTCGGTCGAGTTCAATATCGGTTGGAATACCCACCGATCGCGACAGACACCGAGTACACCGACACAGCGCCCAAACCACTGATGTCCCTCAGGCTGACGAGCGGGAACAGCACGAGGAGCGACACCACCCCAACGACAAACTCTCTCGAGATCCACCACACGTCCCCGCCGTGCATGCCGAGCGCATTGGTCACGATGCCCGAATAGAATGGCGGTGTTCCCACGAGAAGATCCCCGACGATAATGAGGTAGATGATCAGCCCGCCCAAGTTGTTGACGACGATGGCCGCATCGAGTGAGCGCGCGCCCCATTCACCGAACTGGCTGCGCACCAACTCGTCGTACGTCCACACGCCGACAGTGCTGGCCGACCTGATCATGGCCGCGAGGGTGTAGCGCGACAGGAAAAAGAAGGCCCCGAGGAGGAGCGTGCCGGGGACCACGCCCAGGCTCGCAAAAGCCTTGGGCAAGGCGACAATGCCCGCGCCCACGATCGTGTTTGTGAGTGCCGCCACCGCGTGGTTGAGTCTCGTCGTGGTGCTCCTCGAGGTCGAGGTCGACGAGACCGGACCGAGACCGCCCTCCCTGTCGTCGTTGTCGTTGTCGTCGTCGTCGTCGAGCTCTGCGTACTCGCCGAACGCTGCCTGGCTCGTCGTGATGATGCTCCCCGGCGTGGAGTCGCCTCCTGTGATGACGCCGTCCTGCCTGTCTCTGCCCAGCACCCTTGACACGAGAAGTTGTGCCAGGCCGACGCCCTTTTTCGTTCGGTCTCGCTCGCCTCCTCGTTCTCTCTCTTCCTCGCCGGCAAGGATTGGTCGCTTTAGCGACGATGCTGGCTCGTCGTCGTCGTCCATGTGTGTGTGAGCTTTCAGTTCAGTTCATTCGAACTGATCAGTTCGAATTGATTTCATTGATCAGTGAACGATCTACACATCGATCACGTCGCCAGCACCCAAGTTGATCCTGTCGTCCCTGGTCATGTCGAGGTTCGGAGCCAGCAGGCGCGTATAGCGATCGAAGTACAGGACTTGCTTGATGAGGAGCGCAAACTCCCGCGGGAACTTGACGCCGTTCTCCTCGCCGACGCGGATGATGTCGATCAGGAACCGGTTGACGGCGTCGTTGTCCGCCGCGATTGTGGCCGCGGCCGTCCCGTTCTCGACCGACACGACCAGCTCGGTGTCGATCTGCTGCAGGCTCTCGCCCAGCGTCCTGAGGTCGCGGGCAAACTTGCCGATGTCCACCTCCTTGTCTTTCGTGGCACCGATGGTCACGAGCGCCCTGGCCATCGTGTCATAGTCCCCCGTTGTCGTCGACCGCAGCAGCGCCTCGACGGCGCGCCAGGTCGTCTGCGAGATCTTGCCCACGATGCCAAAGTCGATGAACCCGACGCGCCCGTCCGGCAGGATCAGCAGGTTTCCCGCGTGCACGTCCGCGTGGAATGTCTCTGCGCCGAGCAGCGACCCCAGCCACACGTTGAGCGCATTGACCAGAACCGCCTCGGGGTCGCCCTTGGCCGTCCTCCGGATGGCCTCGAGGTCGATCAGCGGGGCGCCGTGAAGTCTGTCCATCACCATCACCTTCTCTGTGCAGTACTGCGCGTACAGATCCGGACAGGTGGCCACGCCCCGCAGCCCCGTTGAGTCCAGGTACTGGGCAAAGTGCCGGACGTGCTGGGCCTCCTGCCTGAAGTCCACCTCCTGGAGCATGGACGTCCGGATGTCCCCGACGATGTCCGCCAGCGACGCCCGCGACACGTCCGGCGACAAGATCTCCAGCGCCCTGCTTGCGATGTAGAGGAAATTGAGGTCGGTCGTCAGGGTGTCCTCGACACCCGGCTTGAGCACCTTGATCACGACCTCCTTGCCGCTGCCGCGCAGCACCGCGGCGTGAACCTGGGCGATGGACGCCGACGCCAGCGGTGTTGATTCCACGCTTTCGAAGACGTCCTCGAGTGCCATCCCAAGCTCCTTCTCGACAATGCCGCGGATGACGGCAAAGTCGACCGGCGGCGAGTCGTCCAGACACTTCTGGAACTCCAGGACGTACTCCTCGGGAAAGATGGTGGGCGACGATGCGATGAACTGTCCGAGCTTGATATAGGTCGCCCCCAGTCGCTCGAACAGCATGCGCAGGATCACCTCTGGTCGGTCGGCCGTGTTGCTGGAAGACAGCTTTGTCACCTGCGTCTGCGCCACCGAGACGAACGCCTGCGCCGCCTGCATCCCCCGTCGGACGCCCTGCGGTCCGCTCTGCACGGCCAGCTGGAGCGCCTCCTGCGAGAGCTTCTGCAGCTCCGTGAGCTGCCTCAGGAGCACGGCCGGGTCCTGGCTGCCGTTGTTCGTGTTGAACGCCGAGGAATTGGACGTGCTCGGTCCGGACGACGTCGAGGACGACGAGGACGACGAGGACGTCGAGGACGACGCACGGAACTGCGTAGGGAGGCGCCTATGCACGACCAGCGGCGCGGAGGGGGCGCGCGTGGCGACAAACGTCCGCACCATCGCGTTTGACCAGTCGATCCGAACGTCCCTGGTGGTTGAGAAGGGCGCGTGGATTGGAGGTTTGCGTGTGGAGGTTTGCGTCTGGAGAAGCGAAAGCTCAATGCATTCAATTCATTCAATGCAGGAGGAGGGGGCGAGTGTTGGGCGAAGCTCGACCCGACGTGTGGCTCAAGGTTGCGCATCCTTCAGACTGATTCTGATGATCACCTTTCACACCCAGAATATCATATCATGCCGTCAACGACAACGACCTAGCAGGTGTACCTGTCCTTGGCCTTGCGGTCGGCCCTCTTGGCGTCCGAGTGCACCAGGTACCCGAGCTTGCTCTGCTCCGGCATCCCGAAGATCTCCTTGAGCTGCCTGCCGATGCTGATCTGCGCAGCCTCGTTGCTCGCCGTCTTCGTCCACACCGCAATACGATTGTTCTTCGGCCTCACGTTGACGACAATGCCACAGATCTCGTCACCCTCGTCGAACTGCTCTCCGATGCAGGCCAGGACGGCGTGCAGCCAATTTGTGTCCAACAGCTGCGAGTTGCCCTTGGTCAGAATCGCCGTCCACTTTCCTCCGTGCTCGCAGGTCGGGTCCTCCCACTTGGGCTCCACTCCCTCCTTGAACAGGTGCAGGTCCGACATGTTGGAGAGCCGGGAGGGCGGGATGATGTTGTTGTACAGGCACCAGAAATCCTCCACTGTGTCAAACGTGTAGACCGCACGGAGCGTCTGTCCCCACTGCGACTGGGACTGCTTCTGCTTTCCGTCCGGATTGTCGAACCACAGCGTCCACTTGGACTCAAGCGGGTGCTTTTGCGTGAAATCAGGCTCGGCAGACGCGCCTGCGGGAGTAGCGAACGGGGTATAATGCGTGAGAAGGTGTGACTTTGGCGTGCGTGTCTCCGGGCGGAGCGAACGTGCAATGGTCGCCGTCGTCGCAAACGACTGGGTGGGTCGTCTCGAATCGAATCAAATGCAGTCCGTTGAACGCCCCGGAAGGGCAGGCGGCCGCCCCTACGCGTGGACCCGTGGCATGCTATGGCATCTTCTTCCACCCTCGTCGCGTGTCGGCGCCGCGGGTCGAGCGCCTGGCCCGAGAATCGAGTCGAAAGTCGCCCAGCCGATTCGCTTGTTTTTCGCCCAACGCACCATCGAGAGCCGGTTTCGTGTCAACTTCTGTCGCCATATTTATGTTTGAAGATCAGTTCCTTCGATATACGCTATGGAATTCTTGGTTTTCGGCGTCTGCCAGCAAGCCCGGGCCCTTTCAGTTTAGTGCCTGGCCAAGAAGGCCTCGGGAGGGGATCTTTACAGAACAACACCAAGTATCAAGGCGCCATCTCGTCAGCGCCGGGTCTTGTTCAGCAGGTATCGTCGTCGTCGTCGTCGTCGTCGTCGTCACCCTCGTCAGCCTCGTCACTCTCGTCACGCTCACCTTGGCCCACCCCCGCCATGACCGTCACCATCACCTACTCGGCCTTGTTGTTCGTGACCTCCTCCGAGAAGGCCGGCATCGAGTGCACGTAGTCCGTATAATAATTCCACCCGGCGCCCATCCACAGGATGGAAACCGTCGCCACGACCAGCGGCTGCATCGCTCGCTTCAGCGGGACAGTCTCGTACACAAAGTGCTCCAACAGGAAGAAACCCAGGGCGATGAGGAAGCTCCCAAACGTCGCCGCGTAAATGTCCCGGTTGCCGATGTTCCTCGCGCACAGCAGACAGAGCATGCACGACGTGGTCGTCCAGACGGCAAACGTCCGCGTCTGAAGGTGCGTCGACTCTGCCAGGGCGCCGGCGAAGACGTTCTCCGACAACGTCGTGGGGTAGAGGTATCCGAGGACGACCTGACGGACGAACGAACGAACGCGAGCGAGTATCGGGTGAGGAGCGAGCGAGTCGATTCCGTCGTCGAGCATCTGTACGCACCGAGAAGAACCGGAGCGACGCGACGAATTGGAGCCAGCGGGACAGGGCCCCCGTTCTCGACACGACATTCCGTGTCGTCATGGCCGTGTCAGCGTCTCGTCGTACCCGTAGGCGTTGGCGTCGCGAGAACGAACTTCAATTCGGAGACTTTTTGTGTGAGTCCGAATTCACCAAATGACGGGCATCGCACAGTCAGTGATAACTGCACCGCCTCTGGCTGGCGGGAGGCTGAGCCTGGGGCGCGCGAGCGCGAGCCAGCGCGCGAGCAACGTCTCGGTTCGAGGCATCCGCTTCGACCGCAGGGCCCTGCTCCTCGGGACGGCGTCCGTTCCGCTGCTCTCCTCGACCCCCGTCCCGCCGGCAATCGCCGGTGTCGGTGCCGACCAATCGTCTGCCTACTCGTTCGTCCTCCGACAAGACGGCAAGCCCTTCCCGCTGTCGTACCTGGAGGGCAAGGTCACGGTGTTTGTCAACGTGGCGAGCGAATGACCCCTGTCCAACGTGAACTATCCCGGTTTACGTTATCTGCTTCAAAAGTATGAGAATTTTGCCGTCGTGTGCGTCCCTTGCAACCAGTTTGGCGGACAGGCGCCGGGGACGTCCGAGGAAGAGCGGGAGATTGCCATCAACAAGTTCAACTACCCCGTCACGGTCGTGGACAAGCTCCTCGTCAACGGTCCCGACGCCGATCCGCTCTACAAATTCATGAAGGACAGACAGCCAGGTGGGTATTCGTCTCGACCGACGTGCGCTCGCACGCCCTGACTCTCTCACTCTCACTTGCGCTCCGCGCTTCGCTCGTTCGCCACGCCAGTCAGCCTGCCGAACGCCGCCGGCAAGACCGCGGCCCAGAAGCTCAGCAAGGACTCGGTTCGTATTGAGCTCGATCGATGTGCCGACGCCAGCGACGTGCGCCAACGCGCCCCGACTCTCACTCGCTTCGCGCTCATTCGTTCGCCAGGGCGCCCTCGAGTGGAACTACACCAAGTTTCTGTGCGACAAGAGCGGTGTGCCAGTGAAGCGCTTCAAGAGCGCGTTTGATCCGTTGGACTTCGAGGGAGACGTGCGCCTGCTGCTCGCCGGCAAGGAAGTCACGCCGCCAGAGTGCGTCAGTCACCCCGGCAGGATGGTCTGCAACGTCGACAGGATCCTGGAGGCCTAAGAGTCCAAATAGTAGCGACGAGGTCGGTCGCCACGGAGCGCAAATGACGGAGCCGCGAGCCCGGCTCTTGACCCAGGCGCTTCGTGTGGCGACGCGATCGAGTCGCGTTGTACGAATGTAAAGGTCGGGTTGGTTGGCGGTGTGGACCTATGCGCGCGTTCGCATTGTCGTCTCTTCTCTTCTCCTCCTTCCCTCTCGCAGGGAACCGGCAAGAGGACAATCCATGCGCGCGAGATGTGGCAGCCCCGATGATGGGGCTCGGCAAGGCGGGGCTCCACCGCACAGGGAACGCGAACCACCGCGAACGCCTCGCCTCGCTCGCTTCAGTTCCTTTGAATTCAATCCGTCATTTAGATACAACAATGCCTTTCACACGCAAGGTAGAGATCGGCGCCATTGCTTTGTGCAACTTTGGGCCGGACGCTGGAAAGCTTTACGCGATTTCGGACGTTCTCGACCTCAACTACGTACGTTTGAAGCCCCCCATGGGCTTTTTCAGGCTATTTGAGTCTCGTCGATGCGTGGCCGGCGCTGGCGTGCGCTCCACGCGCCAGAATGCGGATGGCCGTCGCCGGCGACGTGAATTCCATTGCCTCCTCGTCTCGCGCACGCGGCGCGCCGTCCTCGCTCTTCGGGGCAGACACGCCGTTTCGCGTGCATTGAAGGGTCGCCCTGCGGACCAGGCCTCGAGCTGCGCCGCCCGGAGCCGATTCGATGTTTCCACCTTGTGCCGGCTCCCGTCTCGCCGTCGCCCCGCCCGATCACACCCGTTAACCCGCTTACCCGCTAACTCGCCCGTCTCCCATCTCGCAGGCACTCGTGGACCGCCCGGACGAGATCCGTCGCAAGATGAACTTCAAGCGGCTGATTATCACGGACCTTAAGGTCGATATGCCGCGTCTGGCGAAGAAGTCCGTCCTGGCCAAGGCCATGGCGGACGCGGACGTCGAGGGCAAGTTTGCTTCGTCGTCGTGGGGACAGAAGCTGGCCAGGAGGGAGGCGAAGAAGAACATGTCCGACTTCGACAGGCACTGCGCGGCTGTGAAGAAGATGAAGAGGTCGGCGTCTGTGAGGAAGGCCTTCAACAAGCTGAAGAAGTCGGCGTGAGGCGGAATCTGGTCGGGTCGGGCTGTGGTAACTTATTTGTAACTCTATGCTATAGGGAAGGTATAGAGGGGAAACATGGATGGTCCATCGGTGGTCGCGGTTGCCAGTCGGAGAGTTGGAGGACTCTGTGCGGGCGATCATCATCGAATCAGTGGTATCCCCTCGGCGGACGCGCTGCGGCCAGCCGCCGCGATGGAGGGGACCCCGGCCCCTTGTCTCGGAGCGGTCGTCTCGGCTCCTCCCACGCAAGAGGTGTGTGACGCGTTAGTTATGTGGGACGCGTTAGCCCCGTAATTGCTTTCCTCTCTCCCCGTACGCATAGAGCGAGCGAGAATAAATTGGCAATGCGGAAGTCACGTAGTTATTTTAGATCGTCCAAACACGCGGCGTTGCCAGCGAGCGTCTGCGGCTGGGCGCTCTCGCTGCTCCGGCTCGTCCATTCGCAAGAGGCCGAGACAGCTCTCGCGTACCAGCCCCCACCATACCGAGTATGCACGATCGACGTCCCCCCCATGGCCGAGTGTCAACTCAACAACACAGACCCGTCGAGTTTCAGTGGTCTCTCGATAGATCTGTTTCGAGACGTCGCCGCCCAAATCGGTTGGATCGAGACGGCCGAGCCGACCGAGACGACGGAGGGCGTCGCCAACGACACCACGAGCGCGCCGACGTATTTTTTCCGTTGCCTGGGTGTCGAGACTGGAACCGTGCTGAGAGAACATCTGGTGCCGGAAGACGGTGCGCGTTATTTACCTCGACGAACCATAACCCGTGTTCGCGCCCCACGGTGACTCCCGCCGGTGCTTCTCGCTCACCCGCCGGTTCGTCCGTTTGTTCGCCCGCTCGTTCGTCAGGCGACTGTGATATCTTCGTGGCGTGGACGACCATCTCTGAGGATAGAACCAGGCTTGGAGTCGAGTGGGCTATCCCGTACTATTCCGGGTCTGTTGCTATTTTGACGCAGAGCACGCCCACAATGGAACAGGGGTGGGCGTTCTTTAAACCATTCACATGGGACCTGTGGGTTGCGATGGGTGTGACGGCAATCGTGCTGCCCATCATCGTTCGTTTTGACCTGGCACGCCGTGCGCTCGCATGCCCTGTATGTCTCTCTCTCTCACACACACACACTCTCGCTCGCTCGCTCGCGCTACGCGCAGATTTACGGGCTCGAAATCCTCGTGATCCGCCGCCGAATCGGGGCACGGGAAGCGGCAAGCGGCTATTCCGAGTCGCTCTGGAGGACGCTCTGGGTGTTGATCCAAGGAGAAACGTTCGGCGTGAGTATGATTCCTGCTCGGCTCGTCGTCGCCACCTTTGCGTTCTTCGCGCTGATATTGAGTTCGTCCTACACTGCCAACCTGGCCGCGTTCCTCACGACGCAGAGCTATGGAGGTATCAGCAACATCTTCGATCTCCGGGGGAGCGCTGTGAGCACTGTCGAGGTGTATCGCGACCCTCTCATGGAGCGATACCGGCTGCAGCCCAGCATCGCCGACATCAGCAGCCTGGACGCGCTAAGGATGGAGGCCGAGAAGATCCTGGAAGGCGACCTTTCGGCCGTGGTCATCGATACAGTCGTCGCGCAATTCATCGTGGCCGAAGCGTCCGGTCAAGGCTGCCCGTGGCGATTGCTGCCGGACAAGTACGTACTCGATCGATTGTTGTCGGCGGTTGATATCGGCCGACAGACTCTCACTCTTGATCGCGCCCGCATTTGCCAGGATCCTTCCCTTCCCGTACGGCATCGCCTTTTCGCCGGCGCGGGTGGGCCGTGCCGTCCAGCAAGAGTTCAACGCCGCCATTCTTTCCGTTCAGGAGGCTGGAATGGTTGCCGACTACGAGGAGAAGTACCTCCTCACGGACTCCCCTTGCCTTGCCGACGCGACAACATCGGATACCTCCTCCATCGGCTTCATGCAGGTCTATGGCCTTTGGGTTATGCTTGGCGCCTCGGTCGGTTTGGGCGCTCTCTACGTCGTCGCGTATCGTATCTGGCGGAGACGACAGCCCTTTGGCTGGGGGGAGCCAGAGTCAGAGAAGGCGGGCGTGCCGGATAGCCGGAAGTTCGCCCGAGGAGACAGCCGGGAGGTGAAGGTGAGTGATCTGCAGCGGGTCGAGACCCACCTGAACAGCTTCAGGTGAGAGCCGGCGGAGCAGGAAAACAACGAAGAACAACCACGGACGACCTTTAAAAATCAAAATTCGTTCATTCGTACATATGTGAATCGCCACATGTGGCGATTCACGAATCGTTCACACCACCTCGAGCCGCTCCAGCCGGACGTCCCGGTCGAGCGGGAACTGCGTCTGGGCGAAGCGCCACCCGGCCGCCTCGGCCAGCTCCTGAAACTCCCCGAACCTCGCTTTCGCATACCGCAGACTCTCCCGTTGCAGCTCCATCCCGTCCACCACGCCGCCCGCGTGCGCGTACTCGTCAATCCAACTCGCCTGCAGCATCGCTTTCATCATGTCCTCCCCCGTCGCGTCCACGCACAGCACCACCCGAATCTCTCGCTCCCCACCGGACCTCCCACGACCACCCCGGCCGTCTCCGTCCACCACCAACACATACTGCTCCCCCCGATACAACCGGATCACCTCCTGCACCACCGCCGCCGGCCGCGTCCCCACCGCCTCCTGCCACCCGCTCCCGAACAGGCACACCGTCCCGTGGACCAACCGCGTCGTCCCCCGCCCCATCCGCTCATCAAAGTTCACCCGCACCAACCCCGGCACCGCCGCCTCCCCGCCCCCTTCGCTCCCAATATACGCACTCGCCAGCATGTTCCCCCGCTTGAAGTTCGGCCAGGGAAACTGCAACACCCGCAGCGCATGCCACCGCACCACCACATGCAGCCCCTGCACCGCAAACCATGCCGGCACCACCACACTCGCGTCATCGGCGCTCATCGCCTCCAGCCCCCGCAACAGCGCCACACTCGCCGCAATCCCCACCAACTGCGCCGTCGTCTCCCACACCTCCTCCTTTGCGGACACGTCCCCGATGTTATTCACCTTGGCAAAGTGATTCTGAATCACCCGAAAGCACGGCCGCCCGATCCCCGCCCCCACGGCCTTTGCGACCGTCCCACCCCCCGCCAGCAGGACAAAGTCCGACGGCGACAACTGCGTCGCAATCTCCAAGAACAACCCCAGCGTGGTAAACACCTCGGCAATCATCCGCCATCGCTTGGTATCCTCATCGATCGACACACCCAGGTTCCCACCGACAAACAACCGCCCAGCCGCACCGACCCCGTCCTTCATCACCCACTTGATCCCCGCCGACAGGCCCACCGTCGTCGCCGCCGACGCACCCACCCCCAACGCCGATAGCATGCTGGATGACACCAACGAATGCGACATCCACCCTGACGAACGAACAAACGCACGAGCGCGAGGAGTCAGGACGGCACGAGTAGCAGGAGTAGCAGGAGGAGTAGTCAACTCGTCATCGACGCTTTTATATACGAATACCCACCGAACACGTGGGACGGAAACGTCCACAGCTGATAGACGAGATAATCATCGGTCACGCCGCGCTGCGGAATGAACAGTTTCTTGAGGACGTGCAACGCGCCAGACGCGACGGCGTGCTCCGAGGAGCGCCCCGAGCGCCCCGAGCGCGCCTCGCCCGGTGCCACCTCGCGAACGATATAGCGATCATCCACAGAGCTATCCCGCGTGCACTTGGTTCTCGTTGCCTGCCTCGGCGTCCGTGCGACCACCGCCTCCTTCCAACAACGAGAACCAGAACGCCCACCCCCACCCCCATCCCCACCCCCATCCCCACCCCCACGCCGCCCCCCGACCGGGTAGGCCGATACCGATACGACGACGGCTGCACCCACAGCAGCAGCAAGGACCATTCGAGATGGGAAAGCGAGATGGGAAATGGCTATAGCCTGCGGAAATGGTATTCCGCACGAGAAAACCGTAGAAAAAGCCTCCAATCCAATGTGTCCGCCCGCCGCCACGACGATGAAGACGAAGGCCAAGCGGAAAGTCGCTGTGGTGGGTACGGGCATCAGCGGCATGGCCGTCTCGCTCGCGCTCGCGACCGATGAATCCGTTGCATTAACCGTGTTCGAGTCTTCCCGTGTCCCTGGCGGACACACATTGACGGTCGATGTATGTCCTGGTGATGCATCTGTGTCTGGTGGTGGTGGTGCCGGGGGCGCGAGTGGAGAGGACGCGGGATCCGAGCGGGGCGGGGGGGGAGCATTGTCGTCGGCAGAGGGCACCACGAATGGAATCGGCGAGGGCATCGACCTGGGTTTTCAGGTCTTCAACCTCACCACGTACCCGCAGCTGACTGGCTTTCTAGAGTACCTCGGGATCGACTCGGAGCCGAGCGAGATGAGTTTCTCTCTCTCTGTCGGACAGGGGAGGCGGAAGGGTTCCTCGTCGGCGTCGCAGCACAGTCTCCTCCGGAGCCTGGAGTGGGGCTCGAACAGTCTGTTTGCGCAGCCGAGCAACGCGCTGTCGCCTTCGTTCCTTACCATGCTGTACGAGGTGCTTCGGTTCGGTCGCGAGGCGCCCAAGGTTCTGGAGGATCGGGACGGGCGGTACGGGTCCATGCGGCTGGGGGCGTATTTGGAGGAGCGTGGGTATTCCGAGGGGTTCAAGCGGGATTACTTGTTGCCGATGTGTGCGGCTGTGTGGAGTGTGCCGAATGGGCAGGTTTTGAAGTTTCCGGTGCAGATGTTGGTGCGGTTCTGGGTGAATCACCATCTGTTGGACGTGGTGCGGCGGCCGTGTTGGCGGGTGGTCAAGGGGCGGAGTCGACGGTATGTAGAGGCGGTGATGGGGAGGCTGGGGGCCAGGGGGGCGAAGGTGCGGTTGGGGTCGAGGGTGGTGGGGGTGGGGCGGGGAGACGGGAGGCTGGTGGTGACGTATGAGGAGGGGGGGAAGCGTCAGATGGAGACGTTTGATGAGGTGGTGCTGGCGACGCATTCGGACGTGTCGCTGGGGATTTTGGGGGCGGGCCGTGACGGTGACGGGGAGGGGGAGGGTGGCTGTGATCACGGGTTTGGGGAGCTGACGGAGGTCTTGGGGAAGATCCCGTATTCGTACAACGATGTGTATTTGCATACGGATCCGAGTCTGATGCCGGTGCGCAAGGCGGCGTGGGCGAGTTGGAACTGCGTCGAGGCGAGGGGCGACGACGACAAAGAGGACAACGAGGACAACGAGGACAACGA